>ENA-UEPG01000972-UEPG01000972.1-human-gut-metagenome-genome-assembly--contig:-NODE-972-length-25008-cov-10.762023_pt1 | contig 25008 bp, 16 predicted proteins | sample MGYA00242893_ERZ507902 | MGnify/ENA primary metagenome ERZ507902 (study PRJEB26167, sample SAMN06115491) | human gut metagenome | host: Homo sapiens | place: China:Gansu | collected 2015-04-23...
GAACAGCTCGACCAACTGTTCCACATTGGCACGGGTACCGTCGATACGCCGTCCCACGCCGGCACTATGCAACGCCGCAATCAGCTCCATGAGGTCCGTCGGCGTGAACGGCTCGGCCAGATAGAGCGCCGAGCGGGGTTTTCGGGTTCCCGCAACCGATCCATGACCGCAGGATGCTCGATACGCAGATGGACCATCCGCATCTCGAATTCCAGATGTGAAACGGCTCCTTCCCAAAGCGCGACAAGCGCCACCGGACGCTGTTCCTCACAGGAGCGCAGCCGCACGAGCCGGTTCCGAGCACGGGACAGGGCGTGCAGCATGTCGAGCGGAGCGCACTGCTCCGACGCCACGAGGCGCTGCACGCTCCCGACGAAACGCGCATACGAGGTTTTCAAGCGTTCAAGATCGCACTGCCCGGAGTTGTTTTCCAGCGACGTGCATAACAGTTTCATAAAATGGCTGTTCTCCAAAAAACGTAGATTCTTTAACGGATTCTTCTTATTCTTATGAGTTTTCATTTTTCAAGATTTTTCAGTTTTACGTTTCTGTCTTATAATTCCATATGTGCAGAGTTGCAGGGTGGCCCCCGCGAACGGAAGAAGGTGTCACGACAAAAAACGGCAAGCCCCGGAGTTTCGGACTCCGGGACTCGGTAACGGGCAGGCAAACCAACGCTCAATATTATTTCATATTAAGGGCAATACAGACAGTACATTCTACACGAGGGAAGATTCAGAACACGGCGCAGGCTTCGAGCGAGATGGTTGCCAGATGCAGACGCCTACCGGCGCCTGCGACGGCAAGAGGAGCCATATCATAGTCCAGCGATAAGCGCACCCCGAAATTACGGGTCGCCAGAAACGTCGAGCCAAGACCCGCACCAAGGGCAAAGCCCTCACGCCATCCTGCCGGGAGGGTCCCCGCGGCTTGTTGCGCTGGAAGCCACTGCCGCCCAGCAGGCGTCCTCCGAGAAACCAGCGCGCCGAAAAAGGCCACGAACCCGCAACGGGCGTGGGATTGAAGAGATGTAACGACTTGATTTATAAAGTTGTTACATCTTTGTATGGGAGAATAGATAACGAGATGGCAACGGTTTATTTTCAGCCTATTGCGCTCAAATACCGCTGCGAACTTGCAGGTGTTGCAATCATAGAGATCGTTCAGTGTTGTACAACTCGATCAATGTCCATAAGCTACACACAGAAAATAGGGAAACCATATCCCACCGTGCATTTCAGTCGCAAATTATCCCGAAGGACAACTTCCAGCAGCTACAGATACTCAGTTGGCAAAAGACGACTGGCTCGACTTCTTATGAACTGGCTCCCAAAACCACTACCATAATAGCAAAAGGCGAGAAAAAGCAGTTGCTCAAATTGAAATCTCAAGTCGTAATACAAACGAAACAGTTTCATGAAGTGACGTTGGGCACATTATCGTATTATAGACAATGCCGATTTTACACGCGCCTCTTGTATGGTTCGCTTCATTCCAACCATCTTAATATCGCCGTGATTCGGAAATAGTGTATGGCTGCGATCATGTGATAAGTCAAGAAGCCATGCTATATACAGAATTAATTCAGGGCTTTTGGGGCGGATAGACATAAACTATCATCCGTTGGCTAGAGTCAATTCTTTGTGTGGGAACACACTGCATCGGAACACCTATTTCGAGGAGATGGAGAATATCATGAATGCTTTCGCCGCTGAATGTAGCATGATAGCGCGTTTCGGCAAGAGATGAATCCTGAATGACGAAATCTACAGGATATATTTGCGACAGACGCGCAAGCACAGCGTCAAGACGGTCGTTGTTGAACATCAGTTTACCGTCCTTCCAAGAGTATTTTCTTTTATTTTCGGGGTCCTGCGATAATTCCGCGGAATTACCTCTAATACATAGACGCTCTCCGGGTGATATGACGAAATGCCTATTGGCACCGACATTGACATCAACGTGCCCTTCAACCAGAGTGACGTCAACCGAAGACTTTTCGTAAGCATTGACATTAAATGCAGTACCAGTGGCTATTATGTCAATGTCGCCGGTACATACAATGAATGGATGCTTTTTGTCGGCTTTGACCTCGAAATAACCTTCGCCCTGAAGAACGACACGCCGTTGGTTCTCGTCGAACACAGCCGGATATTCGAGCGAACTGTTTGCGTTGAGCCATATGTGTGAACTATCGGGCAACTGAGTCTGCAACAGTCCCCCGAACGGTGTCGATAAACTCAACATAGGGATACTGCCGCTTTCCGAGGGCGTGCGTAATAGCAGGTAGGCTACTGCCACGGATAAGATAGGTACCATTGCCGCAGCAATACGCAACACAGACAAGCGTCTGGGAAAACCTTTACTCATCTTTCGGTGGAGATACGACAACGCCTTCTCGGTGTTGATGCTGTCAGGAGCAAATGGAGGATCCAACACTTCATGCAGGGCGCGTTTCTGTTCGAAAATGCGCCGATTGTCAGGCGATGCTGCCAACCACTCTTTGAGCAGAGAAGACTCACGCTGGTCGGCGGTACCTTTCAGAACGTTTTCGATTATGTGGTCTATCTCAGGAGATAGCTCGGTGTATGTATTCATATCCATATCAGTTCAGGAATAGAAATAATAAAACAATCAACCAATAGCGGTTAAGTATTTTTCGAAAATGGTTTTTAGTCCGTGCAATGCGGTCTTCGACTGTGCGCACCGAAATACCCAATGCAATGGCAATTTCGGTGTATTTCATGCCCTGATGGTGGCTCATGTACCATGTTTCAAACTCATTTTTGCCCAAAGTTGCTTCGGCAAAGGATATGAGCCTTACAAGATCGCTGTAGAACAATGGTCTCGAAGTGTTATTATCGTCTATAAGATACGGTAACATTGAGAGGTACTCCGAACTGTAGCGTTGAACTATGGCCTGATGATGCAATTTGTTGAGGCATGCGTTCTGAACGCTTCTAAGTAACCAAGATTTGAGGTTCAAGACTTCCGGCATTATCGCGCGTTTCTCCCATAGTGTGAGAAAAACCGTTTGTGCGATGTCTTCGCAGTCTTCACGTCGTCCCAAAAACCGGCCGCAGAACATCACGATATCAACATAATATCTTCGGAAAATACAATCGAAAGCCCGGCGGTCGCCTTCGCATACCGCCGACAGCAGAAACTTATCTTCATTATCGTAATTATCTCGGCCCATTATACGATTTTTGCCTTTGTGTCACTTTAGTGGGGTGATGGATGCATGTGGGTTATTCTTTACTAATTTTTGCTGCGAAACCTCCACCGGGAGCAAGGTGAATAGTCTTTACAAATCCGACTGGCTCTTTTTCGCGTCTGTAATCGGTGGCGTCACGATGAGCGTTGCGACCGTCAACATACCAGTCGCCAACATAATCACCGTCAGGCAGGAATGAAAGGTCGATTGTAATGTCTCGCGCTGTCCAGTTGGTGATTCCGCCAATATACCAGTCGTTACCTTTGCGGCGCGCCGTTACACAGTATTCGCCCATTTTTCCGTCGAGTACTATCGTTTGATCCCACACTGTGGGAATGTCGGCTATGTAGTTAGTACACTCTTGTTCGCTCTCATAGTTTGTAGGCGAATCGCAAAGCATGTTCAAAGGAGAGTCAAGCACGGCATAAAGAGCGAGTTGGTGGCAGCGCGTGCCCTGACTCATAGGTTGAGAGTTGCAGGGACGGTAAGTCTCGCGGGTACCGTTGAGCATAGCCCCCTGAGTATAGTCCATAGGGCCGCCAGCTTGGCGTATGAACGGAATGAAGGTATCATAGCGAACTTGGTCAAGGCTGATATCGTAGCCTTTGAGACGTTCGAGTCCGTTAACGCCTTCTGTGTTGAGTACGTTGGGCCATTTGCGGTTTATTCCGGCCGGCATATGAAAGCCGTGCAGGTCGAGCACCAAGTGATATCGAGCTGCCGTTTCGGCAGCCTTGTCGATAAACTTTTCCAGTTTTTGGTCGTTGCGGTCGAAGAAGTCGACTTTAAAGCCTTTAATACCCATGTTGGAGTAATGCCGGCACACTGCTTCAAGGTCTTTCTCGAAGGGCGCGTAACCTGCCCACAATATGATACCCACTTCTTTGTCTGCGGCATATTTTACTAAGTCTGGCAAATCAATTTGTGGCGCTACGCTGAATAGGTCGCCACATCCGGATACGCTCCAGCCGTCATCCATGATTATGTATTCTATGTCGTTTTTGGCGGCAAAATCAATGTAATATCTGTAGGTATCCTGATTAACGCCGGCCTCGAAGTCGACGCCTTTGATATTCCAGTTATTCCACCAGTCCCACGCGACTTTGCCGGGTTTGATCCACGAAATATCCTCGATGCGACAGGAAGCAGCAAGTTGGTAGGTAAGCTGGCTTTGCGCAAGGTCTTTGTCTTGGTCGCCAATGATTGCGATACGCCAAGGCAATGTGCAAGCGCCGTTGAGACGTGCAATGTATCCTTCACGTTCGTCAACAATTTTCTGAATATTTAGATATCCGCCTAGACTCTCCTTTTTCGGATAACGTGGCAGCACGCCTTTAAGCGTCGTTTTCTCATCGCTCAGAAGAAAAAGGCCGGGGTAACAACTGAGGTCGCTTTCTGTCAAGAGCACCTTGACATCGTGGGCAGGCTCTATGGCCAGTGGCAGAAACGCCATGCGTTCAGGGTCGAGCTTGGAGAGCGGAACTTGCACGTATTCATTTTCGAATGAATTAAAGAACTGGGATTCTAAATCGTTGCAACGGTCTTCGCGGATATATCCTACTGTTGCCAAAGCATCGGAGTCGAAAGAGTACAACACTTTTTCGTCGACAACGTTGACGGGATTTTCGCCTGTATATATCCAACGGTATGCTACTCCGTCGATGTAGGCGCGGAACTCAATTTTCCAATTTTTGTCCGTATTGAAAGTGAGTTGATTGTACTTGTCTGCAATGAATGAATTGCGGTAGAAGGGCGACTGCAATGTGGCATCGCCGCTTTTCGCTTCGGGTGATCTGGCGATGCCCATGTTTCTCCCGTTTTCGAGCCGAAGGGCAGCAGAGCCCGTAAACACATCTTTACCGTTGAAAGTAACAACATAGTCGAGATTATCGCTGATGGTAGCTTTGATGGCACCGTCGGGCGAAACGAGTGTGTGGTCGCGAGATGTGGCTGGCAGAAATATAGCCGAAAACAGCAGCAAAAAGATTACTTTTTTCATTCGTGGTATATTGACTAAGTAAAGTTATAAATATTTAACGGGAAAGTAAAGAAATTGCAACTGACAAATCGTTGACAATCGTTGCGGAGGACACAGCGGCACTCATACCCACACTGCGAATCGGGCCAAGGGCGTTTTCGAGTCTCTGAATACCTTGGGTATCGCCGTCAGCGGTCATGAATTCGCGCAGCAGGCGTATTTTCTCGCTGAGTTGTATTCCCTCGACAAAGCGTTCGTAGCGTACCGACGAGCGGCCGTCGGGATAGATGAAGAAGGTGTCGCCAGGGCCAAACATACGCCAGCGAGTGTCGGTCATTGGCTTATCATTCCAATTTTGGAACGACCAATGCAAATATCCGTCATAGCCTACTGCGGTTGAGTAAACAGGAAGGAAGGAGCTGTCGGCAGGATCGTTGTTGCTGAACTGCCCTGGTGCGGGATCTGCACAACAGGTGTATCTCATGCTTACCATGCCTTTGTCGCACCGGCGTTGCAATTCTTCTTCACTGAAATAGCTGTTGCATCCGAGTGAGTAAATTGCGAGTGCGTCGACGAGTTCTGGGTGATAGCTCCCTGCAAGCCCCATTTTGAAGTCGGGCACGGCTTTGTTGGCAACGGCGAGGGCGTCCAACATCTGATCGAGACCACGTTCATCCATGAAGATATATGATTTTTCAAACCAACCTTTTTCGCGCAAATGCATGGCAAGTGATTGGAGTGTTGCCGTCCATAACTCTTTATACTCGGACGACGATGTAGGAGCGTCAAGGAAACGATACTCACCCGAAACACTGTCGAGATAGCGAAATTTCATCTCCCAAGGTACCATAGTGAAGCAATCTATAGCCTTATCTATGCCTTGCCCGGCCATAAACTCCACATATCTGTCGAAGATGGTATAGTCAAAGCTCCACGTTCCATCGGATTCGCGCACGGTCTCGACCATAGGCTCGAATTTATCATTGCTCTGTTCGCCCCACGGTTCGTAGAACAGCACGGTGGTGACCGCCTTTTGCCCTGCACGCGCCATGTATTCGGCATATGGTTTAAGAAGTTCAAGGTGTTTGTCGCTCCATGCCGGCACGTCGTAATAGCGCGATACGGCATATGGCTGTTGCCACAGGTCGAGATAGAAAGCATAGTCTTTCGGCATGGGTAGAGTACTACCGAGTACATCAATGCCGAGCCTGATTTCAGTCAAGGTCTTGTCGCTGCCGGCCTGAAGGAGCGAGAGGGTTGCATTATAACGTCCCGGCGCTATGTCGCGGGGCACTTCTACTGTACACCATACGGGTCGCACGCTGTTAGGCGGCATTGAAACAGTGGTATTGGGAAGATCTATCATGTCGGCTATCGTGTATGCCGGAATGGTATCGACATCGAAATAACCGCATGCCCGCACATCGTTTGTCCATACATAGCGCATGAGCATGGCATTTGAGCCAGTCAACGTTATCTTTTTGCCATCGTTGTCGGTAAATTCCGACAATTCGACCCGGACTGGGCCCATTGCCTTACGGCTTACCACAAGTGCCTCGATTCCTATGCGTTCTCCTCGCCAAGCTGTGATAATAGTGTCTGTGCAGAGACTTGACGGAGGTGTCGCAAATTGACGGTAGTGCTGGTCTTTCGACACCCAAGAGAACGTGAGTGCTTTGCCGCGTTTTTGCCAGCCCGACTTATCGACCGTCGATGTATCTACGGGCTCTGGATTGTTCGGCGAGATCATGGTTTGGACTGTTGCCGCAATCATTGCAGCCGTTGTCAGCAGAAGTTTCAACATATTAATTTTCTAATTTTTTAACTGTACCGCCATCAAAAATAACGGCAAGCGATGAGTGGAGATTGGAATACAGAGTAGTGATCTGCGGCTCGTCGGCAATGACGTGCAGGCTAACGCCACGGCGTTCAGCAGAGCAGTTGTAGGCACCGATGCTTCCGTCCGGGCGTTCAATAACAAAGGCGTTGCAAAGTACGGTTTCAGCAATGAACTTGAAACACTCGTGCACGTCGTTATCCGACGATACAATGGTCTGCCAATCGGCAATCATTGGCACATACTGTTCGCCTACGATGATTTGACGGTTAGGGTAACATTCTGGGTGCGGATTGCCGTAGGTGTCGTTGTCTGCTGTATATGCGTTGTCAGGTTCACACACCTGCACTGCCTGCACGAATGGATCGACGACAAAGGCCCAATTTAAGTCGCCTGTCTTGTGGTCGATGAGTGCGGCGAAAGCAGTTGCAGCGTCGAATGTTTCGCGAATCCACCGTTCCTCGCCGGTCAGCAGATAGGCGTAGTAGGTTGCATAGGCACGCCAGGCACTCCATCCATGTGGCGACGACAGCATGTTAGGCAGCATGAAGACATCGTACTGTGCCTCCCAAAAACGCAGCGTGCCTCCGCGGCGTCGAGCATCAGATACCCGTAACTGCGTGAGACAGTCGTGACCATCGAGCAGTTTGAGCATGGCATCAGTATAATATCGCCGGGTTTTGTAATCGTTGGTGCGCAGAGCAAGTTCGCCAAGTTGCAGAGCCGAGCAGCTTATCATGCCGTCTTCGTAAGTCATCTGACCTTCAGTCTCTAAATTACCGTCGATGGCGGCGAGACGATCGATGGCGCGGTGAGCTGATGCTTCAAGTCGAGCCGCTTGTTTTTTTCGTCTTGCAGCGCGCTCGGCGTCGGCAAACTCAAGAAGGCTTTTTGCAGGATAGATAACAGAGGTGTAGTCGGTATTTCCATTCATATATGCACCATCGGCACGCTGGCAACTCATCAGATAGGCCGCGAGGCGCTCGCCCAGATCAAGATCGGCCTCATTACCATAGGCCATATATCGGTCGGCAAGCATGCCGATGGTCGATGAAACATTCTGTATGCGATACTCATATTTGTACGGCCGTCCTGTTGAATGATCGAAAACCTTGTCGATTATCAGATCAAAACGGCTGTTGAGCACGCTATCGATTGCCGGATCGGGCATAATACGGGCAGCCTCAAAAGCAGAGTGGAAGCCATACCAACTCTCCACGTGAGACGTCGGTTTTTGCTTGTAGCGGTCAGCGGCGAGGCGTGCCAGACTGAGGGTTTTATGCCATGGATTGCGTACTGCAACACTTCCATTGGCCTGACGGCGGCCATCGCTCACTTCAACAGCCATGATACCGGGTTCTGTGGCGCGGAATCTACCGCGCCACAAGGTAGTATCGATTCTTTGTAAACATATCTTTTTACCTCCTACGGTCATCTCGGGCGCAGTGCCCCACACATCGATTATGAGCGTGTCTCCGGGTGCGCATGAAGTACGCTCCATTGCAATCACAGGCGCACCGGTATAGCGGTAGACTGTTTCTTCGAAGCCGTCGAGGCTATCGAGATCGATGATTTTTACAATCCATGTACGTTCTTCACCCGGTTCAAGTTGCCATAGGTAAGGATGATGTTCGGGCAGAGGACCGCGGCAAAGCATATCGAGGTTGAGACACTCTATGCGATGGCCGTAGAACCAATGCGGAGCCGGATCCTGATAGCCGAGGTTGTAGTCGAGACTCCACGATGCTATAGGGTCGGCCGACACTACGGCTTTTACCTTGCCGCCGGGCGACTGCATATAACCATAGAAATGGTCGGGCTCACACACAGCCAGAGTGGGAAAGAACTTGTCGTACCAATCGGGATATTTGTCCATATACGTATCTACGCCGAGTTTGATACCAGCCTTGATGGGTTGGAAAGGCGTACGGCGTGTGTTACGCAGATGTAGTGTGACGATCTCAACCCGGTCAGCACTATCTATCGTAATTGAGTATTCGATTCCTTCGGCAATGCTATCGCCCCCAGCCTCTATGGCATAGAACCGGTGTTCGGCTCCCGATACCATCAAAACAGCAGATAGTGCGATTAATGAAACGATATATTTCATCTATTGGAAAACGCTAAAAGATTATTTATTTTCAAGAGGTCGATAACAGTATCCTTCAGCTTCGTAAAGTGGCAGAAGACATCTAAGCCGACCAATGAAAGCGTCAAAATCTTTCGGGGCGTCACACCATTGCAATTCAGCCAGTGCCGCCATGCGCGGAAGCGCCATATATTGCACTTCACGGAAGGAAGGGATGAACTCTGTCCACACATTACCCTGAACGCCGATTACATTTGCCGCTTGTGCGGGAGTGAAATATTCGGGCACGGGTCGATAGGCATATACCGAGTCGAGTGGAATTTTGCGCCAATAGGGGGCGCCTATGGTATCTCCTTCAGCATATTGGTAATCGAAATAAAGATGCGTGTTGGGTACCTTGATTACACGGTAGCCATGTGTGGCGCCGTCCTGTCCGCCGTCTTGCGGGCCCCTCCACGACATTACTACGGCCGTAGTGTCGAAACCATTATCTATGATTTCATCCCAACCTATCACGCGGCGGCCTTTGGCTGCGAGTCGGTCGGCAGCATACTTCATGATATGGTTCTGAAGTTTTTGCTCGGCGGTACTATATGCGTCGTCCTTCAACCCTAACACATGTATTTTCGATTGACAGGCAGAGCATTTTTCCCACTTGCCATGGGGAACTTCGTCGCCGCCTATGTGTACATATTCAGACGGAAAAATATCAGTTACTTCGTCGAGGACTTCGTCGAGAAAAACATATACGTCCTCGTTGCCAGCACAAAGGATGTCGTCACTGACGCCCCAGCGACACATCACCTCGTAAGGGCCGCCGGTACAACCCAACGATGGATAGCTTGCGAGTGCCGCTGCCATATGTCCGGGCAGGTCTATTTCGGGAATTACCGTGATATGGCGGTCTGCGGCGTATGCCACGATGTCGCGCATCTCAGTTTGGGTAAAACAACCGCCGTAGGGAATGCTGTCGTATTTTTCGCTTGTGCCGATTATGGTGCCGCTGCGCACAGAGCCTATCTCAGCGAGTCTCGGTCGGCTTTTGATTTCCATTCGCCACCCCTGATCATCGGTGAGATGCCAGTGGAAGTGATTGATGTTATGCAACGCCAGCATATCGATATACAACTTCACCGAATCGACAGGGAAGAAATGACGTGCGCAGTCGAGGTGGGCACCGCGGTAGGCAAAGCGCGGAGCATCCTCGATCATCACAGCAGGATAAAGCACATCTTCTCCCTTACCCCCGCGGATCGCCTTGCGCAAGGTTTGCAAGCCATAGAAAGTGCCCGCAGCATCAGCACCGTCAACCACTATGCTGTCGGCGGAAACCGTGATACGGTATCCTTCGTGAGTAGCATTGCAATTGGAAGCAGTGAGCCTTATATACCCTTTCGACGGTGCTTTGCCGATTATGGCTGGGCGGAAGCCCGTAAGAGTCTCAATATATCCGGCAAAAAGCTCAGCGTTGACAAACTGTGTACTGTCGGCAATCACAAGACAAGTCGAGGGAGTGAGGCGGAAGTCACCCCCTCGACTTGTAAGCATAGAACAAGGCAGTGGCACTACGTTGTAGTCGGCTTCGACAGCCGTTCGGTGTGTACACGATGCAGCAACAGACAAAATAAGCGTATAGAGGAGTTTTTTCATAAGTATTCAAAAACATATCCATACCGTATGATTCATGCTTCATACGGCATGGATATGTGGTGATATTTGTTATAAAATAACCACCTTGCACACGGCAGAGCCACGGCACTTGATGTTGACATCCTTAACGGAACCAACTGCATACGCCTAAATCGAAGTATTCTGCAAATACGTAGCTATCAGTGGCGATGCTGTCGATGCCTGCCTACATGTTTTCGGTGATTGTCATTTTTGCAGATTGTCAGTTACTTTTATACGTGACGGTCGCTTTGGTAATACCATCGATATATTTTATGGTCCAGACTCCGGCATTGGGAATGTCGAGATAGCAATTGTTTTTCAAATCCTGAGGTTTGCCCCACGCAGATTTTTCCATGGAAAGAGGTATGACGGAGGTACCATTGATTGGTCCGTCGTTGCTCCAGAGGGTTCCGTCGGCCTCTCCGGCAGCTATTTGTTCCGGAGTTGCAGTATATACGTTCAGCGATTCTTTTTGGGTGGTCGTGATCACGAGTGTGGCCTCGCCGTTGACGACATCGACTACCGCCGTCGGATTCTTCGGATCCCAGTTAGTGACCATACCGTTTACATCGACATTCGACCCCAATAAATAGATATTTTTGGGCGTATTGGGATCGGGTGCAGTACTTTTATACGTGACGATTACCTTGGTGATGCTATCGGTGTATTTTATAGTCCAAATTCCAGCATAGGGAATGGTAAGGAAGCTGTTGTTTTTCAAATCCTGAGGTTTGCCCCACGCAGATTCTTCCATGGAAAGAGGTATGATGGATGTGCCATTGATTGGTCCGTCGTTGTTCCAAAGGGTTCCGTCGGCCTCTCCGGCAGCTATTTGTTCCGGAGTTGCGGTATATACGTTCAGCGATTCTTTTTGGGTGGTTGTGATCACGAGTGTGGCTTCGCCGTCGATAACATCGACTACCGCCGTCGGATTCTTCGGATCCCAGTTAGTAACCATGCCGTTTACATCGACATTCGATCCCAGCAAATAGATTTTTTCAGGTACATCGGTACCCTGTATGTCATTTGTTAGTTTTACGATTTTGCAGCCATGAGCAGGCACGGTTGGGTGCAGTTCGGAAGCCATACCTTCGTTGGCGTGACGCCAAAGGTCACGTACCTTGTATTCGCCGGAAAGACCGAGTTCAGAGAGATGCAGAGAGAATTCCTTGGGCTCGTCCTCCCGGTTGAAAAAGCCCACAATATGGCTACCGTCGGTCATGGTACCGTGCCATATATTGCTGCCTTGGCTATTAAGGGTTTTGTCGAGTGGATGACCGACAAAACGGTCGGTGTTGAGAGCCAGCATCTCGATGTTTGTATAAAAGCGCAAATTATCGCCGATGGTCGTGGGTCGGTCGCTAGCAGCAATGGGGCCGCCAGCAAGCAGTTGCAACGAAATTACAAACTCTTTCTCAGCATCGGAGGCGTAAGTATTGAGACGTGTGAAGTCACCGTCGAGTATCGCCTTACCTTTGCCGGCGAGATGACTCCAGTAGGTGAAACCGTCGAATTGATTCCGGCAATTAGGCCAATTGGGCCAACTCTTGCCTCTCTCATAGCCGGAAGTAAAACTCCATGTCCCCTCCCATGTATCGCTTACTATACGAAACATGTTGCCGTATTTCGACTCAAGTTCAGCGTCGTTGTAGAGGTTGGGCATTACAAGTGAGAGAAAGATACCGTACTTTTTAGCCGACTCGGCGCACCATGATAGTGCTTTGGCATAGTTCACACGACCGTAACCGGGACCACAATAGTCTTGTTCGAGACGGCTGTAACCATCCTCATACCAGTTGAGAAAATCCATACGAATCATGTCGACACCCATTTCATGATAGTATTTAAAGAAACCGTCGATCCATTCGCGTGCGCCCGGATGTGTAGCCAGTCCCCAAACATGCCATATGTCCTGATGACCGGGGTGCTCTACAAAATCATCGCTATTAGGGTCATAGATCAGCGAGCCTGCGGTATACTGCGTTCCCGGTATCAGCACATCTTTGTCACAGTGTATCCACATGGGGTTGTCGTAAATACCTACGCGTATGCCACGCTCATGCGCCGCTTTGACCAAATCCTTGAAAGCCAGCGATGATTGGTGAGTCATGTACGGCGAACCATTTTCAGCGCGGAATGTGCCGGCGCCGTCTGTACACACCATGTCGTAACCATAGGGCAACAACTCTTTCTTTACCCAGTCTAGCACTTCTATCCATTGTTCGAGAGTATATACGCACTCATCAAGGCCGCGGCCTTCGGATTCGCCGGTTTTCATATATTCGTATATAGACCAGTATAGAGGTGCCTTATAAGAGTGCATATCCTCTATCTGTGGGAGCGGCGGCAGTGAGACTTTATCGTAACTCGACGGGGTCTTCATTTCGTTGAAACCGTTATCCTTGCAGGCGCCCACCAACAATATGGCACACAAAGCCAATACCAATACAGTTATATATTTTACTTTCATGTCGTTATCCAATGTAGTTTCTATTTAAGATTCATTTGGGAGGTCTTATGAAATATTTACCAGCCTCGACCTACCAGTTATTCTTCGTCCACCTTGCCGTCATATATACTGCTATAGGTGTTGTTGCCAAGGTTAAAACTGAGGGTGTAGTAGCCGCGTGTGGTCACTTTCCACAGTTCATCGGGAGCGTCGCGGCGCGGGGCCTGCATGGGTCTGTCGACGATGGTCTCCGTACCGATTTCCTCTCCATCGACTAGGGGATGCACAAAGGGTTGAGCCCAAGTACCTATTTTGAAGCAGAGTTTAAATGTACCCGGATTGAGGATACCACGATAGATATACACGTTAGCTTTATCTTCAGAAGGGATGAGCTGGTCGGGATAGTTTATCTCCCAGTCGGGATTGTTAGGCGTAACGTTGCCGATAAGGTATACGTTGCTCAACGGCTCTTCGGGCTGCTCTCCTTCGTAGATGCTGCTCCATGTGAAGTCACTTAAGTCGAACGTCAGCGTATACACGCCGCTATCTGTCACTTTCCAAAGTTCGTCTTCTCCACCTTGTCGCGGTGATTGCATCTTTTTATCGGTTACATTCTGGGTACCGATAGGTTCTTCGTTAATCATGGGGTGAATGAAAGGTTGTGCCCATGTACCGGTTCTGAAGCAAAGTTTAAATGTCCCCGGATTGAGAACGCCCTGATACGTCCACAAGTAAGGGTCTTCTTCCGACTGGACAAGCAGGTCGAGTTTATCGATGTCCCATGTCGGATTATTGGGCGTGGTATTACCGACAAGGTAAAGCGCCTTGACTTTCGATGGCAACTTGCCGCTGAGTACCTTCAGTTCTTTCTCGCCTTCGCATGCCGTGGCGACAAAGAGACACAAGGCTACTGACGACAAAAGTATATGCTTGATTTTAAACATCGTAAATGCTGTTTTAGAATTAATATCCGGGATTCTGTTTCAAATTGCTGTTGGTATTAAGCACCTGTGTGGTCAGTGGGAAAATCTGATAATGGTCGTCGGCGTCGGGATTCTTGTCCCACCAGCGGCCTGTCGAAAATTTGCCGAAGCGTATGAGGTCGGTGCGCCGACGTCCTTCAGCAAGAAACTCGCGGCCCCACTCATCGAGCATCTCGTCCATATCGAGTTCAGCTTCGCCTTCGGGTGCGTAGAGTACGGTGCTGTAATTCTTTTCAGGATAATAGCGGCGGCGAACGGTATTGAGCAACTTGGCTGCGGCATCAATTTCGCCTTCGCGGAGTTTGCACTCTGCAAGCGAGTAGATTATCTCTGGAAGACGTATTTCAGCGTAGTCACTTTCGAGTTGGCCCTCGTCACTGTCGGAATAGAACGGATATTTGGCGAAATGCCATCCAGAATTATGGTCACCGGTACTGAGATTGCTTTCCTTGTTGTTGGGCCACTGGGTCGGAGCCAAGTCGTGGAAAAGGCCGACAGCGTCGCGAATATAGATCGTATAGTTCTGTCCTGTGGCCGTGAGACGTTTCGTTTTGCCGCCTTCCTGATATTCAAGATAGCCATAGACGAACATGCCTTCGCGCCTGCTGTTGCCGAGATTGCGATATTTTACCATTCGGCAGTCGTCGGGGTATTTGCGGAACTTGTTCACGGTCATGCCTAACTCATAGTTGTAGAGTTTGCCGTAGAGGTCGTAACTGGGCGAACAGGCGAACTGGGAATTGTGTGTACCGGCCTTGCATTTAATGTCGCCGAAATACTTATTCGAGTTATGAGGTACGGTACACCAGTGGGTTTCCTGCTGATAAGCCCAATAGGTATATCCTCCCGACGATGGGAAGCCAAAAATCATTTCATCGCTGGTGTCGTTGTTCCAATCGAATACGGCATCCCAGCGGTCTTCGACCTTGTAGGGCCCGTATTCACCGTCGAGGATTCGTTGTGCATACTTTGCGCAGTCATCATAGCGGTCTTCGCCAATCCATGCTTCCGCGTTGAGGTAGAGCCGCACAAGCAATGCGGCAACGCCAGCCTTGGTCCAGCGTCCCTGAACATTTGACTGACTACCGAGACTCTGTTTCTGCTCGATAGGGTCGAGACATTCGAGAAGCTCTTTTTCTATGAACCTGAAGGTTTCTGTGGGAGGAGCCTGTTTGATATCTTTGGGCAACGATTTGCTGAAATCCGTCCAAATGGGGATATTGCGGAATGCATCGAAGAGCTGAATGTAAAACCATGCACGAAGAGCGCGTGCCTGCGAAGTAAAATTGTTGAAATCAGCTCTGGTAAGGCCGAAATCGTTTGGATTGAGACGCGCGAGTTCTTCAATGACGAAATTACACTCACCCACGCCCTGAAACCCGGCAATCCACATACCGCCGATATGGGTATAATAAGGGGCATATTGATCATATTGGTGATATTGCAACATACGCCATACGCCGCTGTCGTCCCACCAGCCGTCACGTTGCGGAGTAATCAACTGGTCGCCGGTCAACTCCTGTGGGGTATGGAATCGAGTAACTGTCCAATAGGCGTGTTCGAAAGGGCGATAGACCACACGTTTGACGTCGAGTGCGGTATGATAGTAATTCTGCGTACCTACAGAACTATAGAGGGTCTCGTCAAGGTCGGTGCATCCCGCAAGGACGCCACAGACCACTATCGTTGATAGTATATTGCGGATTAATTTCATGGTCGTTTGATAGTGATGATTAGAAATCTACTTGCACTCCGAGAATAAATTGTCGGGTGCTCGGATAATAGGTGCGTGTACTTGATGCACCCGGTGTAAGGCCGTTGACATTGTATGTCGACGGATCGACGCCCGAGAACTTCGTGATTGTAAACACGTTGTTAACAGTGCCATAAATGCGCACGCCGTCGATGAAGCGATAATTGTGAGTTTTGAACGTGTATCCTAAGGTCAACTGATCGAGTTTGAAATAGTCTCCACGCTCAAGAAAGTAGTCAGTAACAGCGTGCGACGCCGTGGGGCTTATGGCGAAATTTTTGCCGAAGGCTTTCTTGAGCACGTTGCCGGTAAACTTGCGAGTGCCATAATAATAGTCATGGACATTGAATATGTCGAAGCCGAAAGCGCCCCGGAAAAAGAGAGACAAGTCGAAATTGCGATAGCGGAAGTTGTGGGTGGTGGAGAGGTTGAATTTGGGCAGACCATTGCCTACGATTGCGCGGTCGGTTTCGTCCGCCAGCGCCATCTGGATAATATCACCATCTTTGTCATATACCATCCATTCGCCAGCGTCATTTATACCGGCATAACGCCACATGTAGAAGTTGCCCACAGGCTGTCCCACTTCAATACGCTGAAGATAATAACCTAAAAAGGGGCCTTCGACAGCGGCCTCATCGTAGTAGTCTTCTCCGATATAATTCGAATTACTGAAACTTATGAATTTGTTTTTGTTCGTAGAACCTATCACATTGAAACTATAGGTGAACTTTCGGGTTGCAACGGGGGTGAAATCGAGTTCGAACTCGAAGCCCTGATTCGACATTGAGCCTACATTAACCGTGGCACCCTCATGCACAAAAGGCGGCACAGCGACATGATACGTTCCCAGCAAATCTTCGGTGCGGCGGTTATAATAGTTGAGTGAACCTCCGAAGCGATTATTGAACATCGAGAAGTCGATGCCTACGTTCCAGTTTTTGCTTTTTTCCCAATGAAGATCGGGGTTGACGTTGTTTTCCGTAGCCCAAACCTGAACGAATTTACCGTCGATAAGGTAATGGCCGAAGCCTTTCATCGTAGGAATCGACTGATAACTGCTGAAGTCCTGATTGCCGGTTTCGCCGTAGTCAGCACGGATTTTGAGTTCATTGAGCCAGCCGCGGGCATTCTCCATGAAAGACTCCTGACTTATGCGCCAGCCGACCGACACAGCCGGGAAATTGCCCCATTTGTGTTTGGCGCCGAACTTCGATGAACCTTCGTGGCGCAGCGAGGCTGTTACGAAATATTTCCCATTCCAATCATAGCTTACGCGACCGAAAAAAGATATGAGCTTGCAATCATTACGGTAGCTACCCATGCCGATTATACCTTCTTCGGAAGCATATTCACCAGAGCCAAGGTTATCGGATGTAACGCCGTCGTTGGCAAAGTCGGAATTTTCGGCATTGAAACCGCTATTATGCCAATAGGCATAGCTGTATCCTACCATGGCCTTAATGTTGTTTTTACCGAATCTGGCAGCGAAATTCGTCAGCCACTCAAGCTGATACATACGTTCTACATCATTAGAACGAGAAGCCTGACCCGAATGTCCGCTGTTTACAGCGATTGTTGTATTAGAGGGAGTGAAGCCCGATCGGTCGTAGCTATATTGCCTGTCGGCGAAAGTCAGTTGGGTGTTGAGGATGATGGGGCTGGATATCTTTTTCGACAACAATGGGAGCAGATTGAGCCTTGCCGTGGCATCCCAGTCGAGCAAACGCATGTCTGTATGTGATTTGACAAGTTTTTGGGTCTCAACGGGGTTTGTGCTGGCTGCCTGACCTACGAAATTATAGTACATCGACGGATTGGTAGGGTCCATCAGAGGCGTAGTAGGGTTGGTCTCAAGAGCGAGTTTGAAAACGCTCCAGTCGGAATTGTCGCTTGATATCACGCGCGGTGCGAGGTTGACAGTAAAAGTAAACAGACCGCCTTTCGTAGTGTGTGTAATAGAGGCGCGGCTACCATACTCCTCTCGTTTGGAGCGCAGGTCAATACCGTGGGCATCACGGTAGTCGACGCTGACGCGGTAGCTGGTGCGCTCGTTACCACCCGAAAGACTCATCGTGTGCTTGTGGGAGAAACCGGTACGGCTAACACCGTCGAGCCAGTCGTAGTTGCCGCCGAGATCACCTCCTCCCGTATCGCCCCATGCGAGACGGACTTTACGAAAGTCATCGGCACTCATCATGTCGAGTTCTTTCTTCATTTTATCCCACGATAGAGTGAGGGCATAGGAAGTGTGCACCTTACCGTCTTTGCTGCCTTTCTTGGTTGTGACAAGTATTACGCCGTTGGTGCCGCGCGTGCCATAAATGGCCGATGCCGCGCCGTCTTTAAGCACATCGAAAGAGGCGATGTCTTGGGGGTTCACGTTTTGAAGGCTGCCACCTGGAACGCCGTCGATTACGATGAGCGGGCCAAGACCGGCCTGACGAGAATTGACACCGCGTATCTGTATGCTCGATGTCACATTAGGATCGGCAGCACCGGTGTTAACAATCGAAACACCCGGCACTTTACCTTTGATAAGCGAAGCCGGGTCTGATGAACTGATGGAGAGAAAGTCTTTCTCGCTTACGTGACTTATAGCCGAGGTCAATTCCTTTTTATCCATAGTGCCATAACCGATGACCACAACGTCGTCAAGAAGTTCGGCATTTTCGACCATTACGATGTCGAGCGGGTTATCATCCGATGCTTTTTTATGCACCGACACACAGCCTACATATGAATAAAGCAGCGTAGCCCCGGCAGGGACCTGAATCGAATAGTTGCCATCGATGTCTGTGGTAACGCCTGCAGTGCCGGATGTTACCGACACCCCAATAAGAGGCTCGCCTGCGCTGTCGGTCACACGACCACGGACGGTAATCTTTGCTTCCGATGCCGCTGACTTGACATTCGATAGGATTATTTGCTGTTTTACAACTTTGTATGTGAGATTGCGCTCAGGCAGAATTTGCTTGAGAACAGCCGATAGAGCCTCTTTCGAAACTTTGATAGTGACCGGAGCTTTTCCGGAGACATGGTCGTTGCTGTAAAAAAAGCGATAGCCTGTCTGTTGTTCAAGCAACGACAATACTTTCTCTAATGGTTGCCGATCGACATTAACAGTTACTTTCACCTCCTGAGCCGAAGCGGTAATCGTGAATAGCAATCCAAACAATAGGGATAGCCACCTACCGGCAGGATGTTGTTTTAGGGTTGGAATTTGTTTCTTCATACGGTTGCATTTTTTAAACCTTGTATATTAAAGACAAACCAGACACCCCTACCCACGGGCAAATGTGAAAAATATGCAAAAAATGAAGCCGAAGTTCCTTATGCCCATGAGAATCGATCTCAGTTAGATAATTGGCCTTTAAATAATTTTTTGCGTGTGCACCGTGGGTCTTTGCGGATTGTTTGTCTTTTATAAAGAATAATCTATAATTGCAGACATGCGTATTACCTATATCGATCCGCCCGTTAATGAGATGCAGTCTTTAACTACCCGTCAGATCAGCCCAGCACCGTGAAGCTCCGAATCACGGCAGACGCCCTTGCATTCCATAACTTCGAAAAAGAACACATCGTCGAACCTTGTAAATTCTTGTTCAAAATCGGAGCCTTGCCCGCAGGTTTTCGGGCGACACTATCTTTCAAACTATAAAACGAATCATGAAAAAGTATCTATCTCTTCTTGCCTTTTGCGCCCTGACGACGGCGTCGGCCCAACCCCCTGCCCCGCAGACCCGCTGGACCATTGCCAACGACCACGCCATTCGTTGGTCAGTAGACGACAGCCGACTGCCCCATAATGACCATGTGGAGATGAGCGGAGAACAAATATCCGCACGACTGCACTATGGCGTGGAGAGTGACGGACGCTTCACGCTGACCCGCACGCTCGTATGGCCCATGCTGCGCATGCTTCCCAACGACACGTTCGGCGGATTGACCCGCGATTTCCCGCAGAATTTCCTCGACGCCGTACGCATCGACGGGAAAGCGCTCGCTGCCGAGCAGGTCGAATACCTCCGGTTGGACGGCCTGCTGACCGTCGTGAGCCGATACGGCGACATCGAAGTGACGCGCTGCCTGTTCCCCTCACCCGCACGGGCGGCATTCTGTGAGCAATACACTCTCCGCAATGACGGCCCGACCACCGTCGCCGTCGAGCTGAACCCCGTGCGCGATGAAGTTCACACCGACGCCGACGCCGGAGTCGAGGGCAGTTATACGCTCATTGCGGCGACGGATTTCGTCCGCAGCAGAACCCTCCGGCTTGCGCCGGGCGAAACGTGCATTTTCGGAGCTTCGGTGCGCGGGCTCAAAACGCCCGAAGTCGAACTGCCCCTCGACATCTCTGCCGAACGGGCGCAACGCGAAGCCTTTGTCGCCGAGGTGTGCGGCAATCTGAGTTTAGAGTCGCCAGAACCCGTGCTCAACACGATGTTCGCACTGGCCAAGGTCCGCGCCGCAGAGTCCGTTTTCCGCACACGCGGAGGACTCCTCCACGCTCCCGGAGGCGTCTACTACGCCGCCATCTGGTGCAACGACCAACCTGAGTATGTGAATCCTTTCTTCCCGCAGTTAGGTTACGCCAAAGGCAACGAAGCGGCCCTGAACAGTTTCCTGCATTTCGCCCGCTACATGAATCCCGAATACCGGTACATTCCATGGTCGGTGATCGCTGAGGGATACGACACCTACGGTCCATTCGACCGCGGCGATGCAGCGATGCTGGCTTACGGCGCAGGACGCTATGCCCTTCAAATGGGCGACATCCGCACGGCGGAAGCCTTGTGGCCGCTCATCGAATGGTCGCTCGAATACTGCCGGCGCAAACTCAACGAACACGGCGTCGTCGCTTCCGAAGCCGACGAACTGGAAAAACGTTTCCCGGCAGGCGATGCCAATCTCTGCACCTCGTCGCTCTACTACGACGCCCTGCGCTCCGCGGCATGGCTCGCCGAGCAGACCGGACGGCCGCAACGGCTGGCCGACGAATACCGCCGCAGGGCCGAAACGCTGCGTGAAAACATCGAACGCTTCTTCGGTGCGACGATCGAGGGGTACGCCACCTACCGCTATTACGAGGGCAACGACATCCTGCGTTCGTGGATCTGCATTCCGCTGGTCACGGATATTTTCGAACGCCGGGAGGCGACCGTGGCGGCCCTGCTCTCCCCGCGGCTCTGGACCGAAAACGGAATGCTGACCGCAGCCGGAAGCGACACGTTCTGGGACCGCACCACGCTCTATGCCCTGCGAGGCATTTATGCCGCAGGCTTCCGAGAAGAGGCTACCGAACGCCTGCGGTTCTACTCGCAAACCCGGCTCCTCGGCGAGCATGTGCCTTATGCCGTCGAAGCGTGGCCCGAGGGCGATCAGCGCCACCTCTCGGCTGAGAGCGGACTCTACTGCCGCATCGTCACCGAAGGTATGTTCGGATTCCGGCCGACGGGATTCCGCTCGTTCACGCTCACACCCCAACTGCCCGACGCATGGAACCAGATGACCCTGCGCCGGATGTACGCCTGTGCGGAACGGCCTTACGACATCATCGTGAAGCGCACCGGGAAAAAACTCCATATACGCATCGAACGCGACGGCTCCTGCATCCGAAAATACACCGCAGACAACGGCACGACGATACGAATCGAATTGTAAGAACAACGACATGAAACATTGGTGGATATTATTCTTGTTATCTTGTTGCGTATGGCAAACTAAAGCTGTTGGAACAGACACGCTGACGGTTTACAGTCCTTCTATGCGTAAAAATGTAGACGCATTGGTCTTGTGTCCTGCTGGTTATTCGCCGACAAAAAAATATCCGGTGGTTTACTTGTTACATGGATATAGCGATGCTTGGAATAACGGTTGGCTGAAAAATTGCGATGGTTTGGAGGCGTTGATTGACCATTATGAAATGATCGTAGTCTGTCCGGATGGAGGATTCAGCAGTTGGTATTATGACAGTCCAGAAGATCCCTCATATAAATATGAAACCTTTATAACCCGTGAATTGATTCCTGCTGTCGATTCCCGATTCGGCACGGTCGCAGATCGCACAGGACGAGCTGTCGCCGGTTTGAGTATGGGCGGTCATGGAGCTTTTTATCTTGCATTCCGCCATCAGGAGATTTTCGGCGTAGCGGGAAGCATGAGCGGGGGCGTCGACATTCGATCTTTTCCCGATCGTTGGGACATCGCCTTACGGTTGGGACCGCAAAACCAATATCCCGAACGCTGGGAATCGCATACGATAATCAATATGCTCGACCTCTTGAAGCCGAATTCTCTAGCTTTAGTGTTTGATTGCGGAACAGAAGATTTTTTCTATGACGTCAATGTTGCGCTGCATGCTAAACTCCTCGACCGAAAAATTCCGCATGACTTCTATTCCCGTCCGGGAGGACACGAATGGCAATATTGGAGCAATGCCATCCGCTATCAATTTGTATTCTGGGATAATTATTTTAAAACCAATTGCATCAATAATCGCTAAAAAGCAATTTGGTGCTTTAACACAGGTATTTCCGATCTCTTTAATTGCAATTCATAATCACATGAATTTGATAGGAGATAAGATCATTTACAACTAATATTAAATTTTACAATTAAGCATAGCTTTTTTTCTTCTGCGACGCTTTTGTATTCGCTGTTGCTCTTCTTGCACTTGTGTATCGGCTAAATCCAATACCGCATTTACGATCCCTGAGATGGGATTTGCCGTGCGGCTTCGCAACTCGTGTTTGCGGTCTGCGTGCTGTTCCGCGACCTGGCGTTTTTCGTTCGGTGCTGAATACAATTCGTTGAAAACATTTGCCGAAAACTCGTTTCCCAGTACCGACCCGTTGGCAACGATACCTGCATTGTGGTCGATAAACGTTACGCCGTAAATCTTTCCCATGGGATTTATTCGAAACACGGCGTCGATACCATCTGCCTTGAGCAGTTGCCAGAATTCGTCCCGTGTGTTATGCGGGCTCATGGCGTCTTCGACCGTATGGCGCAAATGGTCGAGCGCACCCGGCTTTTTCAGGTTGTCTTTCGACATCCCGTAATACTTTTGAAGGGCCTTATAGCCGACATCCTTTCCGATACGACTCGACTTGAATGGCGTGCCGATGCCGTATCCGTCGTCGGTCAGGGCGCCGTACATTACTCCGGCATAGCTGCGTCCGTCGACTGTGCCTGTACGTTCTTCGACCGAGATGTTGAACAGTTCCAGCAGCGTGCGGAACTCGCCGTAGGACGAGCATTTGTAATTCCGCAGGCACGACCTGACGACGGATGAGACCTGTTGCTTGACGTTTCCCGCCTTATAGTTTACTTTCCGAAGATCGGGGGTGTTCGTCTGCTCCTCGCCTTTGATACTCGGACGCAGATCGTATTTTCGTTCTAATTCCCGCAATACGGACATGGAGCGGTCGTATTCGTGCGAATCGCTGATTTTCCGGCCCAGCTCATCGACACGCAACGACACCAGATGGAGATGCTCTCTGGAAATGTCCTTATGCTTGAAAACGATATAGGGCTGGTTGCCGTAACCCATACGTTCCATGTATTCCTGCGCGATGTCCCGGAGCTGATCGTCGGTCAGCCTGTCTTCCGGCGAGGGATTCAGCGAAGCATGGAAAACCGTATTGGTCGTTCTTCTGTTAACTTCGAGGTACGGTCGGAAACTCTCCATGCAGGCGTCGACATCCATTCGCCCGTATTTGTCGAACGGTTCTAACATCTTCTGCCAAAGCAGCACCTCGGCTTCATCTCTATCCACTTTCTCTTTGTTGTAACGCAATGCCCCGCCGGGCGAGGAGCCCGATCTTATATTCGCAACCATTCTTTAGCTTGTTTTGCAAGGTGCAGAATCTCGATACTCAGAGCTTTCAACTCGCGGGTACGTTGTTCCAGCATGGCGATCTGATGCGGGATAGCAATGTTGGAAAAGTGCGAATTGACAGCCTTTACAATCTGATTATAGTTGTTCGCAAGTTTCTGGAATTGGAAATAAAAATCATTCAGCCGGGCGACGAACTGCGTCTTCGACGGATCGCGTTTGATGACGACAAACTCCTCGCAGAAGATTCTTTTGACGATAAAACGGCTCCGGTTATGCTCCGATCCGGCTTTGCAAAGCAGCTCGTTGAAGCGGATGTTCTGCTCTTCATTGAGCCGGAAGGAGTATTTATAACTCGGCGTTCGGGGCTTCTTGTCGGTCTTGTCTGTCTGTTTTCGGTTAGTATCCATTATATAGCTTAAAAAAGGGACGCGACTTGGGAGCGGCCCCAGCCTCGCAGAGCGAGCGTTTTTGTCGGACAAACCGAAGGTTGTCGGACAAAAACACAGCTCGCTCCCATCTGGCGATGGGAAAAAGCCGCGCCGAAGAATCTCTAACCGAAGTTCTCTGAATTCCCCGATACGGCTCCTGAGGCCGAGTCTGTTTCCGGTGCAATAATACAACCGGCCAGCGCGAAAAAAAAGCCCGCCGAACGGACTGGAGCGGACTGGGGCGGACACCGGAATTAAAGCCGGATTATAGATAGTATATTGCAGTAACAATAGTTATTTCATTATTTTATTCATAGAGCCAATATGAATTGGACAAAAATATTAATGACGCTTTGTTTGAAATAAAACATGAACCCAATAACAGTTTAAATACAGTTGTCGATTAATCATCCAATATTTAGCACATATCATAATGGGAAAATCCGTTCAAAAAGACAAAAACACATTCAAACATTCCTCCAGCAAAGGGGTTGAAGTGGACGAAAACACATTCCGGGAGATGCTCCGTGGACAGGAGTTGCCGGCTAGGGATGTCGCACAAAATGGTCCGAAACAGGATGATGCTGAACCGACGATACGCAATAAGACCGTTGACTCAAAAACCGAACCGCCGGCTCCGGCAGCCGGGACAATACCGGCCGATTCCGGAAAAACTCCAAACAGATCAGGATTCCAGCGAAAAAAGATTTTGCTGCCCGATTTCGAGCAGACGTTTTTCCGTCCCGTAAAGTGTTCC
>ENA-UEPG01000980-UEPG01000980.1-human-gut-metagenome-genome-assembly--contig:-NODE-980-length-24922-cov-3.615456_pt1 | contig 24922 bp, 23 predicted proteins | sample MGYA00242893_ERZ507902 | MGnify/ENA primary metagenome ERZ507902 (study PRJEB26167, sample SAMN06115491) | human gut metagenome | host: Homo sapiens | place: China:Gansu | collected 2015-04-23 | study...
CGGACGGAGTCACGGCGAGGTCGCCGGTGAGGATGGCCTTCACCTTCTCCGGCCCGATCTTGTCCAGCTTGTCTACGGTGCGCATGATGTCACCGGACTTCTCCGTCAGACCCAGCATGGCGTAGAAGCCGTTGAGGATCTTCCGGTTGTTCACCCGGATCTGGAACCGCTTCAGTCCCAGGGTGGAGAAGGTCTTGTAGATGATGGCGAGGATCTCCGCCTCATTGATGATGGAGAGCCTGCCATCTCCGATGATGTCGATGTCCGCCTGATAGAACTCCCGGAAGCGGCCCCGCTGGGCCCGCTCGCCCCGGTAGACCTTGCCGATCTGGAAGCGGCGGAAGGGGAAGGTGAGGTGGCCGTAATTCTGGGCCACATACTTGGCCAGGGGCACGGTCAGATCGAAGCGGAGGGACAGGTCGGTGTCCCCCTTCATAAAGCGGTAGATCTGTTTCTCCGTCTCACCGCCGCCCTTGGCCAGCAGGACCTCGCTGGCCTCGATGAGGGGGGTGTCCAGGGGGGTGAAGCCGTAGAGACCGTAGGTACGGCGGAGGATCTCCACCATCCGGTCAAACTGGGCCTGCCGGGCGGGGAGCAGCTCCATAAAGCCGGACAGGGTGCGGGGCTGTACTTTACTCATGGGTATCAAAATCCTTTCTTTGGGGGTTCTTTCTGGAAGAGTTCCGCCCTGCGGGGCGGAAGGGCGGGCGTGCCTTTCTGCTCGCACAGAAAGGAAACAAAGAAGCGCTGGGGAGATCTGCCTGGGGGCTGGGCACTTTCATCCGGTGGATAAAATCTCCAGAGGCGAAGCGAAGCTTCGCATAAAGCTTTTTGGTCTACTTTTTTCTCTGAAAAAAGTAGACGCTCTCGTCCCGGGATTGGGACGAGAGCGCCTGAAAACGCTTCGTGGTGCCACCCAATTTCAGAACAGCGGGGCTGTTCCCTTTGATCCCCGTGGTGCGGCGGGGCGGCCGCGCCTGTCTCCAGGCCCGCTGCTGGCGCTGTCTTGGCCGGTCCCTGTGCCGCGGGGCCCTTTCAGCCGTGGGGCCCTTCTCTGTCCGGCGGTGTTCCGGTTACTCATGCGCCGTCATGGCGGTGAACAAAGCTATGCTATCCCACTTTTGAGATAAAGTCAAGGAAAATGCCGGGCCTTACAGGGCAAAGGGTACCCGGTTGGGATTCATGCCGATGCGCCAGTCCAGATCGCCCCGGGCCAGGCCGTGGATGAGCATTTCCGCGGTGGCCACATTGGTGGCCATGGGGACCGAGTGCTGGTCGCACAGGCGGGTGATATACATGACGCTGTCATCCATGTCGGTATCCTGGGGATAGTTGAAGAAGAGGACCATATCGATCTCATTGTAAATGATACGCTGGCCGATCTGCTCGATTCCCCCGTGTTCGTGGGACAGGAACAGATTGACGGGCAGGCCGGTGGCCTCCGCCACCATTCGGCCGGTGGCGTTGGTGGCGCATAGGGTGTGCTTGGACAGCAGTCCGCAGTACGCGGTGCAGAACTGGACCATCAGCTCCTGCTTGCGGTTGTGACACATGATAGCAATATTCATGGCGGCGTTTACCTCCTTTTATGCAGTTGAACGTTACCGGATCCGCATGACGGGGACCCGGTAGCCCTCCAGGCGTTTGGCGATATTCAAACAGGCGTTGGCGGCGCCCTGGCGGCCCTCCAGAATCAGGGGACGCCCCAGGTTGGCGGCCAGGATGACGCGGCGGTCCTCCGGGATGACCCCAATGAGAGGGAGTCCGGCGGCGTCCATGGCGTCGTCGATGGTGGTGCGCAGCTGCCGCAGCAGCCTGGGCTGGATGCGGTTCATGACCAGATGGACCTGACGGATCCGGTACAGCTCCTCCACAGTCCGCTGGGCGTCCCGCAGGGAGGAGGCGTCATTGGTGGCCACCACCAGGGCGCGGTCCGCGCCGCAGACGGCCAGCTGGAAGCCGGGACCCAGCCCGGCGGGGGAGTCGATCATAATATAGTCATAGCGGTCCCGGGCGGTGCGCAGCAGGGCCCGGATCCGGGTGGCCGTTACATCGGGGGACAGAGACATGGGGGCGGTCAGCAGGGACAGGTTGGGCAGATCCGGATGGGTAACTGCCGCCCGTGCCAGGGGACAGCGCCCCTCAGCCACGTCGGAGAAGTCCATCAATGCCCGGTCGCTGAGGCCCAGGGAGATGTCCAGATTCCGCAGGCCGATGTCCATGTCGATGCACAGCACCCGCTTGCCCAGCCGGGCCAGACAGGAGGCGACCCCGCCGGTGACTGAGGTCTTGCCCGTCCCCCCCTTTCCAGAGGTGACGGCGATGACAATTCCCATGGAATTCCTCCTATCTCACCAAAATAAGTCTATCACAAATCTTGGGTTCGTCAATGGTTTTTTTGTAATATGGTGTGAATTTTCTGTATATTTTGTGATTGAATTTGAAGTGTGGGCCGGATATGGGACAGACCGCGCCCTTACAGCGGAGCCTTCTGGATCTTGGCCCACCGGCGGGGATAGCCCTTCAGGGTGGGGGCCGCCTTTCGGATGGGGATGACCCGGTGGGTGACGCCGGCGCCGGGGATGGCGTAATCAAAGGGTTCCTCCACCCGGCCGCCCAGCAGCTTGATGCAGTGGGCGGCGTCCTCCAGCTCCTGGGCGCTGTCGGTGGATTTCATGGCCAGGAACAGCCCGCCCACCTTGACGTAGGGCAGACACAGCTCACACAGCAGGCGCAGGTCAGCCACTGCGCGGGCGGTGGCAAAGTCGAAGCTGTCCCGAAAGCCCTTGACCAGGGCCTGCTCCTCCGCCCGGGCGTGGATGGCCCGGATGCCCTCCAGACCCAGCTGGGCGCACACCTGCCCCAGCCAGTCCACCCGCTTGTTCAGGCTGTCCAGCAGGGTGACCTGGAGGGATGGGACCAGGATTTTCAGAGGAATGCCGGGAAAGCCGGCTCCGGTGCCCACGTCGATGAGGGTCTTGTCCTGGAAGTCCGCCCCCTTGAGCAGAGCGGCGCTGTCCAGCATGTGGAGCTGGGCCACCCGCTCCGGCTCTGTGATGGCGGTGAGGTTCATTACCTGATTTTTTTCCAGCAGCAGCCGCCCATACTCCGCCAGCTGCGCCGGAGCGCGGTCAGGCGTCTGGGGGAGGAGGTCCATCGCCTCCAGGCCGTTCCGAATGAGTTGTTCCATATCCGATCCTCCCAGGCGGTTATACGGTAAAGACTACGCCGAAATTGGACAGCAGGCCCACAAGGCCCATGGGCAGAGAGACCAGGGCGGCGGCCCAGCACAGCAGGGCCAGCAGCCAGGCGGCCCCCTTTTTGGGCCGTCCGGTGGTCCTCCAGCTGACCAGAGACAGAGCGCCCAGGCCGATCAGGCCGGGGACAGCCAACAGGGGGCCCAGGTTCCCCAGCATGGAGCCGGTGTAGAAGTAATAGGTGGTCAGCGCCAGGAACAGCAGGGCATAGGCCAGGCCGATCCAGGCCAGAGTACGCTTCACCGGAGAGGCGGGGGTATAGCCCTTCTCCTCCTGAGGCGTCTCGTCAGGTCGTTCCTTGGGCATCGTGCGCCTCCTTCAGCAGGTCGCGGATCTCGGTCAGCAGTTTCTCCTCAGCGCTGGGCTCGGGGGGAGCGGGCTCCGGTGCGGGCTCCTCCGCCTTGCGGTGGAGCCTGTTGATGGCCTTGATCATGCAGAAAATGACAAAGGCAATGATGAGAAAGTCCAGCACCACAGCGATCAGGTTGCCGAAGTTGATGGCGACCTCGGGGGTCTGCACCTCACCGGCGGCGGTGACCACAGCCTGCTGGAGCACCAGCTTCCACTGGGAGAAGTCGATGCCGTTGGTGAGCAGTGAGACCACAGGCATGATGATGTCGTTGACCAGGGAGGTGGTGATCTTGCCGAAGGCGCCGCCGATGACCACGCCCACGGCCATATCCAGCACATTGCCCCGCATGGCGAAGGCCTTAAACTCTTCTATAAATTTTTTCATGGTAAAATCCTCTGAATCTTATATTTTGAGAGGGATGGGACGCCGCGCCCGTGAGAGCATCCATTGCCAAGCCATAGCGCCCAAAAAGGTAAGGGTGTAGACAGTGATCACCCGCAGCAGAAACTGGACGGACACCCGACTGATCCCAAGCTGCCAGGCCAGGTCATTGAACCAGGTGATGACCAGGGAGTGGTACAGATAGACCAGAAAGCTGGCCCGGTCCATCCGCCGGGCCAGGGGGGACAGGGTGACCGGATGGCGCACCACCAGGGCATACAGGGCGGGGATAGCGGTGAGCTGGTACAAGGTGTGGATCATTTCCAGGAAGGGTACGCTCTGTCCGCCCACAAAGAATTTCCAACTGAAAAACAGGTCGGCCCCGGCGAAGATCAAAGCGCAGGCAGTCAGAAGGGGACGGTTCCGGTCCAGCAGTTCCAAAAAGCGCAGATAGTTCTGCCCGGCGCAGCAGCCCCCTACATAGTACACCAAATAGGTGGTGAACAGGCGGTCGTTGTAGGAAAAGTGCGCACCTGGGATCAGAAGACCCAGGATCTCATTGCAGTACAGGGCGCTGAGCCAGGTGATCCCCAGGGAGATGGGGAGCAGGACTGAAGGCGACCACCGGCGGGGCAGCCACCGGAACAGGGGGACCAACAGCACGAACTGCGCCAGGGCGATAACGAAGTAGAAGGGGCTGGAAAGATCGCCCCGAATCATGTACCCGGCCAGATCCCGCAGGGAGAAGGAGAAGTAGCCGTGGCTTACGAAGTAGACATAGTAGACGGCTACCGCCAGCAGATAGGGCAGGAAAATGCCCTTCCACCGCTTGGCCCAGTACCGCCCCAGCGGGGGAGGGGGGGCGCTGGCGCTGTTCAGGGTGAGCTTCACACCGCTGAGAAAGAAGAACCCGGAGACAGAGACAAAGGTGAGGCGCTGAAGGGAGATCATCAGGCCGTATTGCCAGCTGCTGTGGTCCAGCACAGTGATGGGGTGCCCGGAGCAGTGGCTCCACAGGACCATGAGGCAGAAGAGCAGGTTCAGCGTGGTGAGTTCCTCCCGCCGTTTTTGGACGGACATGGGCCGTCTCTCCTTTCCAGAGAAAGCAGCGTCTCAAACCCATTGGGGCTCAAGGGATTTGAGCGTTTTCCGTTTTGGAGCGTTTTGGAGCGGGCAAAATGACCCAGACCTGGTGCGGGAGATCCGCAGTTGGCTGGAGAACGGTAAAACAATTTGTATTATTATAGAGAAAAATTGTATTTCGTATAAATACGGAAGCTGAGGTCCTGAAATATAGCAGGGGAGGGGAGGGGGGCAGGCACCGCCCTCCCCCTCCGTCTGGAACTTACTTCTTGGGGACCAGGACCTCCATACCGCCCACATAGGGACGCAGGGCGGCGGGGATCTTCACACTGCCGTCGGCCTGGAGGTTGTTCTCCAGGAAGGCGATGAGCATCCGGGGAGGAGCCACCACGGTGTTGTTCAGGGTGTGGGGCAGATACATCTTGCCATCGATGCACTTGACACGCATATTCAGACGGCGGGCCTGGGCGTCGCCCAGATTGGAGCAGGAGCAGACCTCGAAGTACTTCTTCTGGCGGGGGGACCAGGCTTCAATGTCGCAGGACTTGACCTTCAGGTCGGCCAGATCGCCGGAGCAGCACTCCAGCTGGCGCACCGGAATGTCCAGGGAGCGGAACAGCTCCACGGAGTACCGCCACATCTGCTCATACCACTTCATGGAGTCCTCTGGCTTGCAGACCACGATCATCTCCTGCTTCTCGAACTGGTGGATGCGGTAGATGCCGCGCTCCTCAATGCCGTGGGCGCCCTTCTCCTTCCGGAAGCAGGGGGAGTAGGAGGTGAGGGTCTGGGGCAGGCTGTCTTCCGGGATGATCTGGTCGATGAACTTGCCGATCATGGAGTGCTCGGAGGTGCCGATGAGGTACAGGTCCTCGCCCTCGATCTTGTACATCATGGCGTCCATCTCAGTCTGGGACATGACGCCCTCCACCACGTTGCCGTGGATCATAAAGGGCGGGATGCAGAAGATGAAGCCCTTGCCGATCATAAAGTCCCGGGCGTAGGCCAGTACGCCCTCATGGATGCGGGCGATGTCCCCCATGAGATAGTAAAAGCCGTTGCCGGACACACGGCCTGCGGCGTCCATGTCGATGCCGTTGAAGGACTCCATGATCTGGGTGTGGTAGGGGATCTCAAAGTCGGGGACCACCGGCTCACCAAAGCGCTGGACCTCCACGTTGCAGCTGTCATCGGGGCCGATGGGCACGGAGGGATCGATGATGTTGGGGATCTGGAGCATGATCTTGCGGATCTTCTGGGCCAGCTCGCCCTCCTTGGCCTCCAGCTCAGAGAGGCGGTCGGCGTTGGCCTTTACCTTGGCCTTGGCCGCCTCGGCCTCCGCCAGCTTGGAGGGGTCCTTCTTGGCCTGACCCATGAGCATACCCACCTGCTTGCTCAGGGTGTTGCGGGAAGAGCGGAGCTCCTGGGCCTCGGCCATGACGGCGCGGTTCTCGCTGTCCAGGGCGATGACCTCGTCCACCAGAGGCAGCTTCTGCTCCTGGAACTTCTTTTTGATGTTCTCCTTGACAACTTCGGGGTTCTCCCGGATGAATTTGATGTCCAGCATAGCGGAACACTCCTTTAAATATAGTAAATACGATAACGGGTCAGCGGGATCGGGGGAGAAGCGCGGGGGAGGGGAGTGGGGGCTGTCTCTTCTGTTTCACGTGAAACAGGGGAGCTGCCTCAGTACAGGGCCTCCCGGATCTCCTGATAGCGGAGCGCCGGGGAGAAGCGGTCGTTGTCGGTGGTGCTCTCCTGGGGGAGGCGCTCTGACAGGCCGCTGTCCTCCAGGGACTGAATCAGCTCCCGGCACAGGGAGTAGCGGCCCAGGACGTATGCCTCGTCGATCTGCCAGAACCAGTCCATGGCCTGACGGGTCTGCTCCGCCTGCTCCAGCTCTGCGGCATGGGCGCTGTCCTGGCGTTCCAGTTCGTCCACCTGGTCCTCCAGACGGTCGATCTCCTGAAGCAGAGACTGATTTTCCTCATAGATGTCCTGGACAGACTGCATATTGGAGAGGGACTCCCGCAGACCGGACACCGACTGGTTGAGACTGTCCACCACCTCCTCGTTCTGCCGCCGGTCCATGAGATAGGTCATCAGCATTAGCAGAAAGGCAGCGGCAAAGAGGATGGCGATGTAGTGGACCACGGAGCGCTGCCGCTTTTCCTGAGTGGGAGGGGGGATATAGGCGGGGGGTTTTTCAGCCGCCTTCTCCTCCGGCTGCCCCTTGGGGGCGGGGGAGGAATGCTTGGGATCGCTCACAGGTGTTCTACCCCCTCTCCGTGCAGAGTATTCAGCAGAGACAGCAGGGCTTCCAGATCCTCATTGTTATAGTATTCCAGCTGGACCCGTCCCTTCTTTCCGTGGTGGGAGATGGTGACCTTCCGGCCCAGCTGGCCGGAGAGGGACTTCTCCAGTTCACCCAGATAGAGGGCGATCTCGTCTGTGGAGCCGCCCTTCCGCGTCTCCTCCGGCTGCTTCTGGAGGAGCTTCACCAGCTGCTCGGTCTGACGGACGGAGAGGCCCCGGGATACCACCTGCTTGGCGGCCTCCCGCTGGAGTTCTGCGGTGGGAGCGCCCAAGATGGCCCGGGCATGGCCGGCGGAGAGGGTCCCCTCCTCCACCAAAGTGAGCAGATCCTCCGGCAGGGCCAGCAGACGCAGGGTGTTGGCGATGGCCGGGCGGGATTTGCCCATCCGATCTGCCACCTGTTCCTGGGTGAGGCCGTACTCCTCCATCAGGGTCTGGAAGCCCCGGGCCTCCTCGGCGGGGTTCAGATCCTCCCGTTGGAGGTTCTCGATTAGGCCCAGCTCCATGACCTTGCGGTCGTCCGCCTCGATGATGACGGCGGGGACCTCGTCCAGGCCGGCCTGCTTGGCAGCCCGCCAGCGGCGCTCCCCGGCGATGATCTGGTAGTAGCCGGAGGCCAGACGGCGGACGGTGAGGGGCTGGATGATGCCGTGGATTCGAATGGACTCCGCCAGATCGGCCAGGGCCTCCGGCTCAAAGCGCTTGCGGGGCTGGTTCAGGCCCGGCTCCACCTGTGAGATGGGGAGGGAGACGGAGCCCTCGCCCCCGGCGGTCAGGTCCGGGTCGCCCAGCAGGGCATTGAGCCCCCGGCCCAGACCCATCTCTGTTTTTCGTTTCGCCATAGTACACTCCTTTTCCAAACGTGTGGAGTCAGGAGGGGGAGGGGAGGGCGCCGCCTCCGTCCCTCCGGGCTCATTCATGCTGCGCGGAGATCTCCTGGGCCAGCATCCGATAGGCCTCGGCCCCGCGGGAGTAGGGGTCGTAGTCCAGTACGGGCATTCCGTGGCTGGGGGCTTCGGACAGGCGGACGTTGCGGGGGATCACCGTGGCATAGACCTGGCCGGGGAAGTGGCGCTTGACCTCCTCCGCCACCTGGAGGGACAGGTTGGTACGGCTGTCGAACATGGTCAGCAGCACCCCCTCAATGGACAGCTTGGGGTTGAGTCCCCGCTTGACCAGCCGCACCGTGGCCAGCAGGTCGCTGAGGCCCTCCAGGGCGTAATACTCGCACTGCACCGGGACCAGCAGGGAGCCGGCGGCGCACAGGGCGTTGACGGTAAGCATCTCCAGAGAGGGGGGGCAGTCGATGAAGATGTAGTCGTAATTGGGTGCCAGCTGCTCCAGGGCCTTCTGCAACAGGTGCTCCCGGTCTGGAATGGCGATCATTTCGATGCTGGCTCCGGCCAGGGCCTTGTTGGAGGGGAGCACATCCCCGTACTTTGTGGAGACCACCGCCTTTTGAGGCTCCGCGCCGTTGATGAGCACATCATACACATTGGGGGAGGCGGTGTTCTTGTCCACTCCCATGCCGGATGTGGCGTTGGCCTGCGCGTCAAAGTCGCACAGAAGCACACGCTTTCCCAGGGCGCGGAGGGCGGCTGTGATGTTCACCGTCGTCGTGGTCTTGCCCACGCCGCCCTTCTGGTTGACGACGGCAATGATATTCGCCATAGAATACCTCCTGAACAGGGAAAATCCAGTTCGCCGCCTGATCCTGCCGCGGCGGAGGACGATCCAGACGCCGGAGTGGGATGAGGTGTGATACTAGACCTTTATTATATCAACCTGCCGCAGACGTTGCAACTCTTTTGCCTCTTTTTTTCGTGCCTCCGCCCGGAAATCGGGAAAGAGTGATGTTTCACGTGAAACAGCCGCAGAGAAAGGGCGGGCCACAACCCGGCCCGCCCAGTAATCTATGGAATTGTTTCACGTGAAACATCAGTGGGAGACGCTCCGAGGAATGCGGATGGTGAGGCAGATCTCATCCTCATGGTCCTCCCGCTGGCATTTGGCGGCCACCCCGGCGGAGCGCATCAGGGCCATCCCCCGGTCCAGGGTGTTGAGAAACAGGCGGATGTCCTTGACCACAAAGGTCCGCCGGGGATGGGGGGCGGTGGGTGTTTTCAGGGGGTGGAGGAGCTCCTGGACCAGCGCCTCTGTTTGGGCGACGGTAAGCCTGCCTTCCAGGATAGCCTGGGCGGCCCGGGCCTGCAGGGAAGGATCCTCCAGGGGGAGCAGGGCACGGGCGTGGCGCTCTGTGGCTCCACCGTCCCGCAGGGTCTCCAGGACCGCGGCGGGCAGCTTCAGCAGGCGGAGCTTGTTGGCTACCGCCGACTGGCTCTTTCCGATGCGCCTGGCCGCCTCCTCCTGGGAGAGGTGATAGGTGGAGATCAGCTTCTCCAGAGCCAGAGCCTCCTCCCAAAAGTCCAGGTCCTTCCGCTGTAAGTTCTCCACCAGGGCCAGCAGAGAGGCGCGCTGGCTGTGGATCTGGGGGGGGGGGCCGGGGAGCTCGTGAGGACCGGCCAGCCGGGCGGCCCGGAGCCGGCGCTCCCCGGCCACCAGCTCCCAGCCGCCCTGGGCGGAGCGCCGGACGGTGAGAGGCTGGAGCAGGCCGAGGGCCTGGATAGAGTGGGCCAGCTCGTCCAGCTCCTGCTGCGCAAAGACCCGGCGGGGCTGGTCCGGGTTGGGAGCGATGGCGTCTACCGGGAGAAACAGGATCCGGGTACTGTCGAAGTTCCCCTTTTTCCGAAGCAGCTGCATGAGAAAGACCTCCTTAGTATCTGTTGTGCCGAGCAATCGGAGCCGATACCTATAGTTTACCATATTTTGGAATATAAAAAGCCGAACAACGTCGAGAAGTACAAGAAATTTCCGGGGAAATTTCGATGGGAGGAAGACCATCGCTTGCAAGAGGTGAAAAAGGAAGATGCACTATGCCCCTGGCTGTGAAGAGAAGAACCCTGCATAGGATGTAGAAAAAACAGGAGAAAAATTGTGGAAAAAGATAAAAAATAAGAAATAATAAATTATGAGTTGAGAAAATACTGGGAGATGTGTATACTGATAACAAAAGCGGAAAGGCCGTTGTTTGCAAGTGAGTAGAAAATAGCGTGCGTTTCCGCATTTGAAAGGAGTGTGTGATATGGAAAGTAAGAGGAAGCTGCCGCTGGCATTTTGGATCTTTGTCGGTCTGCTGGTGGGAATTGCCGCCGGTATGGCACTGATGAATATCAGCGTGGGCGGCATCGAGGGCAAGGACTTCGCCAAGGCCTACATCAAGCCCTGGGGAGATATTTTCCTGAATCTGCTGAAGTTCGTTGTGGTCCCCATCGTGCTGTTCTCCATCGCCGCTGGGGTGATCTCCATGAAGGACATCAGCAAGGTTGGGTCCATCGGACTGAAAACCATCGTCTACTATATGTGTACCACCGCCTTTGCGGTGATCCTAGCCCTGATCCTGGCCAGCGTAGCCAAGGGGATGCACTGGTTCCCCCTGCTGGAGACCAGCGGGCTGAGCTATGAGGCCCCGGCGGGGCAGTCCTTCATGGACACCATTGTATCCATTTTCCCCTCCAACGCCGTACAGCCGCTGGCCAGCGCCACAATGCTCCAGGTCATCGTGATCTCCCTGTTCCTGGGTTTCGGCGTGCTGCTGGCCGGGGAGAAGGGACTTGCCACGGCGCAGATCGTCGACAGCCTCAATGAGGTGTTCATCAAGATCATGGACGTCATCATCCGCCTGTCTCCCATCGGCGTGGCCTGCCTGATCTGCCCAGTGGTGGCGGAGAATGGACCGAAGATCCTGAGCAGTCTGCTTACGGTGCTTCTGGTGGCCTATGGCGGATACATCATCCATGCTGCAGTGGTCTACTCCTCCACGGTCAAGGTGCTGGCCGGCATCTCGCCGGTCCAGTTCTTCAAGGGCATGGCCCCGGCCATGATGATGGCCTTCTCCTCCGCCTCCTCGGTGGGGGCGCTGCCCTTCAATATGGAGTGCACCGAGCGGCTGGGCGCCCGGCGTGAGGTGTCCTCCTTTGTCCTGCCCCTGGGGGCCACCATCAACATGGATGGCACCGCCATCTACCAGGGCGTGTGCTCCGTGTTCATCGCCAGCTGCTTCGGCGTGGACCTGACGCTGGGCAACATGGTGACCATCGTGCTCACCGCCACCCTGGCCTCCATCGGCACTGCCGGAGTTCCCGGTGCGGGGATGGTCATGCTGACCATGGTGCTCCAGAGCGTCAATATCCCCATCGAGGGCATCGCCCTGGTGGCGGGCATCGACCGGCTCTTCGACATGGGGCGGACCACCATCAACATCACGGGGGATGCGGCCTGCGCCCTGATCGTCTCCAAGATGGAGGACCGGAAGGAGGCCCGCACCCGTGCCGTCCGGGGCTGACGGCAGATCTGAGCGTTTTCAACAGGCTGAGCCAGCCGGAGCACATCCTGCTCCGGCTGGCTCCTTGTTCTTTCTGTAAAGCGAATAACTTTACAGACGGAGGGGCCGGCGGCATGAGAACAGGGGAAAAAGAGGGCCGGGGCGCCCTGCGGCAAAAAAATTCCCATAAGAACGGGAAAAAGGGATTGCAGAACGGGAAAATATTTTGTAGAATAACACTGTATCGCCATCGACCGTGGCCCGTTCACTCCGGGCCACGCCGTTCTTTTCCGGGCGCTCCCCGGAACGGGCGGCCACATAAGAAAAGAGGAAGGGTGGAGGAGGACCGATGGAGCTTTTGAAAGAGCGGATCCGCAGGGACGGAAAGGTGAAGGGGACAGACGTGCTGAAGGTGGACAGCTTTTTGAACCACCAGATGGACGTGGAGCTGTTTGCTGAGATCGGCAAGGAGTTCAAGCGGCGGTTTGCCGGCTGTGAGATCAACAAGATCCTGACCATCGAGGCCTCCGGCATCGGGATCGCCTGCGTGGTGGCCCAGTACTTCCACTGCCCGGTGATCTTCGCCAAAAAGACCCAGACCAAGAACATCGCCGGCGAGGTGTACACCTCTAAGGTGGAGTCCTTCACCCACGGCCGGGTGTACGACATCATCGTGGCCAAGGAGTTTTTGGGCCCCGGGGACAAGGTGCTGCTCATCGATGACTTCCTGGCCAACGGCGCGGCCCTGGAGGGGCTGGCCCAGCTGGTGAAGGACGCCGGGGCGGAGCTGGTGGGGGGCGGCATCGTCATTGAAAAGGCCTTCCAGCCCGGCGGCGACCGCCTGCGGGCGAAGGGGCTGCGCATCGAGGCGCTGGCCCGCGTCCAGTCCATGAATGAGGAGACCGGCGTGACCTTTGCGGACGACTGAATCCACAGGATGAGGGATTAAGACCGCCCCAGGCGGTTTTAATAGAAGTAAGGATGAAACGAACGATTCAGAAGGAGGAACTTTGCATGAAGAAAAAGATTCTCGCATTGGTCATGGCCGCGGCCATGACCCTGGGCCTCACCGCCTGCGGCGGCGGGGACTCCAGCAGCGCCGGTTCCGCTGCCAGCACCGGTTCCCAGAGCGCCGGCTCCGCCAGCAATGTGAGCGCGTCTGACTTTAAGGTGGGCGCCATCTACATCAACAAGAAGAGCGACACCGCTGGCTACACCTACGCCCACCACACCGGCATCACCAAGGCTATGGAGGCCCTGGGCATGGATGTGGACAAGCAGCTGTTCATTGTAGACGAGGTTCCCGAGGACGATACCCAGGTGGGCGCCGCCGTGGACACCCTGGTGGGTGAGGGCTGCAATATCATCTTCGGCATCTCTTTCGGCTATCTGAATGAGATGGAGGTAAAGGCTGAGGAGTATCCCGATGTGATCTTCTCCCACGCCACCGGCTTTAAGAGCAATGAGACCAACTACAATAACTACTTTGGCCGCATTTATCAGGCCCGCTACCTGGCCGGCCTGGCTGCTGGTCTGAAGAGCCTGGAGACTGGCAATAACAACATTGGTTATGTCTCTGCTTACGACACCGAGTATGCTGAGACCTGCTCCGGCATCAATGGCTTCACCTTGGGTGTCCAGGCTGTCAACCCTGAGGCTACTGTGTATGTTAAGGAACTGGGCGCTTGGGCTGATGAGGTGAACGAGTATGCCTTTGCCGAGGAGCTTATCAACAGCTATGGCTGCGGCATTGTGGCTCAGCACTGTGACTCCGCTCAGCCTCAGCTGGCTGCGGAGAAGGCCGGCGTGTTCGGTTGCGGCTACAACTCCGACATGACCGCTGATGCTCCCAAGGCTCACCTGACTGCTCCTGTGTGGAACTGGGATGTGTACTACAAGCACGCCATCGAGACCGCGATGTCCTGTGAGTCTGCGGATCAGTTCGTTACCGCCATGGAGGGTCCTGCTTACTACGGCGGCCTGAACGAGGGCATGGTGGATGTGTCCCCCCTCAGCGACAACTGCGCTGCCGGCACTCAGGATGCCATTGACCAGGTCAAGGCCCTGATCGGTTCCGGTGAGTGGGATGTGTTCTCCGGTGTGAAGCTGAATGTCACCGTTGCTGACGGCAAGGCTTCCGTGGAGAAGGTGGACGCTCCCCTGATGACCAACGATGGAACTGAGATCGTCGTTGCTGGCGGCACCTCTGTGGAGGACAGTGTCATCACCGGCAGCATGAACTACCTGGTGGAGGGCGTGAAGAACGCCTGATCCTTAAGCAGAACTTTGCTGAATGACCCGCAAGACCGGGCCGGCCATTACCGGCCGGCCCGGTCTTGGCCTTTGCTCCCTGGGCCGGAAAGTGTCCGACCTGGGGAGGAGAGACGATACAAAGAGTAATATAAGTATAAAGTAGTACTTTTAAGAATGAAAACCATAGAGGGAGCGTGGTTCCATGGCGGCGGAATACGCCATTGAGATGCGGGGCATCACCAAGACCTTCGGCAGTGTGGTGGCCAATAAAGATGTGAATCTTACCCTGCGGAAAGGGGAGATCCTGGCTCTGCTGGGGGAAAACGGGTCCGGTAAGACAACGCTGATGAATATGTTGTCCGGTATCTACCAGCCGGACAGCGGCGAGATCCTGGTGGATGGAACACCGGTTTCCATCCGGTCCCCCCAGGAGGCCAAGACACTGGGAATCGGTATGGTTCACCAGCACTTTAAGCTGGTGGATGTGTTCACTGCTGCGGATAATATCTGGATGGGGCGTGAGAAGCCTGGCTTTGACCTGAAGCGGGGCCGCTATGACGAGATCCGGGAGATGGCTCAGCGGTTTGGTTTTGAAATCGATCCCCGGAAAAAGGCAGCCAATATGGCTGTTTCAGAGAAGCAGACCCTGGAGATCATCAAGGTACTGTACTATGGGGCTAAGGTCATTATCCTGGATGAGCCCACTGCGGTGCTCACCGTTCAGGAGATCGACAAGCTATTCTCCGTGCTGCGGAGGATGAAGGAGGACGGACACTCCATCATCATCATCACACATAAGCTTAATGAGGTGATGGACATCTCTGATCGTGTGGCCATTCTGCGCAAGGGCGAGTATATCACCACGGTCAACACCGCTGAGACCAACGAGCAGGCTCTTACGGAGTGGATGGTGGGCCGGAAGATCGACCTGAACATTGACCGGCCTGTGGTGGAAAAAACTCGGCCGCTGCTTGAGATCCGGGACCTGACCATCAAGAACGATGAGGGCGCGGTGGCCATTGATAAGGTGAGCTTTTATATCCGGGGCGGCGAGATCCTGGGTGTAGCGGGGATCGCCGGCTGTGGTCAGAAGGAGCTGTGCGAGGCCATCGCTGGCCTTCGTCCGATCCAGTCCGGCCTGATGATCCACAAAGGGGATAACATTGTAGGACTTCCCCCCAAGACCATTTTGGAAAAAGGGATCTCTATGTCCTTTATCCCGGAAGACCGGCTGGGTATGGGACTGGCCCCCTCGATGTCTATCACGGACAACATGATCCTGAAAAACTATGGCGAGACCAAGGGACCCTTCGTGGACCGGAAGGCAGGCCGGGCCGCTGCCCAGCAGGTGATCGAGCAGCTGGGCGTGGTCACCCCCTCCACCGAGACCCCAGTGCGTCGGCTGTCTGGCGGAAATGTGCAGAAAGTGCTGCTGGGCCGGGAAATCAAGGCGGGGCCTAATGTCATTGTCACTGCCTATCCAGTTCGAGGCCTGGATATCAACTCGTCCTACGCCATTTACAACATCTTAAACCAACAGAAGAAGGACGGGGTGGGCATTCTGTTTGTAGGCGAGGATCTGGATGTGATGCTGGCCCTGTGTGATAAGATCATGGTACTCTGTCATGGAAAGGTCATGGGTGTGGTTCATGCCCATAAGACCTCCAAGGAGGAACTAGGTCTTATGATGACTGGCGCATTGGATCTGACCTATAAGTATGAGGACAAGCCTGCCGGCATCGCCCGGGACACCAACATCAGCGCCCAGGAGCTGCAGGAACTGGAGCAGCAGGAGAGCGGCAGCCAGGAAGGAGAGGACTGACCATGCATTTCCATATCGTAAAGCGGGACAGCTGTCCTTTCTGGAAGAAGCTGTGTCTCTACCTGGCCGCGGTGGCCGCTGCCCTGGTTCTGGGCGGGCTGCTGCTGCTGGTCATGGGGGTGGATCCCATTGCTTATTACCAGCGGATGTTTACTATGGGTATGGTAGGCAATAAGATTGCCTATAAGACCTTTGAGAATTATCTGAAGGTATTTGTTCCCCTGGTGCTCACCTCGGTGGCCCTGTCCCTGGCCTTCAAGATGCGCTTCTGGAACATTGGCGGCGAGGGACAGTTCATTCTCGGGGCGGTGGCCGCCGCCGCCGTGGCCCTTAAGCTGAAGGACAGCCTGCCCCAGGGAGTGGTTCTGATCCTGATGTGCCTGGCTGGCATGGCCGCTGCCGGGGTATATGGTGCCCTGGCTGCGGTGCTGAAAGTGAAGTTCGGCACCAATGAGACCCTGATGACCCTGATGCTCAACTATGTAGCCCTGTATTTCCTCATCTTCCTGGGGGAGACTCAGGCGGAGTGGAACTTCTTCCTGGACACCTCTTCCGCACGGCCAGTGTTTTTTAACTTCGGGAAGGAAGTGGCTTTCCCAAGAATTATGATTGGCAAGTTCGGACTGAATGTGTGTGTCTTGCTCACCCTGCTGATCGGAGTGCTGGTTTACTGCTATCTGAAGTACTCCAAGCACGGCTATGAGATCGCCGTGGTGGGGGACAGCGCCGGGACCGCTCATTACGCCGGGATGAAGGTGAATGCCATCGTCCTGCGCACCGTGTTCCTGTCGGCCTGCCTCATCGGCCTGGCTGCCGCCTTCAAGGTGGGGACAGTGGGCATCCTCTCCACCTCCTTCACCGACGATGTGGGCTGGACGGGGGTCATCGTGGCCTGGCTGGCCCAGCTGAACACCGGGATCATCTTTGTGGTGTCCGCCCTGATCTCCATGCTTCAGCACGGGTCCACCGTGGCCGCCGCCACCTTTGCACAGGTGGACTCCAGCTTTGCGGATATGCTCCAGGGGGCCATCCTGTTCCTGGTGCTGGCCGCTGATTTCTTCATCCGCTTTCAAGTTGTTCGTGCACAGAAGGGGGGCAGTGTCAATGGAAATGGATAAACTTGGGGTGGTCACCACCTTTATCCACAACATCGTGGTCTATAACATCCCCCTGCTCTATGGCACGGTAGGGGAGATCATGGTGGAGAAGTCCGGCAGCCTGAACCTGGGCGTGGAGGGCATCATGGCCGTGGGAGCCATCTTCGGCTATATCGTCGGCTGCTATGCCAACAGCCTGGGGATCGGGATCCTGACCGCCTTCCTGATGGGGGCCCTGTGCGGCCTGCTGTTCGCCGCCCTCACCGTGTCCCTCCAGGCCAACCAGAACATTACCGGTCTGACCCTGACCACCTTCGGCCTGGGGGTGTACTTCTTTGTGGGCAACGGCGTCAAGGCGGTCAGCTGGCCGGTGATGAACGACTATGAGAACATCAAAAATGGCTTTGCGGACCTGGCCATTCCCGGCCTGTCCCAGATCCCGGTGCTGGGCCGGGGGCTGTTCGACCACAACATCATGGTCTATCTGGGCGTTGTCATCGCCCTGGTCATGTGGTGGTACCTCAGCCGCAGCGCCCCCGGCCTGCGCCTGCGGGCGGTGGGGGAGAACCCCGGCGCCGCCGACTCGGTGGGTGTGAATGTGAAGCGGTACAAGTATATCCACATCTGCGTCGGCTGCGGCATTATGGGCATCGGCGGCTACTATATGGGGCTGAATATGTCCGGCTCCTTCAACAGCAGCTGCTGGATCAACGGCTATGGCTGGATCGCGGTGGCCCTGGTCATCTTCGCAAACTGGAATCCCGCGCTGGCGGTGCTGGGCACCTTTGTGTTCGGCTTCTTCAACACCCTGCGGGTGTCGGGCTCCAGCCTGGCCGCCGCCTTCCCGGAGGGGCTGGGCTGGCTGGCCGCCGTCCCCACTCAGCTGTACCAGGCGCTCCCCTTCCTGATCACCGCCATCGTGCTGGTGGTCTCCTCCATCCGGCAGAAGGGCAGCGGGCAGCCCGCCGCCCTGGGTCTGAACTACTTCCGGGAGGAGCGGTGAGCCTCCTACCCCATACGCTCCACCGGCCCCCGTCCGCACAGGCGGACGGGGGCCGGTTTCCCTTCTAAAACAGGGGAGAAGAGTAAATTTTACTTGTAATTCCGGGTGAAATAGACTACAATATAAACTGTATCAATACACTCAGCGGCAGAAATCCGCTGATTGCTGTGGTGATCTACCCTATCCTCAGCGAAAGGAAGGTAATGACTTATGAAACTGCAAAACGATCTGGGCGAGATCCGCATCAGCAGCGAGGTGTTCACCGCCGTGACCGGCTGTGCGGCCACCAACTGCTACGGCGTAAAGGGCATGGCGGTCCGCTCCAAGACCGACGGCCTGGTCCATCTCCTCAAGCGGGAGTCCATGGCGAAGGGCGTCAAGGTATATTACAACGAGGACGGGACCGTCTCCATCGAGCTGCACATCATCGTGGAGAACGGAGTCAACCTGGTGGCGGTCTGCCGCTCCATTATGAGCGAGGTCCGCTATGTGGTCAGCAAGACCACCGGGGTGGAAGTGAAATCGGTGGACGTCTGTGTGGACTCCATGCGGTTTTAAGGACATTTGTAGAAAGGAATTTGGGCCGATATGAGACAAACCATTGATGCGGCGGCCTTTCAGCAGATGGTCATCCACGCCGCCGCCGCCATTCGCGCGGAAAAACAGCGCATCAACGATCTGAACGTGTTCCCCGTCCCTGACGGCGACACGGGCACCAATATGAGCCTGTCCATCGGGGCTGCCGCCGCGGAGATGAAGAAGCAGTCCTTCGACACCGTGGGCAAGGCCGCCCAGGCCACCGCCTCCGCGCTGCTGCGGGGGGCCCGGGGAAACTCCGGCGTCATCCTGTCCCTGCTGTTCCGGGGCTTTGCCAAGGCCATCAAGGAGCGGGAGACCATGGACGGCCGGGATCTGGCCATCGCCCTGGATTTCGGCGTAGCCGCCGCCTATAAGGCGGTGATGAAGCCCGCCGAGGGCACCATCCTCACCGTGTCCCGCCTGGCCGCGGCCCGGGCTGCCGGCGCCGCCCGGGAGGACAACTGCTTCGAGGCAGTGCTGGAGGCCGCCATCCAGGAGGGACAGCTGGCCCTGGCCGACACGGTCAACCAGAACCCGGTGCTGAAAAAGGCCGGCGTGGTGGATGCCGGCGGCGCGGGCTTCCTGCTGATCCTCCAGGGGATGCTGAACGAGGTGCGGGGCGAGGAGATGCCCGCGGACGAGGAGCCCGCCCAGGCGGAGAAGGCCGATTTCGGGGCCATCCCCGCTGAGGACATCACCTTCGCCTTTGACACGGTGTTCATCGTGCGCAAGCCCTCCCCCAATGTGAACCTGGAGCCCTTCCGCACCTACCTCAACGGCATCGGCGACAGTCTGGTCATCGGCGAGGATGACGAGGCATTTAAGGTCCACGTCCATACCAATATCCCGGGCGCGGCTCTCACCGAGGCCCAGAAGTACGGCACGCTGGAGCTGGCCAAGATCGAGAATATGCGCACCCAGGCCGAGGACCTGGCGGCCGGGAGACACGTCCAGAGCACCGACGACCTGGACGCGGTGGAGCAGGAGCTGGAGCGGGGCGCGGCCATGCCGGAGGAGCCGGTGAAGGCGGCTCCGGAGAAGAAGTACGGCTATGTGGCCGTGTGCGCCGGCGCGGGGCTGGAGGCCGTGTTCAAGGACCTGGGTGTGGACGGAGTGATCTCCGGCGGCCAGACCATGAACCCCTCCACCGAGGACATTTTGAGAGAGATCGACCGCACCCCGGCGGAGATCGTCTTTGTCCTGCCCAACAACAAGAACATTATCATGGCGGCGGAGCAGTGCGTCCGCCTGTGTGAGGACAAGAAGGTGGTGGTCCTGCCCTCCAAGACCGTGCCCCAGGGCATCGCCGCCATGATGGCGGTGGATCCCGAGATGGAGCAGGGAGAGCTGACCGAGATGATGACCGAGGCCCTGGGCCGGGTCCGCACCGCCGAGATCACATACGCGGCCCGGGACTCCGACTTCGGCGGCTTTGCCATCAAGGAGGGAGATTACCTGGCCCTGCTGGAGCACCAGCTCTTTGGCACGGACCGGGACCTGAACGACCTGATGGACCGCCTGGCCAAGTCGGAGGCCCTCCAGGAGGCGGAGTTCATCTCCCTGTTTTACGGGGAGGACGTCACCGAGGAGCAGGCCGGGAAGGCGGCGGAGCGGTTCACAGCCGCCTGCCCCAACGCAGAGGTGAGCGTGATGCCCGGCGGACAGCCTGTTTATTACTATATGATCTCCGCGGAATGAGCGGAGCGGCGAACGGAGGCCCGGATGGGCCTCCGTTTTTGCGCTCTGACAGGAGAAGGGGCCGCAATCCTTTGCCGCAGAGTGTTTCCCCACCCATCCCGCAGGGGAGGGGCTTGCCCCTCCCGTCATTCCGTTGCAGGAGGACCTTCTTTTCATACCGTAGGGGTGGGACACTGGCCCGCCCGTTTCCTGTTTTCGGGGCAGTTCCGATCGACGCATCCCCGACCCTGCACCCTCTGCCACGGCTGGTCGGAACCAGGCGCGGCGGTGAAACGGAACAGGCCGAAATTTTGCACCGTATCAGGGTCCGGTGGCCCGGAAGAAATAAAACCCCGGAACCGTATTTTGCGCGCCGGAACTTTTGCGGAAGAATATAGGGATAACCCCCGTAAACGGGGGTCCGGGGGTGGCTCCGCTGGAGCCGTGAGGCGACCGCGGGACACCCCCGGCGGCGTTTTGGTCCCTTTGCCGCCGCGGGCAAAGAGACTCGCCCCGCAGGGCGAAACCCTCAGCGTAGAATGAAACCGATCCGAAAACCAGCGGGTGGGTCGGAGACCCCCCCTACAGCGTCTCAGGCGGACCACAGCAGGAGGGGACCGCGGGAGGGGCAAGCCCATCCCCTACGGGCTGGAAGGACAAGCGTCCCTTAGCGGAGGACGGGCGAATCACAGCAGGACAGGATGGTGGGCGGGTCTGAGTACCCCCGGGAGAAGACGGGAGGGAGGGGAGAAAGCAAAACAGCCAGAGACCTGCATACACCGCGCAGGCCCCTGGCTGTTCTGTTCTGCTATGTGAAAATAATGTGAATAGAACTTCAGGAGCCGGAGTTCTCCTTCTCCTCCTCCTGTTCCAGATATTCCTCCATGACCTTGAGGATCAGGTTGGAGACGCTGCGGCGCTCCCGTTCCGCCTGACGCTCCAGCCGGGCTTTGAACTGGCTGGTTACACGCAGACTGATTTGTGTATCGGTTTTCGCCATGAAGCATCCCCTTTCTTTATATAACATAATACAGCATTGTTTTACACCCTTGTTGACAGTCTTTGTATTACTTTGCTATACTAAACAAAGCTATTATTTACAAAAGGGGGAATTTTTATGTATCTGACTGGAGGCATCCCGCCTCAGCCCATGGTCTACCGCTGTACAGTGGACGAGGAGTGGCGGATCTGCCTGCCTGTGGAGGTGCGGCAGGCTCTGAATGTGCGCCCCGAGCACCGGGTGGACCTGACGGTCAAGGGAAACAAGGTGGAGATGGCCCACGCCTGGCCCTGCTGCCAGCTGTGCGGCGGATCGGAGGGACTGCGCCGCTTCCGCCGGAGCGTCTTTCTGTGCGAGCCCTGTTTGAAGCAGGTCTGGGAGCAGGATCTGGACCGCCTGCCGCCCCTGCCGGAGGACGCGGGCCTGTGGGAGGGCTAGGGAGGCTGGAAAAAAGATCACAAAACAGGTCTTTTTTCTTTGACAACGGGGAAAAATTGTGATATAGTTACCCAGCATAAAAATGCACAGACCGCCCATCCGCTTCGTTGCGGGACACAGCCTGTCCAAATGGACGGGGCTTCACCCGCCTGCTACGCAGCCCTTTGGGCAGAATTTTTGAAAGGTGGAATTTCCCATGATCCGTAAGGACGAAAAGACGGCCGTGATCGAGGCCAACCGCACTCACCCCACTGACACCGGCTCCCCCGAGGTCCAGATCGCCATTCTGACCGCCCGCATCAACGAGCTGACCGAGCACCTGAAGGTCCACAAGCAGGACAACCACTCCCGCCGCGGCCTGCTGAAGATGGTCGGTAAGCGCCGCAAGATGCTGGATTACCTGATGGCCAAGGACATCGAGCGTTACCGTGCCATCATTGCCAAGCTGGGCATCCGTAAGTAATTGTTTGCCTTCATAGGGCGGCGCAAATCGTGCCGCCCTATGTTCGCATATAAATCGAACCTGTTTTCGGAGCGCCGATGCTTTTTTAGCAGTTGAATATGGGCCTGAAGCCGGCTTCGTCCGCCCGTGGCCGCGAAGTATTTTGCACAGCCGTTTGCGCAGGGGCGCACACTGCGCGCCCCTGTCGATTCTCCGTCCCGCATTCGGACCCGTATTCAAGTGCTAAAGGGTGTTGTCCGCTTGGAAAACGAGATCATTTTTCAAAAAAGGAGGACAACCCATGTCAACCATCATTAAGCACAAGGAATTCCCCAAGTTCAAGAGCTGGACCATGGACCTGTGCGGCCGTCCCCTGACCATCGAGGTGGGCAAGGTGGCCGAGCTGGCCAGCGCCAGCGCCATGGTCAAGTACGGCGACACTACCGTCATGGTGGCCGTCACCGTCTCTCCCCGTCCCCGGGACGGCATCGACTTCTTCCCCCTGTCTGTGGAGTTTGAGGAGAAGCTGTATGCCGTGGGCCGCATCCCCGGCAGCTTCATGCGCCGTGAGGGCCGCCCCTCTCTGCCCGCCGTGCTGGCCAGCCGCCTGATCGACCGGCCCATGCGCCCCCTGTTCCCCTATGACTTCCGCAACGACGTGTGCATCCAGTGCACCGTGATGAGCGTGGACTACGACTGCTCCCCCGAGGTGGCCGCCATGATCGGCGCCTCCGCCTGTGTGAGCTACTCTGAGATCCCCTTTGCCGGCCCCATCGGCTGCCTGGAGGTGGGCTACTGCGACGGCGAGATCGTCCTCAACCCCAACCAGGAGCAGCGCAAGACCAGCCGCATGGATGTGACCGTGGCCGCCACCGCCGAGAAGGTCGTGATGATCGAGGCCGGCGCCGACGAGATCCCCGACGAGATCATGTACGCCGGCATCGTGAAGGCCCACGAGGAGATCAAGAAGCAGGTGGCCTTCATCAACCAGATCGTCGCCGAGATCGGCAAGCCCAAGATGGAGTACGACCACGCCCAGTTCAACCAGGAGCTGTTCGACAAGATCGTGGCCGACTTCATGGACGAGGCCAAGGCCGCCATGGATACCGACGACAAGAACGTGCGGGAGACCCGCTGGAACGCCATGATCGACCACTGGCACGAGAAGTATCTGGAGGAGTATCCGGATATGGACCAGTACCTGGAGGAGTTCACCTATAAGTTCCAGAAGAAGATCGTCAAGGCCTGGCTGCTGGAGGGCCACCGTGTGGACGGCCGCGCCAAGAACGAGATCCGTCCCCTGGCCGCCGAGGTGGGCGTGCTGCCCCGGGTCCACGGCTCCGGCCTGTTCACCCGCGGTCAGACCCAGGTGCTCAGCGTCTGCACCCTGAACACCCTGGCCGCCTGCCAGAAGCTGGACACCATCTGGGAAGAGGAAGAGAAGCGGTATATGCACCACTACAACTTCCCCCCCTACTCTGTGGGCGAGGCCCGCGCGCCCCGCTCCACCAACCGCCGGGAGTACGGCCACGGCGCTCTGGCCGAGCGCGCCCTGGTCCCCGTGCTGCCCTCTGTGGATGAGTTCCCCTATGCCATCCGCGTGGTCTCTGAGGTGCTGTCCTCCAACGGTTCCACCTCTCAGGGCTCCATCTGCGGCTCCACCCTGGCCCTGATGGACGCCGGTGTGCCCATCAAGGCCCCCGTGGCCGGCATCTCCTGCGGCCTGGTGACCGAGGGCGACCGCTTCATGACCATGGTCGACATTCAGGGCATGGAAGACTTCTTCGGCGATATGGACTTCAAGGTAGGCGGCACTCACAAGGGTATTACTTCCATCCAGATGGATATCAAGATCCACGGTCTGACCCGCCCGATCATCGAGGAGGCAATCGCTAAGACGAGAGAGGCAAGAATCTACATTCTGGATGAAGTTATGGCGCCGGTTATCTCCGAGCCGAGAAAGACCGTCAGCCAGTATGCTCCGAAGATCGTTCAGATCTCCATCGATCCGCAGAAGATCGGCGATGTAGTCGGCAAACAGGGCAAGGTAATCAACAAGATCATCGAGCAGACCGGCGTTAAGATCGATATCGAGGACGATGGCAGCGTAGCTGTATGCGGCACCGATCAGGCAATGATCGACAAAGCAGTTTCCATCATCAAGGGCATCGTGACCGACATCGAGCCGGGTCAGATTCTGACAGGTACCGTTGTCCGTATCATGAATTTTGGTGCATTCGTAGAGCTGGCTCCGAACAAAGATGGTATGGTTCATATTTCCAAGCTTTCGGACAAGCGCGTAGCGAAGGTAGAGGATGTTGTCAACATCGGCGATGAAGTTACTGTAAAGGTAATCGAGGTCGATAAGATGGGTCGTATCAACCTGAGCATGAAACCAGGCGATCTGGCTGAAAATAAATAATAAATAGATTGCAAATGCACACGATGTGCTGCAATCATCCATCATAAAATCAATGTGCCTGCATCACTGCGGCGCAGACCAGATAAAGTAAGGAATGCTGCAAGGCAGAGAAGCGGTTCGCTTCTGCTTTGCGGTGTTCCTTTTTACTTTACAAAGAGGAAAAATATGTTAGAGGTAACAGGGATAGAAAAACGGTACCGCGGAAGGACGATCCTAAAAAATATCTCTTTTCGGGCAAATCCAGGGGAATGCATCGGGATTGTCGGCGGAAATGGATGCGGCAAGACGACGCTGCTCTCGATCCTCGCGGGGATCCGCAAGCCGGATCGGGGGAGTATTCGGATTGACGGGCAGGAGGCGCTTGGAAGACATCGTCTATTAGAAGAAAAAATCGCCTATGTGCCTCAGGAAAATCCATT
>ENA-UEPG01000986-UEPG01000986.1-human-gut-metagenome-genome-assembly--contig:-NODE-986-length-24815-cov-213.885924_pt1 | contig 24815 bp, 19 predicted proteins | sample MGYA00242893_ERZ507902 | MGnify/ENA primary metagenome ERZ507902 (study PRJEB26167, sample SAMN06115491) | human gut metagenome | host: Homo sapiens | place: China:Gansu | collected 2015-04-23...
GGTCGTCGTCGTGTCCTTGTATAAGCATGTTGCCGATGTCCTCCACAGTCTTGAATTTGTCGCTTACAGTTACACGGATGCGGTGGTCACCATTGTCGTAATAGCCGCTGTAAGTGGTCTTGTTCTGCCCGTTCAGGGTGGCAAGCACCTCAGCTGGTTTCACACCCAAATTTGCCATGCGGTCTTGCAGCAGGGAGATGTTGATGCACTCGGAGCGTTTTCCGTAGAGTTCCACCCGGTCAATTCCTTCCATGTCGCTGATTTCCCGCTTCACGAGTTCCGCATAGTCGGACAATTGCCGGTCGGACAAGCCGTCGCCGGTCAGTGCGTAGAACATACCATATACATTCCCGAAATCATCTTTGACGATAGGTGTACCGGCCCCGTCGGGCAGTGAGGCACGGGCATCGTTCACTTTGCGGCGTAGCATGTCCCAGCATTGTTCCACCTCATCGTCTCGGGTGGTTGTTGTCAACTCTATCTGTATCAGTGAAAGGTCGTTGTAGGAGTAACTTTCCACATTGTCTATGTGGCCCATGCTGCGGATGCTCTTTTCCAGTACATCCGTCACTTCCAGTTCCACTTGATGAGCCGAGGCTCCCGGATAGGGTGTCACTACCATGGCGAGTTTCACCTTTATTTCCGGATCTTCCAGTTTGCTCATCTCATAGCTGGAATAAGCTCCTCCCAGCAGCAGGACAGCTACTAGGAAGTATATCAGATTACGGTTCTGAAATGCCCATTTACTTATATCCATAGTTTTTTAGGGATTAGTGGTTACAATAGTCCTCCAATATTTGTTCCGCTGGTTCCGGCGAGCGGTTTTACGGTTTCTCCGTCTTTGATGTGGTGGACTCCGGAAGACACGACCAGTTCGCCCGGTTTCAGATGGTTGGAGCTGATGAGGCTGCGACCATTGCTTGTCAGGCGAAGGAGGGTCACTTCGCGGGCGGTAATCCGGTTGTCGGACGGGTTGTAGACAAATACCTGCGCTTTTCCGTCTATTTGCAGTACGGCGCCGCTCGGAACGGACAGTTGGCATGAATTCTCTTCGTCGTACTGGATGGTAACCATCGTATTCATTCCCGGAGAGGGTACGGGCTGCTGCTTGTCGGCAAGCAGTTGCAGGCGTACGGTATAGAGCTGGTTGGCATTGGCTTTGGGAGTGATGCTTATCAGTTTCAGCCGGTAGGTCTTGCCTGGATAGACATCGAATGAACAGTAATAGCTGTGGAACTGTCCGCGCCGGATGTATTCCGCTGCCGGAAGATTGATTTCCACTTCGGGCATACTGCTGCTGATTATGGAGAGAACAGGCATACCGGCGCCTATCGTTTCGTGCGCCTCAAAAAGACGTTTCTGTACAAAGCCGTTGAAGGGGGCGTAGAGCTTGGTGTAGTTGAGCTGGTCCTTGTGGTGCCGGTATTTGGCTGCAATCTGCTTTAATCCATATACCGCCTTGTCGTTGGCGCTGGAAGTAGTGACGGAGTCTTTGTAAAGTGACATCACCCGTTTGGCATCCGCCTTTATCTGTTTATATTCGGCTTCTGTGGCATCCAACTGCACCTGATAGTCTGTCGGGTCGAGTTCGGCGAGCAGTTGTCCCTGATTTACGCGTGCACCGTTCTCCACATATATTTTCTGGATGGTTCCGCTGACTCTGAAAGCAAGGCTGATATCCTGTGCTGCTTTCACTTTGCCTGGATATTGCAGATAGGTCTGTTCGTCTGCTGAAATAACTGTATCTATTTTCACTGTCTGGCAGTCTCTTGCCATCTTGACCTTTCCCTTGCAGGAAGCCAGTGAGAGTAGGGAAATGCCTACTATAAGCCAATAGAACTGTTTCATTGTATATTATTTAATCATATGTTTTTATATATTTACAAATATACCCCGATATTGTCAAATGGAAAAGGTCGGAATGTATTATAATATGTTCTATCTTGTACATCCGGATATAAATATCTATTTTTGTCGGAAGCATCGGAAGTGCAAATATAACTAAAAGCAAGTTTATGGAAACAATTCGGATTCAGTATTATCGGTCTCCTTATGGCGAGTTGATGCTCGGCTCTTTAGGAGACAAACTTTGTCTGTGCGACTGGGTAAGCGAAAAGCGCAAGGAGAAAATCGGCAGGCGGATGTGGAATACGCTGCATGCCGTTTATGAGGAGGGCACTTCGGAAGTTATTTCAACGGCAATCATTCAGTTGGATGAATATTTTGCCCGTAAGCGGACGGCGTTCGACATGCCGTTACTGTTGGCAGGGACGGATTTCCAGAAAACGGTATGGCAGGAGTTGCTGAATATTCCTTACGGGAAAACGGTGTCCTACGGCGAGCTGTCCCGAAAGTTGGGCAACCCGAAGGCCGTACGGGCTGTAGCGGCTGCCAATGGGGCGAATGCCCTCTCCATATTCATTCCCTGCCATCGTGTGGTGGGCAGCAACCGTCAACTGATAGGCTATGCCGGTGGACTGGCAGCAAAACAAGGGCTGCTGGCATTGGAAGCAGACTCCTGCGATGGATTGCCGAATTCTCGTGTAGTACAATTGTTCTAAGGTCAGGTTTGTTTCTGGTATTCCGCCGGTGTCATCCCCGTCATACGTTTGAAGAACTTCGAGAAGAACGACGGATTGGGAAAGTTCAGTTCGTCTGATATTTGAAACACCAGCAGATTACTGTGTTTCAGCAATACTTTGGCTTCGAGGATAACTGCTTGATTAATCCATTGCATCACGGTTTGCCCGCTTGTTTCACGTATCACCGAACTCAGATAGTGCGGTGTCAGGCATAGCTTGTCGGCATAGAAGTTGACGCTGCGTTCGTGCTTACTGTGTTGGTTCACCAAAGCGATGAAGCGGCGGAATAGCTCTTCCTGGCGTGAAAGACGTGCCGGAGTTGACTTGCATGTGTGCTCGTGGATATACTTAAGGTTATAGAGAAGTGAGACAATCAAGTGCTGTACGGTTTCGCGGCGGTAAGGCGAACAATGAAGTATGTCCCATAATAAAGAGAAAAAGTGGCTGATGCGTGTCCATTCCGTGTTGTTGCATGAAAAGAGAATCCCGTTTCGTGTGTAAGCTTCCGTAAGAATGGAATTCTGTATCACAGGCAGAAAATGGGCGGTAGGCATGAGGACTTGGAATTCATAGTCGGGACTGATTTCCAGTATCTCTATCAGCGAGTTGTCGGGAATGATAATAATATCATGGGCTGTGGCTTCGTATTCGATAAGATTGATAGATATCCGGCCACTGCCCTGCATGATACGTATAATCCTCCCTTCTTTGGCACGGTAAGGTTGCCCGGTACGGAATAGTCTAGAGCCCATGGCAAAGAAACTGATAACCATTCCCAAATCATCATTTATAAATCTGTATTCAGAATGTTCTATAAAATCCGGATTGTTGCGGATGTCCTCGAATGCGACGCTTATCGGTTTGTTCTTTTCCATATCTTTCCCGTTATGAATAATGTATATTTCCACCGCAAAGATAATAAAGTGTTCCTATTATTTGCCTTTTCCTACGAAATGTCGTACTATTAGAACATCTTTGCGCACAAATGGATTGTAAGGGTATAGGATTATGCCTTTATCTTTGCATGTGTATAGAACAAAACCATGTAGAATAAACAAGAAACAGAATGGATATGAAACGAACCGTTTTCTTTTTTACCCTTTCTCTTGCCGCCATGCTGGCACATGCCCAGCTCACGTTGGAGGAGTGTCAGCGCCGGGCGCAGGACAATTATCCGTTGGTCAGGCAATATGGACTGATAGAAAAGGCACGCGAGTACGACCTCTCTAATGCCGGAAAAGGTTACTTGCCCCAGTTCTCCCTATCCGGCAAGGCCACGTACCAGAGTGACATCACCCGGCTACCGGTCGAAATCCCTAATCTCGACATCAAGACTGCTTCGAAAGACCAGTACCAGGTGATGCTCGAAGTGCAGCAGACCCTCTGGGATGGTGGGGATATACGTTCCAGAAAACGATTGACGCGTGCCGCCTCGGAAGTGGAACTGGAAAAACAGCATGTAGACATGTATGCCTTGACTGACCGGGTGAACCAGCTCTTTTTCGGCATCCTGCTGCTGGACGAACAGCTGAAACAGAACAGCCTCTTGCAAGAAGATTTGGGCAGAACCCACAAGCAGGTAGCCGACTATATAGCCAATGGCATCGCCACCCCGAGCGACCTGGATGCAGTCAGCGTAGAGCAACTGAACACCAGGCAGCACCGTGTGGAATTGGAGACCACCCGTCGTGCATACCTCAGCATGCTTGCTGCCTTTACGGGCAAGGATCTCTCTTCCGAAACGGTTTTATTGAAACCGGCTGCCGAAGAAAACATAGACCGGCAGATGAACAACCGTCCCGAACTTCGTTGGTACGATGCGCAGGGAGAGCAACTCCGCCAGCAGGAGGCAGCCTTGAACACCCGGTTGATGCCGCGTTTCGGCCTTTTTGTACAAGGGGCATACGGCAATCCGGGGTTGAATATGCTGAAAGATGAATTCAACGCCTATTACATGGCGGGGGTGCGCATGTCCTGGAATTTCGGCAGTCTGTATACGTTGAAGAACGACCGCCGCAGGATAGACAATACCCGCCAACAGATAGAGACCGGCCGGGATGTGTTCCTTTTCAACATTCGCCTGCAGGCTACGCAGCAGGATGCGGGCATTGTATCCATGCGCCGCCAGATGGTGGATGATGACGAGATTATCCGTCTGCGTGGGAATATCCGCCGTGCAGCCGAGGCCAAGGTACAGAACGGGACAATGACCGTGACCGATATGCTGCGGGAGATTACCAACGAAAGTATGGCACGACAGACTAAGGCATTGCATGAGGTGCAGTTGCTGATGAACATCTGGCAGCTGAAATATACGCTGAACAATTAGTGACTATAATCCGTAATTTATAACTTGAAATAGTATGAAATCATTGAAATTATTTCCTTTTTTATTTCTCCTTGCCGCCTGCACCGGCGGTGCTCCGAAATATGATGCGACGGGAACGTTCGAGGCTACCGAAGTCATCGTTTCTGCCGAGGCGTCCGGAAGACTGCTGAGTTTCGACATCGAGGAAGGCACGACACTGAAAGACGGGCAGGAAGTAGGCATTATAGATACCGTCCAACTCTATCTGAAGAAACTCCAGTTGGAGGCCAGTGTCAAGTCCGTGGAAGGCCAGCGGCCCGATATCCTGAAACAAGTAGCCGCCACTCAGGAACAGATTGTGCAGGCACGGCGCGAACGCGATCGTGTGTCCAACCTGCTCCGTGTGGGTGCCGCCAACCAGAAGCAGCTCGATGATGCCGAGTCCCTTCTCGAAGTCCTCCGCAAGCAGCTCGACGCCCAGAACTCCACCCTGCGCAACAGCGACCGCAGCCTCACTTGGCAAAGTTCCTCCGTCGGCATCCAGGTGGCGCAGATAGAAGACCAGCTGCGCAAATGCCACATCACCTCTCCGCTGACGGGAACCGTCCTTGCCAAATATGCCGAAGCCGGAGAGCTGGCTGCTCCCGGTACCCCTCTTTTCAAAGTGGCGGATATGGAGCAGATTTACCTCCGTGCCTACATCACCTCCGAACAGCTTGCCGAAATCAAGCTGGGGCAGCAAGTGAAGGTTTATGCGGATTATGGCAAGGATGTGCGCCAAGAATATCCTGGCGTTGTCACCTGGATTTCCGATACCTCCGAATTTACTCCAAAAACTATCTTGACGAAAGACGAGCGCGCCAATCTGGTCTATGCCGTAAAGATTGCCGTGAAGAATGACGGGATGCTGAAAATAGGAATGTATGGAGGCTGTAACTTTAACTAATATCTCCAAACGTTACGGCAGCGTGGAAGCCCTGCGGGGTGTCTCTCTGTCAGTAGCTCCCGGTGAGCTTTTCGGCATCATCGGGCCGGACGGTGCGGGCAAGACATCGCTTTTCCGCATCCTCACCACCTTGCTGCTTGCCGACGGAGGCTCGGCTTCGGTCTGCGGCCTGGATGTGGTGAAGGACTACAAAGCCATCCGCAGGCGGGTGGGGTATATGCCCGGACGCTTCTCCCTCTATCCGGACTTGACGGTAGAGGAGAATCTCAATTTCTTCGCCACCGTTTTCCACACCGCCATCGAGGAGAATTATGATTTGGTGCGCGACATTTACCGGCAGATAGAACCTTTCCGCAAGCGCCGCGCCGGAGCGTTGTCCGGCGGCATGAAGCAGAAACTCGCCCTTAGCTGTGCTCTTATCCATAAACCGGATGTCCTCTTCCTGGACGAACCCACTACGGGCGTCGACCCCGTGTCCCGCAAGGAATTCTGGGGAATGCTCTGCCGGCTGAAGGAGCAGGGTATCACCATCATTGCTTCCACCCCCATCATCGACGAAGCGCGCCAATGCGACCGCATCGCCTTCATCAACGAAGGGGAGATAAAAGGCGTCGATACCCCTGACCGCATCCTGACACGTTTTGCGGGCATCCTCTGCCCTCCGGGCTTGCAGCACGAACGGGTGGAAAACCACGAAAACAATGTGATTGAAGTGGAAGGGCTGACCAAGCGTTTCGGCAATTTTACCGCCGTAGACCACATCTCCTTCCAAGTCCATCGGGGCGAGATTTTCGGTTTCCTGGGAGCCAACGGGGCAGGCAAGACCACCGCCATGCGCATGCTTACGGGGCTTAGTCGTCCCACCGGCGGCAAGGCGTGCGTGGCAGGCTTCGATGTGGCTTCCCAACCCGAAGAAGTGAAGAAGAACATCGGCTACATGAGCCAGAAATTTTCCCTTTACGAAGACCTCAAGGTGTGGGAGAATATCCGCCTCTTTGCCGGTATCTACGGCATCCCCGAAGCGGAGATTGCTCCTAAAACGGAGGAGCTGCTCCTCCGCCTCGGGTTGGAAAAGGAACGTGACACACTGGTGAAAAGCCTTCCACTGGGCTGGAAGCAGAAGCTGGCCTTCTCCGTCTCCATCTTCCACCGTCCCAAGATTGTCTTTCTGGATGAGCCTACGGGTGGGGTAGACCCCGCCACGCGCCGCCAGTTCTGGGAACTGATTTACCAGGCTGCCGACGAGGGCATCACCGTCTTTGTCACCACCCACTTTATGGACGAGGCAGAGTATTGCGACCGCATCTCCATCATGGTAGATGGCGTCATCCGTGCACTCGACACTCCCGGGGAGCTGAAACGGCAGTTCAATGCCACTACAATGGACGATGTATTCCAACAACTGGCTCGCCAAGCCGTGCGAACCGCCGACTGAGAATCCGTGAAATCCGCGTTATCCGAGCCTAAATATAAATATAGACAATGAAACAATTCATATCTTTCATCCGAAAAGAGTTCTTCCATATCTTCCACGACCGGCGCACGATGCTGATTCTGCTGGGCATGCCCATCGTGCAGATAATCCTTTTCGGTTTTGCCATCACCACCGAGGTGAAGAACGTGCGTGTGGCGGTGCTCGACCCGTCGAATGACGTAGTTACCCGCCGTATCATCGACCGCATGGATGCAAGCGAATACTTCACCGTCATCTGCCGCCTGCATTCTCCCGCCGATATGGAGGCTTCTTTCGGAAGAGGGGAGATTGACATGGCGCTTGTTTTCAGCGAGCGTTTCTCGGACAAGCTTTATACCGGCGAGGCGCGCGTGCAGCTTGTCTCCGACGCCACAGACCCCAATATGGCGACTATGCAGGCAGGCTATGCCGCAAACATCATTTCCTCTGCCGGGCAGGAGATGCTTCCGCCGGGAGTGCATGCCGCTGCCATCGTACCCCAGCTCAAGCTGCTGTACAATCCGCAGATGAAGAGTGCCTACAACTTCGTGCCGGGTGTCATGGGGCTTATTCTGATGCTGATTTGCGCCATGATGACCTCCATCTCCATTGTGCGCGAGAAGGAGACGGGGACGATGGAGGTCCTGCTGGTTTCTCCCGTCAAACCGCTTTTCATCATTCTGGCAAAGGCGGTGCCCTATTTTGTGCTGTCGTTTGTCAACTTGACCACCATTCTTCTGCTTTCGGTCTATGTGCTCGATGTTCCCGTGGCGGGCAGCTTGTTCTGGCTGGTGGTGGTGTCGCTGCTATTCATCTTTGTCTCCCTGGCGCTGGGGCTGCTGATTTCCACGGTCACCCGGACGCAGGTTGCCGCTATGCTGGTGTCCGGACTGATGCTGATGATGCCCACCATGTTGCTTTCGGGCATGATATTCCCCATTGAGAGTATGCCCGTTATCTTGCAGGCCATTTCAGCTGTGCTTCCTGCACGCTGGTATATCCAGGCGGTGCGTAAGCTGATGATTGAGGGAGTGGATGTTTCGCTTGTGCTGATGGAGGTCGGCATACTTGCCACGATGGCGGTATTGCTGATAACGGTGAGTTTCAAGAAATTCAAGCATCGGCTTGAGTAAAGAGCGGATATGAATTTTATATTAATTATTCAGGCAGAAGAACATAAGGACAAAAGGATACGGGAAATCTGTTCTTTTGTTCTTATGTCTAAAATCTTTAAAATATCGTCTTATGATAAAGTTTCTCATTGAAAAGGAATTCAAGCAGTTGTTCCGCAACTCCTTCCTGCCCAAGCTGATTTTCATTTTCCCGTGCATGATTATGATACTGATGCCCTGGGCCGCCAATCTGGAGATAAAGAACATCAATCTGAATATAGTGGACAATGACCACAGCGTCTTGTCTCGCCGTCTGGTAGATAAAATCGGTGCATCCACTTATTTCCGCCTGACAGCGCTTTCCGATACATACGATGAGGCTTTGCTCGCCATTGAAGCCGGTTCGGCGGATGTCGTGCTGGAGATTCCCCGCGATTTCGAAAAGGATTGGGTGAAGGGAGAGGCGCCCCGTCTGCTGGTGGCGGCCAATGCCGTGAACGGTACGAAGGGCAGTCTGGGAGGTTCCTACTTGTCTTCCATCATCAGTGACTATACCCGTGAACTGGGTTCGGAGTCGTCTTCGCAAGGGCTTGCCGGGAAGTCGCTTCCCCGGGTGGATATCGCTACACAAAACCTTTACAATCCCACTCTGAACTATAAGCTTTTCATGGTTCCCGCCCTTATGGTGATGCTGCTGACCATGATTTGCGGTTTTCTCCCCGCCCTCAATGTGGTGGGCGAGAAGGAGGCGGGCACCATCGAGCAGATAAATGTCACTCCCGTCCGCAAGTTCACCTTCATTGCCGCCAAGCTGATACCTTACTGGCTGATAGGCCTGGTGGTGCTCACCATCTGTTTCGTGCTGGCATGGCTGCTTTACGGCATTCTGCCGGCGGGGCATTTCCTCACTATCTATGGCATGGCTCTGGTGTTGCTGCCGGTGGTGTCGGGGTTCGGGCTGGTCATATCCAATCATTCGGCAACGTTGCAGCAGGCCATGTTCGTCATGTGGTTCTTCATGCTTATCCTTATCCTGATGAGCGGTCTTTTCACTCCCATCCACAGTATGCCCGAATGGGCGCAATGGATTACCCGCATCAATCCGCTGCGCTATTTTGTGGAGGTGATGCGTACCATCTATCTCCGTGGCGGCGGATTTGCCGAACTGTTTCCGCAGTTGGGAGCCTTGTTGGTCTTTGCATTGGTCTTCAATCTGTGGGTGGTAAAAAGTTATAGGAAAAGCAGTTAACTGATTTTTCTATATTAGCATCCCATTTGGCTTTTTTTCTTGAAGAAAGGCTACACCATTTGCCTTGGATAGCTACACCCTTTTGTGTTTAAGGCTACACCATGAGGAGGAAAAGGTGTAGCCCTTTTATTATGGATAATGAAAGCTGTTTTTTGTGTGGAAAGGGGGGCTAGTAGTGATATATATCTAATAGCTGTTATACTTGTTAATTAATTGATAGAGTTTATATGATATTTATCAGTTCCCTTATTGGAAAAAACTCTTATCTTTGCGCGCAAATTAATAAATATCTTATACCAAAATGAATACACAGACTACTTATCTTGCCTCGAAACCGCATTATGAGATTCTTGACGGACTGCGCGGCGTGGCGGCTGTCATGGTTATTATCTTCCATCTTTTTGAAGCACATGCAGGCGGCAGTCATCTTACTCAAATTATCAATCATGGCTATCTGGCAGTGGATTTCTTTTTCATGCTCTCCGGTTTTGTTATCGGTTATGCTTATGATGACCGTTGGAACCGGATGACCGTGGGCACTTTCTTCAAACGCCGTATCATTCGCCTGCATCCTATGGTGATTATGGGAAGCATTGTGGGCGCTGCCTTTTTCTATTTTCAAGAGTCGCCTTGTTTTCCACCTATCGAGAATACGTCTGTTGGAACCATGCTGCTGGTAATGTTACTAGGCTGTACTTTGCTTCCCCTTCCGCTGAAGTTCGACATTCGTGGCTGGACGGAAATGCATCCGTTGAATGGTCCGGCATGGTCGCTCTATTATGAATATATCGGTAATATTCTGTATGCGTTGTTTGTACGCAAGTTCAATAAGGTGGCCTTATCGGTGCTGGTATTTGTGGCAGGGTGTTTTACGGTGTACCGTTGTCTGACTGCTCCTGCTGGTGATATTGTGGGTGGTTGGGCCTTGAACTGGGAACAGCAGTATGTGGGCATGGTCCGGCTGATGTATCCGTTTTTCGGCGGATTGCTTCTGTCACGCCTCGGCTGGCTGATACGGCTTGAAAAGCGTGCTTTCTGGTGGTGTAGCCTGCTGATTGTGGTGGTTCTTTCCATTCCCCGTATCGGAGGTGAGGACGGCTACTGGATGAACGGGCTTTACGAGGCTTTCTGTATTATCTGCATCTTCCCGGTCATTGTTTCGATGGGAGCCGGCGGCAAGGTGACCGGTAAGCGCTCTACTGCCGTATGCAAGTTCCTGGGAGATATTTCCTATCCGATTTATATCACCCATTATCCATTGGTATATACTTATACGGCTTGGGTATGCAACAATAACGCTACAATGGTGGAAGGCATCCCTTATATGATGCTTACTTTCGTTGGAGCTTTTGTTCTTGCTTATGCTTGTTTGAAACTGTACGACGAACCGGTGCGCAAGTGGCTGACAGATCGTTTTCTGAAAGGGAAAAAGAAATAGTTCCGCATAGCTATGGATATAAAAAATCTCCCGTTGCATTATCTTGTGCAGCGGGAGATTTTCTTTTTAATGGCCGGGCGTTATTTTACGTCGATGAATTTCTTGGCCTTTTCTTTTTCTGCTTCTGTAAACTTAGGCAATGTAATGTTCAACACGCCGTTTTCTACATGGGCGCCAATCTTTTCCTTGTCTACATCGTCCGGAAGAATCATGGTTTGCTGGAACTTGGTGTATGAGAATTCGCGACGCAAGTAGCGGCCTTCCTTCTTTTCGTCCTTGCTGTTCTCTTCCTTGCTTTCTGTTTTCTTTTCCATGCTGATGACCAGATTGTTTTCTTCGTCGATGTGAACGTTGAAGTCTTCTTTTGTCATACCGGGAGCAGCCAATTCAACTTTGTACTCTTTTGCTGTTTCGAATACGTTGATGGCAGGGGCGGTGGCATTTGCTTTTACCATCCAATCATTGTCAAAGAAATCATTAAAAATACTCGGTAACCAATTTTGGTTTCTTCTTACAGGCATCATAGTTATAGTCTCCTATTGTTTAAGTTAAACATGCTATTTAGTTTTGAACTCCGGTTCTTTGTCTTCGGGTGCCTGCCTTTTGGGTTTTTCACCGTCCGTTTCTTGAACCGTCGTTCGCTAACTATATTGCAAACCTTATGCCAACCGGTCTTTGCTGACTCTATTGACTATTTGTCATTGAAAAACTGACTTATTTGCTTGTTTAATGCCATTTTGCTATCTTATTTATTTAAAATTGATAGATTTTCAGACTAATTTAAAACGCATTCTCCAACGCTTGGCTTCTTCGTCCCAATCGTGACTGATGATTTTGAAGGTTCCGATTTCTGATGTATTCTCCACATGTACTCCGATGCAGAGGCATTCGTCGTAATCGCCTACTTTCACGACACGTACCGTTTCCGAAGCACCATCGGGCAGGCGTTCCAAGTCGAAACGTCCTTGCGCTTCCTCTTGCGTAATGAATTCTGTTGTGACGGGCAGCTGTCGGGCGATTACCTCGTTTACGGCCTCTTCCAGCTTCTCTATTTCTTCTTCCGTGGGGCAGGCGGCAAGACGGTAGTCCAGCTTGCTTTTCTTCCGTTCTATGTGTGCTGATATGGAGCGGCTGCAACCGAATAACCTTATCATAGTCTGGTTGATGATGTGCTCCGTTGTATGCATAGGAGGGTACTCCTGCTTGTTGTGGTCATTGAGATGAGGTTGTTGTTCCATGTATAATTTCAATAGTTGATATATATTTGATATTTTATTGTTTGAGGTTGGCCAGCACTTCTTCTTTCAAGATGCTGTATATATGTATATCTGTATATTCTCCAGAAGCCAGCAGTTCTCCGCAACGTTCTGTTCCCTCATGGATGAAACCGAGGCGAACCGGTACTGCGTTGCTGGCTGCATTGCCCACGGCACAGCGAATTTGTATCCGCTTTATCTCTTTTTCTTGTACGGCCCACAGACACAGCTTGCGGACACTTTCAGTAATGATGCCCCGGTGCTGGTATTCCGGCAGTAGCCAATAGCCGAGTTCTGTACGGTGGTTGTCGAAATCGGAGAAATGGAAACCTATCAGTCCGCAGATTTCATGCTGCTGGTTCCAAATACCGAATATAGGTTCATTTCGTTCGGCAGGAGCAGATAGTACCTGACGTAAAAAAGCTTCTTCATCAGCTGTTGTGCGCATATTATCCACAAATGGCAGCCATGTTTTTAAGTAATCTCGGTGTGTGTCGATGGCATAGTAGATGGCTGCGGCATCTTCCATTCTGATTTCCTGCAGATAAATGTCCGGAAGGATGGGGAAGGAGATGGGAGAGGGGAGGATATGTACGTCTCTTGATTGGGAAAGCTGTATCCTTTCCTTGATTTTTCCCCAGGCATGTGTATCGAACAGACAGCTTTCACGCATGGTGTGATACATCTCCTTGAACCGGGACATGGGGATAGTGAAGCTCAATAAGTCCGCTTCGAAGTATGGGCGGACGGAGGGGTCGAAGAATCCCAGGAAAGTGCGTTTCCCTTGTTTCCGGTTTTCAATGATGGTTTGGGTAATGACGGAGCAACAGCCGGAGCCGAATGGGGCTGCCACGGCATCCAATGCATTGTTGTCGAAGAAGGTCCATGTCACCAGTCCGGATAGAATGTCAGGAGTTGGCAGGAACAGCACGCCTTCCACCTCGTCAAAGGAAGGTATCTTGTCTATGCGGGCAAAATGCAGATAGGCTTTGTCCGCTTTGGGAATCTGTAGCTCATTGACAAAATCTACCACCATTTCGGGAGTCCTCTTGTATTTCTCTTTCAAGGAGACAAAACCCGGGACGCGCTCGGGCATTTCTGTAAATCCGGTATAGAACTTGCCTCCTCCGCAGGTGATTGTTTCGTTGCTGAGACTGACGGTTTTGCCGTCTCTGACTTGTTTCATGCATTTGAAGAGACAACCGGTTACTTTCTCTGTAGATGCCTCCATTCGGTCTGAATACCAAAAGGCGATGGGGAGTTCGGCATGTTGGCCGAAAGCTTCTTGATAATTGGCAATAAATGTGTGTATATCCATGATGCTCGGATGATATATGTTTTTCTGTTTCTTGCAAATATAATGAAAATGGTGACATTTTATTCTTTTTAACGGAAAGTACGGGCATAAAAAAAGGAGTACCGCTGTACTCCAACCTTTGTTAACCTTAAATCTAATACTATGAAAAACACATTACAAAGATACGGACTTTTGATAAATCTGCAAATTATCCAACTAAAAAAGTATGTTTTATAACACTTATTAGCTGTTTATTCCTTTGCTTCTATTTTTGTTAACAAAAAGGATGCGAATGTGTCAAAAGCACATGAAGACTTTTATAATGTTATAATATTAGGCGCGGATTACGCGGAATAACGCAGATTCAATAAACTGAATCCGTAAAATCTGCGTTATCCGCACCTAAAATAAAGCGTTAAAGAAGGTTTTGATACATTCCCCTTACCCTTTTGCTTCCTGATACATAAATCTTTTAATGCTCTTCTTTGCTGTTTTCTCGAACTCCTCGAAGTGTATCTTGACTTTTGTAATCTGGCTGTAGGCCGGTAATTGCAGATTCAATTCATTCCGATTGTTCTCCATAACCTTTTCGATGTCCGATTGTTCCATACCGTGGGCGAATGCATCGTCAAAGTCCGGATAGATAAGAGCCACGAGCTTGTCGTTCTGCAATACGATCAGTGATTCGGACACATAGGGCATGTTATTCAGTTTGCTTTCAATCTCTTCGGGATAGATGTTCTGGCCGCTGGCTGTGAGCAACATGTTCTTGCTACGTCCGCGGACAGTGACATATCCTTCGGCATCCATCGTTGCAAGGTCTCCGGTGTGCAGCCAGCCGTTTACATCGATGATTTGGGAAGTCGCTTCGGCATTTTTGTAATAGCCCAGCATCAGATTGGCACCTTTACAGATTATTTCTCCTGCCACGTTCTGAGGGTCGGGAGAGTCTATCTTTACTTCCATGCGGCTGGTTGCCTTGCCACAAGAGGCCAGTTTCAATGTTTCCCAGCGGCTGGAACAAATGATGGGGCCGCATTCCGTCATTCCGTATGCAATGGTATAGGGGAAACCTATCTGCTTCAAGAAGCGTTCCACTTCGGCATTGAACGGTGCCCCTCCGATGATTATTTCATCGAAATTACTGCCGAATACTTCCATTGCCTTTTTGCGCATGTCGGCCTTGATTTTGTCGTTGACGATGGGCATCCGCAATAGCAGCTTGCCTATTTTATTGTCTATCCGGGGCAGGATATCCTTCTTGATAATCTTTTCTACGATAAGCGGTACACACGAAATGACCCGTGGCCTGATTTCGGAGAATGACTGTGCAATAATCTTGGGAGACGGCATACGGGTAAGGAAATACAGATGGGCGCCTGCGGAAAAACCGTATAGAAAATCGTACACCATACCAAAGACATGTCCCAGAGGCAACATGGATACAATATGGTCGCCCGGACGTACGGGAAGCATCTCATGGCAATATGCAACATTGGACCAAAGGCTGCGATAGGGAAGCATGACCCCTTTGGAATATCCCGTCGTGCCCGAAGTATAGTTGATGACAGCCAGTTCTTCGGGGGATTCCTCCTTGCGGTAACTGATATGCTCGGGGCGGAAATTCTTGGGGAAACGTGTGCCATAGAGGACGTTGCGATGTTCGAAAGCCTCCATCAGCTGCTCGTTGCGGCAAACCACCGGAGTGAAGTCCGTCAGCAGTACGATACCCATCAGCAGGGGCATTGCCTCTTCATTGAGGTTTTCCCATGCCCGGTCGCCGACAAACAGCAGCTTGGCTTCGGAATGGTTGACGATGTTGTGGATATTGTCGGCTTTGAACTCATGCAGAATGGGAACGATGACAGCTCCATAGGTAACCGTCGCCAGAAAAGCGACTGCCCAGTGTGCACTGTTACGTCCGCAAACGGCAATCTTGTCACCGGGCCTGATGCCGGCGCTTTCCAATACGATATGGAATTTGGCTATTTTCCGTGCTACATCTTTGTATTGTAGTGTAATTCCTTTGTAGTCTGTCAGGGCGTTGCGATCCCAGTTTTTAATAATGCTTTGTTCTATATAATCGATGAACCCTTGTTCTTGTTCCATTCAGCTGCTGCACACTTTAGTTAAAACTGCGCAAAGATAGGTCTTATAGTGATGCAAAGCAAATAGTTTCCGTTTTTTTCTTGCCCTGAAACGGATAGAAACTTATCTGTAATTCTTATTCCTTGCTATTTTCCGAAATAAGAAGCAGCTTGTCGCCTACATGCAGTTTTAATGTTCCGTTCGGGATGAGGTACTCATCGCCACGTTTTACAATCATCACCAGTGTGCCTTTGGGCAGGTTCATGTCTTTCAGGGTATCTGCCTGGTCCAGCATTTCTTGTGTAATGGTCATATCGTGCAGGTTGGAGTCAATCTCTTCGGGCAGCTCAACTCCGAAATCATTTCCGGTCTTTTCCAGCGGGGTGGAGAGGCCCAGCAGTCGGGCTACCCAGGAGACTGTGGTACCCTGGATGATCAGTGAGACGATGGTTATGAAAAATACGATGTTGAAGATGACATGGGCACCGGGCACATTAGCCACCACGGGATAGGTGGCAAAGATAATGGGTACTGCGCCACGTAATCCTACCCACGATACGAATAGCCGTGACTTGAGGGTGATTCTCTTGCCAAAAGGCAGCAGGCAGAGAAAAACGCTGAGAGGACGTCCCACGACAATCATGAAGACGCCGATGAGCAATGCCACGACTGCAACTTCCAGCATCTCATGGGGGTTGACAAGCAGACCGAGGCAGAGGAACATGATGATTTGGAAAAGCCAGGTCAGTCCATCCATAAAAGTATAAATCTCTTTCCGGTGCATGATTTTGTTATTGCCTACCATCATTCCGGCGATATACACGGCCAGGTAACCGTTGCCTTTCAGCAGGTCGGTGATGGAGAAGGTGAAGAATACAAAGGACAGCAACAGGATAGGATAGAGTGCCTGGTTGTCTATATTCAGCCGGTTCAGCATAAGGATGGCCAGCTTTCCGAGGAAATAACCGGTTGCGGCACCGACAATGAACTGTATGGCAAAAGAGCCCAATATCTGGGGAACTCCCATTCCGGAGGACTGGATGAATTGAATCAGCACGATTGTCAGCATATATGCCATCGGGTCGTTACTACCGCTTTCCAGTTCCAGCATGGGGCGCAGATTATGCTTCAGGTTCATTTTTTGTGAACGCAGAATGGCGAATACAGAGGCTGAGTCGGTAGATGACATGGTGGATGCAAGCAAAAGGGAGGTTATCAACGGCAGGTGGATGTTGGTCCAGCTCATGCCGGACAGCCACCAGATAAATAATCCGGTAAAGAGGGCCGTGAGCAGCACTCCTGCAGTTGACAAAACAATGCCGGGAGTCAATATGGGCTTTATCTCCGTAAACTTGGTGTCCATGCCACCGGAGAACAGAATGATGCTGAGTGCAACCATGCCGATGAACTGTGCTTCCTTGGCGTTGTGGAACTGCAATCCCAATCCGTCACTGCCGAACAGCATGCCGACGACAAGAAAAAGCAATAACGCAGGCACTCCGAAACGATAGCCGGTCTTGCCGACAATGATGCTGACAAAAAGTAATACAGAACCTATAAGTAGTATGTTTCCTGCTGTAAATATCATAAATTCTATGCTATATAGTTTGAAATGTGATGTTTCTTATGTCTAATAGTACAAAGATATGCATTGTGTTTAACAAATACAAATCTAAAATAGTTCAATTGAACTTTAAAATAAAGGTGGTTTCTTTACTGGGCAATAAGGATAAATTTCCACCGGAAAGCCTCATTATTTGCCGGGAAATACTCAATCCAATACCGCTTCCACCCTCTTTGGTCGTAAAGAAGGGGATAAATATGTGTTCGGCAATGTCATTGGGAATGGCAGGTCCGTTGTTGGAAATTTCTATCAGTATGGCTTCCGCTTCATTGCAGTAGGCACGTATGTTGATATGTCCTTCTTTATCTGTATTTTTATCCGATTCGATGGCTTGTATGGCATTTTTCAGTAAGTTGATGACTACTTGTGATACCAGGTTCTCATCGGCATATAGAATAAGGTCGCTTGGCGCGATGTCCATATGAAAGGTGACCCGAACATCGGGGTGCTGGTGACGGGCGAGTTCGACCATCCGTCCGATAAAACTTTTTACGTAGAACAAGGATGGTTCGGGGGTGGGAATACGGGTGAATTTCCGGTATGATTCCACAAAAGAGAGCAGGCCCTTGCCTGTACTGCTGATAGTCTGCAGGCCGTTTCTGATTTCTTCTTTGGAGGCTTGTGCCTCGGTCAGTCCCAGCAGTGTATCGCTCAGGGAGGTTATGGGAGTGACGGCGTTCATTATTTCGTGCGTCAGTACGCGGGTAAGCCTAATCCAGGAATCTATTTCCTTTTCATCTAGCTCGTTGTTGATGTCGTTCAAGGCGAGGATGCGAAGATGCTCTTTACGGACTGTAATGTCGCTGACGCGGACAGACATGTTTACAGTGCCTCGTTCGTTGTTGAAAGGCATTTGCAATTTGTCTCCCGGGCGGCAATTGGCAAGAAGGGACGAAAGACGCGGATCCACGCGGTTCAGCTGGCTGACGTGGGTAAAGACATTGAGGCCCAGCAAACGGAGGGCTTCACTGTTTTTTTGATATACGGCACCATTGTCGTTCAGGACAAGGATACCGGTATTCACGCAGTCCAGAATGAGTTCGTAGTACTTTTCTTGCTGGGCTGTTTCACTTTTCACATTATAAAGTATATGGGCAACCCGGTTCAATGCACGGTTCACGAGGCGTGCGTCGGCAGTGTTTTCCGTTTCGGAGAAGTGGATGGCATTGTCGTTGTTTTCGATGGCGTCGAGCATGAAAAGCACCTTCCGCACATGATGGCGGTATAGCCTTTGCTGCCAGTACAGGGCTATGGGAAGCAGCGCAGTGCAGAACGCGCCCCAAAATACGTCTACAGTCCACATCACCCCTGCAAGGAGTGCTACTGCCAGACTGACGGCAACGCGGAATGAATAATTAAAGGCCATACTTCTTCATTTTGTTGTACAACGTCTGGCGGGTGATACCCAGCTGTGCGGCGACGGCAGAGAGATTTCCGCTGCATTTGTCGAGCGTCTTCCGTATCATCTGCATTTCCATTTCTTCGAGCGTGGATGCGGTTGCTTCGGGAGTGCCGGTTCGCCGTGCCAGCTGGAACAGTTCTGCAGGAAGGGTTTCGTTGTCACAGATGATAATGGCTTTTTCGATGGCATGTTCCAGTTCGCGGATATTGCCGTACCAGGGGTGGAGCGTAAGCTTCTCGCAGGCGCCGTCCGTCAGCTTGACGGGGGGCTTGTCATATTGCTTGCAGAAGCGGGCGATGAAAAGTTCTGCAAGGGGGATGATGTCTTCGGGCCGCTCGCGCAACGAGGGTATCTCAAGATGTATCGTGTTGATGCGGTATAGCAGGTCCTCGCGAAATTCGCCTTTTGCCACCATCTCGGGCAGATTGCGGTTTGTAGCGCAAATCAGCCGTATGTCTACGGGAATGGGAGTGTTGCTGCCTACACGGACAATGCTGCGGCGTTGGATGGCGGTCAGCAGTTTGGCTTGCAGATGGTAGGGGAGATTGCCTATTTCATCGAGAAAGAGGGTGCTGTGGCTGGCTGCTTCGAACTTGCCGGCACGGTCGGCATGGGCATCGGTGAAAGAGCCTTTCACGTGGCCGAACAGTTCGCTTTCGAAAAGGCTTTCGGTGACTGCACCCATATCCACACTTACCATGTCCTGCCGGTTGCGCGGTGAAAGGGAGTGGATTTCGCGTGCCAGCATCTCTTTACCGGTGCCGTTCTCGCCCGTAATAAGAATATTGGCATCGGTAGAGGCCACTTTTTCCACCAAGAGGCGAAGTTGCTGCATGGCGGAGCTGTTTCCCCAATACATGTTGCGGATATCCGCAAGCGGGTGGTTGTTTTCTGCCGTACGTCTGGCATTTGGGCCGTTGGCCGGAGATTTTGTTTCAGAAGCTGATACGGCATTCAGTAAGGTTTCCACCAGTTTCTGATTGTTCCAGGGTTTCACGACGAAGTCTGTGGCTCCTTCCTTGATTCCCCGTACGGCAAGGTCAATGTCGGCATAAGCGGTAAACAGCACTACGGGCAGGGTGGGACATAGCTTCTTTATTTCATGGAGCCAGTATAGTCCCTCGTTGCCGGTGTTGATGCCCGAGGTGAAGTTCATGTCAAGAAGAACCACTTGCCATGACTTTTCCCGCAATACGCTGGGCAGGGTTACGGGAGAGGGAAGTGTGATTATCCCTTCAAAATATGGCTTCAACAAAAGCTGCAAGGCGGTAAGTACGCCTCGGTTATCATCGACAATCAGGATGTTTCCATTTTTTTTTGCCATAAACTATTTCTGTTTTCTGCAGGCAAAGTTAATGATTTATCTGCATTATATTCGGTAAATCTCTCAGTTTTCAAAGTATTAAGATTCTCCTTCTCATTTAGCAAATCCTTATGCCGCTTTATTTTATATTTTTGCTTACTAAGAATTAATCGTCCGACAGTTGTTGAATTATCGTCCGACAGCTGTCGGACGATAATTCAACAACTGTCGGACGATAATATAACGATTGTGGGACGAATAGATTTAAGTAAAACAGAAATTAGTTGGCAGCAACTTTAGTAAGAGTTCATGGCGGTACTGAAAAAAGAACTTATAGCAGTTGCAGTTTGATGCCAAACGACAAGCTCAGATAATCCTTGGGTTTCAGATATTTGTTGGTGAAAGCGCTGACTACATATAGGTCACATGTACTTATTTCATAGAAGAAAGTGATTTCCTTGGCCGTGAACCGTCGTTGCGGGTCGATGTCGTAAGTGATGCGCTGTCCTAAGAATACATGGATGCGTACCTTGGAGGAGAAACCATAATATCCTTTAGGGTAGCGTTCCGGCTCATTGACCCAGAATTCATCGCCGAATACCGTGTTCAGATACATGCCGCAAGCCAGTGGTTCTACAGAAAAACGGCTTTGTTTTATTTGCAGGCTCCAGGGAAGGTAGTTCTGCTTGACGGTGAATGTCAGCTTGGTACGTTTGGAGTCATATTTGGGCAATACTCCGAAGAATACGTCTGTTTCCCATTGGTTTCTTCTGCCGTAATCCCATCCGGTACCGAATGACAGCAACCCCATATTGCCGGCAAACTGAATTTTGGTGTGCGTCGGAATCAAGGCCTCCCAATGCCTGCGGTAGCGGTGTACGCGGCGGTCATAACGGTTCTCCCTGGTTCGGCTTTCAATGACGGCATCCGGTTGCGGGTCCATCCATACAGTATCGTGTTCTATGATGAAGATGGTATCTCTCTCTTGTGAAAAAGCAGAAAAAGAGCATACTGACAAGAAGACGACGGCACATGCCAGGTGATTAATAATATGCCACTTCGCGTTCATATCCGTCGGGAGTTATGGTGAATATATAGTAATTGCGGTTCTTCATGCAGTCGCTCATGTAATACATTATCCCGTCTTCAAAGAGGTCTTTCTCAAAGCGATGGTGTTCGTGTGCGGATGTACAGAACTGCAGTCCGGGAAATTCCTTGATGTAACGTTGGAATACGTGTGCCACATTATTGTTGAACTCGTTGCAGAACGGGCGTATGTGCATGGACACAACGGTTTTATCGAATTCCTCTTCACGGTCGCTTATCTGTGCGGCAAGAAATTCAAAGTCGGGAATGGGGCGGGAGTAGTCAAATTCGATGGCGTTGGTATTCAGGCAGACAAACTTTACCCGTCCTGCAATGAAGGAGAAATTGGGGTCTCCGAATATTACGCGATAAGTCTCTTCGCCCGTACCCAGGCAGTCGTGGTTGCCGAGAAGTACCACATAGGGTATCTTGAGTTTGTTCATAATGTCCCGTTGCCAAAGGAACTCGTTTGTTACACCGAAGTCACTGACGTCTCCGCCATGAATGACGAAATCTATGTCGTTCCGCTTGTTGAGGTGGCTTACAAAGTCGTCGGTCTCGTCATACCAGCGCTGGGAGTCACCCATTGTTACGAACCGGATTGTTGTCTTGTTTTGGCAGTTCTGCTCTATTTGGGCAATGTTGTGGGCATTGACATCGGTTTCACCGCTGATGTGTACATCGTAAGGGTGATAATCTATCATGTCGCAGCCGGCCATGAGCAGGCATAGGAATGAAGGATATAAGAGTTTGGGGAATTTCATGTGCAGGTGCTTCATATTACGTTTATACTCTATCTATAGAAAACGGTGTACAAAGGTAAAGTTTTCATTCTTATGGATTCTTTTCTAATTTCCTTTTTTTTTGTTCTATGAGGCTGAACAGAGATTCGGCCTCTGTCTAATTTTTAGACGGGAGTGTCTAAAAATTAGACACTTTTTTCTTCTTTAATTATGAGATGTATGCTGATAATCAGGTTTGTGCATTCTTTGGCACGCTTTCTGCAATATAGAAAGCAAGAAAATATATCTAATAAACGATAAACGGAATGAAACAAATCTATTATGTAATTCAGACTTTGCTGCGGGGACGTGGTTCGAATATCATCAAGGTCATTTCTTTGGGATTGGGATTGACGATGAGTATTCTGCTTTTCTCCCGCGTGGCATATGAACAGAGTTTTGACACTTGCTTCAAGGATTATGATAACTTGTATCAGGTATGGTCGATATTCTCGGTGAAAGGAGAGAAGTTTGAGCCTCAGGAGTGGAATTGCGGTCCCGTGGCAGGGGCCATTTTGGAGAACTTCCCCAAAGAGGTGGAGTCGGCAGTAAGTTTGAGCACGTCTATGGTATCTGCTCCTCTTTACAATGGAAGCGTGCGTCTTGATGACAGGAAGATTGCAGCCGATTCGCTGTTCTTCCGTACTATGGGCATCGACGTCCTGAACGGCAATCCCGAAAAGGACTTGGTGCAGAAGGATATTATTTTCTTGAGTGAACGCTTTGCAAGGAAAGTGTTCGGTGAGGAGAATCCCATAGGGAAAACGCTTAATTATGACCATCAGTTTGACCTGACGGTGAAGGGAATCTATGCCAATTTGCCTGAGAACGCCACAATCAATCCGGAAGCGGTTATCTCGATGCCTACCTTGTGGAGCCGCAACTGGAATAACTACTCGTGGAGCGGGGGAGACAGTTGGGTAGAGTTTATCCGTTTTCGTCCCGGTGCCGACAAATCTGTTGTCAATGCGCGTATTGATGCCATGATAGACAAATATCGCCCGGCAGAAGATAAGAAAGAGTACGGCTACACGGCTTTTGTGCAGCCCATCCGTGATACATACCGCAATTATGATGATGTGCAGCGGATGCGTGTCATCATGAGCATTCTTGGTTTTGCCATTCTTTTCATTGCGGCGTTGAACTATGTGCTGATTTCCATTTCTTCTTTGAGCTACCGCGCCAAGTCGGTAGGCGTACATAAATGCAGCGGTGCGAGCGGTGGCACGGTTTTCAGCATGTTTTTGCTGGAAACGGGTATCATCATTGTGGCGGCATTGCTGCTGATGGCGTTGATAATGCTCAACTTCCGCGATTTTGTGGAAGACACGGTCGTTGTAAAGCTCTCCACCTTGTTGGCTCCGGAGCGTATCTGGGTACCGTTGTCGGTAGTGCTTCTGCTGTTTATAGTGGGAGGCGTGTTGCCGGGCCGGCTCTTTGCGCGTATTCCCGTGTCGCAGGTGTTCCGCCGCTATACCGAGGGGAAAAAGGGGTGGAAGCGTCCGTTGCTGTTTGTCCAGTTTGCAGGCGTGGCATTCATTAGTGGATTGATGTGTGTGGTGATGTCGCAATATCAGTATGTACTGAAAAAGGATATGGGGTATAATCCCAAGCAGATAGCCATAGGCAATGCCTACTGGGATAATGAAGCGACGCGTGATGCGGCTTATCAGTTCTTCAAAGGATTGCCCTACGTGGAAGCGGTGTCCAGCGCCAACAGCACACCCATTAGCGGATATAGCGGTTCGATGATTCATAGTGAGAGCGGGCAGGCACTTTTCTCTTGTCGTTCTTCTTATTTCATGCGCGAGGACTTTCCCGCTTTGATGGGCATGACTATGAAGACGGGACGTATGGCGCGCGATAAAGAGGAAGTCGTGGTGAACGAAACCTTTGCCGAGATGATGCGTTGGGGAGACGACGTCGTGGGCCGTACGGTATATACCGAAGGGAATACATTCAAGGTCGTAGGGCAGTTGAAGGATTTCCAGATAGAGAGTTTCAGAACCGAGAAGATGCCTTTCATAGCCCGTGGGAACAAGAATTTTTATGGAACGGTACATGTTCGTTTGAAAGAACCCTTTACCGAAAATCTGCAGAAGTTGAACCACGATGTAGCCGAGGCTTTCCATGACCAGACCATTGACTTTACCGGTTATGAGAAAAGGATAGAGAACAGCTATAATTCTGTCCGTGTATTCCGCAATGCCACTTTGATGGCGGCAGTGACCATGTTCTTCATCATGCTGATGGGGCTGATTGGGTATACCACCGACGAGGTGCGCCGCCGCAGTAAGGAGATTGCCATCCGTAAAGTGAACGGGGCAGAGGCTTCCGGTATCTTGGAAATGCTGTCGAGGGATATACTTGTGGTGGCGGCTCCGGCAGTTGTCATCGGTACGGTATTGGCATGGTATGTCAACGGAATGTGGATGGAACAGTTTGCGGAGTGTATTCCCATCAGTTGGGCAGTATACGTACTGGTAGTGATGGTCAATTTGGTGATTATCGTAGCCTGCGTACTTTGGAAGTCCTGGCGGATAGCGAACGAGAATCCGGTGAATAGTATTAAGAGCGAATAAAACAATATTAAAACATTAAATATCATGATTGAGATTAACAACATCAGCAAAGTATTCCGTACTTCGGAAGTAGAGACGGTAGCATTGAATCACGTAAACCTCGATGTAAAGGAGGGAGAGTTTGTAGCCATTATGGGGCCGTCCGGTTGCGGCAAATCCACCTTGCTGAATATTCTGGGACTGCTGGACAATCCTACTGAGGGCAGTTACAAGTTACTCGGCCAGGAAGTGGCGGACTTGAAAGAAAAGGAACGTACACGCGTACGTAAGGGGAAACTGGGATTCGTGTTCCAGAGCTTCAACTTGA
>ENA-UEPG01000991-UEPG01000991.1-human-gut-metagenome-genome-assembly--contig:-NODE-991-length-24728-cov-14.663340_pt1 | contig 24728 bp, 20 predicted proteins | sample MGYA00242893_ERZ507902 | MGnify/ENA primary metagenome ERZ507902 (study PRJEB26167, sample SAMN06115491) | human gut metagenome | host: Homo sapiens | place: China:Gansu | collected 2015-04-23...
CCTCTTTAGCTCAGTCGGTTAGAGCACCTGACTGTTAATCAGGGTGTCGCCTGTTCGAGTCAGGCAAGAGGCGCCAGAAGAAAAGGCAATGTTCCACAGAACATTGCCTTTTTTGTTTGTCCCACACTACACCCTTTTTCTGTACAGCCATGCAGTCGTGTTTCTCCTCTGTCTTTGGGCTTCTCTGTCCCAAAAACACAGCATCCATGCGAAAAAAGCATCAAGCATAATGATTTCTTAAAATTTGACTACTTGAAGAAGATGTCACATTGTGGTATACTGCTTATAAGCTTTGGGAATTTGTATCTGTTTTTCCAAAGTCCGGCACACAGATCAAAGGGTAGGTGCTCCCTTCTTTTGATAGCAGCCGACCGGTGTTTTGTCATGGTTCTCCGCAGGACAGGACAAAGCACCGGTCTCTGTGCTGTTGTTTCAGGCTCCGGCTCTTTTCACGTTGTCAGATCTGCGGCAGGCCGCTTTTTCAAAACGCCTGCCGCTGTTTGAATAAATTTGTATATGATCAAAGGAAGCATCTATGCGTTATACCTATGTCCGGCAGCACGACACCACTGACTGTGCGGCTGCCTGCCTCGCAATGGTGTGCCTCCATTACAAAAAGGAAGTTACCATCACCCGCCTGCGCGATATGATGGGTACCGACCTGAAAGGCACGAACCTTGTTGGTTTGCAGAAAGCCGCTAATGAGTTGGGTTTCACCACTGCAGCGGTTCGCGTAGACCGTGAAAATTTCCTCAGCGATTTCTCGCTGCCCTGCATTGCGCAGGTCATCACCGATCAGGGGCTGGCCCACTTTGTGGTCGTCTTTAAAAAGACCACCATCAAAGATGACGGTGAGCGTCGTCGGCACATGCTGAAAGAAGCCGAAGCCGCCAAGGAAGATGAGAAGAACGGCAAAAAACACAAGTGCAAGGATTATGTCGTGATCGGCGACCCCGGCAGTGAGCTGAAAAAGATCTCTCTGGATGAGTTCTACAAGAACTTTACCGGTGTTCTGCTGCTGATGAACCCCACCTCGGAGTTCAAGGGCGGTAAGATCGAAAAGGGCGGCATGTTCAAGCGTTACGTCGACCTGTTGCTGCCCCAGAAAAAGCTCTTTGCCTATGCGATCCTGAGTTCTCTGATCGTTACGATCCTGGGCATTGCCTCCTCCATGTTCAACAAGATCCTGATGGACGAGGTCTTGCCATATGGCCTAGACAATCTGCTGGTCACGCTGATCCTTGTGTTCAGCATGGTCAGCATCACCAATACGCTGGTGGGCTTTGTCCGGCAGTGGGTTCTGATCCACCTATCCATCAAGATCGATATTCCGCTGATGCTGGGTTACTTCGGGCATATCTTCCGTCTGCCCATGAAGTTCTTTGCCACCCGCAAGACTGGTGATATCACCACCCGTTATTCGGATGCAAACACCATCAAATCCATCTTTACCAGCATTGCGCTGAGCCTGATCATGGATATCTCGATGGCCATTATCACCGGTATCATCCTGTTCCGCATGAATGCGATGCTCTTCTCGATCTCGCTGTTCATGGCTCTGGTCAGCATTCTGCTGGTGCTGATCTACAAGCAGCCTTACAAAAAGATCAACGAAGAGACCATGGTGCAGTCCGCTGCACTGAACAGCCAGATGATCGAAAGCCTGCGCGGCATTGAGACGGTCAAGTGCAACGCCAACGAGGATACCGAAATGGAGAACCTCGAGCGTGAGTACATCAAGAGCCTGAAGATCAGCCTGCGCTCCAGCAAGATCAGCACCACGCAGGGCCTGATTTCCTCCTTCATTTCCACCGGTTTTAGCATGCTGACCACCTATGTGGGTATCAGTCAGGTTCTGAAGGGGGAGATGACACTGGGCGGATTCATGGCCTTCAGCACGCTGTCCTCTTACTTTACTTCCCCGCTGAGCAACCTGATCGGTCTGCAGATGCAGATTCAGGAGGCCAGCATTTCCATGAAGCGTCTGGGCGAGATCATGGATTATCCCTCCGAGACGGTCGGCGACGAAGACCGCACCGATCTGGACAAGGTGGAGGGCGATATCGAGTTCAAGGATGTCACTTTCCGTTATGGCAACCGTGCCCCTGCACTGGATCACATCAGCTTTACCATTCCGGCCGGTAAAAAGGTCGCGCTGGTGGGCAGCAGCGGCAGCGGCAAATCCACGATCACCAAGCTTCTGCTCAAGTATTATGAGCCGGAAGATGGCGAGATCGACTTGAACGGTGTGAATCTGGCTGAATACACCAATGATTCTGTCCGCCGCGCAATTTCTTATGTGCCGCAGAACGTTGAGCTGTTCAGCAAGACCATTTATGATAACATCCGCGTTTCCCGTATGGACGCTACGATGGACGAAGTTAAGGAAGCTGCCAAGAAGGCAGATGCTCACGACTTTATCCGTCATCTGCCCCTGCAGTATAACACCTATCTGGAAGAAGCAGGCAACGGCCTGTCCGGCGGTGAAAAGCAGCGCATTGCGCTGGCACGCGCTTTCCTGAAAGATTCCAACCTCTACATTCTGGATGAATCCACCAGTAATCTGGACTTTGCTACGGAAAATCTGATCTTCAACATGATCTACGATCAGCTTGCAGATCGTTCCATGCTGATCGTAGCTCACCGCCTGTCCACCGTTCGTGACTGTGATCTGATCCTTGTGATGGACCACGGCAGGATCGTGGAACGCGGCACGCACGATGAGCTGCTTGCCAAGGAAGGCAAGTACTACGAGCTGTGGAACATGCAGCAGGGTATCTACCGCAGCAAAAAGGCAGAGCCCAAGCAGTCTGTCATGCAGGCCGTGGTGGAAGAGGATGACGACGGTGAGTCGATCACCTATTGATGTGTTGCAGCCGGGTGCGTACCCGGTTACATATGAAAGAGAGTAATTCATGATGGATAGCTTGATTTGACATAGTTTTGCTGTGTTAGATAAAAAAGAGCTAGAAAGACTTTCTGTTTAGTAGAAGTAGATGGTGTTATCCTGAACAGGCCCGCCTGCTCAGGTAACTATGCCTCACTATGGTGTGCCCGGAGGCAAAATGCCTCCGGGCACATTTTATTTGCAAGATCCCTATTACTTTTATAAGTAGTAGGCGATCGGGAGCGGAGAGGAAGCTGCTCTCTGCAGCGGTTTTCTCCCCTTTCTCGATTGCCTATTACTGCCTCTTCTGAGGTAAATCTGAAAAGGAACCGAGGTATTCAACATGAAAGAGATCAAAGTAGCCGAGAACAAGACCCTGAAGCTCACCAATGTGCTCTCCCGTGAGATCCATCCGGAAGAGATGGCCAGTCTGCCCGTGGTGCTGACCCAGATGCACAACTTTATCAAGAGCAACAACGCACAGCCCATTGGCCCCATTGTGCAGGCCATGGTGGTTGGTGAGGACCGTCAGATGCACCTGTACATGATGCAGCAGGCTACCCAGTTCATCGGCCAGATGGAGCAGGACTACCATATGGATGCTGTTCTGCGCGTGAAGAACTGCCTGTATGCCCACTACACCGGCCCCATGCCCGAAAGCCAGCTGGCTTCCTACAAGCTGCAGGTCCACGCTTTTGAGAATGAGCAGAAACTGACCGGCACCTCCTATACCATCTATGTCAATCAGGACGAGGATGATGCCGTGGTCGATGTCTTTATGGAGACCAAGTAATTATGACGATTAAAGTTCAGAACCTTTCGGATCTGCAGGACCGCCGCATCATGATGGAAAAAAAGCTGCCACCTTATGGCTACGCTTTTGTCATTCTGGTGGGCATCTTCATGCTGTTTCTGGTGGTGTGGAGCACCCATACCAACCGCATTTATGTCAGCCAGAACGCAGGCACCGTGCAGGCCAGCAATAAAACCTATATCATGTCCAGTTATTCCGGCTCCATTACCGAGATGTATATTTCGGAGGGCAGCTATGTGAACGAGGGCGACCTCGTGGCCCACATCAAGAGCACGGATATCGACATGCAGCAGGATAACTTGGAAAGCCAGCTCAAGATCTACCAGACCCAGCTGGACCAGTACAACAAGCTGCTGCAGTGCGTGCAGGATGATACCAACTACTTCAGCGAGACAAACCCCGAAGATCAGCCCTACTACTATCAGTACGAGACCTACAAGAGCCAGGTCTCTCAGAAGACCTTTGATGCCACGGCCTATCAGGCTGCCGGTTACTCCGATGCTCAGATCAAGACCATGATGGAGCAGAGCCAGAGCGAAGTAGAAGCTCTGTACTACTCCACCATGCAGTCCATCTCCCAGAGCATTACCAGCGCACAGAGCAACGTGGACAACGTTCAGGCTCAGCTCGATGCGTTGAACACCGGTGCCAACGATTACTACATCTACGCCCCCACCTCCGGTGTGATCCACATGGATACTCCTTACAAAGAGGGCATGGTGCTGAGCGCAGGCTCCCCGCTGGCCACTGTTGCCAGCGAGAACGACGATCTGGAGATCGTTGCCATGGTCACCGTGAATGACCGCCCGCTGCTTCATGTGGGTGACCCGTGCAAGATTGCCATTACCGGCCTTTCGGAGTATTCCTATGGCACCCTGACCGGCACTGTAACGGCCATTGACAGTGACGTGACGGCCAGCTCCAACGCTTCCTACTATAAGATGACCATTAAGCCCGATGCCACTTATGTGGTGAGCCGCAGCGGCGACAAGGTGGATCTTTCCAACGGCATGAGCGTTACTGCCCGCGTGGAGTACGATCAGGTCACCTATTTCGAGTACGCAATGGAAGCCCTGGGCGTTCTGTTCCGCTAAACCAGAGCTGTGCTGACTGCCAGCCGCCGTTATATCACCCAAAGAGGTACACTTACTATGAAATCAACCGCAAAAAAACTGGCCGTCTGTGCGGCAGCGCTCTGCCTGCTGGCCTGCGGCACAGCTGTGTCTGCGGCCGCAGCAAGCCCTGTCTCCGGCCTTGCCCTGAGCGGCGTTGCCATGCCGTGGGATCAGGACGTGCCTGCCGAAAGCATTGAGGCCGGCAGCTATACAGCCAACATGCTGCTGGGTTCCTCTCAGCAGCTGTCTCCTGTGGTGCGTCCGCGCAACTCTACCGACTCGGTTGTCTTTATCTCGGACGATACTTCCATTCTGACTGTGAGCAACTCCGGTGTCGTGCAGGCTGTGGGCGTAGGCACCACCCGCATCACCGCTGCCGCAGGCAACCAGATCTGTGCCTACACCATCGTTGTCTCCATGGATTCTTCCATGATCGTTACCGAGATGGACCTTTCCCTTTCCTCCAACACCATCTATGTTGGCAACTCGGTCTCGGCACAGCTGCAGGTGCGGCCTACTTCGGCTTCCAATTATGCCACCGTCGCCCTGACCTCTTCCAATGAGAAGGTCGCCACGGTGAACAATTTCGGCCGTGTTACCGGCATTGCCCCCGGCACCGCCACCATTACCGCTACCTGCGGTTCGGTGACTGCTACCACCAATGTCACGGTCATGAGTATTCCCAACTCCGGCACCGGCACTGGCACCGCCAGCACTGGTTCTTCCAACAGCGGTCAGGTCGTCACGGTGAATCCTTCCTACGTTGTGCTCAAGCCCGGTGCCACCCGCACCCTGACCGCCAGTGTCAAGCCTTCTTCCGCTTCCCAGAAGTTCACCTATAAGTCCGCCAACAGCAACATTGCCACGGTCAGCCCCAGCGGCGTGATCACGGCTGTGGGCACCGGCGCTACTTCCATTACCGTTTCCAACGGCACTGCATCTGCCATGGTCACGGTCATCGTCAACCGTTCGGCTGCATCTTCTTCCGATAATTCTTCGGACAGCAGCTCCACCGAATCGGATAACGATACTCCCATCGAGATCGATCCCGTTGTGCAGGCCATTCAGGACAGTGAGGACAACGAGATCGTTTTCACACAGGCCGAGGTGCCTACCGTGACCGGTGATATCCTCAATGCGCTGCGCACCACCGGCAAGACCCTGTGCGTGGTGGGCGATGGCTACACCATGCAGATTGCAGGCAGCGGTGTCAAGAGCACCACCAGTGAGCTGGACACCATGCTCATCCTGACTGAGTCCGATCAGGGCATCGAGTTTGAGCTGGACAAGGGCAAGGCTCTTCCCTGCTCGGTGCGCATCGATCTGGATGTGAGCACCTATACCCGCCTGTATCTGTACAACACCGTCTCCAACAAGTGGCAGTATCTGAACAGCTACACCGACGGCATCATCACTGCCGATACTGCAGGCCGTTATCTGCTGACCAACCAGAACCTGAAATTTGCCAATATCAACTGGACCTTCTTCATTGCCGGTGGTGTTGTAGTGGTTCTGATCGGCATTGCATATGTTGTGCTGAAAAAGCGCTACTGGTTCTGGTAAATTTCAAAACCACTCTTTCATGAAACAGCAAGACCCTCTCTGCGTGTGATATGCTCCCCCTAGAGTAGACAGAGTAAAACAAAAACTCTGCGTACTCTGGGGGTATTTTTATGTCAAGAAAGAACCATCACTTTTGCACAAAAAATTCGCCGTCTCCTTGTGGAAACGGCGAACAAAAACTTATATTATTTCTCTGTCTACTTGACGGAGCGCACTTCAATGGAACGTCTGGGCTTTGTTTGCATTATGATGTCTGCCTTCGTTACTTTTCAATGGGCTGCGAGGGCTTCCAGTCCTTGTAGTTCTCGTAGCGGCTCTCGCGGATCTTGGTGTGGGACCAGATCTCGTCCGCCGTGGGCTGCCAGTTGGCTGCATAGTTCTTGCACTTCTCGCACAGGTGCTCCACGCTCTCCGGCGACTGCAGGTCGGTGCTGTGGGCACCGGTCTCGTGCACCATCTTCTGCAGCAGTTCGGGGTTTTCCAGCATCGGGCAGGGACGCAGATGGTTCTTGTTGAAGGGCTGGCCGTTGTGATAAGCCATGAACAGCGGGCTGTGCAGAATTTCCAGAATGCTCTGGTCGTGGATATTGGCATTGGAGTAGTGGATGAACACGCACGGCTCTGCGTCACCGGCCGAGTTGATGTGGAAGTAGTTGCGTCCGCCGGCAATACAGCCGCCCACGAACTCGCCATCGTTCTGGAAATCCATCGGGTAGAACGGGATATCACACTCTTCCGAGCGCAGATAGCGGATGCGGTCGATCATATATTTGCGCTGCTCCGGGGTAGGCATCAGTTCCGGTGCTGCCTCGTTGCCCACGGGCATGTAGTGGAAGTAGAAGCCGAAGTGTGCACCCTTCTCGCACAGGAAACGCATGAACTCATCGTTGGTGACAGCTTCGATATTATCGCGGGTGTAGCAGATGGACGTGCCGAACACGATGCCGTGCTCCTTGAGCAGATCCATAGCATGCATAACAGCGGCATAGTGCCCCTCACCGCGGCGGGCATCGTTGGTCTCCGGGGTGCCCTCGATGGACAGCATGAAGGCAATGTTGCCCAGACGCACCACCTCTTTGCAGAACGGCTCATCGATGAGGGTGGAGTTGGTGTAGATGGCAAACTGCACATCGTTGTGCTTCTCGGCCAGCTTCAGGATATCAGCCTTACGCACCAGCGGCTCGCCGCCGGTCAGCATGTACAGGTACACGCCCAGCTCCTTGCCCTCGGTAACGATCTTGTCCATATCCTCAAAGCTGAGGTTGTTCTTGTTGCCATACTCGCCAGCCCAGCAGCCCACGCAATGCATGTTGCAGGCGGAAGTGGGGTCGAACAGGATCAGCCAGGGGATGTTGCACTGATACTTCACGCGGTTCTCGCGGATGGTCTTGGTGCCGCGGAAGAAAGCCTCGTAGCCCAGATTCAGCGCCATGGTGCGGGCCACGTTGGGGTCGGTCTGATCCAGCACACAGTTGATGAGCTTGGACCACTTGCTGTCGGGGTCGGTCAGGGTCTGTCTGGCGTGTTCGTAGGCTTCAGCGCTGAACGAACTGCCATAGAACTGCTTTGCAACATCCACCAGCTGTCCCACGGTTTTCTGACGATCTTTATCGGCATGAGAAAGCACCACGTCCACCATTTTACCAACGGCAGCACGCTGCATTTTATGAGTCAGGCTCTCAACAGAAGTATTCATTATCCTTTTCCTCCAAACGGTATTTTTCGGAAATCTCTTTTTCTATTTCTATGCCATTACTCTACCACTCTATCCCACAAGTTGCCATAAACAGAAAAAGCGCCGTGATAGAAAACCCATCACGGCGCAGATTATGATAAAATTTTGTCGTTCTTCCGGTTCAACCGTCCTGTTCCAGATGGATCTTATTGCTGGCAAGGCGGCATAACGCGCGGCGCAGATCGCCCTGCAGCATCCGTCCCATACGTTCTACCATCACAGCGGGCTCGGTCTTCATATCCCGGCGGATCCATTCCAGCACCACGCCCACCAGCGCATATTTGTAAAAATCCACCACAAACTGCTTGTCATCGTCCTGCACGGTGATGTCGCGGCATTCGCGATCCGCAAATTCCTTCAGCATGGAGTCCAGAAGTTTGTACAGATACTGCTCCACCTGTTCACGACCCACAGAGCGGTATACGTTCAGTACCAGTGCTTTGTTATCCCGGATCTGGTGCAGGATGTCCAGAAATGCTTCGGTCCATGTATCAAAGCTCTGGCGGCCTTCCATCGTCTTGGCCGCATCTTCCATCAGGATCCAGTCCACCAGATCGTAAATATCCTTAAAGTGGTAGTAGAAGGTCATGCGGTTCACGCCGCAGTCCTCGGTGATATCGTTGATTGTGATTTTATTGAGGGGCTTTTCCAGCAGCAACTTTTTCAGCGATGCTTCCAGTGCCCGCTTCGTTGTTTGTGACACAAAAACCTTCCTTTCCCGACCGTAGAAATTTTTCCCGCTGCGTACGGTGATTGGCAGCTTCGTACATTATAATACCGCAAAAGCCGTCCCGATTGCAAGCATTGATTCTGTCCATTTTGTAAACAAAGAACGACTTCCTGCGTTTTCACTCCGGCAGTTTCTCGTTTCAAAAGCCGTTTCTCAGCCCTCCCAAACCCCTTCCGGCGGTGCGCAATGCCTGCAAAAGCGGCTTCTTCCGGCAAAAAAGCGGAAAAGGCCCTTGATTTTATATTCCTCTACGCTTAGAATGGGGGCAGACGGCTGTGATTGAAGTGCCGTTTTGAGGGAGGGTACAAACTATGATGGATACCATTGGTTTTCTGGGCTGCGGCAACATGGGTGGAGCCATCGCCCGTGCCGTTTGCAAAGCTGTTGACCCTAAGAAAGTTTTTCTGGCAAACCGCACTGCGGCCAAGGCACAGGCACTGGCCAAAGAACTGGGCTGCAAAACAGCCACCAATGCCGAGGTGGCCGGTGACTGCGACCTGATTTTTCTGGCGGTAAAGCCCCAGATGATGGAAGCTCTGCTCCAGCCGCTCAAGTTCACCTTTGACGAGCGCCCCAGCCGTTTTGTGCTGTGCAGCATGGCAGCGGGCCTTTCGATTGCCCGTATTCAGGAGATGGCCGGTGAGGACTTTCCTGTGATCCGCATCATGCCCAACACCCCGGCTTCGGTGGGCGAGGGTATGATCCAGTACTGTTCCAGCAATGTCACCGCTGAGGAAGAAGAAGCCTTCCTCAGGATCATGGCTCCTGCGGGCCGTCTGGATGCCGTGCCGGAAAGTCTGATCGATGCCGCCAGCTGCGTTTCCGGCTGCGGCCCGGCATGGGTGTACCAGTTTATTGAGGCTCTGGCTGATGGCGGCGTGGCCTGCGGCCTGCCCCGCGCCAAAGCGCAGGAATATGCTGCACAGATGGTTCTGGGCAGCGCAAAGCTGGTGCTGGAAAGCGGAAAGCATCCCGGCGAACTCAAGGATGCTGTATGCAGCCCCGGCGGCAGCACCATTCAGGGCGTGCGCGTGCTGGAAGAGCACGGCCTGCGCGGTGCGGTGATGGATGCCGTGATCGCCTCGTACAATAAGACAAAGGAAATGGGAAAGGGTTAAGGATATCATGCGCATCGTTGTAAAAGTAGGCACTTCTACTCTGGCATACGCCACCGGACGGCTGAACATCCGCCACACGGAACAGCTGGTCAAGGTGCTCAGCGACCTGAAAAACGAGGGCCATGAGGTCATTCTGGTGTCCTCCGGTGCCATTGGCATGGGCGTGGGCAAGCTCTCACTGCCAACCCGCCCAAAGGACACCACCACCAAGCAGGCCTGCGCCGCTGTGGGCCAGTGTGAGCTGATGTACACCTACGACCGGCTGTTCAACGCCTACAATCAAACCGTGGCGCAGATCCTGCTCACCGGCGTGGACGTGGAGCACACCGAACGCCGCGTGAACTTTCAGAACACCCTGTCCCGCCTGCTGGAGCTGGGTGCCCTGCCCATCATCAACGAAAACGACACCGTTGCCACCGATGAGATCACCTCCATTGGCGACAACGACACGCTGGCGGCCATCGTGGCCTGCTGCGCCAAGGCTGACCTGTTGGTGCTACTGAGTGACATCGACGGCCTGTACACCGCCAATCCCCACACCCACACGGATGCAAAACTCATCCCGCTGGTGGAGGAGATCACCCCCGAGGTGATGGCTCTGGCCGATGGTGCCGGTTCGGCCCTTGGCACCGGCGGCATGGCCACCAAGCTGCGCGCTGCCCGCATGGTAACGGGCAGCGGTGCCGATATGGTCATTGCCAACGGCGCACACCCGGAGCTTTTGTACGACATTGCCGCAGGCAGATCCGCAGGCACCCGCTTTGCGGCCCGCAAGGAGGACTGAACACATGACCACACAGGAAATTCTGGAAGCCGCCCGCAGCGCCAAAAGTGCCCTTGCGCTGGCCGATAACACCGCCCGCAACGCGGCCCTGCTGGGCATGGCAGATGCGCTGTGCAGCGCAGACGATCAGGCGGCCATCCTTGCCGCCAACGCTGAGGACATGGCTGCTGCCAAAGGGCACATCAGCGATGTGATGCTGGATCGTCTGGCCCTGACCGTTCCGCGCATCGAAGCCATGGCGCAGGGCATCCGCGAGGTTGCCGCCCTGCCCGACCCGGTGGGCCGGGTGCTGAATCGGGTAGAGCGCCCCAACGGGCTTGTCATTGAAAAGACGGCTGTACCCATGGGTGTGATCGCCATTATCTACGAGAGCCGTCCCAACGTGACCAGCGATGCCGCTGCCCTTGCCATCAAAAGCGGCAACGCCTGCATCCTGCGCTGCGGCAAGGAGGCATGGCGCAGTGCTCATGCCATCGTCACAGCCCTGCGGCAGGGCCTGAAAAAGGCCGGTCTGCCCGAGACAGCGGTCTGCCTGATCGAGGACACCACCCACGCTTCTGCCAACGCTCTGATGACCGCTGTAGGCTATGTGGATCTGCTGATCCCGCGCGGCGGTGCCGGGCTGATCCGTGCCTGCGTTCAGAACGCCAAGGTGCCCTGTATCCAGACCGGCACCGGCATCTGCCATGTGTACGTAGACGACACCGCCGATCTGGACAAAGCTCTGGACATCATCGAGAACGCCAAGGCCAGCCGCCCCAGCGTGTGCAACGCCGAGGAGGTGTGCCTTGTGCACTCTGCCATTGCCGGGGAGTTTCTTCCCCGTCTGGCCCAGCGGCTTGGCCCGGACCGCATTGCAAAGGGTCTGCATCCGGTAGAGCTTCGTCTTGATAAGCGCGCCGCCGCCATAATCGCTGGCACGCCTGCCGGCGAAAAAGACTTTGACACCGAATTTCTGGACTACATCCTCGCGGTCAAGGTCGTGGACAGCGTAGAGGAGGCCATCGGGCATATTGCTGAGCACTCCACCGGCCATAGCGAAGCCATCCTGACCCAGACACAGGCCCATGCCGACCTGTTCACTGCCGCAGTGGACAGCGCCGCCGTGTATGTGAACTGTTCCACTCGCTTTACAGATGGCGGTGAATTCGGCCTTGGGTGTGAAATGGGCATTTCCACCCAGAAACTCCACGCCCGTGGCCCCATGGGACTGGCCGAGCTGTGCAGCTACAAGTATATCATCCACGGCAATGGTCAGATCCGCTAAAGCCCGCTGAACCCACCTTTCCAGTGCGGAAATCGGGAGTGAGCGTTTTCTCCATAATATTCATAATTTAGAAACGAAACTGAAAAGCTTTTTCCGAAACAGGCTGGTGCGATTTGCGCCAGCCTGTATTTTTGTTTTATTCCCATGAAATGTTCTTTCAGCAAAGACAAAAACTGAATTATGTTTTCAATCTGCCTTTCCTGTTCGCTCATTGATATGGATGATTGTATCCCAGTTTTCTGCACTTCTCACAAAGATATAGTCTTACTTTCTCCATTTTGTTTTGTAAAAAGTACAAGAACCCCCTTGACAGCCCCTATTTCGATGCGGTAAAACTATATTGGAAAACTTGATAACGATTTCACTTCATTTCACTTTCCAATGAGAAAGTTGTTCGTCACACACAACACTATACTTGGAACAAAGGAGAGAGCAATATGACGATCGCCATTCTTGCACACGATTCCCGCAAAGAGCTTGCACTGCAGTTCTGCACTGCTTACAGCGCCATTTTGTCCAAAAACACAGTCATTGCTACCGGCACCACCGGACGGATGCTGGCGCAGACTACCGGCCTGCCCGTGCACTGTTATCTCTCCGGGCGCTTGGGCGGTGTGCAGCAGATCACTTCCCGCATTGCGTGCGACGAAGTGGATCTGGTGTTGTTCTTCCGTGACCCGCTGAAAGCGGATGCCGCCAGCATCACCGAGCAGAATCTGCTCCGCCTGTGCGATATGCACAGCGTACCCATTGCCACCAACATTGCCACCGCCGAGGTCTTGCTGCGCGGTATGGATCAGGGCGACCTGGACTACCGCGAGGGGATGCATCCCGCTCTTGTGGAGCCAATGCCCACCGTGCAGCGCCACGCCGTGTGATGAATCGTGTATAGAGTATCGGGAAAGAGACAGCGCCGCAGGAAACTTCCTGCGGCGCTGTTGTTTTTTTTTGCTTTTATTTCAGTAAAGCCTGCAGCTTTTCCAGCCGGCGGACGGCTTCGTCCAGCACATCGGTGCCGCGGGCAAAGTGCATCCGGATCAGGTGGTTCACCGGCTCCCGGAAGAAGCTGGAGCCAGGCACAGCGGCCACGCCCACTTCCCGGATCATCCACTCACAGAACTGCAGGTCGGTCCAGCCCTTGAACTGGGGCAGCGCCAGAAAATCGGAAATATCGATCATCACAAAATAGGTGCCCTGCGGAACATTGTGCTTCAGTCCCACACGGTCCAGTCCGGCCAAAAAATGATCGCGCTTTTCGGTGTAAAGGGCCTGCAGCTCTTCGTAATAGCTGGCGGGCATCTCCAAACCGGCCACAGCGGCCTCCTGCAGGGGTGCAGCCGCACCCACAGTGAGGAAGTCGTGCACCTTGCGCGCACCCTCAATGACCTCTGCGGGTCCGATCAGATAGCCCAGACGCCAACCCGTGATGGAGTAAGTCTTGGAGAGCGAGTTGCAGGTGATGGTGTGCTCAAACATGCCGGGCAGGCTTGCCATGCAGATATGCTCTGCCGGCGCATAGATGATATGCTCGTACACCTCATCCGTCACCACAAAAGCATCGTACTGGATGGCCAGCTTTGCAATGGCTTCCAGCTCGTCGCGGCGGAACACCTTGCCGCAGGGATTGGAGGGGTTGCACAGGATCAGCGCCTTGGCACCCTCGGCAAAGCCCTTTTCGATCAGGCTGATATCAAACTCATAGGTGGGCGGCACCAGCGGGATATAGATGGGTTCCGCGCCCGAAAGAATGGCATCGGCACCGTAGTTCTCGTAGAACGGTGAGAAGATCATCACCTTGTCGCCGGGGTTGCAGATGGTCATCATGGCTGCCATCATGGCCTCAGTGCCGCCGCAGGTCACGCAGATCTCGGTGTTGGGGTCTACTTCGTGGTGCAGGGCAGGGCTGGTCTTTTTTGCCAGCGCCTCGCGGAAGTTTTGCGCGCCAAAGGTCACAGCGTACTGGTGCGGACCTTTGTAAGCCGTTTCGGCCAGAGCGTCCAGCAACTGCTTCGGCGGGTCAAAATCCGGGAAGCCCTGCGAGAGGTTGATGGAGTCGTACTGATTGTTGATGCGGGTCATGCGGCGGATGACTGAATCCGTGAAGGTACCCACACGGTCACTTAAAACAGGCATGCGCTCTCCCCTTTTCAGTCCTTAAAATAAGCCTTCTGGATGGCCAGCAGCACGCCTGCACGGCTGGCAGCAAAGTTTAGACCGCCCTGCAGGTAGCAGGTATACGGCTCACGCAGCGGGCCGTCGCAGGAAAGCTCGATGGTGCTGCCCTGTGTAAAGCTGCCGCTTGCCATGACCACCTCATCGGTATAGCCCGGCTCCGGAGAAGGTTCCGGGGCTGCATAGCTGTCCACGGGACTTGCAGCCTGAATGCCCTGACAGAAGCCGATGAGCGCATCCGCAGTGCCTGCATCAAAGCAGGTGACGATGTCGTTGTGGTCGTCGCAGTAGCGCGGCACTGGATTCTTTCCCAGCAGCTCCAGCATACACTGGGCGTAAATGGCGGTCTTGATGGCCTCGCACACCACGCCGGGCGCATAGTAGAAGCCCAGATACATATCACGGGGCGTTTCCAGCGTGCAGCCCAGATCCTTGCCGAGACCGGGCGCATTCAGGCGGTAAGCGCACAGCTCCACAAGGTCTTTGCGGCCCGCAATGTAGCCGCCGGTGGGAGCGATGCCGCCGCCGGGGTTCTTGATCAGGCTGCCCACCACAAGGTCTGCGCCCATCTGACAGGGTTCCTGCGTCTGGGTGAACTCGCCGTAGCAGTTATCCACAAAAATAATGATGTCCGGGTTTGCGGCGCGGGCGGTATCCGCAATTTTTCGGATCGTTTCCAGATCAAAGGCATTGCGCTGCAGATAGCCGCGGCTGCGCTGGATGTGGCACACCTTTGCACCGGGGGCCTTTTGGGCGATCAGGTCATAATCCGGGGTGAAGTCGGCTTTCAGCGGAGCTTCATCGTACCGGATGCCGTAATCCATCAGGGTGCCGGTGCCCCTGCCCTTGCCGTCCAGACCGATCACACCTTCCAGCGTATCGTAGGGGCGGCCGGTGGCAGCCAGCAGGGTGTCCCCTGCCCGCAGCAGGCCGAACAGCGCCACAGCCAGCGTGTGGGTGCCGCTCTGGAACTGGCTGCGCACGAGGGCATCCTCTGCGCCCATCACCTCGGCAAAGATCTGCTCCAGCTTTGCGCGGCCGGTATCCCACAGGCCGTAGCCGGTGGTGCCCAGCATATCGGTGGAGGACATCTGGGTATCCGCAAAGGCTTTCAGCATTTTGAGCTGGTTAAAATCGCGGACCTCCTCCATATGGCGGAAGTAGGGCTGGCACAGCTCCATAGCCTTTTCGTCCAGCGCCAGAACTTCGGGTTTGTAATTGAAAAAGTGGTTCAGCATTGACATTATAACGGTTCCTTAATTTTATAGATTTTATAGAGCGCAGGCTTTCTGTCGGAATGACTCCTTCAGCCGCACTTCGTGCGCCAGCTCCCTCAGGGAGGGAGCTCCTGACGAAACCAGAACGTTTCACTTATGCAGAAAGCTTTTCCGTCCTGCCAAAGGCTCCCTCATTGAGGGAGCTGGCAAAACCGTCAGGTTTTGACTGAAGGAGTTTGTTCATATCTTGCATATTCCCCCAGCTTTTCAAAGCCAAGCCGGGTATAAAAGTGCACCCGCTCCGGGCTGCAGAGAAACACCGGGTGCTCCCCCTTGGCGGCAAGCTCGTTCGCCATCTGCACAATGAGCCGCCCGCCGATGCCCTTGCCCCGCAAAGGCCGGGCTGTCTGCCCGCAGGCCATGTAGGCCTGCCTGTTCGCAAGGGCATAGACCCCTACCGTGCAGATCGTTTCACTTCCCTGCCGCAGCGCCCACACAAGGGCTTTGCCGCGGGTGCGCTTTGTGCAAAGCTCGGAGTAAAAGTCCTCCTGCTTTGCCGTATCCGCCGGGTAGAGCGCCCGTGCCACATCCATGGCAGAGGGTTCTCTGTCAAGGGTCAGTCCGGCCCAGAGCGTCTCGTCTGCAGCGGGCAGCGGCAGAGCCTTGCCGGGTGCAAGGCCGAATACGGTCAGCGTTTCAGCTTTGCACCACCCGGCAGGCGGTGGGCATTCGTTTTCGTCTAAAATGATGCTCTCACACCCGCAGAAAGCCAGAAAGCTGGCCAGCTCTTCCGGGTTTGCGTGCCCTGCTGCCCATGCGGTGCAGCCGCTGAGTTCCAGCGCCAGTGTAGGTCCTGCGTAGAATCGCCACGGCTGGCTTTTGCTAAAAAGGGCAAGATCCAGCGGCAGGGTCGCCCCCAGCACCCATTTCCCCCGGCAGGCATTTAAAAAGCGGGCGCGGTGGGCTTTTGTGCTGACCTGCGCGATCACTTCAGCTCGTTGACAATCTTCTTGAACTCGCGGCCGCGCACCTCAAAGTTGGGGTACAGGTCAAACGATGCGCTGGCCGGGGACAGGATGATGATGTCACCGGGCTTTGCGCAGGCACGGGCCAGCTCCACAGCGTGCTGCATATTGTCGGCGTGCTGGATGGGCAGCTCTGCTTCGTTGAAGTTCGGGTCCTCGCGCACAGCCTTTTCGATGCGGGGGCCGGTGGCACCCATCAGCACAAGGTTCTTCACGTGGGCCACCACTTCCGGTGCCAGCGGCTCATAGGGAATGTGCTTGTCGTAGCCGCCAGCGATCAGAATGACCTTCTGGTTAAAGCTGCGCAGACCGGCAATGGTGCGCGTCGGGCTGGTGCCGATGGAGTCGTTGTAGTACAGCACGCCGTCCAGCGTGCGCACCGGCTCAATACGGTGCTCCACACCGGTAAAGGTGCTGCCCACCTTCTGGATGGCTTCCACGGGCACCTCGCCCCACACGGCAGCGGCAGCGGCCAGCAGGTTTTCAATGTTGTGCAGGCCGCGCAGCTTCACGTCCTTCTGGGCCAGGAAGGGGGTCACAACGCCATCCTCGGCCATGCAGAGCATGTTGTCCTCCTTGCGCAGGAAGGCACCGTTGTCGGTATCGTGCAGGCGGGTGAACCACACCTGCTTGCCCTTGCAGTCGGACTGCATGGAACGGCTGATCTCATTCTCATAGCCCAGCACAGCGCGGCAGGGCTGCTTCTGGTACAGCAGGATGTTGCGCTTGGCATCAATGTACTCCTGCATGTCCTTGTGGTGGTCCAGATGGTTGGGGGTGACATTGGTCACCACGGCAATGTTGGGGCTGGAATGCATGCTGATGAGCTGGAAGCTGGAAAGCTCCACCACAGCCACATCCTCGGGAGCCACCTCGGGCAGCATGGGCAGCAGAGCTGCGCCGATGTTGCCGCCCAGATGCACCTTACGGCCTGCGGCCTCGTAGAACTTGGAGATCAGGGTAGTGGTGGTGGTCTTGCCGTCGGAGCCGGTCACGGCTACGATCTCGCAGGGGCAGAAGTCGAAGAACAGCTCCACCTCACTGGTGACCATGGTGCCTGCGGCCATGGCATCCTGCAGGGGCTTTTCAAAGTAGCCCACAAAGCCCGGGGTGCGCATGATGATATCCTGACCCTTGAAGCCATCCAGATAGTTTTCGCCCAAGCTCAGGTCGATGCCCAGCTCCTTGATGGTGGCAGCGTAATCGCCAAAGTCCTCCACGCTCTTTTTCTGGTCGCACAGGGTCACATGGGCACCCAGCTCCACAAACTCCTTGATCAGGGTCTTGTGGCTGACACCGGCACCAATGAAGGCCACTTTTTTGCCTTTGATGAGTTCAATCAGTTTCTGCTGATCCTTCTGCATAAAAACAGTTCCTCCTCCATAATATCGTATTCAGAACGCACCTCAAAACGGGTGCAGAGATGTTTCGCTGTACCATTATAGTCCATTTAGCCGCAATTGGCAACGGAAAAACGCCCTTTTTGCCCCAAAAAGCAAGGTAAATTCACAATTCTGCAATTGTATTTTGCCGCTGTTTCTGCTACACTTGTCGAAGCAGAGTGCTTTTTGTATACAAAAAGCCTTTTTTCGCAAATACCATAGAATGAGGTCATCCCCTTGAAACAGTTCTTCCGTATTACCGCAGCATTGCTTGCTGCTGCGTTCCTGCTTGCGCTCACCGGCTGCGGCAGCAGTTCCAGTGCGCCAAGCTTTACATGGTTCGTGGATACCATCCCCGCAAACCTCGACCCGCAGGTGGCTTCTGCTGCCCCGGACGTGATCGCCTGCGAGAACCTTTACAGCGGGCTTGTCCGCAAAAAAGCGGATGGCGAGATCGTGCCCGATCTGTCCGAGAGCTGGACGATCTCCTCCGATGGCAGGACCTACACCTTCCAGATCAAGGACGGCCTGACCTACAAAGCCGTCAAGGGCGCTTCCACGGATCACGCCATCACTGCCGAGGACTTTGTGTTTGCATTCCGGCGCATATTCCAGCCGCAGACAAATTCCCCTTATGCCGTGGAGTTTTCCGCCCTTGAGAACAGTGCTGCCGTGCTGGCTGGCACAGCCGATGCCAGCACGCTGGGCGTTTCGGCCGCCGGCCCGCTGACGCTGGTGTTCCGCCTGAGTGAAAAGGACGACAACTTCCTTGCCAAGCTCACCCTGCCCGGTGCCATGCCCTGCGATGAAGCATTTTTTGAGAGCACCCGCGGCACCTACGGCCTGACCGCCAAGACCACCCTTTCCAGCGGCAGCTTCTATCTTTACAACTGGACGGCCAGCGGCCTGTTCCTGCACCGGGATGTCTCCTCCCCCATGATCGGCAGCCTGCGTCTGGTGCAGAACACCGGCAGCACCGGCAAGAGCGCCGCCCAGCTCATTGCAGACGAAAAATGCTCCGCTGCGCTGGACGACACCGGCGAGGATACCTCGCTGCAGTCGGTGGATTACTCCGACACCACCTGGGCACTGCTGTTCAACAGCGCCGAAGATTCTGTGTTTGCCGATCAGGAACTGCGGCAGGCGCTTGCCGGCATCGCCCGGGAGAATGTGGATGTGCCCTCTTCCGGTCTGTACACCGCTGCCGAGGGTCTTGTGCCCACCGGCCTTTCCGTGGACGGCATCGATTACCGCAAGTCTGCCAGGAACCCGCTGCCCACCATCACCGACCCCCGTACATTGTACCTGAATGCACGGCAGGGCATGGCCAGCTCGGATTTTTCCGGCGTGACCATCCTGCTGCCGAAGGAAGCCGGCCTGACCGAACTGGCCGAGCAGATCAACGGCGCATGGCAGAAGGACTGCTCCCTTTTCTTCTCGGTGGAAGAGGTTCCGCAGGAGGAGTTCGACAAACGCCTTGCAGCGGGCAGCTACACCATTGCGCTGGCTCCCATCCGCGCCGAAGGCGGCAGCGTATACCAGATGCTGCAGCAGTTCACGGCCGAGGGCGGCGGCCTGACCGGCTGGTCCGACCCCATCTACTCTCAGCGTCTGGCCGAGAGTGCCCAGCAGACCGGCAACGCCCGCTGTGCCCTGCTGGCCGATTGTGAGCGCCAGCTGCTGGAAGGCTGCGCCGTGGTGCCGCTGCTGGGCCAGAACAGGCGTCTGCTGGTGGCGGACGGCATCACCGGCCTTGTGTTCGACCCCTTCACGCCAGTGCTGGACCTGACCGATGCCCAGAAAAACTGACATTCTCCGGCCCTTGACAATCCCGTCCCTCTTTGCTACAATAAATGAGCAACTTGCAGGGTTAGCTCATCCGGTAGAGCGGCTGCTTCCCAAGCAGCAGGCGGCGGGTTCGGGTCCCGTACCCTGCTCCAAAAACAAACGGCAAACCGTGGAATATCGGTTTGCCGTTTTTGCTTACAGCCGCTCCCTGCAAAATACGAAAGGACTCTGCCATGATCTTTGTTCCCCTGTTGCATTACTTCAAATGCAAAAATTCCTACAGCGGCAACGAATACGGTCTGCGATACCGGATGATCCCCGGCAAGCGCACCGTGCCGGACCCGGACGGCGGCGAGGGTGCCACAAAAGAGGAAAGCATCCTCACCGTGGACTACTGGCCGGACCCCTGGACCATTGAAAAGACCGACCCTGCCCTGCGGGTGCAGAAGGTGTTTCCGCTCACCGACGAGGGCCGGGAGGCCACAGCCGCTTTTTTGCAGGACGCGTTCAATGCCGATCCTGACCGCTGGAAAAACTGCCCCAGCATGATGGACAGCGACCCGTGGGAGCCGCCTGCTGCCGAAGCCGAGCCGGACAAGCCGAAGGAATAAAACATGATCTATCGTTTAAAAGAACTCAAGGGCGATACCATTGCAGTGCCGCAGCTGGTGTTTTCTAAACTGGGCATCGCCGAAGAATACAATGTGCGCGTGGCTCTGTATGTGCTGGCGACCGGCATCACCGACCCGGACAAGATCTGTGCCGACCTCAAGTTGCGCAGCCGCATCAGCGCCGAGAGCGCCCTCTCCTTCTGGGCGGGCGCTGGCCTGCTGGAGCGGTACGAAGAGAACGCTGCACCGGGCGAGGAACCCAGCGCCCCCGCACCCATGACCTGGGCCGAGATCGCTGCGGCCAGCCGCACCGACCCCATGATCTCCAGCTTGATCGACTGCGCACAGACCGGCTTTGCCCGTCCGCTGACCCACAGGGAGATGGAAAAGCTGGTCAATCTTTATATGCAGGAGGGCTTTGCGCCGGAGACCGTGATGCTGTGCACCGCCTACGTTGCCAGCACCGGCCGCAGCACCATGGCCGCCGTAGTGCATGAGCTGAAGGTGTGGCGCACCGAGGGCGTGGAGACCGGTGAGCAGGCCGATGCCCACCTCAAACTGCTGGCACTGCGCCAGAGCCGCGAGCAGTATGTCAGCGGCCTTCTGAACATCCCGGAAAGCGAGCTGACCCTTGGCGGGCGCAAGGCCATCGCACGCTGGTACGAGGTTTACGGCTACGACGATGCCATGGTGCAGGAAGCTGCCGTGCAGGCCGGGGCCAAGCGCGACCTGTGGTACTGGAACAGTATCCTCAAAACATGGAACGCCAAGGGCCTGCGCACCGTGCACGATGTGCGCAGCCCGGTGGCCATTGCGGGTGCCAGCCGGAACCTCCGGGTAGACCGCGAAGCCCCCAGCGGCAACGATTTCCTCAAGAACGCTGCCCGCCGCCGTCCGTTGAAAAAGAAGCCGGAATAAGGAGGAGCCATGCGTACCAAAAACGAACTGTATCAGGAAGCCATGCGCACCGTGGCCGCCCGGCGGCAGATGGCCAGAGCCAGAGCCGAGGATGCCCGCGCCGAAGCCGAAGCCGCCATTCCCGCCCTGCGCCATGCAGAAGAAGAGGTGCGGGTGCGGGGCATCCGCTGCGCACTGGCCGGTGCTGCGGGCAAGGACCGCACCGAAGCTGCCGCCGCCCTTGCCGATGCAAAGCAGAAGCTGACCGCCCTGCTGGCACAAAGCGGACGGCCCGCTGATGCACTGGAGCCGCGCTTTGTCTGCCCCAAATGTCAGGACACCGGCAGCGTGAATGGCCGCACCTGTGAGTGCGTGCACAAGGTGATGCAGCAGCTGCGCCGCAAGGAGATCGAGGCGCTGTCCAGCCTGTCCATTGCAAGCTTTGACACCATGGAGCTGCACTATTACCCGAACCGTGCTGATGAAAAGGTGGGCGGTGCCATCCGCCCTTACATGGCCGATATGCTGGCAGACCTGCGCAGCTACGCGGAAGAGTTTGACCACCACAGCGAGAGCCTGATGCTGTTTGGCAATGCGGGCCTTGGCAAGACCCATGCGGCCCTTGCCATTGCGGGCATCGTGCTGGAAAAGGGCTACGATGTGATCTATGTTTCCAGCCCGGACTTTTTCTCCAAGCTGGAAGGGCTGCACTTTGGTGCAGACCCGGCAGGCGAGGAGGAAACGCTGATGCAGACCGCTGCCGGGGCCGATTTGCTCATTCTGGATGATCTTGGCTCGGAGTTCAACTCCGCCTTCCTCATCAGCAGCCTGTACAGTCTGCTCAACAACCGGCTGGGTGCAAAGCTGCCCACCATCGTCACCACCAACATCACTGACGGTGCTCTGCTGGAAAAGCTGTATACCGAAAAAATTTCCAGCCGCCTTTCTGCCTTTGTCCCCTGCCTTTTTGCAGGCGATGACATCCGCACACAGAAAGCAGCTGAATAAAACAAACGGCAATGCAAATGCATTGCCGTTTGTTTTATTTAAAACTCTAATACCGGACTCATTTCGTTGCGGCGCTGTGCCTGCACGATGCAGTCCTTCTCCGGCACAACGCCCGCCGCGCCCAGCGTGTTGAACACGGTCTGCAGGGCAAGCGCAGGCGTGTTGTTCTCCTGTGAAAGATGGCACAGCGCAAACTTTTTGCACCCTTCCTGAATGAGTTCCAGCAGCTTTGCCGAGCACTCGTCGTTGGAAAGGTGGCCCCGGGTGCTTTCAATGCGTGCCCGTAAGTAATAGGGGTACGGCCCGCTGCGCAGCATGTGCAGGTCGTAGTTGCTCTCCAGTGCCACAAGGTCGCAGCCGGAAAGCGCCTCGTGCACCGGCGGCGTGAGCACGCCAAGGTCGGTTGCAATGGTCATGGTCTTGCCGTCCGGGGTGTGGATGCGGTAGCCCACACAGGGCACATCGTGGCTGGTGGGAAAGCTCTGCACGCCAAACGCGCCCACGTCCTCTTCCCTGCCTTCCAGCTCGTGCAGCTCACAGCTGGCCGGTACGATGCCGTTGCTGTCCAGAAAATCCAGCGTTGCCGCTGCACCGTACACCGGCAGCGTGTTCTTTTTGAGGAAGGTGGAAAGCCCCTTCACATGGTCGCTGTGCTCGTGGGTGATCAGCACGCCGGCGAGCTCCGTTGGCTCCACGCCCAGCTCCTTCAGGCCGGTGCAGATACGGCGGCAGGAGATGCCCGCGTCCACCAGCACGTGGGTGCGGCCGTCGGTCACCAGCAGGCTGTTGCCGCTGGAGCCGCTGGCCAGGGTACAAAGTTCCAGCACGGAATCGCTCCTCACTATGTAGTCTCTCTGCGCAAAAAAGGGCGGCGGCCTGCGCCGCCGCTCCCTGTTTTCTTTTTAGCCTACCTGGCTCTGCTTCTCCTCGTCCGGGGTGACCACCACGCGGATGTCCGCCCCCACGCCGGAGAGCTTGCGCACGATATCCTCGTAGCCCCGCTCGATGTGGTGGATGCAGCCAATTTCGGTGGTGCCCTGGGCCGCCAGGCCCGCGATTACCATGGCCGCCCCGGCCCGCAGATCGCAGGCCTGGATACGGGCGCCGGTGAGCTTCTCCACGCCCTCGATGACGGCGATCTTGCCGTCCACCTGGATCTGGGCGCCCATCCGCCGGAACTCGTCCACATAGCGGTAGCGGTTGTCCCACACGCCCTCGGTGAGCACGCTGGTGCCCTCCGCCAGGCAGAGGACGGCGGCAATCTGGGGCTGCATGTCGGTGGGGAAGCCGGGGTAGGGCAGGGTCTTGACGTTGGTGCGGGTCAGCTTGCCGTGCCGGCGCACCAGCACCGCGTCATCCCGCTCCTCCACGTCCACCCCCATCTCCAGCAGCTTGGCGGTGATGCACTCCAGATGCTTGGGGATGACGTTGCGGATGAGCACCTCGCCCCCGGCGGCGGCCACGGCGGTCATATAAGTGCCCGCCTCAATCTGGTCAGGGATAATGGAGTAGCTGCCGCCGGACAGGCGCTCCACCCCGCGGATCTTGATCACGTCGGTGCCCGCGCCCATGATCTCCGCGCCCATGGAGTTGAGGAAGTTGGCCAGGTCCACGATGTGGGGCTCCTTGGCGGCGTTCTCAATGACAGTCAGGCCGTCGGCCAGCACGGCCGCCAGCATGATGTTCATGGTGGCGCCCACCGAGACGATGTCCAGATAGATCTGGGTGCCGCACATGCGGCCGTTTTTGGCCTTGGCATGGATGTAGCCGCCCCGCACATCCACGTCGGCCCCCATGGCCACAAAGCCCTTGATGTGCTGGTCAATGGGCCGTCCGCCGAAGTCACAGCCACCCGGAGGGGGCACCTCGGCGGAGCCGAACCGGCCCAGCAGCGCCCCAATGAGGTAATAAGAGGCGCGGATTTTCCGCGCCAGCTCCTCAGGCACACGGGCGTTGCGGATGTGGGAGCAGTCCACGTCCACCGTGGTGCGGTTGACGGTGCGCACATCGGCGCCCAGCTCCTGCAAAATATTCAGAATCAATGTCACGTCGCTGATCTGGGGAATGTTCTCAATGCGGCATACCCCGTCCACCAGCAGGGCGGCGGGGATTATGGCGACGGCGGCATTCTTCGCGCCGCTGATGTCAATTTCTCCAAAAAGCGGCTTTCCGCCGTGGATCACATATTTTGTCAAAGCTACAACCCTCTATTCCTTCCGCCGCAGCCGTTTCCGGCATAAACGGTATCCAAGGGCCGGCAATTCACCGGCCCGGTAAACACAATTTAATAAACGCCTTCCATGGAAGTGCGCTCCAATACGAGTACATTATAGCAGATCTCTCCTTAAAATCAAAGCAAAATTCTCGTGTGCTCCGATTTTCTCTTCTCGTGCCTGTGATCCTTTGCTTTCAAAATACCCAATCTGACGACTTTTATACCTCTTCTGATCGTGCGTGGGGTTATGTCTACCAAATGTCTACCAAAATGCAACGCAAAGCGCCTGAATTTTCAGCTTTTTCCCCAAGGAGTTTTTTATAATGTCTACCATACGTCTACCATGCGAACCTTTTGATTCTGTTTCCCCGCCTTTTATATCCCTATTCCCCGAAAGCTG
>ENA-UEPG01001005-UEPG01001005.1-human-gut-metagenome-genome-assembly--contig:-NODE-1005-length-24406-cov-3.023799_pt1 | contig 24406 bp, 14 predicted proteins | sample MGYA00242893_ERZ507902 | MGnify/ENA primary metagenome ERZ507902 (study PRJEB26167, sample SAMN06115491) | human gut metagenome | host: Homo sapiens | place: China:Gansu | collected 2015-04-23...
TATCGGTACTCCTTGTCAAGTGGTAGCACTAAACAGATTCTTGCATACTGAATACACTATGCTATATTGTATCGAATTTATTTGTCATGGTGTTCCTTCGCATCAAATTTTGACAGATGCTGTTAAAGAATTACGCCTGAAGAAATCGGATATGCAAGTGGTTTTTAGATACAAGAATAAACGAAAAAAATCAATACGCTGTCTTCAATTAGTTGATAATGATTATAAGAAAATTCAAAAACACCATTTAGGTAGGATTGTGTACAGAAAGAACTGGGGGACGAATTGTTACATTACGGCCTATACTCATGCTTTGTTTTATCGTGATAGTTGTTATGCGTGCAAGTTTGCCACCCAGAAGCGTGCAGGAGATTTAACTATTGGAGACTTTTGGGATTGGGAAAAAGAATACGGTCACATGCCTAATAGTAAAGATGGTCTAAGCCAAATGCATATAAATACAGTTCATGGGGAGGAATTGGTGAACATGGTGGGGAAACGAATTTGTACCAAAGAAATATCATTGAAGAAACTTCTGATGCATAGTGAGCAATTGCGAGAGCCAATGCGAAGACATAAAAACAATACTATGTTTCTTGCTGATGATCTCAAATTTGGTGTTGAAAAAGCTTAAAATAATAAAAGATTATTCTGAGAGATTTCTTATAGCTATTCCGGGTCTGCACAGATCCTATAAATTAATAAAGCCAATATGGTGTAGACTTTTCTAAAAGTGTGTTTAGATATAGATGTATTTAGATATTTGATTATTTATGGATAGTCGTTCTAAAAATGGTACTCGTAATATTGTGGCAGGTTTATTAAATCGCCTAGTTCTTATAGCTTTACCATTTATTGCTCGTACTGTAATAATATATGTACTAGGTAGTAGCTATTTAGGATTGAATAGCTTATTTTCGTCTATTCTTATGGTTCTAAATCTCTCTGAATTAGGGATTGGCAGTGCATTGGTTTATAGTATGTATAAACCTGTGGCAAGTAGTGATAAAGTTAAACTTTGTGCATTACTTGCAGTTTATAAAAAGATTTATCGTTTAATAGGAATAGGTGTTTTAGTTTTAGGTCTTTTGTTTACACCTTTTCTTAGAGATATTATTAAAGGTGAAATCCCTGATGACGTAAATTTGTATTTATTATATTTGGTATACTTGTTTAATACATCAGTTAGCTACTTCGCTTATGCACATAAGAAAGCGTTGCTCATTGCATATCAGCGTAGTGATATATTGAGTAATGTTAATACTGCTATTGCTGTCGGCACTAATATTTTGCAAATTCTACTTCTTCTCGTGACTCATAATTATTATTTTTATGTATGTGTATTCCCAATATTTACAATTGTTGAAAATCTTTGGACTGGGTATATATCTAAAAAACGTTATCCTGATTTAGAACCGAAAGGGAGTATTGATAAGATGGATAAGGAAGCAATTAAACAGCATACAAAGGGAATAGCACTCCAACAACTTTGTTCTACATCAAGGAATTCGTTGGATAGTATTGTAATTTCAATGTTTTTGGGCTTGACTGCAATTGCTATATATAGCAACTATTTCTATATTATGATTTCAATTCATGTATTCTTGTATCAAGTACCAAATTCTATTCGAGCAATAGTCGGAAATAGTGTTGCTAGCGAGACTTTGGAAAAAAACTATCGTGATTTTGGCTCGATGTATTTAATATATATGTGGATTTCTGGTTGGTGTGCTGTTTGCTTATTTTTACTTTGGTCGCCCGTTGCAGCACGAAGGAGAAAGCAAAGGCCGTTTAACGCTGATCCACATTTTGCTGGGGATGATTCCGGCGGTGGTACTGGGGCTGTTGTTCCACGACACGATTAAGTCGTTGTTTAACCCGATAAATGTGATGTATGCGCTGGTCGTTGGCGGTTTGTTGCTGATTGCCGCCGAATGCCTGAAGCCGAAAGAGCCGCGTGCGCCGGGTCTTGATGATATGACCTATCGTCAGGCATTTATGATTGGCTGTTTCCAGTGTCTGGCGCTGTGGCCGGGTTTCTCCCGTTCCGGGGCGACCATTTCAGGTGGGATGCTGATGGGGGTGAGCCGTTACGCTGCTTCCGAGTTTTCGTTCCTGCTGGCGGTGCCGATGATGATGGGCGCAACGGCGCTCGATCTCTACAAAAGCTGGGGCTTCCTGACAAGCGGCGATATCCCGATGTTTGCCGTTGGGTTTATCACCGCTTTTGTGGTGGCGCTGATAGCGATTAAAACCTTCCTGCAATTGATTAAGCGCATTTCGTTTATCCCGTTCGCCATTTATCGCTTTATTGTGGCGGCTGCGGTGTATGTCGTGTTCTTTTAATTGAGGAATAGTGTCGGATGCTTGGCGTTGTCAACGATTGCGTAGGCCGAATAAGGCGTTCACGCCGCATCCGGCAATCAACGCCTGATGCGACGCTTGCGCGTCTTATCAGGCCTACAACTGTCGTTGACATGTAGCCGGATAAGGCGTTTACGCCGCATCCGGCAAAATGCCCAATACTCATTCAGGCTTTGGGCAACGTTGTTCCTTCCAGCTGGCTACCGCCGCAATCCGCCGTCGGGTCAGCTCCTCGCGAATCTCCACACCTTTAAATCCCGCTTCAACGACGGCTTTTGTCGGCACTGACTGCGCCACTTCCCAGGCTTCGCGCAACCAGCGGCCTTGCGGGTAGTCCGCTGATTCAAAACCGGTTCTGCCGCGCACGTCAGCCTCGCTGGTCAGCGCCAGTTGCTCGACACGCTGCGGTTTACGCCAGGCATCGATGGAATCAAATAATTTGACGATGGTTTTTGGGTTCAGCATTGGGAAGGTGTGGATGAGATCGTGAAACTCAGCCACCAGTCTGGCTAAATCGCGAATTTCATTTGGCACGCGCAGACGCTGGCATAGTTGTTCCACTAACTTAACACCCGCCGGGCCATGACCATGATGACGCGGCCAGAGTTCTGGCGGCGTCAGCCCTTTACCGAGATCGTGGCATAAAGTTGCGAAACGGACATCGACCTGCGGACTCAGCATCGCCGCCATTGAGAGCGTCATTAAGGTATGAATACCCGTACCGATTTCCGGATGCCACTTGGCAGGGGCCGGAACGCCAAACAGTGCGTCAATTTCCGGGAATAAAACGCGCAGTGCGCCGCAATCGCGCAGTACCTGGAAGAACACCTGTGGATTGCGGGTGGTGAGGGCGCTTTCCGTCTCTTTCCATACCCGTTCAGGCGTCAGGTGTTCCAGTTCACCCGCATGGGTCATCTCGCGCATCAACGCCAGAGTTTCATCGGCAATACGAAAACCGAGGTGGGCATAACGCGCAGCAAAACGCGCCACGCGCAATACGCGTAACGGATCTTCGCCAAAAGCGGGGGAAACATGGCGCAACAGACGATTTTGCAGATCGCCCAGACCGTTGTACGGGTCGATAATCTCGCCGTTATCGTCCTGGGCCAGCGCATTAATGGTCAGATCGCGACGCTTAAGATCATCTTCCAGCGTGACATCCGGTGCGGCATAGCAGGTAAAACCGGTGTAACCGGAACCGGATTTCCGTTCAGTACGTGCCAGCGCATACTCTTCATGCGTTTGCGGATGCAGAAAAACAGGAAAATCGCGGCCTACCTGCTGGTAGCCCGCGTCGAGCATCTCCTGTGGCGTACTGCCGACCACCACCCAATCTCTGTCTTTGACCGGTAGCCCTAACAATGCATCCCGAACAGCACCACCGACCAGATAAATCTTCACGCCATCATCCCTTCGTCAAATACACAATTCCTAATAATAAGACAGTGCAACGAAGAAGGCGATTTAGTTCATCCAGCGATCTTTGCGTTTGCGGCTTGGGATCAGGTGCGGCAGTACCAGACCGAGCAGCAAGCCAAGCCCCAGCACGCCGCCGCCATACATAAACCATTGCATGATGATGGTGCGCTGTTTGTCATCCAGCTGTACGCTGGCGGCATCGACCTTTTTCTGCGCGACAATCAGCTCGTTTTTCAGTTTCTGATTTTCTTCTTTTAACCCGTTGATCACGCTGTCGCTCTGCGCCACTTTTTGCTGCATTTCTGCGGTGCGCTGATTCCAGGTGTTATCGATATTGGTGAGTTTATCGGTCAGGGTTTTGACCTGATTTTCCAGATCTGGCACACGGGAGCGCAGGCTTGGCTCAGTGCTAAGTTGTTTCAACGGGATCCAGGCGGTACGGCCAGAGCTGTCTTTCACCTGGGCATAATTGGTGTTGGCGTCAGTTTGTAATAAGGTCACTTCCTCGCCGGCGTTAACCGTGCCCACGAGGCGATAATGATCTCCCGGACCGCTGCGGACCCAGGTATTCAGTTCGTCGGAAACATAGCGCGTTTCTTCAGCGTGTGAGACGGCAGTCGCGCTAAGTGCGAGTAAAGTTAATCCGATCAGGCGTAATTTTGGCATCAGGCTGTCGTTATTGTCATGGAAAGTGGAACGATAGTAGTGGCATCAGTGTCGCTACGCAAAGCATTCGACATCAATCGGAATCCTCTGTGTCAGGTCTTGCCACTGCTTCAAACTTTTACGCCCGTCAAATTGCCCGTTGCATGGCAATTTGGCGCAAAATACTATCTACTGACAAAAAAGATCGCGTTAAGTTCGCCGTTCATCGTCACTTATGTGACATAACCGATAAGTAAAGGCCATGGCTCAGGAAATCGAATTAAAGTTTATTGTTAATCACAGTGCCGTTGAGGCGTTGCGTGACCATCTCAATACGCTGGGCGGCGAGCACCATGACCCCGTGCAGTTGCTGAATATTTACTACGAAACGCCGGATAACTGGCTGCGTGGGCACGATATGGGCTTACGTATTCGTGGCGAAAACGGTCGCTATGAGATGACCATGAAAGTTGCAGGAAGAGTGACAGGCGGCTTACACCAGCGCCCGGAATATAACGTGGCGTTGAGCGAACCGACGCTCGACCTGGCGCAGTTACCGACGGAAGTCTGGCCGAACGGCGAATTGCCCGCCGATCTCGCCTCCCGCGTGCAGCCGCTGTTCAGCACCGATTTTTATCGCGAAAAATGGCTGGTGGCGGTCGATGGTAGCCAAATTGAAATCGCCCTCGACCAGGGGGAAGTGAAAGCGGGTGAATTTGCTGAACCTATCTGTGAGCTGGAACTGGAACTGCTTAGCGGCGACACGCGCGCGGTGCTGAAACTGGCGAACCAACTGGTATCGCAAACCGGATTACGCCAGGGCAGCCTGAGCAAAGCGGCGCGTGGCTATCATCTGGCGCAGGGCAATCCGGCGCGTGAAATCAAACCGACCACCATTTTGCATGTTGCGGCAAAAGCCGATGTGGAACAGGGGCTGGAAGCGGCGCTCGAGCTGGCGTTAGCGCAATGGCAGTATCATGAAGAACTGTGGGTACGCGGCAACGATGCGGCGAAAGAACAGGTGCTGGCAGCCATTAGCCTGGTCCGTCATACGCTGATGCTGTTCGGTGGTATTGTGCCGCGTAAAGCGAGCACTCACTTACGTGATCTGCTGACTCAATGCGAGGCGACCATTGCTTCTGCGGTGTCTGCCGTGACGGCGGTCTACTCTACCGAAACGGCAATGGCGAAGCTGGCGTTGACCGAATGGTTGGTAAGCAAAGCATGGCAGCCATTTTTAGATGCCAAAGCGCAGGGCAAAATCAGCGACTCCTTCAAACGCTTTGCCGATATCCATCTTTCCCGCCATGCCGCTGAACTGAAAAGCGTTTTCTGCCAGCCGTTAGGCGATCGCTACCGTGACCAGTTGCCACGCCTGACGCGTGATATTGACTCAATACTGTTGCTGGCGGGGTACTATGATCCTGTCGTCGCGCAAGCCTGGCTGGAGAACTGGCAGGGGCTGCATCACGCTATTGCGACCGGGCAACGCATCGAAATTGAACATTTCCGTAATGAGGCAAACAATCAGGAACCGTTCTGGTTGCACAGCGGAAAACGTTAATCAGGCAAGGATAAAATCGCTTATGAAGCCGCTCTCTTCACCGTTACAGCAGTACTGGCAGACCGTTGTTGAGCGGCTGCCAGAGCCTTTAGCCGAGGAATCACTTAGCGCACAGGCGAAGTCAGTACTTACTTTTAGTGATTTTGTGCAGGACAGCGTGATTGCGCATCCAGAGTGGCTGACGGAACTGGAAAGCCAACCGCCGCAGGCCGACGAATGGCAGCATTACGCGGCATGGTTGCAGGAGGCGCTCTGTAATGTGAGTGACGAAGCCGGGTTAATGCGCGAGCTGCGGCTATTCCGGCGGCGCATTATGGTGCGCATCGCCTGGGCGCAAACGCTGGCTTTGGTTACTGAAGAGAGCATATTGCAGCAGCTCAGCCATCTGGCGGAGACGCTGATTGTCGCCGCGCGTGACTGGCTGTATGACGCTTGCTGCCGCGAGTGGGGAACGCCGTGCAATGCGCAGGGCGAAGCGCAACCGCTGCTGATTTTAGGCATGGGTAAGCTGGGCGGTGGGGAGCTGAATTTCTCCTCTGATATCGATCTGATTTTTGCCTGGCCGGAACATGGTTGTACGCAGGGCGGACGCCGGGAACTGGATAACGCGCAGTTTTTTACCCGCATGGGGCAGCGGCTGATTAAAGTGTTGGATCAACCAACGCAGGATGGCTTCGTCTATCGCGTGGATATGCGGCTGCGTCCGTTTGGCGAAAGTGGCCCGCTGGTGCTGAGCTTTGCCGCGTTGGAAGATTATTACCAGGAGCAGGGGCGCGACTGGGAGCGTTACGCGATGGTCAAGGCGCGGATTATGGGCGATAGCGAAGGCGTCTATGCTAACGAGTTGCGTGCGATGCTGCGCCCGTTTGTTTTCCGTCGTTACATCGATTTCAGCGTGATTCAGTCGCTGCGCAACATGAAAGGGATGATTGCCCGTGAAGTGCGTCGACGTGGTTTGACCGACAATATCAAACTCGGCGCAGGCGGCATTCGCGAAATTGAATTTATCGTTCAGGTGTTCCAGCTCATTCGCGGCGGACGCGAACCGTCGCTGCAATCGCGCTCTTTACTGCCAACGCTCAGCGCCATTGCCGAGCTGCATCTGCTTTCTGAAAACGATGCTGAACAATTGCGAGTGGCGTATCTGTTCCTGCGGCGTCTGGAAAACCTGCTGCAAAGCATTAACGACGAACAAACCCAGACGCTTCCTTCTGATGAGCTTAATCGTGCGCGGCTGGCGTGGGCGATGGACTTTGCTGACTGGCCGCAACTGACCGGGGCGCTGACCGCACATATGACCAATGTGCGCCGGGTGTTTAATGAATTGATTGGCGACGATGAAAGTGAAACTCAGGAAGAGTCGCTGTCGGAACAGTGGCGTGAGCTGTGGCAGGATGCGTTGCAGGAAGATGACACTACGCCAGTGCTGGCGCATCTTAGCGAGGATGATCGCAAACAGGTGCTAACGCTGATTGCCGATTTCCGCAAAGAGCTGGATAAGCGCACCATCGGGCCGCGAGGACGTCAGGTGCTCGACCATCTGATGCCGCATCTGCTAAGTGATGTCTGTGCGCGTGAAGACGCTGCCGTTACGCTGTCGCGCATTACCGCCTTGCTGGTGGGGATTGTTACCCGCACCACCTATTTAGAATTGCTCAGTGAATTCCCCGCGGCGCTTAAACATTTGATTTCTCTGTGTGCCGCATCGCCGATGATTGCCAGCCAGCTAGCGCGTTATCCATTATTGCTGGACGAACTGCTCGATCCAAACACTCTCTACCAGCCGACGGCGATGGATGCCTACCGTGATGAACTGCGCCAGTATTTGCTGCGCGTGCCGGAAGATGACGAAGAGCAACAGCTTGAGGCGCTGCGTCAGTTCAAACAGGCGCAGCTGTTACGCATCGCCGCAGCGGATATCGCCGGTACGCTACCGGTGATGAAAGTGAGCGATCACTTAACCTGGCTGGCGGAAGCCATGATAGATGCCGTCGTTCAGCAGGCGTGGGTTCAAATGGTTGCCCGCTACGGTAAGCCAAATCACCTAAACGAACGCGAAGGGCGTGGTTTTGCGGTGGTCGGCTACGGCAAGCTGGGCGGCTGGGAGTTAGGCTACAGTTCCGATCTTGACCTTATCTTCCTCCATGATTGCCCAATGGATGCGATGACTGACGGTGAGCGGGAAATCGACGGGCGGCAGTTTTATCTGCGTCTGGCGCAACGCATTATGCATCTGTTCAGTACGCGTACCTCTTCCGGCATTTTGTATGAAGTGGATGCTCGACTGCGTCCGTCCGGGGCGGCGGGAATGCTGGTGACATCCGCAGAAGCATTTGCCGATTATCAGAAAAACGAGGCCTGGACGTGGGAACATCAGGCGCTGGTGCGTGCGCGTGTAGTGTACGGCGATCCGCAGCTCACCGCGCACTTTGACGCAGTACGCCGGGAGATTATGACGCTGCCGCGCGAAGGCAAAACCCTGCAAACAGAAGTGCGGGAAATGCGCGAGAAAATGCGTGCCCATCTCGGCAATAAACATCGCGATCGCTTTGATATCAAAGCCGATGAAGGCGGAATTACCGATATCGAATTTATTACTCAATATCTGGTGTTGCGCTACGCTCATGAAAAACCGAAGTTAACGCGCTGGTCAGACAACGTGCGTATTCTGGAACTACTGGCGCAAAACGACATTATGGAAGAGCAGGAAGCGATGGCGCTGACCCGTGCTTACACGACGCTGCGCGATGAACTTCATCATCTGGCATTACAGGAATTGCCGGGCCATGTGTCGGAGGATTGCTTCACCGCAGAGCGTGAACTGGTGCGGGCAAGCTGGCAGAAGTGGCTGGTGGAAGAATGAAGTATGGTATTATCGCGCGCAAATTTTGAATCTCTCAGGAGACAGGAATGAAAGTAACGCTGCCAGAGTTTGAACGTGCAGGAGTGATGGTGGTTGGTGATGTGATGCTGGATCGTTACTGGTACGGCCCCACCAGTCGTATCTCGCCGGAAGCGCCGGTGCCCGTGGTTAAAGTGAATACCATCGAAGAACGTCCGGGCGGCGCGGCTAACGTGGCGATGAATATCGCTTCTCTCGGTGCTAATGCACGCCTGGTCGGGTTGACGGGCATTGACGATGCAGCGCGCGCGCTGAGTAAATCTCTGGCCGACGTCAACGTCAAATGCGACTTCGTTTCTGTACCGACGCATCCGACCATCACCAAATTACGGGTACTTTCCCGCAACCAACAGCTGATCCGTCTGGATTTTGAAGAAGGTTTCGAAGGTGTTGATCCGCAGCCGCTGCACGAGCGGATTAATCAGGCGCTGAGTTCGATTGGCGCGCTGGTGCTTTCTGACTACGCCAAAGGTGCGCTGGCAAGCGTACAGCAGATGATCCAACTGGCGCGTAAAGCGGGTGTTCCGGTGCTGATTGATCCAAAAGGTACCGATTTTGAGCGCTACCGCGGCGCTACGCTGTTAACGCCGAATCTCTCGGAATTTGAAGCTGTTGTCGGTAAATGTAAGACCGAAGAAGAGATTGTTGAGCGCGGCATGAAACTGATTGCCGATTACGAACTCTCGGCTCTGTTAGTGACCCGTTCCGAACAGGGTATGTCGCTGCTGCAACCGGGTAAAGCGCCGCTGCATATGCCAACCCAAGCGCAGGAAGTGTATGACGTTACCGGTGCGGGCGACACGGTGATTGGCGTCCTGGCGGCAACGCTGGCAGCGGGTAATTCGCTGGAAGAAGCCTGCTTCTTTGCCAATGCGGCGGCTGGCGTGGTGGTCGGCAAACTGGGAACCTCCACGGTTTCGCCGATCGAGCTGGAAAATGCTGTACGTGGACGTGCAGATACAGGCTTTGGCGTGATGACCGAAGAGGAACTGAAGCTGGCCGTAGCGGCAGCGCGTAAACGTGGTGAAAAAGTGGTGATGACCAACGGTGTCTTTGACATCCTGCACGCCGGGCACGTCTCTTATCTGGCAAATGCCCGCAAGCTGGGTGACCGCTTGATTGTTGCCGTCAACAGCGATGCCTCCACCAAACGGCTGAAAGGGGATTCCCGCCCGGTAAACCCACTCGAACAGCGTATGATTGTGCTGGGCGCACTGGAAGCGGTCGACTGGGTAGTGTCGTTTGAAGAGGACACGCCGCAGCGCTTGATCGCCGGGATCTTGCCAGATCTGCTGGTGAAAGGCGGCGACTATAAACCAGAAGAGATTGCCGGGAGTAAAGAAGTCTGGGCCAACGGTGGCGAAGTGTTGGTGCTCAACTTTGAAGACGGTTGCTCGACGACCAACATCATCAAGAAGATCCAACAGGATAAAAAAGGCTAACCGGAAAGCGGTTCACAGATCTCGCTTCGTACATGGCAGGCCTATTGACGCTGTTGTTTTTTCAACCTAGAGTAAAGGAACAAGGGTAAGGGAGGATTTCTCCCCCCTCTGATGAGTTGTTAGTAAGTCGGGAAACTTAACAGTAACAACACAACCAGTATGATGACGAGCTTCATCATAACCCTTTCCTTCTGTAAGGCCCCTTCCTCGGGAGGGGCTTTCCCGTTTCAGCGTCCCGCTGAAATCGTCGGCTTACCTCCTTTCGCCATGCAAGCAGTCTATCGTTAACGCGTAGATAAAATAGTTTCATGTGTTATTACTGGATGCGTGCTCGCAAATGTGCCCGTCATTCAGACGATTCCCGACAGTGTTTCATAATTCCTCCATTTTTCTCCCTTATTGGCTGGCTACACTAGTATCATTCCGCGAAACGTTTCAGGAAGAGAAACTCTTAACGATGAAAGGCAGTTATAAATCCCGTTGGGTAATCGTAATCGTGGTGGTTATCGCCGCCATCGCCGCATTCTGGTTCTGGCAAGGCCGCAATGACTCCCAGAGTGCAGCCCCAGGGGCGACGAAACAAGCGCAGCAATCGCCAGCGGGTGGTCGCCGTGGTATGCGTTCCGGCCCATTAGCCCCGGTTCAGGCGGCGACCGCCGTAGAACAGGCAGTTCCGCGTTACCTCACCGGGCTTGGCACCATTACCGCCGCTAATACCGTTACGGTGCGCAGCCGCGTGGACGGCCAACTGATAGCGTTACATTTCCAGGAAGGCCAGCAGGTCAAAGCAGGCGATTTACTGGCAGAAATTGACCCCAGCCAGTTCAAAGTTGCATTAGCACAAGCCCAGGGCCAACTGGCAAAAGATAAAGCCACGCTTGCTAACGCCCGCCGTGATCTGGCGCGTTATCAGCAACTGGCAAAAACCAATCTCGTCTCCCGTCAGGAGCTGGATGCCCAACAGGCGCTGGTCAGTGAAACCGAAGGCACCATTAAGGCTGATGAAGCAAGCGTTGCCAGCGCGCAGCTGCAACTCGACTGGAGCCGGATTACCGCACCAGTCGATGGTCGCGTTGGTCTCAAGCAGGTTGATGTTGGTAACCAAATCTCCAGTGGTGATACCACCGGGATCGTGGTGATCACCCAGACGCATCCTATCGATTTAGTCTTTACCCTGCCGGAAAGCGATATCGCTACCGTAGTGCAGGCGCAGAAAGCCGGAAAACCGCTGGTGGTAGAAGCCTGGGATCGCACCAACTCGAAGAAATTAAGTGAAGGCACGCTGTTAAGTCTAGATAACCAAATCGATGCCACTACCGGTACGATTAAAGTGAAAGCACGCTTTAATAATCAGGATGATGCGCTGTTTCCCAATCAGTTTGTTAACGCGCGCATGTTAGTCGACACCGAACAAAACGCCGTGGTGATCCCCACCGCCGCCCTGCAAATGGGCAATGAAGGCCATTTTGTCTGGGTGCTGAATAGCGAAAACAAGGTCAGCAAACATCTGGTGACGCCGGGCATTCAGGACAGTCAGAAAGTGGTGATCCGTGCAGGTATTTCTGCGGGCGATCGCGTGGTGACAGACGGCATTGATCGCCTGACCGAAGGGGCGAAAGTGGAAGTGGTGGAAGCCCAGAGCGCCACTACTCCGGAAGAGAAAGCCACCAGCCGCGAATACGCGAAAAAAGGAGCACGCTCCTGATGCAGGTGTTACCCCCGAGCAGCACAGGCGGCCCATCGCGCCTGTTTATTATGCGTCCTGTCGCCACCACGCTGCTGATGGTGGCGATCTTACTCGCCGGGATTATCGGTTATCGTGCCCTGCCCGTTTCGGCGCTGCCGGAAGTGGACTATCCAACCATTCAGGTGGTCACCCTCTACCCAGGTGCCAGCCCGGATGTCATGACCTCTGCCGTTACCGCGCCGCTCGAACGCCAGTTCGGGCAGATGTCCGGCCTGAAACAGATGTCGTCGCAAAGTTCCGGCGGTGCGTCAGTTATCACTTTGCAGTTCCAGCTAACATTACCGCTCGATGCCGCCGAGCAGGAAGTGCAGGCCGCGATTAACGCTGCGACCAACTTGTTGCCGAGCGATCTGCCTAACCCGCCGGTTTACAGCAAAGTGAACCCGGCAGATCCGCCGATCATGACGCTCGCCGTCACCTCAACCGCCATGCCGATGACGCAAGTGGAAGATATGGTGGAAACCCGCGTCGCGCAAAAAATCTCGCAGATTTCCGGCGTCGGCCTGGTGACGCTTTCCGGCGGCCAGCGTCCGGCTGTTCGCGTCAAACTTAACGCCCAGGCGATTGCCGCCCTCGGCCTGACCAGCGAAACCGTGCGCACCGCTATTACCGGCGCTAACGTTAACTCGGCAAAAGGTAGCCTCGACGGCCCTTCCCGTGCGGTCACGCTTTCCGCGAACGACCAGATGCAATCCGCCGAAGAGTATCGCCAGCTAATCATCGCCTACCAGAACGGCGCGCCAATTCGTCTGGGCGATGTCGCAACTGTAGAGCAAGATGCAGAAAACAGCTGGCTCGGCGCGTGGGCGAACAAAGAACAGGCCATTGTGATGAATGTTCAGCGCCAGCCCGGTGCTAACATTATCTCCACCGCCGACAGCATTCGGCAGATGCTGCCACAGCTCACTGAGAGTCTGCCGAAATCGGTGAAGGTGACAGTGCTTTCCGATCGCACCACCAATATCCGCGCATCCGTCGATGATACTCAGTTTGAATTGATGATGGCTATCGCGCTGGTAGTCATGATTATCTACCTGTTTTTGCGCAATATTCCGGCGACCATCATTCCCGGTGTTGCTGTACCGCTGTCGTTAATCGGCACTTTCGCGGTTATGGTGTTTCTCGATTTTTCAATCAATAACCTGACACTGATGGCGTTAACTATCGCCACCGGATTCGTGGTCGATGACGCCATCGTGGTGATCGAAAACATTTCCCGCTATATCGAAAAAGGCGAAAAACCGTTGGCGGCGGCGCTCAAGGGCGCAGGTGAAATCGGCTTTACCATTATCTCGCTGACCTTCTCACTGATTGCGGTGTTGATCCCACTGCTGTTTATGGGCGATATCGTCGGGCGACTGTTCCGCGAATTTGCAATTACTCTGGCAGTCGCGATTTTGATCTCAGCCGTGGTGTCGCTGACTCTGACGCCGATGATGTGCGCGCGGATGCTCAGCCAGGAGTCGTTGCGTAAACAGAACCGCTTCTCCCGTGCCTCGGAAAAAATGTTCGACAGGATAATCGCCGCCTATGGTCGTGGACTGGCGAAAGTGCTGAATCATCCGTGGCTGACCTTAAGCGTGGCACTCAGCACGCTGCTGCTTAGCGTGCTGCTGTGGGTGTTCATTCCGAAAGGTTTCTTCCCGGTACAGGACAATGGCATTATTCAGGGCACTTTGCAGGCACCGCAATCCAGCTCCTTTGCCAATATGGCCCAGCGACAACGCCAGGTCGCGGACGTGATTTTGCAGGATCCGGCAGTGCAAAGCCTGACCTCATTTGTTGGCGTTGATGGCACTAACCCGTCGCTGAACAGTGCACGTTTACAAATCAACCTCAAACCGTTGGATGAACGTGATGATCGGGTGCAAAAAGTCATCGCCCGTCTGCAAACGGCGGTAGATAAAGTGCCGGGCGTCGATCTCTTCCTGCAACCAACGCAGGATCTGACTATTGATACTCAGGTCAGCCGCACCCAGTACCAGTTTACCTTGCAGGCCACGTCACTGGATGCGCTCAGTACCTGGGTGCCACAGTTGATGGAAAAACTCCAGCAACTGCCACAGCTTTCTGATGTCTCCAGCGACTGGCAGGATCAAGGGCTGGTGGCGTATGTCAATGTTGATCGCGACAGCGCCAGCCGTCTGGGGATCAGCATGGCGGATGTCGATAACGCCCTGTACAACGCGTTTGGTCAGCGGCTGATTTCCACTATTTATACTCAGGCCAACCAGTATCGCGTGGTGCTGGAGCACAACACCGAAAATACCCCAGGCCTCGCGGCGCTGGATACCATTCGCCTGACCAGCAGCGACGGCGGCGTGGTGCCGCTAAGCTCAATTGCCAAAATTGAGCAGCGTTTTGCGCCGCTCTCCATCAACCATCTGGATCAGTTCCCGGTAACGACTATCTCCTTTAACGTGCCGGATAACTATTCGCTGGGCGATGCGGTGCAGGCGATTATGGACACCGAAAAGACGCTGAATCTGCCGGTGGATATCACCACGCAGTTCCAGGGCAGCACCCTCGCCTTCCAGTCGGCGCTGGGCAGCACTGTCTGGCTGATTGTCGCGGCGGTGGTGGCGATGTATATCGTGCTCGGCATTCTGTACGAGAGCTTTATTCACCCGATCACCATTCTCTCGACGCTACCCACCGCAGGGGTTGGCGCACTGCTGGCGTTGCTGATTGCTGGTAGCGAACTGGATGTGATTGCGATTATCAGCATTATTTTGCTGATCGGTATCGTGAAGAAGAACGCCATCATGATGATCGACTTCGCGCTGGCTGCCGAGCGCGAGCAAGGCATGTCGCCGCGCGAGGCAATCTACCAGGCTTGTCTGTTGCGTTTTCGTCCGATCCTGATGACCACCCTGGCGGCTCTGCTTGGCGCGCTGCCGCTGATGTTGAGTACCGGGGTCGGCGCGGAACTGCGTCGTCCGTTAGGTATCGGCATGGTCGGCGGCCTGATTGTCAGCCAGGTGCTGACGCTGTTCACCACGCCGGTGATTTATCTGCTGTTCGACCGCCTGGCATTGTGGACCAAAAGCCGCTTTGCCCGTCATGAAGAGGAGGCGTAAGTGAAGTTTTTTGCCCTCTTCATTTACCGTCCGGTGGCGACGATTTTACTGTCGGTTGCCATTACCCTGTGCGGCATACTGGGCTTCCGTATGCTGCCGGTCGCCCCGCTGCCGCAGGTCGATTTTCCGGTGATTATGGTCAGCGCCTCGCTGCCCGGTGCGTCACCAGAAACAATGGCGTCTTCCGTTGCCACGCCGCTGGAGCGCTCACTTGGGCGCATTGCCGGAGTCAGTGAAATGACCTCCAGCAGTTCGCTCGGCAGCACGCGTATTATTTTGCAGTTTGATTTTGACCGGGATATCAACGGCGCAGCGCGTGATGTGCAGGCGGCGATCAACGCTGCACAAAGTTTGCTGCCCAGTGGGATGCCCAGCCGCCCGACCTATCGCAAAGCGAACCCGTCGGATGCGCCAATTATGATCCTCACGCTGACGTCCGATACTTATTCGCAGGGTGAACTGTACGATTTCGCCTCGACGCAGCTGGCTCCGACGATTTCGCAAATCGACGGTGTTGGTGATGTCGATGTCGGAGGCAGCTCACTGCCCGCCGTACGCGTCGGGCTGAATCCGCAGGCGCTGTTTAATCAGGGCGTGTCGCTGGACGACGTACGCACCGCCGTCAGCAATGCCAACGTGCGTAAACCGCAGGGCGCGCTGGAAGATGGCACTCACCGCTGGCAGATCCAGACCAATGATGAGCTAAAAACCGCCGCTGAATATCAGCCGTTGATTATTCACTACAACAACGGCGGCGCGGTTCGTCTGGGCGATGTGGCGACGGTGACCGACTCAGTGCAGGATGTGCGCAACGCCGGGATGACCAACGCCAAACCGGCTATTTTGCTGATGATCCGCAAGCTGCCGGAAGCCAATATAATTCAGACGGTTGACAGCATCCGGGCAAAATTACCGGAGTTGCAGGAGACCATTCCGGCGGCGATTGATCTGCAAATTGCCCAGGATCGCTCCCCCACTATTCGCGCCTCGCTGGAGGAAGTCGAGCGAACGCTGATTATCTCGGTGGCGCTGGTCATTCTGGTGGTCTTTTTATTCCTGCGCTCGGGTCGCGCCACTATTATTCCCGCCGTTGCGGTGCCGGTTTCGCTGATTGGTACGTTTGCGGCGATGTACCTGTGCGGTTTCAGTCTCAATAATCTTTCGTTAATGGCGCTCACCATTGCTACTGGTTTCGTGGTGGATGACGCCATCGTGGTGCTGGAAAACATTGCACGTCATCTGGAAGCGGGAATGAAACCGTTGCAAGCCGCACTGCAAGGTACTCGCGAAGTCGGTTTTACGGTGCTGTCGATGAGTCTGTCACTGGTGGCGGTGTTCCTGCCGCTGCTGTTGATGGGCGGATTGCCGGGCCGACTGTTACGCGAATTTGCCGTGACGCTTTCTGTCGCCATTGGTATATCGTTGCTGGTTTCTCTGACATTAACGCCAATGATGTGTGGCTGGATGCTGAAAGCCAGCAAGCCGCGCGAGCAAAAGCGACTGCGTGGTTTTGGTCGCATGTTGGTAGCCCTGCAACAAGGCTACGGCAAGTCACTGAAATGGGTGCTCAATCATACCCGTCTGGTGGGCGTGGTGCTGCTTGGCACCATTGCGCTGAATATCTGGCTGTATATCTCGATCCCGAAAACCTTCTTCCCGGAGCAGGACACCGGCGTGTTGATGGGCGGGATACAGGCGGATCAGAGTATTTCGTTTCAGGCGATGCGCGGTAAGTTGCAGGATTTCATGAAAATTATCCGTGACGATCCGGCAGTGGATAATGTCACCGGCTTTACAGGCGGTTCGCGAGTGAACAGCGGGATGATGTTTATCATCCTCAAGCCACGCGACGAACGCAGCGAAACGGCGCAGCAAATTATCGACCGTCTGCGCGTAAAACTGGCGAAAGAACCGGGGGCGAATCTGTTCCTGATGGCGGTACAGGATATTCGCGTTGGTGGGCGTCAGTCGAACGCCAGCTACCAGTACACGTTGTTATCCGACGACCTGGCGGCACTGCGAGAATGGGAGCCGAAAATCCGCAAAAAACTGGCGACGTTGCCGGAACTGGCGGACGTGAACTCCGATCAGCAGGATAACGGCGCGGAGATGAATCTGGTTTACGACCGCGACACCATGGCACGGCTGGGAATCGACGTACAAGCCGCCAACAGTCTGTTAAATAACGCCTTCGGTCAGCGGCAAATCTCGACCATTTACCAGCCGATGAACCAGTATAAAGTGGTGATGGAAGTGGATCCGCGCTATACCCAGGACATCAGTGCGCTGGAAAAAATGTTCGTTATCAATAACGAAGGCAAAGCGATCCCGCTGTCGTATTTCGCTAAATGGCAACCGGCGAATGCCCCACTATCGGTGAATCATCAGGGATTATCGGCGGCCTCGACCATTTCGTTTAACCTGCCGACCGGAAAATCGCTCTCGGACGCCAGTGCGGCGATCGATCGCGCAATGACCCAGCTTGGTGTGCCTTCGACGGTGCGCGGCAGTTTTGCCGGCACGGCGCAGGTGTTCCAGGAGACGATGAACTCGCAGGTGATCCTGATTATCGCCGCCATCGCCACGGTGTATATCGTGCTGGGTATCCTTTACGAGAGTTACGTACATCCGCTGACGATTCTCTCCACCCTGCCCTCGGCGGGCGTTGGAGCGCTGTTGGCGCTGGAGCTGTTCAATGCCCCGTTCAGCCTAATCGCCCTGATAGGGATCATGCTATTAATCGGCATCGTGAAGAAAAACGCCATTATGATGGTCGATTTTGCGCTTGAAGCCCAACGGCACGGTAACCTGACGCCGCAGGAAGCTATTTTCCAGGCCTGTCTGCTGCGTTTTCGCCCGATTATGATGACTACCCTGGCGGCGCTGTTTGGTGCGCTGCCGCTGGTATTGTCGGGCGGCGACGGCTCGGAGCTGCGGCAACCCCTGGGGATCACCATTGTCGGCGGACTGGTAATGAGCCAGCTCCTTACGCTGTATACCACGCCGGTGGTGTATCTCTTTTTCGACCGTCTGCGGCTGCGTTTTTCGCGTAAACCTAAACAAACGGTAACCGAGTAAATGACAGATCTTCCCGACAGCACCCGTTGGCAATTGTGGATTGTGGCTTTCGGCTTCTTTATGCAGTCGCTGGACACCACCATCGTAAACACCGCCCTTCCCTCAATGGCGCAAAGCCTCGGGGAAAGTCCGTTGCATATGCACATGGTCATTGTCTCTTATGTGCTGACCGTGGCGGTGATGCTGCCCGCCAGCGGCTGGCTGGCGGACAAAGTCGGCGTGCGCAATATTTTCTTTACCGCCATCGTGCTGTTTACTCTCGGTTCACTGTTTTGCGCGCTTTCCGGCACGCTGAACGAACTGTTGCTGGCACGCGCGTTACAGGGCGTTGGCGGCGCGATGATGGTGCCGGTCGGCAGATTGACGGTGATGAAAATCGTACCGCGCGAGCAATATATGGCGGCGATGACCTTTGTCACGTTACCCGGTCAGGTCGGTCCGCTGCTCGGTCCGGCGCTCGGCGGTCTGCTGGTGGAGTACGCATCGTGGCACTGGATCTTTTTGATCAACATTCCGGTGGGAATTATCGGCGCGATCGCCACACTGATGTTAATGCCGAACTACACCATGCAGACGCGGCGCTTTGATCTCTCCGGCTTTTTATTGCTGGCGGTTGGCATGGCGGTATTAACCCTGGCGCTGGACGGCAGTAAAGGTACAGGTTTATCGCCGCTGACGATTGCAGGCCTGGTCGCAGTTGGCGTGGTGGCACTGGTGCTTTATCTGCTGCACGCCAGAAATAACAACCGTGCCCTGTTCAGTCTGAAACTGTTCCGCACTCGTACCTTTTCGCTGGGCCTGGCGGGGAGCTTTGCCGGACGTATTGGCAGTGGCATGTTGCCCTTTATGACACCGGTTTTCCTGCAAATTGGCCTCGGTTTCTCGCCGTTTCATGCCGGACTGATGATGATCCCGATGGTACTCGGCAGCATGGGAATGAAGCGAATTGTGGTACAGGTGGTGAATCGCTTTGGTTATCGTCGGGTACTGGTAGCGACCACGCTGGGTCTGTCGCTGGTCACCCTGTTGTTTATGACTACCGCCCTGCTGGGCTGGTACTACGTTTTGCCGTTCGTCCTGTTTTTACAAGGGATGGTCAACTCGACGCGTTTCTCCTCCATGAACACCCTGACGCTGAAAGATCTCCCGGACAATCTGGCGAGCAGCGGCAACAGCCTGCTGTCGATGATTATGCAATTGTCGATGAGTATCGGCGTCACTATCGCCGGGCTGTTGCTGGGACTTTTTGGTTCACAGCATGTCAGCGTCGACAGCGGCACCACACAAACCGTCTTTATGTACACCTGGCTTAGCATGGCGTTTATCATCGCCCTTCCGGCGTTCATCTTTGCCAGAGTGCCGAACGATACGCATCAAAATGTAGCTATTTCGCGGCGAAAAAGGAGCGCGCAATGAAGTTCTGGCGACCCGGTATTACCGGCAAACTGTTTCTGGCGATTTTCGCCACCTGCATTGTCTTGCTGATCAGTATGCACTGGGCGGTGCGTATCAGTTTTGAGCGTGGCTTTATTGATTACATCAAGCATGGTAATGAACAGCGATTACAACTGTTAAGTGATGCGCTTGGCGAGCAGTATGCGCAGCATGGCAACTGGCGCTTCCTGCGCAACAACGATCGCTTTGTCTTTCAGATCTTGCGTTCATTTGAACACGATAATTCGGAAGATAAACCCGGCCCGGGTATGCCGCCGCACGGCTGGCGTACTCAATTCTGGGTGGTCGATCAAAACAACAAAGTGCTGGTTGGTCCGCGAGCGCCGATTCCACCTGACGGTACACGGCGACCCATTCTGGTCAACGGTGCGGAAGTTGGCGCGGTGATCGCCTCCCCCGTTGAGCGGTTAACGCGCAATACTGATATCAATTTCGATAAACAACAGCGGCAAACCAGCTGGTTGATTGTCGCCCTGGCAACGTTACTCGCGGCGCTCGCCACCTTTCTGCTGGCGCGTGGTCTGTTGGCCCCGGTCAAACGGCTGGTGGACGGCACGCACAAACTGGCGGCGGGCGATTTCACAACCCGCGTGACGCCCACCAGTGAAGATGAACTGGGCAAACTGGCGCAGGACTTCAACCAGCTCGCCAGCACGCTGGAGAAAAACCAGCAAATGCGGCGCGATTTTATGGCCGATATTTCTCACGAACTGCGTACGCCATTAGCGGTGCTGCGCGGTGAACTGGAAGCCATTCAGGATGGCGTGCGTAAATTCACGCCGGAGACGGTGGCGTCTTTACAGGCGGAGGTCGGTACACTGACCAAACTGGTTGACGATCTCCATCAGTTGTCGATGTCTGATGAAGGCGCTCTCGCCTATCAAAAAGCACCGGTAGATTTGATCCCACTGCTGGAAGTGGCGGGCGGCGCATTTCGCGAACGATTTGCCAGCCGTGGCCTGAAACTGCAATTTTCCCTGCCAGACAGTATTACCGTATTTGGCGATCGCGACCGTTTAATGCAGTTATTCAATAACTTACTGGAAAACAGCCTGCGCTACACTGACAGCGGCGGCAGCCTGCAAATCTCTGCCGGGCAGCGCGACAAAACGGTGCGCCTGACCTTTGCCGACAGTGCGCCAGGTGTCAGTGACGATCAGCTACAAAAATTGTTTGAACGTTTTTATCGCACCGAAGGTTCCCGCAACCGTGCCAGCGGCGGTTCCGGGCTGGGGCTGGCGATTTGCCTGAACATTGTTGAAGCACATAATGGTCGCATTATTGCTGCCCATTCGCCTTTTGGCGGGGTAAGCATTACAGTAGAGTTACCGCTGGAACGGGATTTACAGAGAGAAGTATGACCGAGTTACCAATCGACGAAAACACACCGCGTATTTTGATCGTGGAAGATGAACCGAAGCTGGGGCAGTTGCTCATTGATTATCTGCGTGCTGCGAGCTATGCGCCGACGCTTATCAGCCACGGCGATCAGGTACTGCCGTATGTGCGCCAGACACCACCGGATCTGATCCTGTTAGATCTGATGCTCCCTGGCACCGATGGCCTGACGCTGTGCCGGGAAATTCGTCGTTTTTCTGACATTCCGATCGTGATGGTGACGGCAAAAATAGAAGAGATCGACCGCCTGCTCGGACTGGAGATTGGCGCAGATGATTATATCTGTAAGCCGTACAGCCCACGGGAAGTGGTAGCGCGCGTCAAAACCATTTTGCGCCGTTGCAAACCGCAGCGCGAGTTGCAGCAACAGGATGCTGAAAGCCCGTTGATTATCGACGAAGGTCGTTTTCAGGCTTCATGGCGCGGTAAAATGCTTGACCTGACGCCTGCGGAATTTCGTCTGCTGAAAACGCTCTCTCACGAACCAGGAAAAGTGTTCTCCCGCGAGCAATTGCTCAATCATCTTTATGACGACTACCGCGTAGTAACCGACCGCACCATCGACAGCCACATTAAAAACCTGCGCCGCAAGCTGGAATCTCTCGACGCCGAACAGTCCTTTATCCGTGCCGTTTACGGCGTCGGTTACCGCTGGGAAGCCGACGCCTGCCGCATCGTTTAGTTTTAGCGACATTATTTTGTTAGCCGGAGATGGCGTTCAGACCAGATCCGGCAACATTATCCCACGCATGGTCAGCAAACTGACATTATCTCTCCGCCCTGGCAGGCATCAGAAAATCGCTCATATGACCTGCTCCCCGTTGATTAGTACACCCCGATGTTAGTAATGTCTTCATAAGCCACATGAGGACATCCCCATGAAGAAGCGTTTTTCCGACGAACAGATCATCAGTATTCTCCGCGAAGCCGAAGCTGGGGTACCCGCCCGTGAACTCTGCCGCAAGCATGCCATTTCCGATGCCACGTTTTACACCTGGCGTAAGAAGTATGGCGGTATGGAGGTGCCTGAAGTTAAGCGCCTGAAGTCGCTTGAGGAAGAGAACGCCAGACTCAAGAAGCTGCTTGCCGAAGCCATGCTGGATAAAGAGGCGCTTCAGGTGGCTCTTGGGCGAAAGTACTGACGACAGACCAGAAGCGGGAAGCCGTGATGTTGATGTGTGATGCGACCGGTCTGTCGCAACGTCGTGCCTGCAGGCTTACAGGTTTATCCCTGTCGACCTGCCGCTATGAGGCTCACCGTCCGGCTGCTGATGCGCATTTATCAGGGCGCATCACTGAGCTGGCACTGGAGCGCAGGCGTTTTGGCTACCGTCGTATTTGGCAGTTGCTGCGCCGTGAAGGGCTTCATGTTAATCATAAGCGCGTGTACCGGCTTTATCACCTCAGTGGCCTGGGCGTAAAACGCAGAAGACGTCGTAAAGGGCTGGCAACAGAACGTCTGCCGCTGCTCCGTCCGGCGGCGCCCAATCTGACCTGGTCGATGGATTTCGTCATGGACGCACTTTCCACCGGTCGCAGGATCAAGTGTCTTACCTGCGTCGATGATTTCACAAAGGAATGCCTGACGGTCACTGTTGCCTTTGGGATTTCAGGCGTTCAGGTCACGCGTATTCTGGACAGCATTGCACTGTTTCGAGGCTATCCGGCGACGATAAGAACTGACCAGGGGCCGGAGTTCACTTGCCGTGCACTGGATCAATGGGCCTTTGAGCATGGTGTTGAGTTGCGCTTAATCCAGCCGGGCAAGCCAACGCAGAACGGATTTATTGAGAGCTTTAACGGACGATTTCGCGATGAATGTTTGAATGAGCACTGGTTCAGCGATATCGTTCATGCCAGGAAAATTATTAATGACTGGCGGCAGGATTATAACGAATGCCGCCCGCACTCCACGCTGAATTATCAGACACCGTCTGAATTTGCAGCGGGCTGGAGAAAGGGTCATTCTGAGAATGAAGATTCCGACGTTACTAACTGAGTGTTGTATCTAATCGTGGGGGCAGGTCACATAGCATAGAATTTTTAATGGCATTATGATCAGGACATAAAGGACTTCATGCAGGGAAAAAATATCCCAAAAGAAACTGGTCATGTCAGCACACCAAAGGATCCTCGCCGGATCCTTTGGTTTTTCTCAGCCACAATCGCTTAACGTGAGTTTTCGTTCCACTGAGCGTCAGACCCCTATAAACACCTTAGTGAAGTCATCCTCGCAGGTAAGGCAACACATCCGTAAGGTATTTGGCCAAATCAAATACAACTAGATTGACTCGCGGGGAAGCCAGGGACTCTCAACTATCACTTTATCCCGGTGGGTGTCACCATTGATAATGTGCAGTGTACTTAAGCGCCCAATTTCATAATGCGGTAGCTGGACCGTGGATAATGGGGGTAAAAATAAGTTTCCAATGCCTACAAGATTGTCATAGCCAAGAACGGCAATATCCTGTGGGATTCTGATACCCTGCGTTAACAATGTTTGATACACCATAAATGCAATACGATCGTTACCACAGATGACCGAATCAAATCGCGGTTTCCCCTGTTCGATATGCGCCAGCAACATCTCCGGAATATCTCGGTAGTGCTCATCGCCGAATTGCATATAGCAGTGCTCAAGCGTATCAGGATCGATACTGGCTTCCCTGCAGGCGCGATCAAGCCCACGACGACGACGACGCGTCGCCAGATGGTTGACGGGTAAATGCAGGCATAGAGGGCGGCTGTATCCTGCTGCCAGCAGTGCCTGTACGGCCGTATACTGGCCATGTTCATCGTCAGGTATATAGCTGGCAACCGGCTCTCCCTTGTTCTCGCAGTTGGCCAGAACGCAAGGAAGCTCCAGTAACCGGGGAGGAATACTGACTTCACGCAGCCCCATGGTAGTAAAAATGATCCCCCCGGGTCGGTAAACATATTCACCACAAAGCTGTTCCAGCCATACGCCCGCGCGGTTTATTCAATAGACAGCGTGATTTCTACTGAAAAAGGAGTGGTGACGGTATCCAGCGCAAGCACACCAATCGTTTTGTTCCGGGTGCCAACACGACGAATCTGCTGGGCAGAAAGGTCTGGCACATAATTTAACTGCATGATCGCCTCCTGCACCCGAGCCAGAGTCTCAGGCTTTACGCGTTTCGGGTCATTCAGCACCCGTGAAACCGTCATGAGCGATACATTGGCCAGTTTGGCCACATCCTTTAAAGACGCCATAGTTTTCCATTATCTGAATGCATACACCCGGTAAGGTGTTGTGAGCAAATGCGAATGCCCTATTCTAGGCATGGACAC
>ENA-UEPG01001012-UEPG01001012.1-human-gut-metagenome-genome-assembly--contig:-NODE-1012-length-24288-cov-6.052166_pt1 | contig 24288 bp, 20 predicted proteins | sample MGYA00242893_ERZ507902 | MGnify/ENA primary metagenome ERZ507902 (study PRJEB26167, sample SAMN06115491) | human gut metagenome | host: Homo sapiens | place: China:Gansu | collected 2015-04-23...
GTTCTAAAAAAGTGAATACTCATTTATTTTTATAAACTTTAAATGCTTTTTGTTCTCCTGAAACCGAATGCACATTCAATAGATAAAAACCTGAGACAGCTCCATACATCGGAAATGTGTATTGTTCATCTGTTACCTTTATGTCTTCGGCCCATAACCGTCTACCGGCCAAATCTGTCAATTCTACCTTTGAAATTTCTTCCTTGCCTTTGTTTCTCAGAAAAAGCTGATCGCCTGAAATATAGGCTGAAAATGAATTCTTGTCGATTGTTCCGATCCCAGTCTCCGGGTCTTGCCCATAATCGGAAGACTGATACAGCGAGTATCTATTATTCAACTCCTGTACTTTTGATTTAGGCATTGCTTCCACTTCTTCCAAATCATAAGTGCCAAAGGCATCCTTAAAACGAATCATCGGATCTAAGTGAGCAGCAAAATTCCAAGTCAATGCCTCCATGATAGAATTCATCCTTCGTCCTGCACCACAGGTTACTCTCACTTGAAAAGCTTCTTGTTGCAAGCCTTCAGGTTGTCCAGGATAAAGTTCCTGTCCCAGATTCATAGATTGCTTGGTGTTGTGGGCACTGATACGTGCAACATGAAGATAGTGTTCCTTACCCGTCAACAAGTACAAACGATAGTACACGAATGAAGACCAGGCAAAACCTAAATCAGTAGCCGAATGACCGATGGCAATAATATGCTGTCCGACGATGCTTCTATCTTTGGGCCAATCTGTTTTTGCTGTCTGATCTTTTTCTACAGGTACCTCGAACATATAGCTCCAGCTTTCAGTGTAGGTAGCCGCTTGCTCTGCAGCAGCCAGCCACTTGGGGTCCTTTGTTAGATCATAAATAGCAAGGAAACCATTAATGGCTTGCTGGCCGGATTCACTATCGATAGTCTGCGGATTGTCTACCACACAAGCCACATACAGATATTTTTCATGAATGTTGGCATAAGAAAACTCGGCAGCTTTCAAGGCAGCAGTTTTGTAGCGTTCGTCATTGGTAGCGATGTACAGCTCCACTAGGTAACGGACAGCACAAATAGTGAGGAACTTATTCTGATTGCCTGCCGGATGCCTACCGTTCACGACTTTGAAAGGATTGTATTCCAGATAATAGCTGCCGTCAGCATTCTGATTGGTTACCAAGAAGTCACCGAACTTCTTGCTAGCAGCCAGCCATGAAGGAATATCTATTCCGTTACGTTTGGCATAACACCATGCATTCAGCAATCCCACCATTCCGTTGCAAGCTTGGCGCATGGAGGTCAGCGCCCAATCATCCCATGTACCCCACAAAGCGGCATAACGCGTCTTGGGAAGCCCTAATTCTGATAAGCTTTCGGAAGCCCACAAGTTCAGCACATTGGTTCCTCTTACCTTATATTCTTCGTTACCAGTCTCCACCCCCGCACGAAACAATGCATAACCGGCTACTGGCTGCGAACCTACAAAACCTATCTCATAGGTATTCTTATTTAAAGAAAAATCTGTCAGCTTTACGCTCCAAGGGAATCCGGGACCCTTCACATCTTTATCAACCGAAGAGTCCAGATAGTAATGGTTGACAGTTTCAATCAATCCCTGATAAGCAGAAGTCAGGTTGACATCGTAAATCTTCGGATTATATAGATTGAAAGCCAGCTCCCATGCCTCATTTACGGCAGTGGCATAGTCGGAAGTCTTATCTATCTTGAAATATACATTATAAGCATGTTTATCAAACCCCTTCGTTATGGGATGCATGCGTCTACCCAATCCGCCGGTGCGCAAGTCTGACCCCGGATAAGTAACTACAGCAGCAAAAGTATCGGACTTCTTCCAGTTGACAACACCTACACCACCAAACTGATACTCCTCATCAGTTACAACACCACGTGAGTCATTCAGCACAGTTTCACATTTAGAGTCTTTATGTACTAAAGTGAAAGTCAATCCACTTGCTTTTTCGCGCATCATCACTACCGGAAGCGGAATACGGTCTTCTCTATAGAGGAAGTTCAAATCGGTAGCTACCGGAATACCGGAAGGGATATTCCCTTCTTTCTCGAAGTTACCTTTGTACCAAACGGCGGGAATGAAGTACTCACTATTCGCCAGAACATCTTTCGGAGCAAACTGCAATCCAAAGGATGAAGAGAAACCTTCATCATAAGAATTAGCTCCCAATTCAACCACCTTCACATTCCGTTTCAGTTCAAATTCTCCATTTCCTTTTGCAGTATATGCATCATTTATTTCGAAAACAGTAGTCCGGGGAGCAGCAACCAGCTTTGCCGTTAACTCTACTTTACCGTCTGCCTTCGTATAGGAGGTATAAGTGGGATAAAAAGTATTCATCTTAACATCAATCATCAGGGCAGGATTCATATCAGTACCTGCATTAAATTCTTTGCCATATGCAGAAAAGGTCACATTATAAGTGTTATCTTTCTGCCGGGTAACATTCAGTGTAACGTCACCGGATGCCAGAGACACTTCTTGTGAGAAAACAAAAGAGCTTTGAAACAAGCAACTTAATAAGAAAAGAAGATTCAGCGTTTTCATAATAGTATTTCGATTACGATGTAACATTCGTTTTTGATGATGCAAATCTAACGTGAAATACGATAATAAACTGTCCCTGCCGTTCCAAAAAATTGCTCTAATTTGTCTATTTGCAAAACAGGCCCGAAACAGCTTCTGAAAGGGGATAAGAGGCAATGCGCTCTATTCTTCCAAAAAAGTGCTGTTTCTATCCAAACAAGGAAATACGGGGATTATATCGGTTTATTCCGAAACAGTTTTGAACCAGGAGAAGTAAGATAGTATTGGTTATCATTGTGATATATAGCACAACCACCTTATCCCCCCTATAATCCTCCCACCTCTTTTCTTCCTTTCCACCCCAGACTTCCCATCTCCCGCCAAATTGGTTAAATGGTGTTGTTTTCTGAAAGACTGGCGTCATCCGAAAAAGAAAGTTTCACCTACATTTGCACCGAACTTAAATATATAATATCATGAATATGCGACGATTATTAATCTGCGTATGCGTGGCACTCACCACCACTATTTCCGCTTTTGCCCAAGGCAAAGTATGGAGCGCAGAACAAGCCCGCCAATGGGGCGAAGAGAATCCATGGTACTGCGGTGTGAATTACATTCCTGCCGACGCCATCAATTACACTGCCATGTGGGATAAAACCTCCTTCTCACCCAAAGTAATAGAGAAAGAGATGAAGTTAATGAAAAGCCTCGGCATGAACTGCGCACGCGTCGTGATGCAATACGCAGTATATGAGGAAGACCCGGCGTACTTCATACGCACTCTCGACCGCTTCCTCAGCATTTGCAGCAAATACGATGTAAAAGTAATGCCTATCTTCTTCGACGACTGTGCTTTCGGCGTCAATACAGATCCCAAAGTGGGCAAACAACCCGAACCGCTGGAAGGCTGGTATGCCTGGGCCTGGTCTCCATCACCCGGCTATTCGATGGTAGTGGACGAACGTACCCACAGCAAACTGGAGAAGTATGTAAAAGAAGTCATGACCCGCTTCAAGGACGACCCACGCATCTTTGTCTGGGATTTATACAACGAACCCACCAATACCACCATGCCCGAAAGAAGCTGGCCTTTACTTCGCAAAGTCTTCACCTGGGCACGTGAGGTTAACCCCACACAACCCATCACATCAGGCTTATGGAACGGCAACAAAGAGTTGAACGACTTCCTGACTGCCAACTCGGACATCATCACCTTCCACTGCTATGCCTCTAAAGAAGAAACTGAGAAAACCATGAAAGAGCATCTCAAAGCAGGCCGTCCCACCATCTGCACGGAATGGATGAATCGCGTGGCGCACTCCACCATTCCGGAAATCCTCCCTATGTTTAAGGAAGCAAATGTAGGCAGTATGATATGGGGACTGGTGAATGGGAAGACACAAACCCACCTGTGCTGGGGACACCGCCCGGAACAGTTGCCCTATACCGGAGCATGGCAACATGACATCTATAAAGGAGACTATACCCCATACTCCACTCAAGAAATAGAAGTAATCAAAAAAACAACAAACCAATAGTATGAAAACACTCCTCTTAACCCTTGCATTAGCAACTTCCGCCCCGTTATGGGCGCAAAACGAGCAAGCTGTCATTACCATTCAGGCCGACCAGCCCCGGCAGACCATCAGTAAACACATCTACGGACACTTTGCCGAGCATTTGGGGCGTTGTATCTACGACGGTTTCTGGGTAGATCCAGCAATGAACGTCAACAAAGACGGGCGCATCCGAATGGATATTGTGGATGCTCTGCGTGATATTAATATACCCAACCTCCGCTGGCCCGGTGGTTGTTATGCCGACGAGTATCAGTGGCGCGACGGCATCGGTGACCCGGCCAAACGCCCCGTAACCCTCAACAGCCATTGGGGAGGAGTCACCGAAGACAACAGCTTCGGCACGGACGAATTCATGAAGTTATGCAACTTACTCGGTTGCGAACCATATCTATCAGCCAATATGGGTACTTCCACTCCTAAGGACCTGCGCGACTGGATTGAATATCTCAACTTCGACGGTAAAACACACCTGACACAACTTCGTGAGCAAAACGGCCATAAAGAACCTTATGGCGTAAGTTTCTTTGGTATCGGAAACGAGAGCTGGGGATGCGGCGGCAACATGACTCCTGAACACTACTCCGAACAATACCGCATTTTTCAGGAGTATGCCCGCAATTACTCCAACCATCCCATTAAGAAGATAGCTTCCGGACCTAACAGTACAGATTACAACTGGATGGAAGTATGCCTGAAAAAAATTCCCCAATATGCATTATGGGGTATTTCATTGCATTACTATACCATTGCCACAGGCAATTGGGGACAAAAGGGTTCTTCTACCGACTTCGATGAAAAAGAATACTTCGGTGGAGTAAAGAACGCATTATACATGGATACTCTATTGAAGAACTACGCTGCCATGATGAATAAATACGACCCGGCCAAAAAGATAGCATTGGTGGTAGATGAATGGGGTATATGGACTGAAGTTGAGCCCGGCACTAATCCTGGCTTCCTGTACCAGCAAAACACGATGCGTGACGCACTGATAGCCGCTTCCACGCTGAATATTTTCAATAACCACTCCGACCGTGTGCGCATGGCCAACCTGGCACAAGCCATCAACGTATTGCAAGCCTTGATTCTGACGGATAAAGAAAAGATACTGCTAACTCCTACATACCACATTTTCAAAATGTATAAAGTGCATCAGGAAGCTAATCTATTGGAGTCTAGCGTCAGCGTCAACGATTACAAGTACGGCACTGAGAGCATTCCGGGAGTCAATGTATCAGCATCCAAAGGTGAAGACGGCAAAATACATGTTTCCGTGGTAAATTTAAACCCCAACAAAGCCGTGCCTGCCAGCGTCATTCTGAATGGCTACAACGCTAAACAAATAAAGGGAGAGCTCCTGACTTCCGCTTCATATGCAGATTATAACTCCTTCGACAAACCCGATAAGATTGCAACGAAGGAGTATAAAGGATTCAAAAAGGAAAATGATGGTAAAATCACGATGAAACTACCTCCATTGAGCATCGTTACATTAGAGATACAATAGATTTTCAGATAATTAAGGATACAAAGATTGTTTTTCAACAGCGCAGGTCATTATAAAGGGAACTTTAAAATGACCTGCGTTTCTTTTCACTATCATTGCTTCACATGGCTCTTGGCAAAGTCCTTCGGAAGCACCCCAAACTGTTTCTGGAAACTCTTTGAGAAGTACGACAGGGAACGTATTCCCACTATCATACAGATTTCATTAATACGATACTCCCCTTCCAGCAACAACTCGGCAGCCTTCTTCAGGCGAATAATACGGATGAAGTCACCCGGAGTCAGTTCCGTAATCACCTTTATCTTGCGGTGCAGACTGGTGCGGCTCATGTTCACCTCCCGTGCCAAGTCATCAATATTAAACGTATCATCATCCAGATTCTGCCTGATTATCTCCGTCAGCTTATTCAGGAAGTCTTCATCCGCCTTATTCTGCGCCATACTATTGGTGGCAATATAAGGACTGTTGGCAAAGTTTTGCCGGAGCTTCATGCGACTTTCCAGCAGATTCTTAATCTGAACCAACAGATGAGGCATGGCAAACGGTTTCTCCATATAAGCATCCGCTCCGCTATTCAGCCCTTCTATCTTGTTGTTCAGCGTCGTCTTGGCCGTTAACAGAATAACCGGAATATGGCAAGTCTCAATATTCGATTTAATCTCATTACATAATTCAAGCCCATTCTTCAGCGGCATCATGATGTCCGAAACAATAAGATTCACAATCTGGTCTTTCAACACCTCCATTGCCTCCATCCCATTGTTGGCAGTGAGCACTTTATAGTACTTGCTCAACTGAACAGTCAGGAACGACTGCAACTCCTCATTATCTTCCACCACCAACACAACATCCTTAGCCGAGAATGAATCTTCGAGCACTACCGTCGATACATTGTCTTCATCAGTTATGGGCTCCTCAATCAAGACATCATCCTCAACCTGTTGTGCATCAGCGGATACATTGGTAGGTATTTCCACTACAAAAGCCGTATCCTCAGCCTCTTCATCCAGATACAGCTTCCCGTTGTGCAGCTGCACCAGCGAAGATGCCAACGTAAGCCCGATACCCGAACCCGGTTGCGTAGGATGAGCTCCTTTCAACTGGAAGAAAGCCTCAAAGATACGTTCGCGCATATCCGGCGGAATAGGCGTACCGTCATTTTTCACCGTAATCCGAAAATAACGTGAATCCTCACTCACCGAAAGTATGGCTTTGATATATGTGGCCGAATATTTCACGGCATTATTAAAGAGATTACTGCACACCTTGGTTATCGCCTCCTCATCCACCAATGCCATGACGGCACGGTCGGGAGTTTCCAGTATCATTTCCAGCTTCTTCCGTTTGCCTGTGGGCACAAAGCGGTTGAAGGTATTAGCTACCAGCACATTGATATTCCGCACCTTCAACGACAGCGTAAAAGCTTTGGATTCTATCTTGCGGAAATCGAGCAACTGATTCACCAGCACCAACAGCCGGTCCGTATTCCTCTCCATGGTTATCAGGTTCTCCTTCGTTTCATGCTCATCCGGCTGGGAAGTCAGGATATAGTCCAGCGGAGCTTTGATAAGCGTAATCGGAGTACGTATCTCGTGCGCCACATTGGTGAAGAAGTCTATCTTGGCTTTATAAATCTCTTCCTTCTTCTCCTGTTCCTGATGAGCCATTCTTTCTTCCACCTGCCTCTTCTTCTTCAAGACATACAGACGGATGGTAAAGAAGAAAATACCCATAATCAGGATGGTATACAGCGCATAAGCCCAGGATGTCCGCCATAAAGGAGGAATGATGCTGATGTTGACCGTTGTATTCGTATCACTCCAATCACGTCCATCCTTCGAGTATTTGATATGGAATACATAATCACCGGGCGGTATGCTGTTATATGATATTCTGAATACGTTGTCCACATAGTTCCACTTCTTGTCAATCCCTTCCAGCATATAGGCATACTTCCCGTTTCCTTCAGTCGAATAATTCAGTGCCGAGAAGCTAAAGCTGAAGGTGGCCTGGTCATAGTTCAGGTTGATGGCATTCGCATAAGGGATCGCCTGATCCAGCACTTTATCGGTAGCCTCTCCTTTTACCTCCTGATTGAAGATATAAAAGCCTGTCAGCACCACGGAATACCTGTTTTCATTGGGATGGAAGTTCTTGGGATTGAAGGCTACAAATCCGTCTATACTGCCGAAATAAAGAGTTCCGTCTTCCGTCTTTATACCGGAATTGTAATTAAACTGTTTACTTCGCAACCCATTGGGAAGATTGTATAATGCCTCTACACTCATCGTCTCAGGATTAAAGCTTACCAATCCGTTGCTGGTACTTAACCAGAAGCGTTGGTTATCATCCTCCAGTATCTTATAAACCACATTGCTAGGAAGTCCTTGCTTGGTGGTGATGCGTGTAAAAGTTCCATCGTTCTCATTGTAGCGGCAGAAGCCATTGTCTTCGGAAGCAAACCACAAGCGCTGTTTACTGTCCTGAAACACGCACGTGATGCGGTCGTAACAAAGACTGTTAGGATTCTCCACATCATAGCGGAAACGCTTTATCTCCTTCGTATCAGGGTTATACCTGATGACTCCGATATTGTAGGTCGTGAACCAGATGCACCCGTTTACATCCTCCAGTATATCACTGATGAACGTGCCGCTCATAGGTTCGAACTTCCTGAAACCGTCTATCTCGGGAACGTATGTATAAAGCTCGGTAGTGGAGCTCACCCAGGTCGTATTCCGGCTGTCGGTATAGATGGCAAAGATATCGTTATTGAGTATGGAGTTGGGCATCCCGTCCTTTTCGTAATGTTTGCAACGGTTGGTTTTCAGGTCGAGCACATCCACTCCTTTGGTGAATGTACCGATCCATAGCTTATCTCCTGCCAGATTCAGGCACTGAATATTACTGAAAGAGATATTCACTGGCCTGGTTCTCTCGGAGATATGGGTGAAGAGACCGGTATGCGTATCATAATAATTCAATCCATTGTCTTCAGTAGCAATCCACAAGTTTCCTTTTTTGTCGCTCACAAACTCCCTCACCCTGTATCCGCTGATGGAGTTTTTGTAAGCTATAGGATAGAAGTTCTCAAAATAAGAATATTGCTTAGGGATATAGTCTACACCGCCAAAGTATCTCCCTATCCAGATTCCACCGTCCTTATCCTTGCAGATGGCATAGATGGCATTGTTGGAAATAGATAAGTCATTGTAGTCTTCATGGATGATGTGTTGCATCGTACCATCCTTCAATACATAAATCCCACTCTCGGCGCCTATCCAATATTCATCCTTTGAAATCTCTTCAATATGGCGCACGTATACGTCGGAGTTCAGCGATTCATCAATCAGTAGCTTCTCCTGATCACCGGTTTCTTTATTAATAAGGAACAAGCCTTTATCCCTGGTTCCAAACAATATATACTTATCCTTATATCCGCAGATAACGGTAGGGAGGTTATTGTTATGAGCCAGATAAGTCGTTTTATCAGCTCCTATATCATACTTGATGACTCCTATATTGGGAAAACCAAGATAAGCCACCCCGTCATCATCCACAAACAGTGCCCAGGGGGAATAATCCGTATAAGGGGCAAACTTCTCCTTCAGGTTATATAGTTTATCCTCCGACGGCTTGTAAAGAAACAATCCTTCGCCCGAAAGTATCCAGACTCTATCTGCCTTATCTATAAAAATCTTATTGATATAGCCTTCCACTTTCTCATTCCTATCCGTCTGCTTATTGAAGTTCGAAAAAGTTTCTGTGAAGGGATTGTAGAGCGAGACTCCCTTATCGGTGGCAATCCACAGCGTTTTCTCCTTGTCCTCAGTAATGCAATATATCATACTGTTCCGGAGCTCGGTGAGCGAGTCTCCACGCTGGTAAATCTTAAATTCGTGCCCGTCGAACCTGTTCAAACCATTCTTGGTTCCTATCCACATAAAACCCTTACTATCCTGAAACAAGCTCATCACCGTATTATGCGACAAGCCCGAATTATTATTATAATGCTTAATCTGTTGTGACCAAAGCCCCCCGGAACAGAATAAGCAGAAGAACAGCATTAGTATTACTTTTCTCATAAGAATATGTTTTTCATTAGTTCTAATCAGTACTATCCATTGCCATTCAAAAATGAATGAATCCTACCAACAGGTAATCGGCACAAATTTATGAATTAAAATCATTTCCCCTATAAATCAAGCTCAGAATAAAGGTTGAAAGGGGTATTCTGGCAGAAAAACACTAAAAATGACAGAATAGTGTCTTTTCATTCCTACCCCAACCCCCTTAGGAATATACAGAATGAATGAAAAGTGTCATTTTTTGGTTTTGTATTGCCAAGGCTTTGAGCTAATCTTCAGTATGTTTGCAATCGGCAGAGTTAGATTTGTTAATCACTAAATTTTATGTAATATGCAAAACAGTAAAACAAAACGGGAAGTCATAAAAATGGTACTGGACGGTCAAAAACCTCCTTATGTGCCCTGGTCTTTTAAATTCACGCAAGAGCCCAAAGAACAATTGCAAAAATATTATGGTGTAGAAGACCTGGATGTGGTGTTGGGCAACCACGTTCTTCAATTAGGCAGCGACATCGGTTTCTTTGAACATCTCGGCGGTGATCTCTATCAAGATGTATTCAAGGTAGTGTGGGACAGAAGCATCGACAAGGACATCGGCGATGTAAAGAGTATTGTGTTGCCCGAACCTACTTTAGAAGGATACACCTTCCCTAATCCGCTGGACCCTCGCTTCTTTGCGAACATAGAGTCTGAAATAGCCGCCAAGCCGGACATGTTCCGCTGCTTCCAGATTGGTTTCTCCCTCTACGAACGCGCATGGACCATGCGTGGTATGGAGAATCTGTTGATGGACTTCATCATCAACCCCGAATTCGTACACCAGCTATTAGATGCCATCTGCGACTACAACCTGGCCCAAGTGGACAAAGCACTGGAATATGACATCGATGCCGTATACTTCGGCGACGACTGGGGACAGCAAAAAGGCCTCATCATGGGATACGACATCTGGAAAGAATTCATATATCCCCGCCTCAAACGTATGTATGGCCACGTGCGTGCCGCCGGAAAATATGTAATGATACATAGCTGCGGTGACGTGGACGAACTCTTCGACGACCTGGTAGACATAGGCCTGAACTCCTTCAACCCCTTCCAGCCGGAAGTAATGGATGTATATGACATCCTGCCCCGCTATCGCGGCCGCCTGGCATTCCATGGAGGTCTGTCCATGCAGAAGATACTTCCCTTCGGAACACGCGAAGAAGTGGTTGCCGAATCGGAACGCCTGCTCGAACTGGGCAAAGAGGGCGGATATATCTTCTCTCCCTCCCACTCGGTAGAGGGCGACACTCCGTTTGAGAATATATTAGCATTTATAGAAGTTGCACAGAAACAATTAAAACAATAATACCATGAACGATTTAACGAATTTGAAAGAGGCCATTGTTGCCGGAAAACTGGAAGATGCCAAAGCCATTGTCAACGAAGCTATCGAGGCAGGAATGGATGCCCAGGATATCATCAACAACTACCTGATAAAAGGAATGGAAGAAATAGGACAACGCTTTGAAGAAGGAAAAGCGTTCGTACCCAACCTGTTGCTGGCCGCACGTGCCATGAAAGGATGTCTTGAAATCCTGAAACCGAGATTGAAGGATGCATCAGGAGCTTCATTAGGCACACTGGTTATCGGAACCGTGAAAGGCGACCTGCACGACATCGGCAAGAACCTGGTGGCTTCCATGCTGGAAGGATGTGGTTTCGAAGTTATTAACCTGGGGGTAGATATCTCCGGTCAGCAGTTTGTAGAAGCGGTCAGAAAGTACAATCCGCAAATTGTATGCCTGTCGGCTCTGCTCACCACAACGATGAGCTACATGAAAGAGGTAATCGATACACTGGATAGCGAAGGCTTGCGCCAAAACGTGAAAGTATTGGTAGGCGGAGCTCCCGTAAGCGAGGAGTTCGCCATGCAAATCGGAGCCGACGGATATAGCTCCAATGCCAATGGTGCAGTGGTATTAGCAAAAAGGGTATTAGGAAGATGTTAAAACAACGGCAAGTAGGGCTACAGGCTTTGAATATCTCCCAAGAGGAAATATATCAGGCTATGGGATACAGGGGAGCTATTCCCGACAGCTATACATGTGAACTTATAGCTGAAACATATTCGGAGATAGCACCTCTGTGCCTCCCCCGCTATATGTTTCGGATATTGGAAGCCCGGCAGGTATCCCGGCAGAAAATAGAAGTCGGAGATACCGGGTTCGCCGCAGGAGAGGGTACCGGGTTCACCACAGGGGGCATTATAGGCTCTTACCTGCAAGGAATGACGCAGGTGTGCCTGTTTGTTGCAACTGCCGGAAAAGAATATGATGCTTACCTACACACTCTTAAAACGCAGGATAACATCGTCAAGGAGTATATAGCCGATTCCATTGGAAGCGTCATTGCCGAAGCCTGTGGCACCTTACTTGCCAAAGAACTGGAAACCGAAAGCGAACTTTTCCATACGCTCCCCTACAGTCCAGGCTATTGCGGGTGGAACATCTGCGAACAACAGAAGCTCTTTTCATTCTTCCCGCCGGAACCTTGCGGAATTGTCCTGTCGGACTCATTCCTCATGTCACCGGTCAAGTCCATCAGTGGATTCATAGGATTAGGCAAAGAGCTGCGCCCCCAGCCCTACCGTTGTGAAATATGCAACAATAAACAATGTTACAAAAGAAAGGAAAAAAGAATATGAGAAACATGAAAGAATGGTGTCGCGAGGTGATGGCCAGCCCCGAAAGAATAGCCATTCCCATTATGACGCACCCCGGTATCGAGTTGTGCGGCAAGACCGTAAAACAGGCCGTCACCAACGGAGAAATACATGCTGAGGCCATCCGGAAACTGAATGAAGCGTATCCGGCAGCAGCCTCCACGGTAATCATGGACCTGACGGTGGAAGCCGAATGTTTTGGTGCGGAAATTGTATTTACCGAAAATGAAGTTCCTAACGTAGTGGGCAGACTGGTGCAGGACCATGCTTCCATCTCCGCCCTGCAAGTGCCTTCCATCCACAGCGGACGCATGCCCGAATATCTGAAAGCCAACAAGCTAGCGGCAGAGTTCATCACGGACAAGCCCGTATTCGGCGGCTGTATCGGCCCCTTCTCCCTCGCCGGACGCCTGTACGACATGTCGGAAATGATGATGGCCCTTTATATGGAACCTGACACTATACGCCTTTTATTAGAGAAATGTACTGAGTTCATCATCTCCTACCTGCGTGCAATGAAGGAAACCGGAGTGAACGGAGTCATCATAGCCGAACCGGCAGCCGGACTGGTATCCAACGAAGACTGTTCCTCCTTCTCTTCCACCTACATCACCCGCATTGTGGAAGAACTGCAAGACGACCACTTCATGATCGTACTGCACAATTGCGGCAACACCGGCCATTGCACCGCCGCCATGATTGAAACCAAGGCAGCCGGACTGCACTTCGGCAACAAGATAGACATGGTAGGTGTCTTGCAGGAATGTCCCGAAGACATCCTGGTGATGGGAAATATAGACCCCGTAGGCATATTCAAGATGGCAAGCCCGGAGAAAATCAAACAAGAAACCCTGAGTTTGCTGCAGAAAACCAGCCAATGGAAGAACTTCATTCTGTCATCAGGATGCGACGTCCCGCCCGAAGTGCCGATGGAGAACATAACCGCTTTCTATGAAGCCCTGAACGAATATAATCACCAATAATAATCCTCACCCACCCGCCATAGCGGGAAAATCTTATACCTGAAATGAAAAATATACCGCTGTTACTTCTTCTGTCACTCACCATTCTTTCCTCAGCCTGCCAGTCGCAGTCCGGAAAGGTAGTGGTGGCCAATAAAGTCTCTATGGAAGCCGAAGCGTTTCCCCTCTCCTACCTCAGATTGCTGCCGGGAAGCCCCTTCAAACATGCAATGGACAAGAACGGGGAGTGGCTGCTGGACCTGAGTCCCGACCGTCTGCTGCACCGTTTCCGCCTCAATGCAGGCCTGACACCTAAAGGCGAAATCTATGGCGGTTGGGAAAGCCGGGGAGTATCCGGCCATACACTGGGACATTACCTCTCGGCCTGTGCCATGATGTACGCCGCCAGTGGCGACAAGCGCTTCAAGGAACGGGTGGACTACATCGTAAAAGAATTGGCAGAGTGTCAGGATGCCCGCAAAACAGGATACGTGGGAGGCATACCCGACGAAGACAAAATATGGGCAGAAGTATCTTCCGGCGATATACGCTCGCAAGGATTCGATTTGAACGGCGGCTGGGTGCCCTGGTACACCTTGCACAAGCTATGGGCAGGCTTAATCGATGCCTATCGGTATGCCGGCAGCGAACAAGCCAAAGAGGTGGGCACTAAGTTGAGCGACTGGGCTGTCCGCAGTTTCGGCGACCTGTCCGAAGAAGACTTTCAGAAAATGCTGGCTTGCGAATTCGGCGGAATGAACGAATCCTTTGCCGATATGTATGCCATCACAGGCAATGAAAGCTATCTGAAATTAGCACGCCAGTTCTATCACAAAGCCATCCTCGACCCACTGAAAGAGCAACGGGACGAACTGGAAGGAAAACACTCCAACACCCAGGTGCCCAAAATCATAGGCGAAGCACGCCTGTATGAGCTGACGGGAGACAAGGATATGCACACCATTGCTACTTTCTACTGGGACCGGATTGTAAACCACCACACATATGTGAATGGAGGTAACAGTAATTATGAGCATTTGGGAAAACCGGATTGCCTGAACGACCGTCTGAGCCCCTTTACTTCCGAAACCTGCAATACTTACAATATGCTGAAACTCACTAAACACCTGTTTAGCTGGGACCCGCAGGCAGCCTATATGGATTACTACGAACAGGCATTGTACAATCACATACTTGCTTCACAGAATCCGGACGACGGCATGGTTTGCTACAGTGTTCCTTTGGAGTCCGGCACGAAGAAAGAGTTCAGCACCCGTTTTGATTCTTTCTGGTGTTGTGTAGCCAGTGGCATTGAGAACCACGTGAAATATGCCGAAAGTGTATTTTTCCAATCCGTCAAAGACGGTGGCTTATTTGTCAACTTATTCATCCCGACCTCACTGAACTGGAAAGAGAAAGGTATGGAAGTGAAACTGGAAACACAGCTCCCGGCAGACAACAAGGTGCAGATTTCTTTCAAGGGAAAATCTAAAGAATTCCCATTGCACATACGCTATCCGCGATGGGCAACCCAAGGAATAAAAGTAACGCTGAACGGAAAAGAAGAAAAAGTAACGGGAACTCCCGGTTCCTACTTCACCCTACAAGGCGAATGGGGCACAGATACCCAATTAGTGATTGAAATTCCAATGGAGCTTTACACCGTATCCATGCCCGACAATGCCGACAGGATGGGTATTTTCTACGGTCCGGTACTGTTGGCTGCACCGCTGGGAACAGGAGAGTTACAGGCATATGATATTCCCTGCTTTATCTCCGACACAGAATCTATCGTTCAATCCATCGCTCCCGTCCCGGGCAAGCCCCTGACTTTCACAGCCAACACTACCGCAAATGCCCAATTGCTATTGGTGCCTTTCTATACCATCCACGGTCAGAAGCATGCGGTTTACTTCGACCGGTTCCCAGTACAGGAATGGGCGAAAAAAGAAAAAGAATATCAAGCCCTGATTAAAAAGCAGAAAGCACTGGAAGCCCGGACAACAGACCATCTCCGCATTGGAGAAATGCAACCCGAAAGAGACCATGAACTGCAATCGGAGAATTCAAGAACAGGTGATGTGGGTGGAAACAAATACCGCGATGCCTTCAACGGCTGGTTCTCTTTCACCGCCAAGGTAGACCCGGCGCAAGAAATGCATATGCTCTGTGGCTATTGGGGAGAGGACAAAGATAAACGCAGCTTCGACATCCTGATAGACGGCAAGAAGTTCAAAACAGTCCACCTGAACGGTACACACGGTCCAAAGGTATTTGAGGAGGAATATACAATTCCCCTGTCCTTCACCCAAGGGAAAGAGAAGGTGAACGTACGCTTCCAGTCGCATACCGACTGTTATGCAGGAGGTTTATTCGGATTCAGGATGCTGAAAAAGAAGTAAAAGAGAACAATCCGGGCCTTCCCGTATCTCCCTTATACCCTCTTCGTACCTTCCTCGTACCTCCTTCGCTTATCCCGTCCCTCTATAGAAGCGAAGAAGATACGAAGGAGGTAAGGCAGAAGAGATAAACAGAACAAAAGAGTAATCACCTGGCTTGCCGCAGTGCAACAGGGACTAATACTAAATACCATGAACAACAATATAGCAAAGAACAGTTTCTTTTTTCAGATGGTGGTCCTGGCTATCCTATTTTTTATGGTAGGCTTCATCACCACAATGAACAACTCACTGATTGACTTCCTCGCGTCCAGCAAATGGATGCTTTCTTTCTCGGAAAAGCAATTGGTGAACACCGCTTTCTTTGGGGCTTACTTATTCTCCATACCCCTGTCGTATCTCCTGAATAAATTAGGTTATAAACCTTCGGCCGTATTATCTCTGTCCCTGCTTTCGTGCAGGTGCTTACTCCGTTGATGGTCATCCGTGTACTCATAATCGTTGTTTTTTTAGATGGTTAGAAATGTACTGACAAAACTCTGTTCTGCATCACCATTTCGGGATTGCTTGTGTAGCGTTGGTGCATGTAGAAATGGTGTGAGCCGAAGCCGTAAAGGAAGAACTTGTCAAGTTCGTGCTTCTCGGCAAAGTCCTTGACACTTGCCCTTAACTGCTCCTCACTTTGACAAAAAGTGAGGAGGTTCATAAACTCAAGGAACATCGTGGGAATTTTATCGTCCCACAAGCAAACCATACTTTCAAATCTTACTTCCATATTGTTCTGTATTATAGGTTAATGTTATGCTGCGTTCATCCGCTGACGGATAAGTTCGGTATTGTCCTCCACAAGCCGGATGATGCGGTCATGGTACTCGGTATTGGAATTGCATACCCCTCTGCTCTGTACCACTTTCAGCGTTTTCAGTGACACTTCTATCGTTTCAATCCGTTTGCCGTCAATGGTGGCGGATAGGATAAGGGAGTTTGCCTTGTTATGATAACCGCCCACACAATGGTGCATCATCCGTCCTTCCTCTACCATTTCCTCAACGCTCTCTATGACCTTGATGCAGATAAGGCTGTCAGAGAACACAAGTCCGAAGAAGATGCCTTTGGCTTTCAGATAGTTCTTCTCGTCTTCAATCGCCTTTTGCCGTTGCTGTTCCGTCCGCTCACGCTCCCTTTGCAGGTTGCGTTTTCTCACCAACTTATCGTGTTCCGCTTTGAGGTCGGCAGGGCAGACGTATTTCGGGCTGTTCGTGTCCTTGCCAAAATGACGCAGGAGGTCAATGGTGTCGCACCATACGGAGCCGTCCGAAATGGTGTAACCGTTGCGGATGCAAATCTTGACGGATGCCCAATACCGTCCCATATCAAAGGAACTACGGATATAATGCCGCAACATGGCATATTGCCCTGCTTTCAAGAGTGTTTCGGCTCGGCTGTCGGAAAGGATAGCCGTGAAAAGGTCATACGGCAGTGTGTTGTGATAGTCCCCATTGAAGCCGTTGCGTTTCAGTTCGGGGATGAAACGCTGTCGGGGATAGGTACACATAGGTGCTATATCGTATGCGTGAAGCCTGTTGTTCTTGCGTACCTCCATGTCGCTGTATTCAGACCATTGGTCATAATACAACATTGACATTCCACGCAGTCGGGCAACGGTCGTTGTCTTTCCATCGGGCGAAATCCACCTCTGCACCACTTCATAAATGGAATACTCGGCTGCCTGCCCTGCCTTGTATCGGGACTTGACGAAGAAGAAGCGTATCACTTGGTATTGCTTGCTGGTGGTGACGATGGAGAAGTATTCGTTTTCGCTGAAAACGCTCTTTCGGGTGCGCAACGCTTCCAATGACATACCGCAATGGGGGCAGGTACATCCGCAAAGGGTGTCCGCAAGGTCGTGGTCGCTCTTCCACGAATGTCCGCACTCAGTGCAGATGTTCGTGCCGTCCGCTCTCTTGATTGCGTAATGCTTGAAGCAATGGCGGAAAGCGTATGCCTTTTGCGTGGCGGTCATTCTCGGTAGTCGCTTGCTCAGCCGTGCGACTTCCTGCTGTATCTGTGTTCTCGGTTTCATAAGCCTAAATCAAATAATGAGGGTTGTTGTACTTCTTGGGTGGTCGCTTTGGTGGCGGTTCTCGGCTTGTTGCGGTTCTGCAACTTGCGGACTTCCTCCTCTTGATATTGTCGGAGAGCCTTCTGACGTGCCTCCGCCTTTTCCTCTGTGGTGAGTTCCACCACGTGGTTCACGGCTATCTGACACTGGATAGGCTTGCCCACCTCTATCTCGTTCTCGTCATAGTAGTGTACGGCTTGTCCGTATATCTCCCCGTCCGTGAAGCCGTTGCAACCGCTTTTCTGCACATAGTTCAGAATGTAGGTCACGCAGTCATCTATGTTCTTGGCAGGGTTGCGGTAGTTCTTCGCAAAGAGCGCATCTTCCGCTGCACGTTGCTCCAAATACATCTGTATCGTTCTCTTGAAATGGTCTGTCGTTTTCATATCGCTGTCGGTAAGATTAAAGGGTGAATAACCAAAGGATGAAGCCGAATAAGGCGATTGTGGAGAGGATAGCCACGATTATGCCTATCGCCACTCGGAACACTCCGTTTACTATCTCTCTGACGATGCCCCAAAGGATGCCGGATACCCAAAGGACGATGCGCATGATTAGGGTGCATATCGCAAGCCCTATGTATTGCGCCACTTGTTTGAAGTCTGCCGTTGCTGTCATATCCTCGCTATTTTTCAAGTTCTACAATGTTGTCTATCCTGCCGTATAGGTATCTGCGAAGTCCGGTCTTGTCTGTTGCCTTGTATTCCGTCCAATGTCCGTATTGGAACACGCCACGAGAGCAGAAACATCTTCGGGATGATACTGCAAAAATTCCCTATAAAATAAATAAGCTTTATCATAATTCCGTTTACGTTTATAATAAGCTGCCAACTCATTTGCCAGGCGGGGGGCCACAGCACTATTCTTCTCTACCTGAGTCAAGTAAAACATCTCCGTCTGCTCCGCTCCGACATTTGCCGACTGGCGAAACAGACTCACAGCATAGTCATCCTGCCCTTCAGAAAGGGCTACAGATACTTTCTGCAACAATTCCCCAGCAGATTGCGCAGAGAGCGCGAAGGGGAAAGCCATCATGAATGAAAATAGCAAAGTTAAGGTTCTCATCTCTTACTAAATATTACCCGGTTTTTGTTCCGCAAAGATACTCATTTCTAAAACATTATGTACCATAAAAATTGTTATTATCCGATGTTTTTTTATCGTTCCCGGCAAAAAGAGTACCTTTGTCGACTAATAGAACAAACCTACGTTTTAAAATGATTGTCCAAAGTACGAATATTATTAATAAAAGAATACTCCAGATAGCTGTACCTTCCATTATTTCCAATATCACAGTACCTCTGCTGGGACTGGTTGATGTGACTATCGTCGGGCATCTGGGAGCAGCAGCCTATATCGGTGCAATCGCCGTCGGAGGAATGCTGTTCAATATCATCTACTGGATTTTCGGATTCCTGAGAATGGGTACCAGTGGAATGACCTCACAAGCATACGGAAGGCACGATATGGAAGAAGTCACGCGGTTGTTACTGCGGTCTGTCGGCGTAGGATTACTCATTTCCGTCTGCCTGTTGGTATTACAATACCCTATCCGCCGGCTTGCCTTCACTTTAATACATACTACGGAAGAAGTGGAACAGTTGGCTACGCTCTATTTCCAAATCTGCATCTGGGGAGCTCCTGCCATGTTGGGACTTTATGGTTTCGCAGGCTGGTTCATCGGCATGCAGAATTCACGTTTTCCGATGTACATTGCCATCACGCAAAACATTGTGAATATTGCTGCAAGTCTTTGTTTCGTTTATCTATTCCACATGAAAGTGGCGGGGGTAGCTTTCGGCACACTCATAGCCCAATATGCAGGTTTTCTGATGGCATTGTTATTGTCGGCACGCTATTATGGCGGACTGAAGAAACACATTGTTTGGCGGGAAGTATTGCAAAAGCAGGCTATGCTGCGTTTCTTCCGGGTGAACCGGGACATTTTTTTGCGAACACTCTGTCTGGTCATTGTCACTCTGTTCTTTACTTCTGCCGGAGCTGCACAGGGAGAAGTGGTGCTGGCGGTCAATACTTTGCTGATGCAGTTATTTACTCTTTTTTCTTATATCATGGATGGCTTTGCATATTCAGGCGAAGCATTGGCTGGCAAATACATCGGCGCAGGAAACCGTCCTGCATTGCATCGCACCGTTCGTCAACTCTTTGTCTGGGGTATCGGGCTTTCCACAGGCTTCACATTACTCTATCTCTTCGGAGGCAAGGCATTTCTGGGATTGCTCACCAACGAAGCATCGGTAATCCGGGAAGCCGGTAACTATTTCTATTGGGTGTTGGCTATTCCTCTTGCAGGTTTCGCCGCTTTCCTGTGGGATGGCATTTTTATCGGAGCCACCGCCACGCGGCAGATGTTCTACTCCATGCTGACAGCTTCAGCCAGCTTCTTCCTCGTTTATTACTCTTTACACGGATGGATGGGAAATCATGCCCTGTGGCTGGCTTTCATCGTTTATTTATCCCTCCGTGGCATCATGCAGGCAGTTTTAAGCAGAAAAATCCTGTACCAAAGTTAATCTTTACAGACAGAAAGCGTATATTTGCAAAAAACTAAATGTAATATCATATGGCAAAGTATAAAAGAGTTCTGTTAAAGCTCAGTGGCGAAAGCCTGATGGGTGAAAAACAATACGGCATCGACGAGAAGCGCCTTGCCGAATATGCAGCACAAATCAAGGAAATCCATGAACTGGGTGTCCAGATAGGTATCGTCATCGGCGGCGGCAACATTTTCCGCGGACTGAGCGGTGCAAACAAAGGTTTCGATCGTGTAAAAGGGGACCAGATGGGAATGCTTGCCACGGTTATAAATAGTCTGGCACTGAGTTCCGCCTTGGTAGCTACCGGCGTAAAGGCACGCGTATTGACAGCCGTTCGCATGGAACCTATCGGAGAATTCTACAATAAATGGAAAGCCATCGAGTGCATGGAAGCTGGTGAAGTAGTAATCATGTCTGCCGGAACAGGCAATCCGTTCTTTACAACCGATACGGGTTCTTCTCTCCGTGGCATCGAAATCGAAGCCGACGTCATGCTGAAAGGCACACGCGTAGACGGTATCTATACTGCCGACCCGGAAAAAGATCCCACCGCTACTAAATTCGACAACATCACTTATGATGAAGTATTGAAACGCGGACTGAAAGTGATGGACCTCACTGCCACTTGTATGTGCAAAGAAAACAATTTGCCAATCATTGTGTTCGACATGGATACAGTAGGTAATTTAAAGAAAGTAATGCAAGGAGAAGAAATCGGAACACTGGTACACAATTGATAAATTGAAAATTGAGAAATAAGTGACATTCATTTTTTAATTTTCAATTCTCAATTTTCAATTTAATAAGTTTAATAATTATATTTGCAAAGTTTCAATTAAAGTACAACTCCAAAACCAAAGAATATGAGAGAAGTAAAAGAGATCTTAGATGAAGCGCAAGAGAAAATGGATATGGCCATCATGTATCTGGAAGAAGCATTGGCTCACATCCGCGCCGGAAAAGCAGACGTCCGTTTACTGGACGGCATCCGTGTGGACTCTTATGGAAGCATGGTTCCAATCAATAATGTAGCTGCCGTAAATACTCCGGATGCCCGTAGTATAGCTATTAAACCATGGGACAAAGGTATGTTCCGGATCATTGAAAAAGCTATTATTGACTCAAGTCTCGGTATCATGCCGGAGAATAACGGTGAAATTATCCGCATCGGCATTCCTCCCTTGACTGAAGAACGCCGTAGACAACTCGCCAAGCAATGCAAAGGTGAAGGTGAAACAGCCAAAGTGAGCGTACGCAACGCCCGCCGTGATGCCATTGATGCTTTGAAAAAGTCTGTTAAAGACGGTCTGGCAGAAGATGCACAGAAAGGTGGTGAAGAAAAATTGCAGAAGATTCACGATAAGTACATCAAGCAAATTGATGATATGCTGGCTGCAAAGGACAAAGAAATTATGACCGTATAATTTAAATTGAGAATTGAGAATTAAAAAATGAGAATTGCTATGCAGCATAATGTGCAAAGTGGATTCCCGGCATTTATTTCTCAATTCTCAATTTTCAATTTTCAATTGAATTGAGGGGACTGGTAATAAAAAACACAGGAAGTTGGTACTTAGTGAAGACCGACGAGGGGAAGTGCGTGGAGTGTAAAGTCAAAGGTAACTTCCGTCTTAAAGGTATTCGCAGCACCAACCCGGTAGCTGTGGGAGACTATGTACAAATCATCCTGAATCAAGAAGGTACTGCTTTCATCAGCGAAATAGAGGACCGGAAGAATTATATCATCCGGCGTGCTTCCAACCTTTCCAAGCAATCGCACATCCTTGCAGCAAACCTTGACCAATGTATGCTCATCGTGACGGTCAATTATCCGGAAACATCCACTATCTTTATCGATCGTTTTCTAGCTTCTGCCGAGGCATACCGTGTGCCTGTCAAAATCATCTTCAATAAGATCGATGCCTACAGTGAAGATGAACTTCATTATCTGGACAGCCTCATCAACCTCTACACCACCATCGGCTATCCTTGTTTTAAGGTTTCTGCCAAAACAGGTGAAGGCGTAGCACTAATTCAGGAAGAATTAAAAGGAAGGGTAACCCTCTTCTCCGGGCACTCCGGTGTAGGTAAGTCGACACTCATCAACGCTATATTACCTGAACAAGATGTAAAAACAGGCGAAATTTCTGCATATCATAATAAAGGTATGCATACCACTACATTCTCTGAAATGTTTCCCGTTGCGGGAAACGGATACATTATTGATACACCAGGTATCAAAGGGTTCGGGACATTCGATATGGAAGAGGAAGAGATAGGGCACTATTTCCCGGAAATATTCAAGTTCTCCGCTGATTGCCGCTATAGTAATTGCACCCACCGACAAGAACCGGACTGTGCTGTACGAAAAGCCGTAGAAGAACATTACATCAGCGAATCACGTTATTCCTCTTATCTCAATATGCTGGAAGACAAAGAAGAAGGTAAATACCGGGCAGCATACTAAAAAGCATGGTAAAGTGATAATGTGATAACAATCTTATCATTTTATCACATTATCACTTTTTTATATATCATTTTATCACTTTTTTTAACGCTTCCCATATTAAACCTTTCTATTCCTAATCCATCCAAATTAACGCTGACATAATCTGACATAATACTAATACTGATACATGAATAAGAAAGTTAAATGGGGCATTATTATTTTTATTGGTGCCGGACTAATAGGATGGGGCATCTATTCTCAGCTCCCTAAAGAAAACAAAGAATTGGCGGCTGCCGACAAAGTTATGAGCGGTAACCGCAATACAAAGAAAGCATTAAATGTTAACGCAAAAATCATAAAGCCACAACTGCTGAAAGATGAAATCAAAATCAGCGGTAGCCTGCTGCCTGATGAAGAAGTGGATCTCTCTTTCGAGACTTCCGGTAAAATTATAGAAATAAATTTCGAAGAAGGCAGTCAGGTAAAGAAAGGACAACTACTGGCTAAAGTAAACGACCGGCCTTTACAGGCACAGTTGCAGCGCCTTGTTGCCCAACTAAAACTGGCTGAAGACCGTGTATTTCGCCAGAATGCGCTGCTGGAAAGGGATGCAGTCAGTAAGGAAGCTTACGAACAGGTGAAAACGGAACTGGCGACCCTTAATGCCGATATAGACCTGATAGAAGCCAACATCGCACAAACCGAACTACGTGCTCCGTTCGATGGAGTGATCGGTCTGCGACAAGTCAGTGTCGGTACTTATGCTTCTCCTTCTACCATTGTTGCCAAACTCACAAAAGTATCTCCGCTAAAAGTAGAATTTTCTGTTCCCGAACGTTACGCCAATGATGTGAAAATCGGCGCAGGGGTGGACTTTGGACTTGAAGGCAAGCTTGAGACATTCCATGCTAAAGTATATGCACGCGAATCGAGAATGGATCAGAATACTCATACACTGACTTTGCGCGCCCTCTATCCCAATGCCAACGGCACTGTAATGCCGGGACGTTATGCAGACATCCGTTTGAGTAAAAACGAAATCCATGATGCTCTTGCCGTTCCTTCTGAAGCCATCGTACCGGAAATGGGTAAAGATAAGATCTTCCTTTACAGGTCGGGGAAAGCCCAACCCGTAGAAATACAAACCGGAATCCGTACAGAGGCCGAAACACAAGTATTGCAAGGTCTACAAGTCGGAGATACCATCATTATTTCGGGTACGTTGCAACTCCGCACAGGATTGCCTGTTACTTTGGACTATATAAATTAAAAATTGAGAATTAAAAAATAAAAAATAAATGCCGGGCGCAGCGCAGCCCACCCTCGGCGTGCTGACCAAGCTCATCGACAGCGCCGAGCGTCTGACTCTGCAGGTGCATC
>ENA-UEPG01001015-UEPG01001015.1-human-gut-metagenome-genome-assembly--contig:-NODE-1015-length-24160-cov-3.168418_pt1 | contig 24160 bp, 18 predicted proteins | sample MGYA00242893_ERZ507902 | MGnify/ENA primary metagenome ERZ507902 (study PRJEB26167, sample SAMN06115491) | human gut metagenome | host: Homo sapiens | place: China:Gansu | collected 2015-04-23...
TAGGCGACCTTCTGCGGTGTTGGGAATATTTGATAATCGCCCGTCTGAGCATGCGCTCCAACGGGCGTGAACAGCGTTCCCACGCAGGCCGCCGCCGTTACAGCGAGCGCGGCGATCCTGCGACGCGTACTTTGCTTCATCCTGCCTCCTCGATTGGATGATGTGCCCCATGCGCATGTCGGCGCATTCCGACGGCACCTTACAAATTACCCACCATAGTTGTGTGGTGGGTAATTGCGCCTGTCGGAGCGACAAACGTTCAATATCGTCGGTAGACGGTCAATCGTTTCAGCAGTTGTTATTTAGATGCAATACCAGCGGTCTATACGAGACGGCAGAAAAAGCGGGGCGCACCGAAACCCCGGTCGCGTCCCGCCCCACGTATATACGTCGTTGTTCACATTGCGCCGCGCGCTCGCAACAACGCCCCCCTACAGCACGGTCATGCTGAAGGAGAAGTCGCGGGTCTCGCCCGGAGCGATGACGGTGACGTTGCGTTTGTGCTCAAACACGTCATCCTCGCTGGTGAGCGTGGCGTGGCCGGTCCAGGGCTCGAGCGCGATGAACGGGGAGTTGCCCTGGCGCGCGGACCAGATGCCGATGTACTTGAAATCCGCGAAGTCGATGCGCACGCCGCGGCCGCTCTTGGCGCCGCGCAGGGTGAGCGTGCCGTCGGGGACGTCCGTGAGCATGACGGCATCGCGGGAGAACAGCTCGCGGGTGACGGGGAGGACGTCCACGTTCTCAACCGGGACGGTTGTCTCGTCGAACGTGAGCAGGCCACCCTCGGCGATAGTGGGGGCAACGCAGGTCCACGGCTCGGAGAACTCGATCACGTAATCTTCGAACGCCTCGTCCTTGGCGCCGGGCGCGGGGACGTTGAACGCAGGGTGGCCACCCACGGAGAAGGGCATAGCGGCGGTACCCGTGTTGGTAACGGAGAAGGTCTGGGTGAGCGTCGCATCGCCCGTGATGGCGTAGGTCATGTTGAGCTTGAACTCGTACGGATACGCCTCGAGCGTCTCGGGAGAGCTGGTGAACTCGAAGGTCACCGCAGAGCCATCCTCGGCCACCCCGGCGACGCGGTGCTCGTTGATGCGGGCGAGACCGTGGCGCGGCATGCGGCATGTGCCCTGGGCACTCTCAGCCTCATCGCCGCGCAGGGAGCCAACGATGGGGAACAACACAGGGGCGTGCTTGCCCCAAAACGTCGGGTCCGCCTGCCACAGATACTCGCGGCCATCGAGCGCGAGACTCGTGAGCTCGGCGCCCTTGGAGCTGATGGTGGCGGAAAGACCGCCCTTGGAGATGGTCGTGTTCGACATGGCGAAACCTTTCGGACGAAGATGGAGGCGCACCGGGCGCCCATGATGAACGGCGCTTGCGACGCGATTGCACACCCCATTATCCCCCGTTTGGCCCCGCCGTGCGCCAGGCACATTAACGTTCGGTTCTATATTGTTCGGTACCTTGACTATCATTCCGGGCACTCGTACCCTCGAGTGGATGAATTCGAGAGTAGGAGGAACAGACATGGAAACACCCACGCCCAGCGCGATCTGCCGGGCCATGAGCAGCATCGAGACACCCGAGGCACAGCAGGATGAGACGATCATGCGCGCCAAGCGCATTCTCAGGGGGCTCGGCTTCTGCGGCCACTACATGCATTTCCACGGCGGCGGCCGATCCGGCCAGATCCCCATCCTATGCATGCTCGACCGCTGCGGGGGGACGCTCTCCCAACAGGAGCTCGGCATGCGCTTTGAGATCAAGCCCGGTTCGCTCTCCGAGATCCTCTCCAAGATGGAGACCGCCGGCCTGATCGAGCGCACGCGCGACACCAAGGACCGTCGCCAGCTGTTCGTCCACCTCACTGACGAGGGCACGCGCCTCGCCCACCTCGAACACGAGAAGCGCGACCGCTTCCGCCGCAGCGCCTTCGCCGCTCTAACCGTCGAGGAACAGGAGCAGCTCGCCGAGATGCTCGAGAAGATCCGCGTCACCTGGGAGGAACTTGATGATTAAAACCCTCGTGTCATCCGTTCGCGATTACAAGCTGCCGTCCATTGCCACACCGATCCTGGTGCTGTGCGAGGTCGCCTGCGAAATGGCGATTCCCTTCGTCACGGCCAACCTCATCGACACCATCAAAGACGGCGCGCAGATCGCGCAGATCATGCCCACGGCCGGCGTGCTCGTGGGCCTCGCGCTCGTCTCGCTGTTCTTCGGTGCGGCGGCGGGCGTCACCTGCAGCTACGCAAGCTGCGGCTTTGCCAAGAATCTGCGACATGACCTGTTCTACAAGATTCAGACGTTCTCGTTCGCCAACATCGATCGCTTCTCGAGCTCGTCGCTCGTGACGCGCCTCACCACCGACGTCACCAACGTGCAGCAGGCGTTCATGCTCATCATCCGCATCGCCGTCCGCGCGCCGCTCGTGCTCGTCTTCGCCTTTGCCATGGCCTACGCCATGGGCGGCTACATCTCCTTTGTCTATCTGGCCATGATCCCGCTGCTCGGCTGCGGTCTGGGGTTCATCATCCACAGGGTCGGGCCGATCTTCACCCGCGTGTTCCGCAAGTACGACGCGCTCAACGAGTCGGTCGAGGAGAACGTGACCGGCATGCGCGTGGTCAAGAGCTACGTGCGTGAGAACTATGAGAAGGAGAAGTTCGCCCGCGCCGCCGAGGACGTCCGCACCGACTTCACCCGCGCCGAGAAGCTGCTCGCCCTCAACAACCCGATGATGAACCTGTGCGTCAACGGTGCCTTCGTCGTCATCATCTACCTGGGTTCCAAGCTCATCATCACCAGCCAGGGCACTCTGTTCGACGTGGGCCAGCTCTCCTCCACCTTCACCTACGGATTCCAGATCCTCATGAGCCTCATGCAGCTCTCCATGATCTTCGTGATGGTCACCATGTCCGAGGAGAGCGCGAACCGTATCGTCGAGGTGCTGAACGCCGAGCCCACCATCACGAACCCCGCCGAGGCCGCACACGAGGTCGCGGACGGCTCGATCGACTTCGACCATGTGAGCTTCAAGTACTCCGAGCACGCCGAGCGCCAGGCACTCGAAGACATCGACCTGCATATCGCAAGCGGCGAGACCGTCGGCATCATCGGCGGGACCGGTTCCGCCAAGTCCACGCTCGTGAACCTCATCGCACGCCTGTACGACGCGACCGAGGGCACCGTGCGCGTGGGCGGGCGCGATGTGCGCTCTTACGACCTCGATGCGCTGCGCCACGAGGTGGCCATGGTGCTGCAGAAAAACGTCCTGTTCAGCGGCACTATCGCGGAGAACCTGCGCTGGGGCGACGAGAACGCCACCGATGAGGAGGTCCGCGAGGCGGCCCATCTGGCCTGCGCCGACGAGTTCATCGACGGCTTCCCGAAGGGCTACGACACATGGATCGAACAGGGCGGCTCCAACGTCTCGGGCGGTCAGAAGCAGCGCCTGTGCATCGCGCGAGCCCTGCTGCGCCGTCCCAAGATCTTGATCTTGGACGACTCCACGAGCGCCGTGGACACCAAGACCGACGCCAAGATCCGCGCGGGCCTCGCCGCATACCTGCCCGAGACCACCAAGCTCATCATCGCCCAGCGCATCGCCTCCGTGCAGGACGCCGACCGCATCATCGTGATGGAGGGCGGCCGCATTGCCGCAATGGGCACGCACGAGGAGCTGCTCGAGACCTCCGAGATCTACCGCGAGACGTTCACCTCGCAAAACAAGATGGGTGAGGAGACCGTGGACGGCGACGGCTCCCAGAACGCCGATGACGATGCGTCCGCAACACGCGAGACCAGCGACGCCGATCGTCAAACCGCCGCAGAACTTACCCACGCATTCGAAACCACGATGCAAGAAGGGGGTGAGGCCCATGAGTAAGCCCGCCAACAACGCACGCGCTAGGGGCTCCAAGCCCGGCACGCTCAAGCGCCTCGTCAAGATGCTCTTCTCGTTCTATCCGGTCCTGCTTCCGCTGGTGATGCTCGGCGTGGTTCTGTGCGCCCTCATCAACTCCATCGGTTCGGTCTTCCTGCAGAAGGCCCTCGAGGTCATCTCGACCTCCTGGCAGACCGGCGATTGGGCCGCAGCGCGCCCGCAGATCTTGGGCCTCGTGACCACCCTCGCCGTCATCTACATCATCGGCAACATGTCCTCGCTCTTCTGGAACCGCTACATGGGCGTCGTTACGCAGGGTTCGCTCATGAAGCTGCGCGAGAAGATGTTCAACCACATGCAGGACCTGCCGATCCGCTACTTCGACACCAACCAGCGCGGCGACATCATGTCGCACTACACCAACGACATCGACACCCTGCGCCAGATGATCTCGCAATCGCTGCCAAACCTGGTCATGACCGTCATCGTTTTGACCACGGTGTTCAGTATCATGCTGTACTTCTCGGTGTGGATGTGCCTGGTCATCGTCATCGGCGTGCTGTGCATGGTCGCGCTCACCAAGGTGCTCGGCTCAAACTCCGCCCGCTTCTTCATCGCGCAGCAGCGCGAGCTCGGCGTGGTCGAGGGTCATATCGAGGAAGTCATGGGCGGCCAGAAAGTCGTGAAGGCGTTCTGCCATGAGGCGGCCGCTGAGGCCGATTTCGACGAGCGCAACGAGCGCCTGTTCGAGGTGTCCCAGAAGGCGAACATGTTCGCCAATATCCTCATGCCCGTCCTCATGAACCTCGGCAACCTCATCTACGTGATGGTCGCCCTGGCGGGCGGCGTGTTCCTCGCGCTCGGTGTTCCGAATCTGTCCATCTCCGGCCTGCCGCTGTCCATCGCCGTGGTGGTTCCGTTCCTCAACATGACCAAGCAGTTCTGCGGCCAGATCGGCCAGATCTCCCAGCAGATCAACGCCGTGGTCATGGGCCTGGCGGGCGCTGAGCGCATCTTCGCTCTTCTCGACGAGGAGCCCGAGACCGACGAGGGGTACGTCACGCTCGTGAACGCCCAGGTCAACCCGGATACCTGGGAGATCGAGGAGGCCGACCACCACACCGGCCTGTGGGCCTGGAAGCACCCGCACCGCGCGGACGGCACCGTGACCTATGTGCCCCTGCGCGGTGACGTGCAGATGGACGACGTCGACTTTGGCTATACCCCGGACCACGAGGTGCTGCACGGCGTTTCCGTGTACGCCAAGCCCGGTCAGAAGGTCGCCTTCGTGGGCGCGACGGGCGCGGGCAAGACGACGATCACCAACCTCATCAACCGCTTCTACGACATCGCCGACGGCAAGATCCGCTACGACGGCATTAACGTGAACAAGATCCGCAAGGCAGACCTGCGCCGTTCGCTCGGCGTGGTGCTCCAGGACGTCAACCTGTTCACCGGCACCGTGATGGACAACATCCGCTACGGCAGCCTCGAGGCCACCGACGAGGAGTGCATCCATGCCGCCAAGCTCGCGGGAGCCGACGACTTCATCCGTCGCCTGCCCGAGGGGTACGACACCATGCTCACCGGCAACGGCTCGCAGCTCTCGCAGGGACAGCGCCAGCTCATTTCCATCGCGCGCGCCGCGGTTGCCGATCCACCGGCGATGATCCTGGACGAGGCGACGAGCTCCATCGACACGCGTACCGAGGCCATCGTGCAACGCGGTATGGACGCGCTCATGCAGGGTCGTACGACCTTCGTGATCGCCCATCGTCTGAGCACCGTGCGCAACTCCGATGTCATCATCTGCCTGGACCACGGGCGCGTGATCGAGCGCGGCACGCACGACGAGCTCATCGCCAAGCGCGGTTACTACTACCAGCTCTACACCGGCGCGTTTGAACTCGAGTAGGCCCGCCCTTCGATGCGGGGCGAGACGGGCGCTTCCGACGAGCGGCCCGGACGCCCCGCTCCGGACAGGTCGTTGGCGGCGCAGCTCGCGGCCGTCGAAGGCCGTTGGTGGCTGTTGGGACTGTCGGAGGTTGTCGGAAGCCGTTGGAGGTTATGAACGATTAACTCCCTGCCACCTGTTTTGAGTGCATTATTTCCGCAGGTAGATACGTGTACAAAAAAGGAGCTTATGAACGAACCGTTCATAAGCTCCTTTTTCTGCTGGCGAAATCGTTCACATCCTCAAAGAACGCGGCGGGCAGCCCGCCACTTCGCCAGGCACCGCGGCCACTTCGCCGGGCACCGCGGCCGCAACGCCAGGCGCTACCACTTCGCCGGGCGCCGCGGCCGCAACGCCATTAAACACTGGCGCCGCCCCGGACAAGCCGTCGGGAATTCCCCTACTTCAGCTCCGGCCAGAACTCCTTGTTGGCCTCGATCATCTCGTCGAGAACCTCCTTGGCGACCGTCATCGACGGGACCGTCTTGTTGAGCGTGAACGCCTGGAGCGCCTTCTCGTACGACCCCTCGATGCACGCCTGGACCACGAGCTTCTCGGAATTGAGCTGCTGCATCATAAGGCCCTGCTGGAACAGCGGGATGTTGTCGCGGGAGATGACCTCGGGGCCGTTCTTGCCGATATACGCGGGAAGTTCGACCATCGCGTCGTAAGGCATGTTCGGGATCGCGCCGCGGTTCTGGCAAATCACCAGGAAGCGCGCCTTCGTGTCGTTCTTGAGCGCGACGGCCAGATCGGCGATCCAGTCGCCGTGGCTGCCGGCGTAGAACGTGCTCTCGTCGATCTCGCCCGTGGCCTCATAGCGGTCAATGCCGGCGAACAGGTTGTGCTCGCGCGTCTCCTCCACCTCGTTGGCGCGCGTGCGCTCGGGGTTGGAATGCTCGACGAACTCCTTCTGCTGCAGGTAGTAATTGAGATACGTGTTGGGCAGGTACTCCGGGAAGAGCTCCATGATCTCGTAAACGCCCTTCCAGACGTAATACCAGCTGCCCTTCGTGTGGCGGTTCTGCTTGCTCTCGTCCTCGTTGTCGGTGTTGGACTTCATGAGGGAGCTCATACCCTTGAGATAGCTGCTGGGGAGCAGGATCTCATGCTCCTTGATGTACTCGCGCAGCTGCGGCAGCACCTCCTCGCCCTTGTGGCGGATGCTGGTGAACCAACCGAAGTGGTTGAGGCCGAAGTAGTCGTACTCGACGTCCTTCTTGTCGATCTCGAGCGCGGCGCACACGAGGTCGATGATGGCGATGGGCATATCGCAGATGTTGATGATTCGGGCGTTCGGGCGCATCACGCGGCACGCCTCGGACACGATTGCAGCAGGGTTGGAGTAGTTGAGGATCCAATACGTGGGCTTGGCGTACTTCTCCACATCATCGATGAGCTCGACCATGGGGAAGATGGTGCGCATGCCGTAAGCGAGGCCGCCGCAACCGCAGGTCTCCTGACCGACGCAGCCATGGCGCAGCGGGATCTTCTCGTCCTGCTCGCGCATGGCATAACCGCCCACGCGCATCTGGGCGAAGACGAAGTCGGCGTCGGAGAAGGCGGTCTTCTTATCGGTGGTGACCGTCAACTTGATGTCCAGGCCGAGGTCCTCGTGCAAGATCCAGTCGACGAGCACGCCAACCTTGCGCTGGGGCTCCTCGTTGATGTCGTACAGGCGGATCTCCTCAACCTCGAGCTCCTCTTTGCGCAGCGCGATGGACTTGACGATACCGGGAGTGAAGGTGGAGCCGCCGCCGGCGAGGGTGATGATCATGGTGCATCCTTTCTCATGCGTGAAACGAAAAATGCGCTTGCCCATGTCTGAAACGGCGCGGAATCGCCGCGCGATACGCGGCGCGGGACCGTGCTGACGGGGGCCGGACGGGCTTGCGCGCCCGGCCCCGGTACGAGGCCGACGTGAAGGGGATCGGGACCGCCGTCGAACGCATCGCGCTCGACGCGCCATCCCAAGAGCCCCTCATTTGCGGGCCTACATGTTCTCGAGGGCCTCCTCAACCTGGCCGCGGACCTTTGCGACCTCCATGCCGAAGATAATCTGGATGTCGTTGCCGTTGCGAACGATGCCGCTGTTCTTCATGTGATTGATGAGGTCCTCATCGATGAGGGACTCGTCGGCGACGTTCACGCGCAGGCGGGTGAAGCAGTTCTCGGTGGACTGGATGTTCGCCTTACCGCCCAGGCCTGCGATCAGATCGAGCACAGGGTCGCCGGCGGCGGGAGCGGCGGCAACCTCGTCAGCGGACACAGCTGCCTCGTCAGCGGGAGCGGCGGCCTCCGACACAGTGGAAGACTCGACGTCGTCCTCCTCGCCCTCGCGACCAGGGGTGTGCAGGTGCAGCTTCTTGATGAGCACCGTGAAGACCACGAAGTACAGGGCGGCGTTGATGACACCGAGGACGATCATGAGCGGCCAGTTGGTCTTCTCGACGCCGAGCACCAGATTGGAGACGACGATGTTGATGATACCGCCGGCGGTCGCCGCAGGGATGTTCAGAACCTTGAGCAATACGAGGCTGATGCCGGACAGCACGGCGTGGACCACGAACAGCACGGGGGCGGCGAACACGAACAGGAAGTCCATCGGCTCGGTGATGCAGGTGAGGATCGCGGTGATGATGAGCGGGAGGATAATGGCGCGGGTCTTGTCGCGATTGCGCTTGTAGGAGGTCACGATGAACGCCGTGCCGATACCCAGATAGGGCCACAGGTTGTTGAAGGTGTAGCTATTGAAGTAGGTGCTCGCGGAGAACGGCTGACCGACCATGGCCATCTCGGCGACGCGAATCGGATAGGCGCCGGCGATAACCGTATCGCCCAGGGCGAGCGTGCCGCCCACATCGGAGAACTGGAAGGGCGTGTAAATGAGATGGTGCAGGCCGAGCGGGACGAGCAGCTTGTTAAGCATGCCGTACAAGAACAGGCCGATGTTGCCACTCTCCTGGATCATGCCGGCGAGCGAGGCGATACCGCCCTGCACGGGAGGCCAAGCATAGCAAGCGGCCACACCGAGAAGCAGGGAAATGCAGATCATGATCAGGAACGGGAAGCGGACGCCCGAGAACATGGAAAGGGCGATCGGGAACTGCTTACTGCCGAACTTGTTGAAAACCCAGCCGGCGATGCAGCCCAGAATGATGCCGCCGAAGACGCCCATATCGAGCACCTGGATGCCCAGGACCTCGCTCTGACCGGTGCCGACCAACCCGAGCTGCGTGGGCTCGGCGAGCATGCCGAGCGCCTCGAGGGTGATGTTGTTGGCATTCAGGAACAGGAAGAAGGACATGAGACCGATGAGCGTCGCATGGCCCTTGTCCTTCTTGGCCATCGCGCCGGCGATACCAGCGCAGAAAATCACCGCGAGGTTGTTCACGATGAACATCAAGCTGTTGTAGATGATCTTGCCCATGGTGGCAAAGAACGGCAGCTGCAGGAAGGGAACCACCGAGGTGATGGTCTGATTGGTGAGGAGGATTCCCAAGATCAGCACGGTGCCCGCCACGGACAGGTACATCAGCGGCTGGACGATCGACTTGGAAAACACCTCCAGCGAACTCTTCAGCTTATTTGCCATTGCCTTACGCTCCTTTCTGTTGGTCGCCCGCTGCGACAGACGACTCCCCCGACGCGTCCGCATGCGGGGCGTGTACGAGATTCGCGATGTGGTACACCAGATATCCCTTCTCGGCATCGCTCACGACGCAGCCATACTCCTGCTCGATATCCGCGCCGATGCGCTCGGTGCACTCAAGCGCATCAGGGTACTGGTCTTTACCCAAGTGGAATAGGAAGGTGTCCTCGGACTGCGCGATGCTCTTGTCGAGCACGCGCTGGGAGAAGAACTGAAGGTGGCGCAAAAAACGCTCGTATTGGACGCTACCCTCGTCATACGTGAGCCCAAAAGTTTCGGCCACAGTATTGAGGATGCCGTTGATCATCTTGATTGAAAGCATCAAATGGTCGGCACGTTGTTTCATCGTCGCATTCACTATGTGCAAGGCGATGAAGCCCACCTCCGCCTCGGAGATCTCGATGCCGAGATGACCGCGAATGATCTCCCGAGCTTTGAGAGCGAGCTCAAATTCGCGCCCATAGAAGCGCTTGATCTCGAAGAGAAGGGGGTTGTCGCATATGATGCCCGCCTGCTCGCGCTCAAGGGCCATGGAGATATGGTCGGTTAGAGCGATGAGAACGCTGTCATCGATAACGGAATCGGATTCGCGGCGAAGCATCGCAACGATGTCCTCGGCGATGAGCAGGTACTCGCTCGGAATGCCTTTGATGAGGCGCTCGAGGCGCGAAAGCTGCGTGGGGTCATCGAGGGTGAAGACCTTTTCGAAGGACGCCGAATCAACCACATCTCCGCGCTTGCGACCAAAGGCGATACCTTTGCCCACGGCGATGCGCTCAGTTCCCGCATCGTCGACCATCACGACATTGTTGTTGTAGACACGCTTGATATACACGGCTGTGACCTCGGTCCGAGCAACCGGCTAGCGAATCAGGGAGAGGACGACGTCGCCGCGCGCGACGGCGCCAGCAGGGCACTTGGCCAATGAGAGGTCCGAACCGAGCTCGGTGACGACCATCATCGTCGTGTCCTCGAAACCGGCGGCCGCGATCTTCTCTCGATCAAACTCAACGAGAATCTGGCCCGCCTCGACGCGATCGCCCTGAGCGATGCGAGCGATAAAGCCATCGCCCTTCATGTCGACCGTATCGATGCCGATATGAAGCATGACTCCCATGCCGGCTTCGTCCTTGATAGCGAGCGCGTGGCCCGTCGGGAACAAGGCCTCCACCGTTCCGGAAATAGGCGCGACGAGGACACCCTCGCTTGGCACGATGGCGATACCGTCGCCCATGGCCTTGCCCGCAAAGACGGGATCGTTCACCTCAGAGATGTCCATCACGGTGCCGGATACTGGGCAGAGAACCGTCGCAACGGGGGCTTCCTGAGGGGAGGCTTCGGCCGTGCGACCGTCCTCGGTCGTCGGCTGCTCGACCTCAGATGTCTTACCGCCAAACAAGTTCGAAAGGAAACCCATTTCGTAATCACTCCTCGTGTTGCCGCATCGCGGCATGAAAAAAGACCGGACCGAAACTGTGCGGTTGCGCAAGAATACCGCCACTGGGCGGCGCTTGGCACTGCAAGAGTTTGGTCAGGCCCACGAAGCGCGTCGAGGTAACCTTCCTCATTTCTTGTTGCAGTCTGGAGTATAAGAATCCCCCGCGAGCCGCGTCAAGCCGCAGCACCGAGATGGGGCCTTCGTGCAACCGTGAACGGTAGCTATTTTATGGTAAACGGTCATTCGTTTGCAGAGCCGCATTCAAAAGATCGAACCGGAGGCCCTTCTCGGCTCCTTGGGAGCCTCAGGCTGACGAGCCCTCAACGAAGCAACGCGACGCGACGCGCAGCCATCAGGCACCATGCGCGGTTGAAACCCGTGCGCAAACGACAGCTTATGAACGATTGCAAAAATCGCACTCATGAGTCCATGACGTTTTCCCAGGTAGAGAGCTGTACAAAATGGAGCTTATGAACGAATCGTTCATAAGCTCCTATTTCTGCCGGCAGAATCGTTCATATCCTCAAGGGACATGGCAGCACGACGGCGATGCCGCGCGGAAACGCGATGCGATGCCTTGCTACTCGGCGGCAGCGCCACCGAAGACGGCGCCCTCGACGTCATCATGCGCGACAACGGAAGCGCCCTCGGTATCGATCGGGCCGAAATCCTCGGTCCCGCACTCGGCGCCGTTCGCCGCGGCGCCCGAACTAGCACCGGCCTCATCGCCCGCAGCGGCCTCCCCGCGCAGGCTGCCAACCAGGCTTGCGAGCGCGGCAACCGTACCTGGGAAGTCCGGCGGCGTCTGATCGGCGTGCAGATACGCCCAATTCATCATGAAGGAAGCGGAGGAGAGCGCACCAACGGCGAGCGCGTCGTCGGGGCAGGAGATCTCAACGTCGAACAGGCGGTCATCGCCCATCACACCACGCGTGCGACCGCTGGAAATACCGCCGGCGAGCCCCGTCTCGTTCATGATCTCGACAGTCAGGTGCTCGAGCAGATGGGCAAGCTCCGTATGGCCCATGCAGTCCTGGAACTTGGAACCCGCATCGCCCAGGCACATGTGCTCGGCGATGGCGGGGGCGAGATAATACACGCGGGCGGTCGCCTCAACGTCCTCAGACGTCATGAGGGGCATGCCGGGGTTCACAAGCACGCGGGCGGTCAGCTTCTTGGGTCCCACCGTGACCTTTAGAATGTTGAACAAATCGGCCATGGCCTTACCTTTCTCATCGGCGCCCGAACGGCGTTGATCGACTACATCGCTACGGGGCAACATGTGCACCACGCACACGCGCTCACTTAGCATCCGGGCGCCAGCGTGGCTCACTCGCCTTGCGGCTCGCGCCCCGCCGGAGACGCGTCGCCCCTACTCGCTCTGCTCGGGCTGGTACTCGGGCGTGAGATCATCCGGCGAGATGTTCGCGCCCGCACGCACCGAACGGGAGCGCGTGGCGTTCTCCTGCACGTGCTCGCGAATCGCGCGCTCGACTCCGGACCGAACGTCCGCGGCGCGCTCCTCCTCGGAGGGCTTGGGCTCCTCGAGAGGCGCGATCACACGGATGAGCGAGATGCGCTGCCCACGCATGGACTGCACCTTGAACTTGTACCCATCGGACTCGAAAACCTCGCCGATATCGGGCAGGGAGTCGCACAGATCGAGGATCCAGCCGGCAATGGTCTCGTACTCGTCGCTCTCCTCGATGGGCCAGCCGAGCTCGATCGCGTCATCGCACGGAAAACGCCCATCGACCAGCCACTCGCGCTTGGAGAGACGCGTGAGGTACTTGTTATCGGGGTCGAACTCGTCCTCGATCTCGCCGACGATCTCCTCGACGATGTCCTCGATGGTGATGATGCCGGCAGTGCCACCGTATTCATCAACCACCACGACGATCTGGTCGTGCGCCGTCTGCATCTCGGAGAGCAGGGGCAGGATGTCCTTGGTGTCGGGGATAAAGGTGGCGTCGCGCATGAACTCCGACACGGGACGATCGCCCTCGCCGCCCATGACGGGGCCGATCAGGTCCTTGATGTGGGCGATGCCGACCACGCCGTCCTGATCCTCGTGAAACACCGGCATACGGGAGAAGCCTGTCTGGCGCATGAGGTTCATGACCTCGATAACCGTCTGGACATCCTCGGCCATGGTCACGTCGACGCGCGGCACCATGACCTCGCGCGCGGAGGCGTCACCCAGGTCGAACACCTCATGGATGATGCGCTTCTCCTCGTCGAGCAGGGTGTCCTGCTCGTTGATCATGTAGCGGATCTCCTCCTCGGAGACATTCTGACGGTCGTCGGCGTTCTTGATGCGCAAGATGCGAGCGAGACCGTCGGCGGAAGCCTGCGTCAGCCAGACGAGCGGGCGAGCGATCTTCTGGAACACCGTGAGCGGTTTGGCGACGCGCTTGGCCATGCCCTCGGCATCGGCCAGGGCGATGCGTTTGGGAACAAGCTCGCCCACGACGATCGAGAGGTAAGACACGGCGAGCGTGATGAGCACGGGCGCGAGGCCGGGGGCGACCATGGCCAGCGCGTCGATACCGAAGCTCGACAGCCACTGCGCGAGCGGATCGGACAGGCTCGTCGAGGCGACCGCAGAAGACGCAAAGCCCACGAGCGTGATCGCGACCTGGATGGTGGCGAGGAAGCTGCCGGAATTGGCCGCGAGCTCGGCGGCGCGGGCGGCGCGGCGGTCGCCTTCTTCCGCCTCGTGGTCGAGCACGGCGCGCTTGGCCGTGGTGAGGGCCATCTCCGACATGGAGAAGTAGCCGTTAACGACGGTAAGGACAAGTGTGGTGATGATACTGATGGTGATGTCCATGGGGACGGGTTCAAACCTCCTGGGTAAGTGAATGGCGCGAGCAATGCGTAATTGGGGACGGGTGCGAATTACACATCGCACGATGCACACAAATCGATGTGTAATGTGCACCCGTCCCCCATTACACATCCGAGGATTTACGCACCAGAAGCTAGATCACGAAGAGGACCACCGCCAAGAATTGCAGCACGCTGCCGGCAAGAACCCACAGGTGGAAAATACTGTGCATATAGCGAATCTTCTTGAGAACGTAGAACACCGCTCCAACGGTATAGCACACGCCGCCCACGGCAAGCAGCACGAGCGCGGTGGGATGCAGCGCGGCGACGAGCTGCGGCAAGCGGAAGACGACGAGCCAGCCCATCGCGACGTAGATTACAGCGGTGAGCCAATGGGGCTGGCGCTCGCGCATGAACGCCTCGAACAGCACGCCCGCGATTGCGATCGCCCACACGGCGATGCACAGCGGGATACCGCCGGCATCGGCCAGCGTGATGAGGCAAAACGGGGTGTACGTGCCCGCGATGAGCAGGTAAATGCAGCTATGGTCGATCACACGAAAGACGCGCTTGGCAGCCGGGACGGCAATGGCGTGATACAGCGTCGATGCAAGATATTCGAGAATGAGCGCGACGCCGAAGATGATCGCGCTGGCGAGCGACGCCGGATGAGCCCCGTCCACGGCCGCCTTCACGACCATGACGACGAGCGCGGCGATGCCGAGGGCGACGCCTATGCCGTGCGTGATGGAGTTCGCGATCTCCTCGCCCAGCGTATACTGGGGCACCAAGTGACGCTTGACCGTGCGAGCCGCCGCCTTGACCGGCGCTCCGACGGTGGCGACCGCCTCCTTTGCGGTCGAACCGGCGGCATGCAGCAAGCGCTGCGTCCGCGATGTCGCGTCGGCGCGCGCTATGGGAGCAGGGACAGCCGCGACATCGGGTCGCGGCGAGGGACTGTCGCTCGCGTCAGGCATGGTCTCAGATCGTCCTCCAAAAATAGCTACACTGCTCGTTACTATAGCAAAATGACGTGGTACGCGCGAGGAAGCGCACCACGTCACCCATGTCTATGAAGACTCGTCACAACCCGCGCGCAGGAGCGCGACGGCGGCTCATCACGCCAGGCCGAGTTGCTTTTTAACACCGGTCGCACGCCTGCGGCTGACCGGGATGCTCGCGTCCGTTCGGCCGAGCTTGAGCTGCATGAGACCACTCGGCTTGAGTACCTCGACATCGCGGACGTCGTCGATATTCACCAGGAAGCTGCGGTGCACACGTAGGAACCCCTCGTTCGCCAGACGGCGCTCCAAAACCGAGATGGAATCATTGACCAGGTAGGTGCCGGTCTCCGTATGAGCGGAGGCGTAATCGGCACGAGCCTCGATATAGGCGATGTCGGTCACGGGGATGTAGGTGCGCTTGCCGTTGCGCTCACCCTGGATGCGGCGGACGGGTTCGGCCACCGCCGGCCGGCGGGCGTTGAGGGCGTTCTCGACCTTGTCGAGTGCCTTCTCAAGTCGGTCCTGCTCAACCGGCTTGAGCACGTAGTCCGCCGCGTCCAGTTCGAACGCCTCTGCCGCGTACTCGGAAAACGCCGTCACAAACACGATCACCGGGGGCTTCTTCAGCTTTTGCAGCGTATCTGCGAGCTGAACGCCGCTCGTGCCGGGCATCTGAATGTCGAGGAACAAAACCTCGGGGCCAAAGGCCAAAATCTTCTCGACCGCCTCCGTCGCCCCGCCGGCCTCCTCGATGCGTCCGACGCGGCCGTCCTGCTTGAGCAGGTAGTTCAACTCAGCGCGAATCGGCGGCTCGTCATCGACAATCAAAACACGCCATGCCTGGTCGGCCATGCCATCTCCCTTGTCCCATGGGCTCTGCGCCCAACACGCCATCCAATCAAATCGGCCGCGACGCGCAACCGTATGTCGCGCACAGTCAGGGCCTTAGTGTAACGCGGGCACAGGGCGCGGCGCGCCCGCATCGACCCGCAAGGCGCGCTGCGCCGCGGACCGAATCGCCGTCACCTGGCAGAGGGAAGCGCCGTCCCCTCCGGCTCGTGAGGCTCGCCGATCAGGTCCACCGTCACGCGCGTTCCCACGCCCTCCTGCGATTCGACGTGGATGCCCGATTCCGCGCCGAAGAAGAAGTGTATGCGCATGAGCACGTTGACGAGGGCCAAACCGCCGCCGCGCCTGAGTGAGCCGTCCGCCGTAGTGGGAGCGCTCCTCCTGCTCATGGATTCGAGCTTGGCCTCGACGCACTCACCATCCTCCTCGGCGCAACCGCACGGGCATGTATTGTCCACATCGCGCTTCACGTCGAGCAGGTGGGCGAGCGTCTCCTCGCTCATGCCGATGCCATCGTCCTCGACCACAATCTGGATACCGTCATCCGTCTCAAGGGAGGAAAGCTTGATGGACAACGGCTCGACCTCACGCATCGCATGCTTGATGCAGTTCTCGAGCAGCGGCTGCAAGATGAACGGCGGAACGCGGCAATCGAGCGTGAACGGATCGAAGTCGACCGAGAGCTTGAGACGGCCGTCACCGTAACGCGCCTGCATGAGGTTGATGTAGCGCATGCCCTGGTCGAGCTCGTTCTCGAGTGAAGTGAGCGCATCGGAGTTCGACAGCGTCTGGCGATAGTAGTTCGAGAAGTCGATGAGCAGCGAGCGCGCCTTCTCCGGCTCCGTACGCACGAGCGACACGATGGTTCCGATGGTGTTGAACAGGAAATGCGGATCGACCTGGGACTGCAGTGCGCGCAGCTCCATGCGGGCGCTCAAATCCTCCTGGCGCTCGAGCTCGAAGCTCGCCAGCTGCGTGGAGATCAGCTCGGCAAAGCCCGTGGCGAGCGCGGTTTGACGTGCATCGATGTCGCTGTAGCGCGGATAGTACAGCTCGAAGGTCCCCATGCAGCGGTCGCGCACGATGAGCGGGGCCGTGATTCCAGCCTGCAGGCGCGGGAAGAAATACGGCTCATCGGGACCGGTTGTCTCGCGCGCGAAAACCTCCATGCGCTCGCTCTCGATGACGCGCAGCGTGCTCTCCAGAACGACCGGCGTGCCCGTGGGGCAGCGGTCTGAATCCTCGCCCCAACTCGCGACGACCGCCGTGCCGTCGGTAATACAGATCGCCGAGGCCAGGGTCTCGGGCAGGATCAGTTTGCACGCGCCCAACGTCGCCTCGGGCACCAGACCGTGACGGGTGTAAGCGAAAATCTTGCTCGCGATGCCGAGCGTTCGGTCGGTCGCGGAGAGCGAGAAGTCATCGGGCGCGACGAACACGTACGCAAAGAAGAAACACAGCAAGACGAGGCCGGCGATGGTGATAACCGCGGGGACCGGGTTGGGGTTGGTCACGAATTCGAGGGCCAGCAGGCCGAGCAACATCGGGACGCACAGGATGAGGCCGCGCAGCGCCCAACTCTGAGCGACGCGGAAGAATTTCGTCTGATTCCAACGGGCAAACGGCCGCTGCACGCAAACACCTACCTTTTTGACATTCATCACACGTGCTCCATGATACCAATCGGCCGAAAAAAACGCCCACCCCGAATAGCGGGATGGGCGCTCGTGTCGTCCCCCTGGAGCGGCGCCCTGCCCCGCCCCGGGTAAACGCGGGGGCTCCCCGGCCCCTCCACGACGCCGCTTCCCTATCTATTGCGAAGCCGCTACGCCTGGAGGCAGAGCCGAGGAGCCCTATGGGAGTAACTCAGTTACTCGGAGTACTTGTTGCCCTCACCGAAGGTGCCGGCGTCGACAATCCAGCCGTCCTTCATGATGACGTCCATGTTGTCAACGTTGAGGGTGTGGATGTCAGCGGCGACATCGCCATTGACGACCAGCAGGTCGGCGCACTTACCGACCTCGAGGGAACCGGTCTCGTCCTCGATGTGGCACATCTTGGCACCGTTCAAGGTGGCGCAGGTGATGGTCTCGACCGGGGTGAAGCCGATCTTGTCCACGAACTCGTACATCTCCTCGATGGAGCAAGTGCCGTAAGGAGTGACGAAGGAGAAGGAGTCGGAACCGATGGTCATCACGACGCCGCGCTTCTTGGCCTCGCGCAGGCAGTCGTAGTTGCGCTGGAGCTCCTTCTCGACGAGGGTGCCCTCGTACTTGTCATGCAGCTCGGGCACGTAGACCGGCGGATAGGTGGAGTACCAGGTGGGCAGGAAGGCGATCGTCGGGGTGAAGAAGGTGCCCTGCTCGGCCATGAGGTCCATGGTGCGCTCGTCGATGTCGAAGCCGTGAATCAGCTGCTCGCAGCCAAAGCGGACGGAATCGTAGGCAGCGGCGTGATTGTTGTAGCAGTGGCTCCACACCGGGATGCCGACCAGCTTGGCCTCGTCGATGACGGCCTGGATCTCCTCGGAGCAGTAGTGCTGGTCGCGGCCGGAGTCCCAGCGCCAGATGCCACCGCCGGTAGCCCAGATCTTGATGGCGTCGGGGTTCTCACGCAGGCGGCGACGAACGGCCTTGCGCAGATCCCACGGACCGTCGACCTGGTCGCCCCAAGGATGGGACTCTTTGTTCTCGAGCTGGCTGCAGTGGTGGGAGTCACCGTGGCCGGCGGTGCGGCAGAAGCCGAGGCCGGTGGCGAGGACGCGAGGACCCTTGAAGACGCCCTTATCGATGCAGTCGCGAATCTGAATGCCGAAGCGGCCGATCTCGCACACGGTGGTCAGACCGTGGGTGAGGCAGTCGTAGGCCTGCTTGACGGCGACGGCCTGCTTCTCGAGGAGCGGCTGCATGACCCAGTCGGTGTCATCGTCGGTGAGGTTGCCGGAGAAGTGCAGGTGGGTGTCGATGAGGCCGGGCATGACGGTCTTACCGGTAGCGTCGATGACCTCGTAGCCCTCAGGGGTGTCCTGGTGGGCGCCGGCGTACTCGATCTTGCCGTTCTCGTCGACGAGAACCAGGGAGTTCTCAACCGGATCGGCACCGGTGCCGTCGATGAGCTTGCCGCCGACGATTGCATACTTCTTACCCATGTTGTTCCTCCTTATTGGAACGATGGATTGGCTAGTGGCACCCGACCGCGCGGGGTACGTGCACGGCCGGGTATGCCGCAAGAGAGGAGAGACGCGGCGGATATGCCGCGATGGAACGCGGAGCTCGGTGCACTTTGTTCCATGGTGGGGTCGGCGCCGGGGCGCTCTCCCCTGGGGGGGTCGGTGTGGACCCCCGGAGTGCGGCGGGCGCGTCGTGTCGTGCGCCCGCCGACGAAGGGGTTTCGCTACTTCTTGGCGCGAGCCTTGGTGGCGAACATGAGGATCAGGCCAACGACCAGCCAGCCGAGCACGATGGACCACTCAACCATGTTGAGGGAGGCCGGGCTGAAGGGCAGGACGAGCAGGCCGATGATGATGGCGCCGGCCAGGATGGCCAGGAGGATACCGAACTTGCCGCCAGGGACCTTGTAGGGACGAGGCAGGTCGGGCTCGGTGTAGCGCATCTTCAGGCACGCAAGGGCGACCATGGTGCAGGAGAGGATGAACGCCAGGGCGGACACGTTGGTCAGCGGGATGAGCATGTTCTTGCCCAGGAACGGACCGATGACGGTGATGATACCGAGGACCACGCAAGCGAGCTTGGGGGCGCCGGACTTCTCATCGACCTCGGCGAACTTCTCGGGGAGCTGACCCTTGCGGCCCATGGCGAGCATGATGCGGGAGGTAGCGCCGTAGAAGGAGTTCATGGGACCCATGGGCCCGAGGGTGGCGATGACGAGCATGGCCACGTACAGGATCATGTTGATGTTCTTCAGGCAGGCCAGAGCGGGAACGGGCTGAGCCACGAACTCGTTCCAGGGGAGGATGGTGCCGAAGGAGTAGATGCAGACCATGTAGAAGCCACCGGCGGCCAGAAGGGCCAAGGTGATGATCTTGCCGAACTTGTTCCAGTTGAGGCCCTCGGCTGCTTCCTCAGCCTGCTGAGGAATGGTGTCGAAGCCGGCGTAGAAGAACGGGGTCAGAACCAGGACCGAAACGATGCCTGCGAACAGGCTGGTGCCCTCGGTAGCGGGCTTGCCGCCGCCAGCACCGGTGACCTGGGAGAACACGGGCATGGCGTTGTCCGGCGAGCCGGTGAACAGCGAGACGCCCATGGCGAGCAGCATGCCGCAGAGCAGGGCCTTGGTGAGGAAGGCCTGCAGCTTGGCAGCGGAGCTGGCGCCGCGGAAGTTCAGGAAGACCACGTAGCCGGCGAAGGCGAGCGCGATCAGCGTCGGGAACAGGTAGACGTCTGCACCGAGGATGGTGTAGAGCTTGACGGCGCGGAGCCACTCAAGACCGGGCAGGCTGCCGAACATGTCCGAGACCAGCGTGGAGATGGCGATTGCCTCCCACGGGCACAGGATGCCGTTGCCCAGAGCCAGGAACCAGCCGGTGATGTAGGACGCCGTGTGACCGAAGGTGCGGTCGACGTACTCCACGATACCGCCGGAAACCGGGATGGCGGCCGTAAGCTCGCCAAACACCGCTCCGATGGGCACCAAGGCGATGGCGCCCAAGAGGAATGCGATCATAGCGGGGACAGGACCGCCGCCAACGACCATCCAGTCGCCGACCTGCAGGACCCAACCGGTACCGATGATGGCGCCGAAGCCGATGGTAAAGAAGTTCCACAGCGACAGCGTCTTCTTCATGCCGCCCTGATCGGCAGCAGAAGCGTTGGTTTCCGCCATAGCACGCCTCCTTTCTTTTGTTTGGGGCCGACGTGTCCACTCGTCGACCCGCCCCCTCGCGCTCGCCGGTTTGGCGGGCGCCTTTTCCATGTCCTGAAGAATATTGCCAACCGATGTGAAGGTTTGCGGTCAGTCGACGTTCGGAATGTCATCGCAGACGAGCGGGCGCCGTTCTTCGACTAACGGTCGTTGCGCGAAAGGGCGGCCGCGCCCGATTTTCCGTTCACCGACCAAATCGACCAGTCGCGGAAGTGGGGCTCGCAGCCACCAAAGTAGGTTATAAGGCGAGCGGCCCTTCGCAGCGCCCCGACCCGATCGCACCCGGACGGACAGATGCCCAGGTGTTTATATTTGGGCTGGTAGAATGTACTTCGTTTGTTTTCGATGGCGTTTGAGCCGTCTCGATCCAGGAGGCACCGATGGACGACCGATACCGCGGGGACGACCCCCGTCGCTCCGTGTGCCTTGCATCCTCCGCGAACAACGGGGCCACGCGCGACCGCGCTCCCCTGCCGCTCGGCGTCAACGAGCGGACGCGCGGCGTGGGATCGCGCCCGATGAACGGCAACGGCGTTCGTCCGAGCAAGGGCGCCGCCCCGCATCCCGAGTTCCGTCCGCCCGCGCGTGCAGCGGCCAGCGCTCCCGTGTATCGCGGCCCCCGCACGCCGCGCTCGCCGAGCGCCCACGCCCCGCAGCCACAAGGCGCTCGGGACCCGCGCCCCATGCGCCGAGACTCCTATGGACGCGATTCCCGCGTCGGACGAGCATATCCCGACCCACAGACGCGCCCAACGGGTAGGCCCTCTTCCAGAGGCCGCGCTCAAAACCAACCGTCTCGCGGCGCCGGTCAGCGCCGAACCCTCAACGGAAGCTACGCCCACACGCCCTCACGTCACCGCTCAGGCAAAGGCCGGGGTCCGCGCGCGGGATACGTAGGCGGGCCTTTGCGTGGGGGCCGCAACACCGGTCGCATCTTCTCGCGTCCCACTTGGCGATCCGTGCTGTTCAACCCGCGCGGAATCGCCGTGCTCTTGGTAATCGCGGTGATTGGTGCGGGGGGCCTCGGCATCAACGCCAAAATCCAACGAGACAAAGCAGAGGAAGCCGCGCGCATCGAGGCGAAGAGGGAAAGGGAGCTCCTCGCCAAGCAGGCGGTCGACCCGTTCAAGCTCGGGCCCACCGCCATCCCCGTCTCCACGCCGCGCTCGCAATGGACGGCGGGCACAATGCCGCATCTCTATCAAACCGACCCGCTCTGGGCAAACAAGCCTTACGCCGGAAGCAACATCCGCGTCGCCGGCTGCGGCCCCACGAGCCTTTCCATGGTCTACACATACCTGACGGGCAAGACCGATCTCGACCCGGTCGCCATGGCCTCGTTTGCCGAGGAGCACAATTTCGCCCCCACCGGTGCGACCGAATGGCGCTTCATGACCGACGGCGCCGCCGCCATCGGATTGAGATCGACCCCCGTGGCCCCTTCGCGCGCGAGCATCGCATCCGCGCTGGATGCCGGCATGCCGATCATCTGCTGCCTCACGCCCGGCGACTTCACCACGGTCGGGCATTTCCTTGTCATCAAGGGCATGGACAGCCGCGGCATGGTCGAAATCCATGACCCCAACAGCCCCTACAACAGCGCAAAACGCTGGCCGATCAGCCAGATTCTCCCGCAAATCGAAGCGCTTTGGGCCTTCTCGATCTAACCCTATACAAATAGACGCCCCGGGGCAGTAAGCCGGGGCGCCTGGGAGAGGGAGGCTCTGTAAGCGTCACGCGCGATGCAGCAACCACACGCGACGACGGAAATCATCGGACGCCCGGCCGGCTCGAAGCGGCAGCCGGGCGCCTGACGACATAGGGGGTACTAACCGACGATGCGGGTACCGGAGAGACCGGCCATGGTCTCGGCGGCCTTGTCCAGGGCGCCGATGATGCAGGTGCGGCCCTTGCGGGAGCGAGCGAACTTGATGGCGGCGCGGACCTTGGGCTCCATGGAACCCTTGCCGAACTGGCCCTCGTCAGCGAGCTTCTCGGCCTCGTCGGCGGTGAGCTCCTCGAGCTCCTGCTGATCGGGCTTGCCGAAGTTGATGGCGACGTGCTCGACGGCGGTCAGGAGGAATATGACGTCGGCGGAGCAGTCCTCAGCGAGGAGCTCGCCACCCATGTCCTTGTCGATGACGGCGGCGACGCCCTTGTAGCAGCCCTTGTTCTCGTAATCGCGGACGACGGGGATACCACCGCCACCGCAGGCGATGACGATAAACTCGTTGTCGAGCAGGTTGAGAATGGAGTCGGCCTCGACGATCTTCTTGGGCTCCGGGGAAGCCACGACGCGACGCCAGCCACGGCCAGAGTCCTCGACGAAGGTCATCTCGGGGTTCTCAGCCATAATCTCCTTGGCCTGCTCCTCGGTGTAGAAGGGACCGATGGGCTTGGTGGGGTTGGCGAAGGCGGGATCATCCGGGTCGACCTCGATCTGGGTGACGACGGAGGCGGCGTGCCAACGCTTATAGCGCTTGTGCATCTCGCGACCGATGCCCTGCTGCAGGTGATAGCCGATGTAGCCCTGGGACATGGCGCCGCACTCGGGCAGATCCATGGAGGGGGTGCCGATGGCGTCGTGAGCAGCGGCGAAGGCGTTCTGGATCATGCCGACCTGCGGGCCGTTGCCGTGGGTGATGATGATCTCGTTGCCCTGCTCGATGAGGCCGAGCAGCGCGTGGGCGGCGTGGGCGACCTTCTCGATCTGCTCTTCAGGGGTGTTGCCGAGGGCGTTGCCGCCGAGGGCGACGACGATGCGATCGGGCTTGCCAAGGGGCTTGGACATAACTGCCTCTTTTCTTCTCGTTTTGCTGGTAGCAAATATTCACCAGCTGACGTACTTTATGCAATATACCCTCCCAAGCACAATCGATTAACAGTGATTTCGACTGTCTTGGTGAACGGACGATAATTGGCGATAAACGTAATATCCCAAGGGTATAGGCATAGTTTGACCACATTGCTCAAACGGTTTTGCACGCCTTAAATCTGTATACCCATCCTGCCGATTTGGCATGTCTATTCATCTCTATACAAAAATCTGGGCGAATATGCGTACCTGTGATTTCAATGGAGTGGGCACCGACCACCCTTCGCAGTTCCTGGCGACCGAGCCTGCGGACAGCTCAAAAGGAACGGTCGCCTGACGGGGAGACAACACGCCAGGCGACCATGACAGGAAATCGCAGTGAAAGCGATGTTGAACGGCTGCTTTCATGCGCACGGATAATCGATTGCCACGTTCAGGCGGGATTGGTCGCGTCCGAGCGTGAAATGGAAACTACGCGGTCGGCTCCTGCTGGGTGATGCAGTGGATGTTGCCGCCACCGTAGACGACCTGCTCGGACTTGACGCCCACGCACTTGTAGACGCCCTCGCCCCAGACCTCGTCGTCGATCTTCTGAAGCGTGTCGACGGCCAGCTGGTCGTTCTCGTCGCCGTACTGCGGCACGATGACGCCGTGGTTGGTGACGAGGTAGTTCATGTAGGAAGCGATCAGCGGCTCGTCGGCAACGCGGGGCTCGGCGTTCTCGTCGGCGTCGATGGTGTCGCAGGAAGCCTGGTCCATGAACAGCGGGTTGACGGGCATGGGGAGCTTGTAGACCTTCATCTTGCGGCCCTTGGCGTCAACGGCGTTGGAGAGGGTCACGTAGGC
>ENA-UEPG01001047-UEPG01001047.1-human-gut-metagenome-genome-assembly--contig:-NODE-1047-length-23607-cov-4.773651_pt1 | contig 23607 bp, 13 predicted proteins | sample MGYA00242893_ERZ507902 | MGnify/ENA primary metagenome ERZ507902 (study PRJEB26167, sample SAMN06115491) | human gut metagenome | host: Homo sapiens | place: China:Gansu | collected 2015-04-23...
TCCTTAGCTCAGTCGGTTAGAGCATCTGACTGTTAATCAGAGGGTCCTTGGTTCAAGTCCAAGAGGAAGAGCAAAAAGGTTCGTCATTATGGCGAACCTTTTTTGTTTTCATTATTTAGTTATCTTCATCAAGCTTCCGCAACCGCCAAGGTCAATACACTGATACGTATCCCTCCTATCTCACGAAATACATCAGCACAGGCAGTAGTTGTAGCTCCTGTAGTCAAAACATCATCCACAATCAGAATATGCTTCCCTACTAATCGTTCCGGATGGCGGAGTTTAAAAATACCTTCCACATTCTCCCATCTCTCATAAATCGATTTACGGGTCTGTGTATTGGTATGTTTCTCGCGGATCACGGAAGAAGTATCTACAGGTATCCCTGTCACTTGAAACACGCCACGGGCAATCCACTCACTTTGATTATATCCACGAGCTCTTTGTTTACGGGGATGCAAAGGTACGGGAATGACAACATCTACATCTTCAAAAAAGCCGGTCGGCAGTAATTCCGCCGCCATGCAACGTCCCATCACCGCTCCCAGTTCTTTCCTTCCACCATACTTCAATTGATGTAGGATCCTGCGGAAATCACTTCCTTTCCGATAAAAGAAATAAGAGGTGGCACGTTCCAGAGGAAACTTTCCCCAAAACATACGCTCTACAGGATTATCCTTCATTTTATGATAATTCGTACGCGGCATATCTATATTGCAACGAGTACAAATAGTATCCTCACCCTCTATAAGTGATGCTCCGCAAACTGCGCAGCAGCGTGGAAAAAAAAGATGGAACAAAGGACCGAACCAATATTTCACAGTATGTTTCATCAGGCTATTTCTTTATGTCACATCCCCAACGGAGGGACTTCTTGTATCAGTTGTTGCAATATAGGATGCAGATATCCATTCGTGGCAATAATATGATGCCCTTCTATAAAATTCTCATTCCCATAAAAGTCAGTCACCCGGCCGCCGGCTTCCAGCACCAGCAATGCGGCAGCCGAATAATCCCATTTGCCGATGAAAGCTTCCGCCCAGGCATCAAAACGTCCGGCGGCTACATAGCATATTGCCAAAGCTGCAGAACCAGTCATACGGATACCACCAACCTTACCATACAAATTATGTATCAGATGTTCTCCCGTACGGGCATATTGACATGAGTTATAAGGCAATTCAACTACCAGAAAAGCATCTTCCATCTGCTGCACATTGGAAACCTGTATCCGCTGGCCATCCACATACGCACCTCCACCTTTCCAGCCATAGAAACACTCATCCCTACAGGGATCATACACTACTCCGATCAAGAGTTCCTCTTTAGACCGAAGAGCTATACATACACAATAAGGCGCGTTGTCATGGATATAATTTGTAGTCCCGTCCAACGGATCCACTACCCAACAATAAGGTTCATCCTGATACACTGCCGAACCTTCTTCCGTAATAAAACCGGCTTCCGGCAACAAAACGGAAAGTTCAGCAACAATCTGTTTTTCCGATTCTTTATCTACATAAGACACATAGTCATGCGCATGTTTCTTCTCCACGCTTTCACTGCGGAAAGTTTTTCTCTCTTCTTTCAAGAAACTTCCTGCATCCATAGCAATGCGGCAAACTTTTGCGGTAAGTGATGCTAAATCCATATTCGTATTCTTTTTCTTTGTTATTCTATTATTTCCCGGGCAATCCAGGCGCAGGCCTCAGCGTCGGCTAATGCATGGTGATGCTGCTCCAACTCATAACCAAAGTAGGCAGCTACCGTATGCAGCTGATAGTTGGGCAAACCTTTGATCCGTCTTCGTGCCGTACTCAAGGTACAATGAAATTCATAATCAGGATAATCTAGGCTGTAAGTTCTGAATACGGCTTTCAGACAACTCTCATCAAAACCTTTATTATGGGCTATGAGCGGTAATCCTTCAATAAGTGGCGCTATCTCCTGCCATACGGTGGGAAATATCGGAGCTTTTGCCGTATCTGCCAGTGTCAATCCATGCACACGCGTATTCCAATAGGTATAGTATTCCGGTTCGGGGCGAATCAGACTATAATAAGTATCTACAATCTCTCCTTCCCGCACAATCACCACACCGACACTGCACACACTGGTACGCTGTTCGTTGGCTGTTTCAAAGTCTATGGCAGCAAAGTTTTCCATAATTCAGAAATTCCAAAGGTCCTATTACGGTTCCTCCACCTGCTGATAAATCAGATTTCCCCGTTGACTAATAGTCCATTTATCGTTCTCCAGACGGACATTCTTCGTATCATCATCCTCTACATTCCATGCGTATCCCCCCGAAGGTAAAGAGCGGCGATCCAGTATTTCGCTCGGGCGGTCGTCAGAAAAGAAGAGTTCTACTTGCAGCGAATCGGGCGAAAAAACAATATAGGCGGCTTTTTCTTTATCTGCCACATCGGCTACACGTACTCCTTTCTCCCAAAGACGGATGCAGTCTTTCAGAACCTCACTCCAGGTATATCCTGCGGAAGCTATACAACCGTGAGCATCCTTATCATCACCCACCTTATTCTCTTCACCCTTTTTACTCTGAGAGTTTCCACAACTTGTAAACAGGAGGCTTACACACATCAATAGTAAAAAACAAGCATTTCCAGTTTTCATAAGAATCATCTATTTATATTTTGCACCCCAAAAGTACGAATAAATATGAAGTGGGGAAAGTTATCACATTTATTTCATGCGGGGAAAAGAAGTTCAGCTTCAATAAAGTATTCCAATAAGTTGTCAGCACTCCAGCATTGATAACGCTCACCCTTCTGTCAGTCACAGTTTAATGGCAGTATATAACAGGTGAGAAATTAAAAGAAATTTCATTGGGATGTGGTTACCCTGTAACCAAACAGAAATATTTTCCGAAAACATAAAAAAAAGATAAGTTGCCCAAATAGAGGATAAACATAGAAAAGTAGAAACTAAATGGGAAAATAAGATATTTTAGTGTGGCAATTCGTTCCTTAACCTCCCAAATACCCACTTGAAGAATTTGTTTTTTTAAGCATATTTTATGATATTTGTAGTCAAACCATTCAAAACGAAAGCGAAAGCAGCAGACCTGAATGATTAATTAATAAGCATATACAACATTTTACTTCAACATCATAAATTAAATGGCTTATGAAAAAAATTACTACTCTATTAACAGCCATTATCGGAATGGCATTCATGAATCAAGTATCAGCAACCCATGTCACAGTAGAAGTCCCTACTGCCGGGCAACTGAGTTCTTTAGTACAAAATGCAAACTGTGACAGTATCACCATTTCGGGAAACCTGGATGGAAATGATTTTTGGTTTATCAGAGAGCAAATGCCTAACTTGATTTACTTGAACATAGGTAAAGTTACAGTGCCAGATAACAAACTTCCCGAGTCTGGTCTATACTCAAAGAAAGCACTACAGAAGATCATACTTCCTGACAATTTGGAAACAATAGGAAATCATGCTTTCGCCTACTGTTCCAACCTGAAAGATATCACTTTCCCTAAATCATTGGTTACAATAGAATACAATGCATTTTATCAGAGTGGTTTAACCGAAGCTACACTTCCTGATAAACTAAAAAACATAGGAGATGCTGCTTTCTACGAATGTTACAACCTAAAGAAAGTGAACTTCCCTGAGAAATTAGTCAGCATAGGCAATAGCGCATTTCGTCAATGCAATTTATCCGAAATTGCATTCCCTGACAGTCTAAAAGCAATAGGAAGTAATGCTTTCAGATATTGCCAGCAACTGCAAAAAGTTACATTTCCGGAAAAGCTGGAAACAATAGGCACCCATGCTTTTAACGATTGTTTCCGTCTACACACAGCCACACTTAAAGGCAAAACCGCACCGGTAATATCCGACAACACTTTCAACTACACTAAAGTATTTTATGTACCGGAAGGCGCTGCACAAACCTATAAAGAAGCTCCTAACTGGTCTAATTTGGTTATTATAGATGGAAATACGCCAAAGAAAATAACTGTAACTTTAACTACTGCCGGAACTTTGGGAGAAGAAATCCTAAAACAAGTTGACTACGTAAAACAAGTTAATGAATTGGTAATAAACGGTCCCCTAAACAGCGATGATTTTTATCAAATACAACAACAAACCACCAATTTAATCGCTATCGACCTGATAGGAGCCACTATAGAATCATTACCTGAAAATTTCTTCTACGAGAGAACCGCCCTACTTGACATAAAACTCCCTGCTACCCTGAAAAGTATCGGAAGATATGCTTTTTACCGATGCCACGGATTAACCCAAATAACTATACCAGAAGGGGTAACGAATGTCGGGGATTGCGCTTTCAGTGAGTGTATTTCACTGAAAGAAATTGAGTTGCCAACTACACTGACAGATATTAAAAATGGAGCTTTTCAAAATTGCTGGAGTTTAGCAAGCATCCAAATTCCCGATAATGTTACTACTATCAGCCAATCTTCCTTTTACCACTGCACTTCATTAATACAAGTGAAGTTTCCGACTAAATTGAAGAGTATCTCCAATTCTGCATTTCAAGAATGCAGTGCACTAACCAAAATAAATTTGCCCGAAGGAGTACTGACCATAAGTTCAAATGCATTTTACCAATGTTCCGCATTGGAAGAAATCTCTTTTCCCTCAACTTTGACAACACTCGGAAGCACTGCCTTTTACCATTGTAGCAATCTCACAGAAATCACTTTGCCCGCCTCACTGACCTATTGCTATCATCCATTTTACGAATGTCACAATATCAAGAAAGTTACCTGCCTTGCATCCGTACCACCAACATTAGAAAACGACTATGATATTCTCTACGGTGTAGATAAATCCAGCACAGAACTCTTAGTGCCTTTCTGGTCCGTAAACAGCTATAAACTGGCCTCAGGTTGGGATGCATTTCCTACAATCAATCCTCTGGATTATGAAACAGACCTCATCAACGTGCCCGGCGAACTGGTCATAGCCGCGGATATCCGTTTCAAGAACAATCCGACCGTATCCGTATTTGATAACGGCCGACTGACAGTCAGAGGAACCGATGCACTCTCTATGAAGAAGTACACACAAAGCCACACACTTAGTGGATATGATGATAATAACTGGTCCTACCGCAATCCTGTCTATACGAACTTACTCAGCGAGTCCGGAGCCATGCGTGCCGACAGCGTCGTCTACAAGTTGAATCTGAAAAGAGAGTATTGGCAGTTCATCACACTTCCTTTCGATGTGAACAGGGCAGATATGCAAGTGAACAATGACGCCCTCTTTGTCATCCGTTACTATGACGGCAAAGCACGAGCCGATGGTGAAACCGGCAACTGGAAAGACGTACCCGCCAACGGAACGCTGCAAGCCGGAACCGGCTATATCATTCAAGCCAACAAACAGACCCAACTCACCCTGAAAGCCATCAACAATGACAACAAAAACCGGCTCTTCTCCGGCAATTCCTTAAAACGGACACTGGATGAATACGCCTCCGAGTTCGCCCACAATGCCAGTTGGAACTTCATAGGCAACCCCTATCCATGCTTCTATGATATTTATTACATGGACTATACCTCTCCCATCACCATATGGGACACCCGCAACCGGACTTACACCGCTGTCTCAACCGAAGACGATAACTACATACTCAGTCCGATGCAAGCATTTTTCATTCAGAAGCCGGTGGAAATGAAAGAAATCAGCTTCTCCGCCGAAGGCCGCCAACTGGACGCCACCGTACGCCAACGCACTACGACCCGTTCCGCCATTTCATCGGACCGTACCGTCTTCAATTTTGCTTTGAACGATGGCATTTATACCGATCGTACCCGCATAGTTATAAACCCCGAAGCAAGTATGGATTATGAAATGTCCCGCGACGCCGCCAAATTCATGAGCGATGACAAAGACGTGCCACAACTCTTTACACTGGACGCTACAGGCAAATATTACGCTATCAACGAACGACCATTGGGCAACGGAATTGTCTCCGTAGGTATTTACACAGGAAAATCCGGAACATATACCCTGAGTCTGGTAGACGCCACAGTTACAGCCGACGAAGTGATCTTAACAGATAAACAGACAGGAAGCGAAACGCGCCTCGACCTCGACAGCTACACCTTTACGGCAGAAGCCGGCTTCTGCACCAACCGCTTCGAACTGCATCTGACTACCCGTACCATTACCGGAGTAGAAGAAGTCCAGAATACGAATGTCGCCCAAGTGACGGCAGGAACCGGACAAATCTTAATATCTGCGCAACCGGGAGATGAGATGAGGGTCTGCAATGTCACCGGACAAGTCATTGAGCGTCGGATATTGACACAGTCATCAATCTCGCTCCCCGTCGCACCGGGCTTCTACATCGTAACCATCGGTAAAGAGACATTTAAAATTATGGTAACCAAATAAAAACAGAACATCCATGAAATATATACTCAGCCTATTCATTGCTCTCTGGAGCATCGCGGCGTGGGGACAAGAAGGAGGGGATGGGTTTAACCCCTCCAACCCCGGCGAACCGGGCCAGAGATACAATCTGACGGTCAACGTCACCCCCGACGGGGCAGGTAGTACCTCACCTTCGGGGAAACAGCAATACGCTTTGGGAGAATCTGTTTACCTCAGCGCCAATGCCAACAACTATTACCAGTTTGTCGGTTGGGCGCAGGACGGAGATACGATTTCCCGCAGCCGTTCTTTCAATTATACCATGCCGGCAAAAAATACTACCATAACCGCCGTGTTCAAGGCTACAGACAGCTTCAATCCCGACAATCCCGACGATCCGTCGCAGGAAGTCATTAAGTATAAGCTGATGCTGACACCCTCGCCAGTTGAAGGCGGGCGTTTCAACATCACTTCGGGAGAACGTTTCAGTGAAGGAACTTCGATTTCTGTCTATGCTTACCCAAACAGCAACTATCAGTTTGAAGGTTGGAAACAGGGAGAAACATTGTTGTCCACTGAAAGCCCTTATTCATTCGTGATGGGGAAAGAAGATGTTTCCATCACCGGTTTGTTCCGCTTCAATCCGGACAGCCCGGGAAATCCGGGAGCCAATCACTGGAATGCGGAAACAGGTGAACTGATTATTGATGATTTCACTCCGGGCAGCATCATGAATGCCGTAAGCAATGTAGTCGGTGGTTCAAGCAATTATAGCAAAGTTTCGATGCTCATTGTCAGCGGTCAGATGAACAGCTACGACTTCGGCATCGCCCCAAACCTAAGTAACTGTACTTTGCTCGACCTTAGCCGAACAGGCGGATATACGGAAATTCCCAGCTATGCATTCGACGGCACCAACCTGTCAACGATTATCCTGCCTGCCGGCATAGAAAGAATAGGCAACTACGCTTTCCGTAATTGCAAAAATCTGACAGATATCACCTGCCATGCCATCACACCGCCAACAGTAAGCAGCTATACTTTTGAAGGAATCGCTGATGGAGCCGTCGTCCATGTGCTTGCCTCTGCCATTCCTCTCTATACAGAGGCACCGGTGTGGAAAGACCTCACCATCCTGCCACTGACCGAAGACGTCAAAACCCTGGAAGTAAACCTGCCTGCCGATAGTGAAGGAGCTTACAAGAATATGACTCTGGAATTGCAAAACTTGCAGAACGGACAGAAACAACGCTATGTGGTGTCCGACCGCACGTCGTACACTTTCAACGGATTACTAAAGAATTGCACTTACAATGTCTCTCTGAAAACTCCGACTGGTGTAGTGCTGGGGCAGATAGAAAACATTGAGATCAAAGATGAGAACCGCTCTGTAACTTTCATTTCACTGCTGGCTTTGCTTGACGTAAACCTACAAGTGCTGACTCCAGACGGCACAGATGTCACCAATCAGGTACAGATTACGTGGCTGGACTCCAAACAAGCATACCTGTCGCAAGGCAACCTACTGAAAGCGCAAACGGCAGGAACCGAGATTGGTTATCGGATGGTTCTGAATCAGGATTTAGGGATGCAGTATATAGCCCCGGAAAATCAGGCCTACAGTGTAAAGGAGAAAGAGAACCGGCTGGTTTATACGTTAGCACCTATAGAAATGACGACAATCTCCGGAACTGTCAAAGAAGCGAATGGCAACACATTATCGGGTGCTGTCATTTCTATCTCACAGAAGCTGAATGGCAAATATTCAAAATCATTTATAACCAAAACCGACACTAAAGGAAAATTTGCCCAGCAAATCTACAATGCAGAAAGCACAATTTCCGTATCTGCCACCGACTACGTCAGCCAAACACTAACGAAGGTAGACTTTAGTCAAGGAACAGATTTGGGAACAATTGAGCTGAAGACGATAGCCGGTGCCACAATAGGCTTAAACTTTACATACACCCCCAGCGTAGCAGTGGGCGAAGAAGCGGAAACCCAAACCTGGTATTCTGATTATACCAATATCTCTTACACAATATATAACGTGACTCAGGGGAAAGCAATCACCCAATATTCCGTACAATATCCTTCTATTGTCCTATTAGAGGATGTTGCCGAAGGCGACCAGCTCCGCATCACAGCCTCCAGCAAAACTAATGCGTTCCTCCCTGTGGAAAGTCCGACTACAATCAGCGAGAATAAAGCAGACATTACCTTCAATATAGTCGGCTTAGGAGGAATCCGTGCCAGTTATACCTCAACGGACAATGCAAACGTAGCAGGTATCCTGTATAACAGCAAAGGAGAACTATTGAAAAAATACAGTTATACCAATGCTTCTCTTTCAATTTCTGACCTGACAGATGGAGCCTATACCTTGGTTTCGATGAGCAATAGCAGTTTCTTCAACTCAATCCTGAAACTTTCTTCACTGGAAACTTCAGGGCTAAAAGAAGGAACAGACTACATTTTAAACCCTATAACAATAAAGAGCGGCATAATAGAACTGATAACCAATGAAGAAGTTCCCACTTTGGATGAGAGTAAACTCTATTATACTGGTGAGGGCACTGCATTCACCGTCAACAAAGCGTCTATCGTTGCCGGCAATTATCTGACTTTAAAAGGAAAGATTGACTTTAAAGGAGAATATGCCGCTTCCGTTAGCAATGTACAATTAGTGATTGATTTGCCGGAATCCTGTTCATTTGTAGACAATTCTGTAATGATAGGTAGCCAGGTCGGAGCTTACACGATAGACGGCAATCAATTGACCGTCCCAATGAGCAATTACAATGATCAGGTCCGTTTTTGTATCATCCCCACAATCGGAGGAACTTATAGTCCTAATGCGTTTATCGAATTTACATTGAACGGGAAAACAGTCCGACAACCGATTGGTTCAGCTTATTATGAAGTAAAGGATTTATCTATCTCCGTGCCAAAAACTGTAGCCAAAACAACAATTCCCATTAGCGGAACAGCACAGGGAAGTTCGGAAGTCAGCATTTACGACAACAACATACTCATCGGTCAAACCACATCGCTGGCCAATGGAGTATGGACCACTACCTGTGAACTAAATGAACCATACAACCTTTCAACACATAGCATTCATGCAAAAGTAACGAATAAACAAGGGTTGGAGTTACAGTCCGAAACACAAGAAGTGACATACGATATGAACTCAATACAAGTGTCGAAAGTCATAATGTATCATGATAATCCGGAAATGCATACGACATACGAAGTTGTATTTGATTTCTTATAGCCAACAAATGAAGCACAGAAATATACCTATTATATCTATAATAAGATATTTACTTTTACGATAGACTTCACAAACAATGACCCCAAAGTTGTTTCAAACGTCACTCTATATGTAAAAACAGGCGATGGTACATGGCACCCGATTGTAGCTGCTTATGATAAGAAAAAAGATATTTGGGTAGCAAGTGGAGAGTTTGGAAATATGTATGACGGAAATATCCCAGTCAACGTGAGTGTGGATTTTGACGAGTTAACTTCAGAAGGCAGCATTAGTCCCGACATGATAACAGATGCTTATGCTAACCTTAGTGAAGTACAAACAGATATCAAAGAATACAACCAGACCTTAGACAGCTTGAAATCTTTAATCATCGAAGAACGTTCTAAAGAAAAGATTGACTTAGAAACTCTTTCTGAACTCTACACACAGTATTTTGATGCTCTTGGCATAGAAGCCCCCATATTTGAGAACGACGGCAAACTCATATCAGATGCTGAAATAGAAAAATTGCAGAAAGATTATGAAGCTTTCAAAACAAAATATGGGAATATAAATGTTGAAAAACTATTGTCAACAGAACTTTCTGAAATCAATTTCAAATTCAATGAAGATAATATTGATGGCGAAATTACAGTTTCCACCTGTGAAGGATACACAGAAAGCGATCTAAGTGAAAATTATACTAAGATAACCACAACAGATGGTAATTGTTTGTATGTATATGGAAATGACGAGAAACTGATTATACTTGATTTCGTCAATAATATTTGCTATACAATCTGCAACAATTCCACCACTGCAACGCGAGCAGCTTCTGACAAGAATTTCATAGACAGAATCAATGATTATATCAATGTCATCACTAAGAATATAAACAAAGCCACTGATATAGCCAAGAAAGTTCTGGATGTAATAGGGGAAGTAGAAGAGCACCTCCAGGGAGGCATCAAATTTGCTCAAGAAGGTTATGGAGATGCTTGGATTCAATTACAAAAATTACGTAGAGCACAAGCAGCGGGGGAATACATTGCACCAAACAGAATCTTCTTACTCGAAACCGTATGTGATGGTTATGAAGCAGAAATAAAAGGACTAAGGGGACTCAAAAAAGGAGTTTCTCAATTAGGAAGCAAATTCTATAGTAAAGCCTTTGGAACATTAGGAGTGATAAACTCTTTCATGGACTGCAAAAAAGATTTAGAGAAATTCATTGCCTGTTATTATGCCGTACCCGATCCTTGTAAGGATGATGAAATCAATGCTGACGATATTCGCTCCTCGGTTCGGAATATGGGTATTGGGGCAGCGGTCTATTATATAGCAAATATTTCATCCGATGTAATATCATTATTAGGTATCGGTCCTTCTGTTGCAGCTGCTCCTGCCACAGCAGGTTCTTCATTAGGTGTAGCTTTGGCTGCTGTTGGTAAGATAGCGCTTTCATGGGGGATACAAAAAGCCTATGAAAAAATAACGGCATCTTTCTTAAACAACGCATACAATAGGATTAAAGCACTTAAATGTAATAAAGATGACCCTAATCCTAAACCAGACCCTAATCCTAATCCAGACGGAAAAGACGGTAAAGGCCATAAGTCAGGAAGTCCCGATGCCGACCCTTCCATCGACCCTTCCGGTTATGTCTACGAAGCCGTTGAAACCAACCGTCTACAAGGCGTAACCGCCACCTGTTACTACAAAGAAATGGTAGAAGACATGTACGGCGACCTGCATGAAAACATCGTACTTTGGGATGCAGCCGAATATGCTCAGGAAAATCCCTTGTTTACTGATGAGAACGGTATGTACCGCTGGGACGTCCCCCAAGGTCTCTGGCAAGTGAAGTTTGAAAAAGAAGGCTACCAGACAACTTACAGTGAATGGCTCCCCGTTCCTCCCCCGCAGTTGGAAGTGAACATTGGCATGGTACAAACCGCACAGCCTACCGTAACAGCCATACGTGGTTATGAGACAGGCATAGAAATTGATTTCAGCAAGTTCATGCTGCCCGAAACCATGACTGCCGAGTTCATCACCATTACTCGCAACGGAGCAGCGGTAGCAGGAGAAGTGACTTTCAAGAACGCTGAAGCAAACCCACAAAACAAGAACGAGCAATTCGTTTCGAAAGTGCGCTTTGTACCTGCCGAGGCTCTGGCTACCACCGACAAAGTGATACTGACTGTCAGCAAACGTGTGAAGAGCTATGCCGGCATACAAATGGAAAGCGATTATAGCCAAGAAATAGCCATTGAAAAAGAGCCCAAGGCAGTGGTTGCTTCCGAGATTGAAATTGTCTATAATGAAACGACTGAAATAACAGTAACCGTAGAGCCCGCAGAAGCCTCAACAGGCAAGAAAGTGACTGCAACTTCCGTCTCTTCCATCATCGCAACCATAGAACCGGCAGAAGCCATATTGAATGAAGAAGGTAAAGCTACCTTCATCATATCAGGTGAGCTCCCGGGACAAACTATGATACGGTTTGCTGTAGAAAGTATGGACATGAAACCGGAAGTAAAAGTGAGCGTTGTGGAAGCCGGAGAAAAAGAAATCACCCGCAACTACACCCTCTCTATGGGCTGGAACTGGTTCTCTATCAACGTGCAGGATCAGAATCTAAACGATATACCAGCTCTACTCGCTCCCATCAAAGAATCCGTCCTCATCCTAAAAGGACAAAACGGAGAACTGACGAACAAAAATGAAAATGATTGGGAAGGTTCATTGAACAGTCTGAGCACTACTCAAGCTTACAAGATAAAGATGAAGAAAGAGGCAACTCTTGAACTGACCGGAAAGGGGGCAGATCCGACAAGCAACACCATTACCCTAAACCAGGGCTGGAACTGGATAGGTTATATTCCTACCGTCACTTTACCATTGGAGCAAGCCTTGCAAAATCTGCAAGCTGAAGAGAATGACCTTATCAAAGGCTTGGACAGCTTTGCCATATACGATGGAAGTACATGGACAGGCAGCCTACCCCACCTGCTTCCCGGTGAAGGTTATATGTACTATTCTCAATCAGTGAAGTCTTTCAACTATACTGCGAATGGTACAGAATCAGAACCATCCACTCCATCAGCACAATGGAGTTATGACATTCACCAGTCCGAAGACAACATGATTGCCATAGCCGAGCTTTACAACGGAGAGCAAAAAGCTGAAATAGGGAAATTCCTTGTCGGTGTATTTGTGGGCGATGAATGTAGAGGTATAGCCGTTGAAAAAGACGGTTATCTATTTATCACTGCACATGGAGAGCAAACCGATGGCAAACTGGCCCTACGTGCCTTCGACACCGCCGACCAGCAGGAATACAACGTCAAGGAAGAAATAGAATGGAGCGGTACACTGACGGGCAGTTTAACCACTCCTGTCAGCCTGCATATAGGCGAAGCAACCGGAATTACTCCTATTTCGGAAGGACTGTTGGTTTATCCAAGTCCCGTACGCCACCGCTTGTATATTCGGGGAGATATTGGCAACATTGAAGAAGTACGCATCTCTGATACTGCGGGGCAAACACTGATATTGGACAAACAGGTGATTCCCAACGAAGGAATCAATGTTTCTTCACTGAGTAAAGGGATTTACTTCATAATCATAAAAACCGATAATGAGGTTATACAACAGAAATTTATGAAGATAGATTAAGCCTGTCTCTCTTTATTACACTTCTCTTAAAAGTCTCCCTCCGATACATAATCCGAAGGGAGACTTTTTTGTACCGACCTTTAAAAGTCATAAACCGGCAAGCATATGTTACATAGATTCTAATGATAAACAAATCATTTCTATCTGATATTCAGGCAATAGTTTACGCTTAAGATGTTCAACTTTCGCCGCTAACAATTCCGGCTTGAAGTTCTTCTTTTGCCAATATGGGACGCTTCCGTACGATTATATTATACAATTAGCCGTTTAATCTGTCCTCCTATACTCTTATTTCCCAATGCAGCCTCTATTTCAGGTTGTGTATTAATGCCTCCCGAAATAGCACTTAATATAGAAAAATAGGTAGCATAGTTCTTACCAAATTCTTCTACCAGCAAGTTTTTCCCTTCATCGGTAAAAGGAGAGTTTTCCCGAATCATGAAATTTATCATTTCGTCTACACTCAACGCTCCGTTATCGCAGAACAACTCTACATATTTTGGCACCCCACCTGTGAAAGCGTAAAGAGCAAGCAAATCATCATTAGAATAATCAGGTCTGTGATCGTAAATGATTTCCTTCAAAGTAGTTAAGCTAAAAGCCGATAACTTAATGATATTATCAGCTCTGCCAAATAACGGTTCTTTTGAATTCTGAAATATCTTTTGCATCAAAGAGTGAATAGAACCGGATACAATCAGATTCATACGGGACTTCCTACGATATTGATCCCAAAGATTCTGCATATCACTATAAACAGATTCATTAATATTGTAGAATTCTTGAAATTCATCAATAACAAGATTAAATGCCCTACTCACAGACAATTCCATCAAATACTGAAACAATGACCGGAAAGTGCGAATTTCATTAGGGACAAAAGTCTCCAGGGACTGAGCGATGACAGGAATAAACTCAGCGCAAAGAGTCGCCTCATTCTTACGACCTACAAATAAATATACAGTAGGTGAGTCTTCTATAGATCGCATGATAAGGTTTGTCTTACCGATACGTCTCCTACCGGTCACTACCGTCAAGCGGGAGTGGTCATTAAATGACAGTTTATTTATTACGCTGTAACTCAGCTAATTCATTCGTACGATCATAGAACCTCATAGTTATATAAATTTTGTAACCCCCGTAACCGTTACAGAGGTTACAAAGTAAATCAATTAAAAGTGGTAACACAAAACATTACAAGAAAATCCTCTTGGCTGCCTGAATACAGAGAGTTTATACACGCTTTTACTTGCACGCTTGCACTATCCGCCATAAGCAACTGAGGAACAGCCAAAAATCAGTGGTGGCAGCAACTTTTATTTAAGTGCAAGCAATTTTGCTTGCACTACGCACGTCGTCCTGACACGATACTTCTGTCTGAAAGTTTAGCCATAATGAAGTAATTCAATGCAGCAAAACACAAGATGCCATCGCGGAGCCCCTTACCTTTTAGCATCTATATATGGGTACCGTTGGATATATAGATGCGACGCGTCCGATATATAGATGCAACATGCACGATATATAGATGCAACACGTCCGATATATAGACGCAACATGCCCATAGTTAACAAACAAGAACAATGACACTAATATCCCTATTTCACAAGCATAAAGATGTCATTATGCGAATTCCGCTAACACACGCTTGAATCAAAAAGACTCTTCCAGCACAATGAATCCTCATTTTCCTTGAAATAGACCATCTGTTTGCCTAAAACTAATGATGTAATTGGGCAAAACTAACCATGTAATTGGATAAAACTAATAATGTAATGGAGTAAAACTAACGATGTAATTTGCAAGATGGCTACACCATTCGGTGCAAAAGGTGTAGTCATCTTGCTAAAAGGGTGACACCATCCGGGAAAAAGGGTGTAGCCCCCCTCCAAAACCGATTTATTCTGTTCTATTTGAATACGAAGCCGGATCTTTCGGCATCTTCCTTTTTGCTGCAATTACATCAAAGATGAAGATTATTTGGAATAAAATAGAACACAAGAAGAACATTGCGACTCCTTTTCTTTACAAACAATACTCATCGTGCACTTTCACCAAACGTTATCCTTGCGTTTTTTCTTCTTTCTCTCCGGTAGGCTTGAAAGAAAACATTCTCGCACATTAGGATTATCACTTTGTCAATCTGTCAGATTGATAAAACGTTGCATCACTGAGTGATTTTTGGATGATTCAGCTCATACACCGGAAGTTTCAGCCGTAAAGCCGTCAAATGAGGCGATTCGGGAAAAGCTGAAAGAACAGTAAAAAGAAAAGTAGATTTATAGAAAGACAAATCAAAGCGCAGATTCAGGGGAAAAGTCACCATACCCGGACATTACCGAATACGATTTCATAGACAAACAGCATTATATCCATACTAAGTGGTCGATATAACAGATTATACAGAAAAAATACAGCAGACATTAACAGAAGTTCCACTATTTATAATAAAAAATTATCCAAAGGGAGTTCTTTATTAAGAAAATTTATCCTACATTTGTACCAAGTCTTGCTGCTTATAGAGATAGGTGACGCATAAGACTATAAATTGTGAGTTTACGAACGCAAGAAGCGAAAGTTATTGTTCCATCCTTAGAATCTGGAAAATTCAACCCCGGAGCAATAGCAACAGTTTCTTCACGTCTACGTTATATAATATAACATAGGCGTGAGGGCTGTTGTTCATCTGGGGCAAGGTATTCCAGAACCTTAAGGATAGATGAACAGAAACGGTCCTCACGCTTTTTTATATAGTAACCTCCGCCGGAGAGGATAGACGGAAGAAACAAAAAAACACGCTATGACAAACAGGAAAATCACAAAATGCTTGTCGATAAAATTACTTTTAGTGATAAGTTTGTTCTTCGTTGCAACTGCTACGAAAGCGCAAAACAAAATCCAGGTGACCTCATTCAACCGGATGGAAACAGATGTCACCGCCCGGATCACCGCTCCTCAGCGTGATCAGAACGGAGAAGTATGCGCACTAATCCGCATCGTTACAACCGAAAAAGACCTAATGTTCGAACCGGATGCACTTGGAATCGTTTCCCGTGAAAACAAGCCCGGAGAAATCTGGCTGTACATTCCTCGCGGAGCACGACGTATTTCCATTATGCACGATAAGTTCGGCGTACTCCGCAATTATTTCTATCCTGACATTATTGAGAAAGCCACTGTCTATGAAATGGAAATACAAATAGGAGACGGAACGCAGCAAACACCCGCAAACACGAATACCCAACTAATTGTGATGCGTCCCGATCCGGCAACTGCCGATATTTATATCGATGACGAAAAAGCACCGACCGAAAACGGACTGTTCACCGCTACCATGAAAAAAGGCACCCATACCTACAGGGTAGAATCACCCATGTACGCCCCCGAAGCCGGTATTATCGATCTGGGTAGCGAGCAGAAGATCATGAGCGTAACACTGAAACCCCGTTTCGGATATCTGGAAATCTTCTCCCTGCCCGAACAGGACGCCAAAGTTTATATAAACAATGAGCTTGCCGGACAGACACCCTACAAGAGTGACCGAATGCCATTACAAGAGTACCGGATACGCATCGAAAAAGATTTTTTCTTCCCAATGGACAGTACTGTCACCATTTTCGCTGGCAAGACGAGCAGCCTTACCTTTAAAATGAAGTCCACCATCAAGCCTAAAGAGCCACGACGTACGCTGGTAATGGCGGAAGTCGGCTATCACCCTTCACAGATTTCTTTTGGCGCCATGGTCGGCATTGTCAGTAAGAACGGAGCGTATCTACGCTTCCGCAGCGACTTCGGTTCGGCATCCACCGAACTGGAATGCGATGATACAGGGGCATTGGCCAATGGCACGGGTACACCTTATTATAAAGAAGGTGTCACTACCAAAGCACGCATGTCTATCACGGCAGGCTATTTACGTCAAATCATCAAACCGCTATATGCCTACATTGGCGCAGGATACGGCAACCGGGTTCTGGCATGGGAAACGATAGACGGCGAACTGGTAAAGAACACCGACCACTCCGCCACAGGCGTAGCCGCTGAACTTGGCGCTATCGGACGACTGGGACAATTTGCGGTATCCGTGGGATTCCAAACCGTCAACTTCAAATACCACGAACTCAGCGCAGGCATTGGCTTCTTCTTCTAATTCTTAATTTAACATCCATTTAAACGATGAAAAGATTACAATATATCATTTGGTGCAGCCTGTTGCTATTCGTGGCAAGCTGTGAAAAAGACACTGAACCGATAAACTTCGCTCCGGTACCCGTCACTGGTGAAACATCCGGCATCACCCGATTTGAAGCCATTTTATCAGGTACGGTAACCCCACATCCCGATTCACCTCAAGGACAGAAGCATAACATTTACTTTCTCGTTTCCTCTATGTCTTCCAAATTATTGGAAGCTGTAGATACAATTCCCGGCACAAAAAAGGCAGAGAATGAATACACTCTTACACTTAACAATCTAAAGCCGGGAACAACTTACTATTATAGTATAGAATCAAGCAGTGGGCATAATGCCGTACGTGGCGCAATCAAAGAGTTCACGACATTATCGACGGACATCCCATCGGTTACACTCAGTCTTACCAGCAAAACGGAAAACAGCATTTCAATTAGTGGCAAAGTAATAGACGAAGGTGGAGCCACGATAACAACCAAAGGATTCGTATACAAGGCATACACCGAAGGGACTAATGATCCCACTATCACTGACGGAACAATAGTGGCAGGAGACAGTGGAGAGAATGGTAGCTTTACAGGAGCGATAAAAGAAAACATACTACCTGAGACAGCCTATATCATACGGGCTTATGCAACCAACAATGACCATAAAACCGGATACAGCAAATCCATCACCGTCACCACAGACAAGCTACAGGTTCCCTCACTCACAACCGGAGAAGCAAGTGACCTAACTGCATACAGCGCAATACTTCACGCTATTTCGCTATCCGACAATGGGTTTACTGTAACCGAACGTGGTTTTTGCTACAGTGCCGAAAACCAGACGCCAACAATCGATCATCCTCGTGTACGTTCCGGTCTGGAAGGGAATGAATTTACGGCAACCGTTTCCAGTCTGGAACCGGCAAAGACTTACTATTATCGAGCGTATGCCATTAATGAAAAAGGCATCGGTTACGGCGATACTAAAGAATTCACTCTTTCGGAAGTACAAACCTTGACTTTAAGTCCGCCTAAAGTGAGCGACATCACAATCAATGATGCCACAGTTACTTCATCTATCAATTTACCTGCCGGTGCCAGTATCTTAGAGAAGGGTGTTTGCTACAGCACGTCCGTACTACAGCCGTCAATTGAAGATGAGCACATAGCCGACCCTTCGGAAGGTAACAGCATCTCTGTTACATTGAAAGAATTGATTGAGGGACAACACTATTATGTACGCTCCTATGCCATATCACGAGATGGTACATTCTATAGCGGTCCGGCAGAATTCACCACTGTACAAACCGGTTTGGCAGAAATTAGCAACATAACTTTAGGAGACGTAAATATCTCAAGCGCAGCACTTAGTGCCAAAATAACAAAGGACGGTGGTACAAATATTCTAGGAAAAGGGTTCTGCTACAGTCTGAATACGGAATCACCCACTATCGACAATTCACTTGTCATCGACAAATCAGAAAGTATGAATATCAATGCTACCCTAACAGGACTGGAAGAGGGTAAAACTTATTACACACGAGCCTATGCCACCAATAAAAACGGAACGGCATATAGCAATGCCATAACATTCACCACCGTACAACATTATAAGCCGGTGGTAGAAGAGTTAACGGAAGTAGAAGTAAATGACGACAATGCCACTATGAAAGCCCGATTGGCTGACAATGGAGGCATGAGCATAACAGAATGCGGCTTCTGCTGGGATAGTTCATCCGCCGAGCCGGACATCACCCGCAATAAGAAAGTAACAGCAACCTTGAAAGACGGAGTGTTCCAAGCCAAACTTACCGGATTGGCCTATAATACGTCTTATCATGTACGCGCCTACGCTGTTAATGGCAAAGGAGTTGGATATAGTGCTTATATTATCATAAAGACCGGAAGTTCGGCAAAAGCAACGATTGTGAATATGGCAGCAGGAAATCCGTCTCCATCCACATTGGATGTATCCGCAACGGTTTCTGCCGATGGAGGAGCCGAAATTACAGAACGTGGGTTTGTATATAGTTCAAAAGGAACACCGAGCGTGGAAGAATGCGAAAAGAGAATTGTAATGGAAGGAACTGTCGGAGATATGAGTACGACTCTCACCGGGCTGACAGGATATACCAATTATTCTATCCGGGCGTATGCTATCAATAAAAATGGGACGACTTACAGCACCACCGCCACAGCTAGAACGAAGAAAACAGATCCGAGCATTGACGATCCGGCATTCCCGGGAACAAGAACGATAAAATAGTATTAACATATTAACAACTCAGATTATGAAAAAGATATCATTTTTATTCACTGTAATCATTTTCCTTCTTTCAGGAAACAGAGCCTCCGCACAGACCGAACTTCAGTCCGCAACCTTGCAGCAAGGTGACAAGACCAGTATCTATTATGGGAAAGATGCATTCATCAGTGCTTTCAATGCCGTAACCGGAGTAACCGATGTCATCACATTATCTTCCGGAACTTTCACCACGCCTACTATCAACAAGGCCTGCATAATCTATGGCGCGGGATGCGAAACGGATGAAAGCAAGGGAATATACTCTACGAGTATCGGAAGTATAGACATAGAACACGGCACGGAAGTAAATAGCGAAGGAGAAACTGTGAACAAAACCGGTGATCTTGACGGAATACATATTGAAGGAATCGCTTTTACAAATTTAGAAATAGGTGATTACTACAACAACAAGCCAGTTACACTAAAGGACTTGACCCTAAAACGCTGCAAATGTGATTATATACGAGCATCCACTGGTTCATGGTGCCTTTCTGATATTAATATCATAAACTGCATCATTAATTATATCTATACAGATGAAACTAACAACATAGCCATATACAACAGCATTATAAACGTATTAGGCGGAAATAGCAAAGACAATAAACTCATGGTCAAGAACTGTATTTTGTTTGATGCTGGCAACCCTTGTGTTGCTACTTGGAAGGACAACATCATGTTGGATTCTAATACTCATTCAGGTAGCGCTATCGCAGCGTCTTTCTTTGAAAGGAATATTTTCAGAGCCAGTGAGTACTTAAAATACGTTAGCGACAGCAATGCCAAAGATAACTGGCTCGGCAAGAACGACATTGCCATCTTCGGAGAAGAAATAGGAAATAAATATGATCCCAGCAAGACTTATGCCATCAAAGCAGAAGCAGCCGGAACCTATATTGGAACCGACGGAACTCCCGTAGGAATCTATGGCGGTCTCTATCCATTTACAAAAACTCCTTCTAATCCGCAGATTATCTCTAAAGAAATTGATGTCAAGTCTACATTGGACGGCAAATTGAAGGTATCCATCAAAGTAGAAGCACAAAAATAACCCATCAATCGAAGAGGCTATACAAATGAGAAAAATATATTTATCAATAATGATTTGTCTTTGCGCCCTGACGGCACAAGCACAAAGTGTAGCCGGCTATGAATATTGGTTTGACAATCAATTTGACAGTCGCATAACCGAAAATACTTCCTCGGGAGACATTGTCCTGGAAACAGATGTCAGTACGCTCGCAGAGGGTATGCACTACTTCAACTTCCGAGCCAAAGATGGCAACGGCTTATGGAGCAATCCGAAAAGCTATTGGTTCTTCCGCCAGAAGACAGACTGGAGCGGCAATACACTCCGGAAATACGAGTATTGGCTAAACGATAACTATCAGGAAAAAATTAGCGGCACATTCGGTGATACAGGTGAAGTATCACTGGAACTAGACGTGTCCGCACTTCCTGCCGGATTCCACTATTTCAACTTCCGGGCGCAAGACAACATGAATGCCTGGAGTACTCCTGTCAGCTATTACTTCTATCGCACCGACATAGACCGAAGCGGGAACACATTAACGGAATACGAATATTGGCTCGACAGCAACTATCAGGAAAAGAAAACCGGAAAATTAGCCGAGGATGGAGTCATCAATCTAAATGCGCTGGACGTATCCGCACTGGGCGAAGGGTATCATTACTTCAACTTCCGCACACAAGACAGCTTTGGCGTTTGGAGTAGCCCCGTCAGTTATTACTTCTACCGCTTAGTTACCCCCATCCCGGAAAGCAACAAAATTGTCCAATATCAATATAGTTTCAACAATGATCCGGCAACGCTTCAAACGGTAGACATAGACCCAGTGAATCCATTGGAGTGGAGCGAAAAGATATTCGATATTCCAGATATGAATCTTGCAAGCGTACCCGATAGTTTTGGTCTGGACATCAATAATGACCAGACGCTATCAATCTCCGTTCCTACCGAATCACGGTTTGCCCTGTCTTTCAAAGACACTGTAGGCATTTGGAGCCAGCCCATAGTCGAAACATTCAAACATATCATCCGGAAAACGGCAACCGCCACCACGCTGGAGAACAACCATCCGCAAAGTTTCGCCAAACCCTGCGAGGGAAAATGGGTCGCTTTTGTCATAGACATTCCGGAAGCGAATTCCGTATACTGGAAAACCGACCAGCCATGTTCCGCCAGCATTTTCACCCCCGACGGTAAATGGATGACATGCCTGAAAGGAACAGATCTGGCAAAGGGCATAAAAACAGAAATCGCCACCAAAGGTACCTACTATGTATTTGTGCATACAGCAATGAAGGATGCTTCCTATCCATCGGAAACATTAAGCCTCATTGCCATCACAAGCCAACAAAGCAACGCTCTCTCTGTAGAGGTTGCGGGAACGTTATCCGAACTGGTAAGCGATCCGGAGGCCGTCGTCAATCTGGCACTTACCGGCTACCTCAACGGAACGGACATCAAGTTCATCCGCAGCCTGAAGAACCTGCAACGGCTCGACATCAGCGAAGCACGTATAGTGGAAGGAGGGGACAAATACTACGAAAACTACCTCACTGCTGATGATGTCACAGGAGACTATATGTTCTATAACTTGCCCAATCTGACACATCTTGCACTCTCCAACCATACGACAGAGATTGCCGCAGCTGCTTTAAACAGTTGCACCGGACTGACTGAAATAGAAATCCCTGCCAGTGTGAGGTCTGTAGGGAAATCCGCGTTCAATAACTGCAACCAATTACTACTGATAAACTGGAATGCACAAGCCGCCATCACCGCCGAAAGCTTTGATACGCCTGCCAAGATGGGGAATTTGTTGATCTTCGCTCCCGAAGGAACCGGATGTACTTATGAAGGCAACGTGGTAATTAACGGCATGGCAGAAAAGATTTCTTTGACTCATGGCAAAGGCTTCCGTTCTCCACAGGCATTCAAAGCAAAAGACATTACCTACAAACGTAACTTCAGCATGAAGTCCGGTAACAAAATCAATGCCGCCGGATGGGAAGCAATCGTACTGCCATTTGATGTACAAAGTTTCAGCAACGAGAAGCAAGGAGAACTGGCACCTTTCAACAGCGGAAAGGAAGGAGCCAAACCTTTCTGGCTGGCTCAGATGACAACCGATGGCTTTGAACATACCACTGCCATGAAAGCAAACAAGCCCTACATCATCTCGCTGCCAAACAGCGAGTCGTATGAAGACGAATTCAACATCAGCGGAGAAGTACAGTTCCATGCCGAAGATGCTGGCGGCGTAGAGGTTAAAGCTACTTCTTATAAAGAACTCGCCCGTATAGAAGGAAGTAATCGAATAATGATTCCCGCCTACGAAACTGTATTCAAACACGATACGGTATATGCCATTAACCCGGCTACGTATGAGAATATCGCCCCGGGTGGCGCATTCGTCCGTAACTTGCGCGATGTGCAACCCTTCGAAGCTTATCTGATTAGTAAAGAGGCGGCAGTCAATGCACCAAAGCTTTACAGTATCGGAGGAATAGGAGGAGAAATCACCGGCATAGAAGAATTACCGTCCGACGCATTGGACGGCATAGAAATCTATGTCCGATATGGTGTTCTTTACATCAAGAGCGACCGCGAGCGTACACTTTCCATTTACGATACAGCCGGACACATGGTACGTCAGGTTGAAGTACAGGAAGGTACCACTGCTGTCACCGCAATACCGGCAGGCAACGTAAAATAGAAAGTGGAGCCTTCCCCTTTCTTGGACTCCACACCTATACCTCCCCCATAG
>ENA-UEPG01001049-UEPG01001049.1-human-gut-metagenome-genome-assembly--contig:-NODE-1049-length-23550-cov-3.597069_pt1 | contig 23550 bp, 11 predicted proteins | sample MGYA00242893_ERZ507902 | MGnify/ENA primary metagenome ERZ507902 (study PRJEB26167, sample SAMN06115491) | human gut metagenome | host: Homo sapiens | place: China:Gansu | collected 2015-04-23...
GTGAATCAGGAAGTGTAGACCGTATAGTAGGCGAGGAGGGAAGTTTACTTCAAAAAGGAGATACAATCCTTGTGCTCGAAAACCCTGATCTGATACACAACATTGAAGAACAACGTGATGATTTGGAGAAGCAATTGATTTCTTTTCGTGAGAAAGAAATTGAGATGGAACAGAAGAGCCTGACCCTCCAGCAACAAACTTTGCAAACAAACTATGAGTTAACCCGTCTTCAAAAAAGTTTCAATCTTGATAAAGAAGAATATAAAATGGGGATAAAAAGTAAAGCTCAACTGGAAGTTGCCGAAGATGAGTATAATTATAATGTAAAAAAAGCAAAGTTACAACGCGAGAGTTTGCGTCAGGATTCTGTTGTTGCCATTATCCGCAAAGACCTGATCCATAATGATCGGGAACGCGAACGTAAAAAGTATGAACGTGCTTGCGAACGACTGGATAATTTAGTTATTAAGGCTCCCGTAGCCGGACAACTCAGCTTCGTGAAAGTAACTCCGGGGCAGCAAGTATCATCCAACCAAGGTATTGCCGAAATCAAGGTACTAGACCAATATAAAATACACACTTCGCTCAGTGAGTACTACATAGATCGTATCACGACAGGACTTCCCGCTACAATTAATTATCAGGGACGTAAATATCCACTCCGCATTACAAAGGTAGTACCTGAAGTAAAGGATCGCACTTTCGATGTCGACTTAGTATTTACCGGAGAGATGCCCGACAATGTGCGTGTCGGTAAAAGTTTCCGTGTACAAATAGAGTTGGGACAACCCGAACAGGCTATCGTTATCCCACGTGGTAATTTCTACCAAGCTACCGGCGGTCAATGGATTTACAAACTAAACGCATCCAAAACGAAAGCAATTCGTGTCCCTCTCAGTATCGGACGCCAGAATCCCCAGCAATACGAGATTACAGACGGTTTACAGCCGGGAGATTGGGTTATTACGACGGGATATGATAACTTTGGCGAAGCGGAAGAACTGATATTAAAATAAGGAACAAATACAGCATCATCAGAGAATAGCAAAATAACAGAAAGAGATTAATATAATAAAGACTGAAATATGAAAACACTCAAATACGCCTGGCGCTTCCTGATACGCTCCAAATCGTATACGATTATTAATCTACTGGGGCTGGCCTTCAGTCTGGCATGTTGCATTATTCTATTCCGTTATATTCACAGGGAATTGACGGTGGATAGCCATTGCATTGACCGGGAACAGGTTTATGGTGTCAAAGCGGATATGAGTGGCAATAAATATTTAAGTATGCTTATTAATAGGGGAGATAGCAGCCTTATCGATCAACGCTACATCAATAAGCAGAGCAGCTTCATTCCGTTGGAGAAAGATTATGTAATGGTTGGGGCAAATCGGTTTCCTTCGCGAATCATCGTAACAGACAGTATCTTTTTTCAGCTATTCCGCTACCCGGTGGTGCAGGGAAATATTACATTACCTTCTCCGCACTCCGCTTTAATTACAGAGGCATTTGCCCACAAGCTCTTCGGTAAGGAGAATCCGGTAGGTAAAATCATCCGTTGTTCTAATGGAAAGGACATAACCATTGAGGGTGTATTGGGTAATCCCGGAAACAAGACTTTCCTGCAGTTCGATGTAGTATTGTCTAAAGCCTTATCTGATAATTGGGAACGTATGGCTATAGACTTGTTTTCATTCATGCCGGGCACTGATATAAATAAGCTAAACAAAACAGGTAGTATCCCAAGATATATAAACTCGCCCGAAAGCGGTGATACGCGTACTTATACTTATTCTTTGATTCCCGTCAAACAATTCTATTGGGATAGCTCCATCAGTAATGAGGAGACATTGATGTTCTCTGCCGGCAGCTATTCCCATCTGTGGATTATGATAGGAGTATGCCTATTAGTGCTATTAGCAGGTATTATTAATTTCATCAATATCTATCTGGTTGTCATGCTCCGGAGGGGAAAAGAATACGGATTGAAAAAGGTGTTCGGTGCAAGGGGTAAAGAACTATTTCTTAATATATGGATAGAGAATACTTTGTTGGTATCAGCCGCTATGCTCATAGCTTGGGTGTTTGTAGAAGTAAGTACTGTGCCAGTGAGAAATCTTTTCAATCATCAGTTTAGCTATACGACATTTGACTGGCAATTATCATTAGGCATATTGGTAGTACTCCCATTGGTTACTTCTCTTTATCCATTCATCAAATACAATTATACTCCCCCTATTGTCTCCATCCGTTCTATAGCTTCGGAAAGTCGTTCAATACATTCACGGATCCTATTTCTGGGGATTCAGTACGTACTCACTTTTTTATTGGTAGTAATCTCGCTTTATTTCAATAATCAGTTGAATATGTTGCTTAGTACCGAACCGGGGTTTCGTACCAAAGATATTATCATTGCTCAGCTGACTTACGAATCAAAGGATTTTAATACTTACACGGAAGAGAGCATGAAACAACAGCAGGAGCGAGTGAACGCATTAAATAAGGAGCTTTCTTCCTGTCCCTATATAGAAGATTTTGAGACTAGCTATATTGACATTCTTAAAGGAGATTATGGTAGTGATTATATAAACGAGCAAGGGAAGAAGATCTACCTGAATATGCGTCTTGCCACGCCTCATTTTTTTCGGGTCTATGATATTAAATTTATCGAAGGCGAGCTCCCCGATTTATCAGCTAAAAAAATCACTCAGATTTACAAGGAGGTCAGTTTGTCACAGGAAAAGGCTTTTTCGGAGTTCTGGTGGTGAATAAGGCAGCTATGAAAGCCTTAAACTACACCACTTGTCAGGGTGCCAGCATAGAAAATCCCCTGAAAAGAGGAAACGAATCCAAAACCCAACCCATTGTAGCGGTGGTAGATGATTACTACAACGGACATTTAACTTTAGGAAAGAAACCTACTGTTTATATGGTGAGCAATCAGATGAGCGGCGATGTCTATCAGATAGCCTGTGTGCCGGGTAAAAAGAAAGAAGTGCTTGAGTTCCTACGTAAAACGGAATTAAAGATTTATGGCAGTGAAGATTTTGAATACAGCATTCTGGAGGAAGACGTAAAAGCAATCTATGCCCAGGACAGACAAACAAGCATTATTTATTCCGTTTTTGCTTGTATTGCGATTATAATTGTAGGTCTCGGGCTATTCGGTATTTCTCTGTTTGATATCCGACAGCGATATCGGGAAATAGCCATCCGCAAAGTAAATGGAGCACAATTGAGAAATCTGTATGCAGTTCTGTTCCGCAAGTACATTTGGGTAATAGGAATTTCCATATTGATTACCATACCTTTATCCTATTACCTGATATACATCTATACGCAAGATTTTGTAGTGAAAGCTCCTATCAGCATATTCATTTATTCCATAGCCATACTGATAGTTTCTGGCATTTCGTTAGGTACATTGTTCTGGCAAGTGAATAAAGCTGCACGGATTAATCCGGCAAAAATTATGAAAAGCGAATAAGAAATAAAATATAACTAAAATATAGAAAGACTGAAATATGAAAACACTCAAATACGCCTGGCGCTTCCTGATACGCTCCAAGTCATATACGATCATTAATGTCATTGGTCTGGCACTCAGCCTGGCATGTACCATCATATTAGTACGCTACATTCACCGTGAGTTGCAAGTGAACACGCACTGCACCCATGCTGAAAGGACTTTTATCCCGCTACGGGAAATTGATGGCAATGTATTCCCTGGCAGTGTGAATAAAGACAGTGGTGCGGATACGGCTTACTACGCTCCCGAAGCCATAGAAAAGAGAAGTTACTTCATCACACTGGACAATGACAATGTAACCATCGATGAGAAACCTTATACCGTCCAAGCATTGGTAGCAGACACAGCATTCTTGCACTTCTTTCACTACCCATTGAAAGGTAAACACATAGAAGCGCCTGAAGAAGTACTCATTACCCGTCAGTTTGCCAAACGTGTGTTCGGAGATAAGAATCCTATAGGACAAACGATGGGATACTCCGGAGGCAAGCTGTTGACGATCTGTGGTATATTGGAAGAACCAGCATGCAAATCTTCGCTAACATTTGATATACTGATAAATCTGGATCTGAAAACCAGAAGAGAGTGGGGTAGAATGTATATAGAAATCCTGTGTTTTATGCCCGGAGTAGATGTAGATGCCATTAATGCTATCAGCCATGTGAAGCGACAAACAGAATGGGGATATATGGTGAGTTACGACTTTATTCCTGTCAGTCAACTCTACTGGAATAAGGGATTGGCTGCCATGGCCGATCAACCGAATATGTGGCATTACAGCAGTCGTTCGCACATTCTGGTACTTATGGGAGTATGCCTGTTATTATTGCTGGCAGGCATACTAAACTTCGTCAACATCTATCTGGTTTTTATGCTGAAACGTTCCAAGGAGTATGGTATCAAGAAAGTATTCGGCATCCGTGGACGTGCACTCTTCCTTCAGTTATGGACGGAAAATATATTGATGATCGTCATCTCGTTGCTGCTGGCCTGGTTCTTTATCGAAATATTTTCGGGATATGCCAGCAGGTTGCTAGGCAGCAATGTACCTTATACGGCTTTCGACTGGCAACTGTCGCTCGGTGTGCTGGTGCTTTTGCCACTACTCACTACTGTATATCCTTTTATCAAATACAATTATCTGCCACCCATCGTGTCCATACGTTCCATCGGAAGTTCACGGCATTCTGTCGCTACACGTACGGTTTTCCTGTTTATCCAGTATAGCATCACTCTTTTGCTGATAGTCCTCTCTCTGTACTTCAGCAGCCACCTCCGTTTCCTACAAAATACCCCTCCGGGATTCAAGACGGAAGGTATACTTTATGCTAATCTGATTCCTACCCCCAAGAGCTGGGGAGGTGAAAGTGAAGCCGAAAGAAAACAGCGCTGGCAGAATACGACTACCATCCGGCAAAAGCTGGATGAATGTCCTTTCATAGAACGGTGGTTCTGTGGCGATCCCTCGCAAAGTGGCATCCTCAGTAGCGGAGGCAGTACGACACTTATTAATGATAAAGACGTGAAGCTAAATATGATGGTGATGTATATACCGGCGGATTTCTTCAAGCTGTATGAACTGCAAGCAGTACAAGGTACATTGCCGGGGAAAGTGGAGGCAAAGGATTATTCAGAGAATGTAGTTGTCATGAATGAGGCAGCTTTGAAAGCATTCGGTTATACGAAGCAGGAAGAAGCATTCGTAAGAGGAGAACAGGCACTCTGGATTACTTCCTCAATGGACGGAAAAATAGTAGAAGGCGGCCTGTCTTTGATGCCTGTAGGAACTGTCATCAAAGATTACTATACCGGCCATCTTACAGCCGGAAAGAAACCCGTGGTATACATCGTGACACCCGGTTACGGTGGAGCACAATTCCAAATAGCCTGTAAGGCCGGTAAGGAAAAGGAACTTATCAAATATTTGCAAGACACAAGAGAGGAGATTTTTCATGCGGAAGAGTTCGACTATCACTGGCTGAAAGAAGATGTTCAGGCCCTGTATGACGACGACCGCCGTGTAGCAACCGTGTTTACATTGTTTGCCACCATCTCTATTTTTGTTTCGGCATTGGGATTATTCGGACTTTCCTTATTCGACATCCGCCAACGCTACCGCGAGATAGCCATCCGCAAAGTGAATGGGGCACAATTGAAAAACCTGTATTCCGTTCTATTCCGCAAGTATATATGGGTGATAGCCGGTGCAGCATTGCTGACCATACCTTTATCTTATTATCTAATATACATCTATACACGGGATTTTATAGTGAAAGCTCCTGTTAGTATATTCATCTACCTGATCGCTATATTAGTGGTGGCAGGCATTTCGTTGGGAACATTGTTCTGGCAGGTGAATAAAGCAACCCGCATCAATCCGGCAACAATCATGAAAGCAGAATAAAGAGGTTAGTTATGATACACCATTATTTAAAAATAGCATATCGGAATCTGTTGAAGTACAGAACGCAAAGTATCATCAGTATCATCGGACTGGCAATCGGTCTGGCATGTTTTGCACTGTCTACATTCTGGGTACAATATGAAATGACTTATGATGATTTCCATAAGGATGCAGAACGCATTTATTTGGTACGAATGGACGATTGCCACTTTGGAGGGCACTACTCTGACTTTGTGCCCTACGCGTTGGGGAATCATTTAAAAACGACTTACACTGAAATAGAAGATTTCTGTGCATCAGGTCAGAATACTCTATTCATTAAAAATGGGAAACAGATTACGGAATATCCGATGTTAATGCCTGATACAACTTTCATCCGCATGATGGATATAAAAGTTCTGGAGGGTGACAACCAATTCTTTTTATCCACCTCACCGGAAAAGAGCGGGATAGCCATTACAGAAAAAGCTGCTCAAGACTTGTTCGGTACTACCAAAGTGATTGGAAAGACCATAACAGATAATAACCGTCGGCACGAGTATCGCATAAGCGCCATTGTCAGCGATTGGGGAGAGCATTCTAACTTTAAATATGCTTTTATGGGGCGTACCCATAATGACACTTCATGGGATAACGCCAATTACAAGATGCTGATAAAAATAAAACCCGGAACAAATGTGGATGTACTTTTAGAAAAAATGAATCAGCATTTTCCGGATGAACTCAAAAAGAACAGCTATGGAGTAACCGGATATACACGTTTCTATTTGGAGCCCATTACCTCACTGCGTTATGCGGATGAATTTATTCGTGGAGATGAACAAATTGTGCAGTTCCGTTACATTGTTTATTTCTCCATCACAGGAGTGCTTATCATTCTGTGCGCATTAATCAACTATTTAACGATTTATATCGACTGTTTCCGCTCGCGTAAACGGGAAATGGCACTACGCAAAGTGAATGGAGCATCCGAATGTTCATTATTGGCATTACTTAGTATGGACTTTCTATTTACTATTCTATTGGCTTCACTCTTAGGGATGTTCTTCGTGGAATTACTCAAACCCTGGTTCCTGCAATATTCCATGATTGTCGATACAGATATATCCATTTATGGGAATTGCATATTATACATCGCAGGTATGTCAGTATTGGCCTTTATAGTGGCGCTATGTTCTGTTTACCTATTTCGCCGTCACTCATTGCAGAATACACTTCATAGTACTCAAATGAATATAATGGGACGTATATGCCGTAAAGGAAGCATTGTAATACAGCTTGTTGTCTGCCTTACATTTATACTTTGTACTGTCATTATGCAAATGCAACTTTATCATTTGCGTAATGTAGATATGGGAATGGATTATCGGAACCGTGCTTCCTTGGGCATCTGGATGAATGTAGACATGAATGTATGGGCAGAGAAGGTAAAAGCATTACCCATGGTAACTGAAGTTGTACGGCCTGTTTATTGGCCGCTCATCAGTATGGGTTCTTATTCATCTGTTGAGGTAGATGCTTGGGACGGATTGAATGGGATAACTGAAAATCCAATTGGCATAGATGAGATTCTGGCAGGAGAGGAATTCTTCAAATTCTATAACATGCAACTGGTAGCGGGAGAATGGATATCGGATAAGTCGGATGTCCGTGAAGTCAATATCATGGAAACGACAGCCCGCACTATGGGATGGACACCTGAAGAAGCTATCGGCAAACACATCTTTTACTGCAATAAAGAAGTGGAACCTATGACTGTGATCGGAGTCATAAAAGACTGTGCATACAGGTCGCCTTCCAAGGACCTGCCTCATACTGTATTTGTCAATACCAATAAATCACAGTGGATGTGGCCGCGTTGCTTTGTCCTCTTCAAGTATAAACCGGGAACCTGGGAAGAATGTCGTCGTAGCATCGAGGAAATGCAGCAAGCTGAACTTCCCGACCGCAAATTATTTCTGGACAGCGAGGAAGAACGATATAATAAGTATCTGCAATCAGAAGATGCATTATCCAGTCTATTGGGATTCTCTGCAATTGTTTGTATCCTGATATCTATATTCGGCATATATTCATTGGTATCATTGACATGCGAACAACGCCGGAAAGAAATAGCTATCCGCAAAGTAAATGGGGCTACCATCAGCAATATCCTGAGCATCTTCTTTAAAGAATACGCAATGCTATTGATCGTATCTTCATTGATAGCTTTCCCTGCCGGTTATACTATTATGAAGCACTGGATAGAGACGTACAATCGTCAGGTAAGTATAGGAGCATTACCGTTCATCCTCATTTTTGCAGAGATAGCAATGGTTATCACCATAAGTATCAGCTGGCGCGTATGGCAGGCAGCACGGCAGAATCCGGCGGAAGTGATTAAAGAATAAAAACGATTTGTATCCTTTGGGAGTATAATTATAAGAAGCAATGTCGTGATGCAGAACTAGCAATCTCGTAATGTGGAATATTGCTAGTTTTGCATCACGACATTGCTTCTTATGTTCCGTTTAAGGCAGGGGTTGGCTATGCCTTGACTTACCATATTATTTCTCACGTACTTTTATTGAATAAATATAACAAATCCAAAACTAATAAAAGACTTGTTAGGGTTCAAAATAGGGTCAGGGTCACTTATAGCCCCATTTGTAGGTGATTTTTAACTCCACTAGTCAATATTACATTGATATACAGATAGTTGATTTTAGACAGTTTTTACAAAAAACAAATTCCCGTAGATTCGAAATATTGTAATGCGAACGATTCTTTATGAGTAAATGTTTGATACAAAAAACAGAAAAGTGAAGCAAAAGTAATAAAGAGTGGATTATAAAATCTGATTCCTTGGTAATTTGGCGCCATATCAGTGCTTTTATTTTACACCAAATTAAAATATTCTATTCATTTGAGCAGAATTTGGGGGTATAAGTGACCCTGACCCTATTTTGAACCCTTAACACCACATATTCCTTTCTATTTTTAGACTATAAAACACTGATATACAATAGTTAGTCCATCATCAAGGAGTGTATTCATGAGTGCATCTAATGCATGGTTTTTTAGAGAAAAGTAGAAGCATCTTCCCGATTATTAAAAGAGAAAAAACGCTACACCTGTTCACAGCTAGATTATTACTTCATCAAAAGTTAAGAAGTTATAGTCAGAGCCTATAACTATTCTTTGTGATTTTAAATGTACCATTTGTGCGAATATGCACTATTTTTGTGCAGTATAGCACACTAAAGCAATATTACTAAAACAAATATTTACCTGAAAAACAATCTGTTATAACTTTGGCACGAGATTTGAATCTTAATCTAAAAAAGAAATTCACTTTGATATATAATCTTGTGAATGGCATCAGTAAAATAATGCGTGAACTAATACATAGCTATGATACAGCACTTTTTCAAGATAGCATTTCGTAATATACTGAAATACAGAATACAGAGTATTATCAGTATTATAGGTTTGGCAGTAGGATTTACTTGCTTTGCACTCTCAAATCTGTGGATATACTACGAAATTACGTATGACAAATTCTACGAAGGTGTGGAACGAACTCATTTGCTTTATCAAGAAGCCACTTTTAGTGAATCAACATTCAGCACATACAGTTCATATATGTTAGCTACTACACTTCGGCAAGAATTTCCGGAAGTAGAAGCCGCATGTGCAGTTTACCAATGGGAAATGGGGCTGAAAACCAAAGAGGGGAAAACGGCAAAAGTTAATTGCATGTATGCTGACTCCACATTTTTAGAGATGTTCCAACCTACCTCCATATTATCCGGAAGCATGGAATTCCTTTATTCTGATAATAAAATTGCATTAACAGAAGAGACTGCTATGTCATTATTCGGTTCAACAGAAGTTTTGGGACAAGAGATAGAGACAGATGATACACCTAAGACAGTCTGTGCTATTCTGAAAAATGTAGAGAAACATAGTAATCTCTATTTTGCCGCATGGACAATGTCATCACAATTTCAAAAAGAAAAAAGCGAATGGGGAGTACATAGATTTCAAACCTACGTTCGGCTACGTAAAGGAGTGGATGCTACATCTTTTCAGGAAAAAATGAAGAACTACGAATCCGGAAACCAATGGTATCCCAAACCTCTCGAAAAATATAAGATAATTCCATTAACCCAATACCATTACTCTGCCATAGATGAAAAACTGACCCTTAAATTCAATTATTTAGTACTTTTCTCCATAGCAAGCGGCATGATTATACTTTGCGCATTGTTCAACTATCTCTCCTTGTTTATCACCCGTATGCGCACACGAAACCGGGAAATTGAATTAAGAAAAGTCTGTGGTTCATCCATTCGGAATTTATTCATACTTTTTGGTACTGAATATTTATTTGTGCTGCTTTTATCCGGTCTTTTAGGAATGACGTTTATCGAATTATCGCTTCCGAAATTCAGAGAACTGTCCGAAATTAATGGAAATATTTATGGAGAATCATTCCTCTACTTTATAGGTATTCTTTTCATATCCTATATCCTATTAATACCTTTTATTGTCCGCCGATACTACAGGCAATCCGGCAATCTATTCCTATTCCGTAAATGCAGCATAGTATTCCAATTAATAATATGTATCTTATTTATCTTTTGCGTAAGCATTCTTATGAAACAACTCAATCACCTGGCAAATGGTGACATTGGTTGGGAAAGAAAGAATACAGCAGTATTAAGACAATATGTTTCTCCGGAATCTTATGCTGCTGTCAGTGCCGAAATAGATAAGATGCCATGTATTGTAGAGACACTGAAAGGATGTGAACCTTTATTTCCAAGATATAGTACACTGACTTACAGGATAAACAGTTGGGAAGGAAAGAAAAGCACGGATAAGGAAGATAGAGTAGATATCATCTGCATAAGAGAAGGGAGGGAATTTATCAATTTCTACAACCTGAAACTAATAGAAGGTGAAATGCTAAAACCGGATGATGCGGATAAGGCTATCATCAACGAGACTTGTGCAAGAAGATTAGGCTTAGATGATCCGATAGGTAAGAAAATCAATATTCACCAAGGAGTTACAATCGTCGGAATTGTAAAAGACTTCCATATCACAGCACCTACAATCCCGGCAGCACCTACTTTATTCTGCAATAAAGGAGGTCTGGGAGGTTCCGATTCCGATGCCAACTATGGTGATATATTGATAAAATATCGCGCAGGAACATGGGAGGATCTTAAAAAGCGAGTAGATGATGTATATGCCAAAATCTCAACTGGCAATAATGAATATCATTCTCTTCTCAATATAGAAGAGGAATATTCTAAGTTCCTGAAATCCGAAACGTTATTATTGAAGCTGCTTGGCTTTGCCTCAATTATTTGCGTACTCATTGCCGCTTTCGGAATATTCTCTTTCATTACGCTAAGTTGCGAGCAGCGGAGCAAAGAAATAGCCATCCGCAAAGTAAATGGAGCGTCTGTAAAAGAAATACTTGCTATGTTTGTAAAAGAGTACTTTATATTACTCGTTGCGGCATCAGTGATGGCATTTCCTATAGGATACGCTTTGATGAAAAAATGGCTGGAAAGTTATATAGAACAAACAACAATCAGTGCATGGATATATCTGGCTATATTTAGTGGGATAGGTTTACTTATTCTGTTATGCATCGGCTGGCGGGTATGGCAGGCAGCACGGCAGAATCCGGCAGAAGTGATAAAAAGTGAATAAATACGTATATAATACCCACGAAAAAATGTTACAACACTATTTTCAAATAGCAATACGTCATTTGCTTAAATACAAAACGCAAAATCTTATCAGTATCGTAGGATTAGCAGTGTGTCTGCTTTGCTTCAGTATATGCATGTATTGCAGTCGTTTCTTTCTAAGTATTGACCAATGTTTTGAAAATCATGATCATATTGCCGATATTGTTTTAAAGAGTTCAAACGGGGAGTTCTTCTCTGGAACTCCTGCTACAGTCTTTGAGCAATTGCAGGATATACCATTGAATGAAGTGGACATTTTAACACACATCGCTAATGCTGATCCACGTCCATACAATATAGAAATGAAAGACGGAAAGGAATATCCATTTACTGAAATGTCAACTATCGAAATTGATTCTTGTTTCCGCCAAGTATTCACTCCGAAGATTATAGCCGGTTCCTGGGATGTTGCTGTCCATACTCCCAATGCTATTATTATGATGGAAAGCACCGCACGCAAGGTTTTTGGTGAAAATGGTGATCCGATCGGTAAACGTATGGTACTGACCAAAAAACTAATGAGTTCACCAGATGCTACCACAAGTTCAGGTGGCACTGTCTATACTATCCAGGCAATCATAAAAGATATACCACAAAATAACAGTTTGAATTTTTGCAATAGAATTGATTTATTAGTGCTAAATGATAGTGAAGGTTTGTTCCAGAGTGAAAGTAGAAAGTTTACGACCGGTTGCTCCACTTTCGCTTTATTGCGTAAAGGGAAAAGTGTACAACAACTGGAGGATCATCTTCGCAAACTGAATTTATCCAGCGATGCATTCCCTGATAATACGATTTGTGCAACTGCGTTGGGGAAGGGAGCCTATAGTGCAACTTTCAGACCTTACTTTGTCAGTGTTACCACTGCATTAGGAATACTAATTTTACTTATCGGCCTTCTTAATTTTTTTCATTTCCTTACCGGCTCATTTCTTAACCGTAGCCGTGAATATAGTCTCCGTAAAGTATTAGGAAGCAGTAATCACCAACTGTTATCACAGCTTTTCATTCAGTCGGCACTGATTATCTTATTAGCCTTTCTGATTACTTTTTGTTTAATTGAACTACTGGCTCCCTTTTTTCATCTTACGTTAGTAGTATTTACATTGGAAATAGACAAAACATCACTAATGAAGCAATGTTCCGAATATCTTATACTGATATTTCTACTGAATTTGCTCATTTGTACACTGACTGTTGCATATACCCATCGCATATCCATTCAAGAAGGGATCAAAGGCAATGTCAGACGTATGAGCAAACATTTTATACGGAACACTATGCTGTGCATTCAATTTTTCATCTGCTGGATATTCGTCACATTGGCAGCATCCCTTTATCTACAAACAGAGAAAACAACCTCCACGCTTTTTGGCACTCTTTCAAAAGAAGAGAAAGAATGTATTTTCAGTATTCCTCTGAACTACACCTTCATGAAAAATGAAGAGAAACTTGCCATTACAGAACGTATAGCACAACATTCGGGTGTGCAAGAGAAATTATTGTCAAATAACAATTATGCCGGTGGAATTTCTATTACCGGATTCCAATCTGAAGAGAACAACAGGGATTCTAATATCAACAGTAGTTTCATATATGCAGCTCCCAATTTTTTCCATTTCATGAATATTCCTCTGTTGAAAGGCAATAATCTGCAAAACAATACAGAAATGGTAATTGATGACGTTTTAGAAAAACGGATTCCCAAACCTATTTTAGGCAACATCTTGTATAACTTTAACGGTGGCTATACCGTCAAAGGCATTACATCTTCATTTATAACCAATGTATATTTCCAGAGCGAGAGTCTTTTCCGAAGTGAGGGTATGGCTTTCTTGCCACTTAAGATGGAAGGCCCCATAGAATATTGCTACATTAAATGCCTGCCAGCTCAAGTAAAAGCCGTAGAAGAGTATGCATCCCAAGTGCTCCGTGAAGCACTTCCATACACTTTGTCCCCACAAATCAGTACGCTGCAACAAGATTTGGAAGAAATACAAGGATTGGAATCGAAAATGAAGAATATCATCTTATTTTTTGCAATAGTAAGTGTTATCATTACTTTACTGGGAGTATATTCAGCCATTACCCTTGATACTGAACACCGATGCAAAGAAGTAGCCATCCGTAAAGTTAATGGTGCGGGACTACGGCAAATACTTTATCTGTTCTTGCGTATGTATGTCCGGATATTAATAATAACAGCGGTGATTGCATTTCCACTACTATACACAATACTGCAATTATGGAAACAAATGTATATTGTCTTCTTCAATGACGGTCTCTGCTTCTGGATTTGCATATTTATTGGGATAGTTTTCATAACTTTACTTACTGTCATATTCCGCATTTTGAAAATTGCAAAAATAAATCCGGTGGATATAATAAAGATCGAGTAAGTATAGAATCCATGTGCGAATATGCACTATTTTTGTGCACTATAGCACACTAATACCCTATAACAAAAATCAGTATATCATTAATAAATAGAACGTTACATGCTTGGCATAAGTTTTGAATATATAAAATATAAAATGTATATACCATGATACTCCATTATCTCAAAATAGCATTCAGAAACTTGTGTAAGCATAAGACACAAAATATCATTTCCATCATCGGATTGGCAGTAGGTTTGCTCTGCTTCTGTGTCTGCATATATTGCAGTCGCTTTGTAGAAAGCACAGACCATTGTTTTGCTAATCATGATCGCATAGCAGAATTAAATCTCTATGACGGCAAAGCAGACAGATATTTTTCCGGTTCTCCAGTTCCTTTGGCCGAAGATTTGCGTACATGGTCTTTGGGAGAAACGGAAGCCATTTCATCCGTAACCTATCCTCGCGAACGCCCTTATCATGTAGAGTTATCCCCGGAAAAGACGCTACCTTATGAACTTGAAACGATTGAAATAGATACTTGCTACAATAAAATCTTCACTCCGGAAATGGTAGCAGGACATTGGAAAATGGCAAGTCAGTCTCTTAACTCCGTCATCCTGAGTCAATCTATGGCCATTAAAATATTCGGTAATGCAGAAAGTGCTATCGGCAAACATATGACTCTCATGAGAAGGCTCAATACTTCTCCTGAAAGTACCCCAAAAACAGGAGGTATCGTCTACACCATTCAAGCAGTAATGAAAGATATCCCTCTGAACAATAGTTTGGATTTTATGCAAAACATAGATATGCTGACCGTAAACGATAGTGAAGGACTTCTACAAAGTCCCAAACGGTATAACATGACGGGAGCAAATACCTATGTGTTGTTATCACCACAAACTACATGTACCGATTTAGAAAAGCAATTCTCAAAAAGAGACTATACTTATACTTTGTATGGCGAAGCTTACACTGTCACTGCCAGTAGTATGGGAGCCAGATTGAAAAAACAAGGTGCTTCCTATCTGGGATTAGTTACCGGAACTGTAGGTACACTGATATTATTAGTAGGGCTGATCAACTTTTTCCATTTCCTTATCGGTTCTTTCTTCAATCGCACCAAGGAATACAGTATCATGAAAATGATAGGATGCAACTGGAAACAACTCTTCTGCTTACTATTCACACAGTCATTGATTGTCATATCTATATCCTCCATACTGGTATTATCAGGCATAGAATTATTGGGGAATCACATGAATTTCTCTTTGCCGGGCTTTGCAATGACCTTTACCTCTGAAACGCTTTTAATACATGCTCTGCAATATATCGCTCTTCTTATCATACTCTGCGTCCTTATATGTTTGTCCGTTTCCATTCGTATTCGTCGCATTACCGTGCAAACAGGTATTTATGGAAACAATAAACGCAGAGGTAACCAATGGGGACGTAACCTTATGCTGGGTATCCAGTTCTTTATTTGCTGGATATTTGTATCCCTGACGGCTGCTTTATATCTGCAAGCAGAGAAAACTACCAATAGTTTGCTTCATACACTAAGTCAAAAAGAAAAGTCGGAGATTCTTAGTATTCCCCTGGACTATCCCTTTATGAAGAATGAGGAAAAGCTGGCATTGATAGAGCGTTTTAAACAACATGCCGGAGTGAAAGAGATTCTGTTATCAGATATCGGTTATATGCAAGGTATGTCAGGCAATGGATTAACGACCGAAAAGGGAAATGAGAACTCCTGGATTGATATTAGTGTCATGGCTGTACCCGCCAATTTCTTCTCTTTCATGAATATTCCCATAGAACAAGGAAGACTTCCTCAAACGGAAAAAGATATTGTGGTAGACAATGTCTGGCAGGAGATGCAGAAGAAAGATGTAATCGGTATGAACTTGTATAGCGGTAATACCGACTACACAATCTGTGGAATATCCGCACCTTTTCAGGCCAATGTATATAACAGAAGTAGTGGATATGCTTTCCTGCCTTATGATCCTTCAGTCTACATAGGCCATTGTTACATAAAGAGTCATCCGGGCCAGCAAAAGGAAGTAGCCCGATGGATTGAGAAAGTCTACCGCGAGATGCTTCCTGAAAATATAACTTATCAGGCTAAAACATTCTTGGATGATATCCATGTTTTGCAGGCTCTTGAGTACAATCTGAAGGACATTATTTTGTTCTTTGCTGTTATCAGCATTATTATCACACTATTAGGTGTATACTCCAGTATCACGCTCGATACAGAACGACGCCAGAAAGAAGTTGCTATCCGTAAAGTAAATGGGGCAGATGTTCCGCAGATTATCCTGTTGTTTGCCCGTCTTTATATTATCTTGTTATTGTGTAGTGCCATCGTTGCATTCCCGCTTGTATATGTTGTATTGATGTTATGGAAACAAATGTATACGGTATTCTTTGACTGCGGTCTGCTTTTCTGGCTCTGCATATTCTTGATTGTTACTTTTATTACAGGCTTTACAATACTTTTCCGTATCTTGCGGATAGCAAAAACGAATCCGGCGGAAGTTATTAAAAACGAATAAGAACAATGGTATTACATTATTTGAAAGTTGCTCTACGAAATCTGCTGAAGTACAAGACTCACAGTTTCATTTCCGCCCTTTGCCTGGCAGTGGGAATCGTATGCTATACCATTGTATGCTTTTTCATGCAGGAATGGAGCAAACTTGAAAACTTACCTGACAGCGAGCGACGGATAAGAATAACAGTCAACCAGAAACAAAGTTCTTTTTTTCGAGCCAGTGAAATAAAGCGATTGGAAGAGCAATCTATCAGTGGCTTAGAGTGCCTAACCATACAATCCTTTAACAATTCAACGGAAATAGAAGTCATCGATAACGAACAACGTAATTTACCTTTTCTGATAGGTTATAGAGGGGTTAACAGTAACTTTTTCTCCTATAACAACAGAAAATTGCTACATGGTAGCCGATTTCCCGAAGCACCTGATGAAGTGGTATTATCCCATAAATTTGCGAGCAAAGCGTACGGAGCTGCAAATCCTATTGGAACAATCATACGCCTTGCTAACCCACAAAGTATAGCTGAAAATACAATACAGAGCTTTAAAGTCGTGAATGTAGTGGAAGATAACGGACTGCAAGACCCCAAAGTCGATTGTTATTTCTCCTATGAAATCATGACTTATGACGCCTTGAGTGTAAAAGGTTATCTATCGCCTAAGGCAACTATGGAAATGCTAAACAAAAGTTTACAGTCCATAACGTGGCAACGGAATGAGGACACCGTACACCCTTACGCAGCATTCAGTATGCGGCAGGACAAAGAACTGACAATGGTGCAGTATCTAATACTATTCATAGCCTCACTTATCCTGGTTTCAGGGCTGATTAATTTCCTTAAGTTCATCATTCAGATGTTCTATAATCGTCAGCGTGAAGTGGCGCTTCGCAAGTGTATGGGATCCGAGATAAAAGGGCTGTTCCTACTTCTTTTCACTGAAGTATTTTGGATGATGTCCACTGCATTTCTTTTATCTCTGTTTTTAACGGAACTCATGATAAATCTTGCGAAGATATACATTCCAAGCCATGATATGCCCGATTTGCCCTTGTCATCTATCTATGTTGTACAGTTTCAAATATATATTGCACTTCTGATGATATGTATGCTCGTAATATGGTTTCCTATCCGCCGTTTACGGAAAGTGAGCATAATCAGCCAAATCAACAATAACCGTAGCCGTCATATCTTCCGTTCGATTATGATGTGGTTGCAATTAGGCATTGCCATTTTCTTTGTGGGCAGTACACTCGGCGTCAATATGGTGTGGCACGAAGCGTTCGGTCGAGCATACAATCCGCTTACATCCGCAGAAGAAGAAAATATCATTTCCCTGAAGGTAAATACCCAACGTATGTGGCAACACATAAACCCTATATTATCTGATATTCAAGCATTGCCGGAGTGTATAGAGACACTGACCATGACAGATGATTTGCAAAGTGGAAATCATTTTATGCGCACCTATAAGAAGGCTGACCAATCGGAGGTCATGATTACCGTAGCAGAGGGAGCTACGAGTTACTTTAAATTCCTGAAGATCCCATTGCAAGGAAAAGAAGTGAATGGAGATGCAGAAGGTACCGTTTATGTCAGTGAGGCCTTCAGACTGCAACTAGATAAGGACAACGTGCAAGACAGAGTAGAAATTGAGGGCCAAAGTTACCGCATCATCGGTACTTTCAAAGAGCTCTATAAAGAAACTCAGGGAAGAGGAACCATCGGTTCGGTATTTTTCCCCAGCAACCATTTCAGGTATTTCTATGTCAAGCTGGCACCGGGTACAAACGCTACCAAAAGTATCCGACGCATCACTAATATCTGTCGTAACTACGTACCCACAACCTTGCCTCTTGAAATCCGCTCCCTATCTGATAATAAACAAACGATGATGGGATCGATGTATATGACACAAGTGGCGATGACAATCCTGGCCGTTGTAAGTATACTATTGGTTGTACTGAGTATCTATTCGGCCATCTCCATGGACACAGTCAGCCGACAGAAGGAAATAGCCATTCGTAAAATCAACGGAGCTACCCCATGGATCATTGCCGGTATATTCAGTAAAGCTTATCTGGTGATTTTCCTGCTGGCTTTTGCGGTTGCTTATCCTTTGGTACGACTGATGCTGCTATCAATAGACGCAGACACAGTGAAGTGCATACAGGGTTGGGATTGGGGAATTCTGTTATTCTTCAGTGTGGCCTTCATGATATTCCTCACCACCGCATACAAAATTTACCGGATCATGCATATCAATCCGGCCGAGATAATAAAAAATGAATAAACAATATTACTAATTAAAATTATCACTATTATGATTAAAACAGTAAACCTGCAGAAAATCTTCAAGACAGAAGAAGTGCAAACATGGGCTTTGAACAATGTGAACATCGAAGTGAAAGAAGGCGAGTTCGTCGCAGTCATGGGACCTTCCGGTTGCGGTAAATCTACATTGCTGAATATCCTCGGCTTGCTCGATAACCCTTCGGGTGGAGAATACTACCTCAATGGAAAGGAAGTATCCAAATACACCGAAGCACAACGCACCAGCCTGCGTAAAGGTGTTATTGGTTTCGTATTCCAAAGCTTCAACCTGATTGACGAACTGAACGTATACGAAAACATCGAACTGCCGTTGCTCTACATGGGCATTCCTTCCGCCGAACGCAAACGTCGCGTGGAAACAGCTATGGAACGCATGGCCATTACACACCGAAGCAAACACTTCCCACAGCAACTCTCCGGTGGTCAGCAGCAACGTGTAGCCATTGCCCGTGCCGTAGTAGCCAATCCAAAGCTGATCCTTGCCGATGAGCCTACCGGTAATCTGGACTCCAAGAACGGTAAGGAAGTGATGGAACTGCTGAATGAACTGAACAAAGAAGGAACCACCATCGTCATGGTAACCCACTCACAGCACGATGCCGGTTTTGCAGGACGTATCATTAATCTGTTCGACGGACAGGTGGTGACAGAGGTGAGTCTGTAAACGTTTCTTTACTCTGCCAATTCCTGTCATCCTGGGCAAGATCGAAGAATCTCATCTCTACAACCTTGTGTCAAGAGAAGATATCTTTCGATGAGCCCAGGGTAACAGATTGACCTACTTTTCAAATAACATATCAAGATATTAAACATGTACATTCTGAAGTTTGTCCTGCATAGCTGGTGGCGAAATAAATTGTTCGTCACGATTTCTCTTGTCAGTCTGGTTATCGGTATCGCCTGCACCAACCTACTGACAGCCTTCGTCCTATACGAATACAACATCGAGTATAACAACCCCAACCGTGACCGTATCCTCCGGCTGACACAAACACTACCTTTCGCACAACAAGAAATGCAGGGAACATTCGTATATCACGAATCTGTCCCCGAAATCATCTCACAATTCCCTGAGATAGAAGCTTCACTACGCACACAAGCCATCACTCACACAAAAATCCGTGTGGGCGACCAAGAATATTCCGAACTGAACCTGCTATCGGCAGACAGTACATTGCCCAAGTTTATCCCCATCGAAACCCTTGCAGGAAAAATAGAAGAAGTATTGACTCACCCGGGAACCATCGCCATCAGCCAAGCTCTGGCCGAACGTTATTTTGGTACCACCGACTGCCTCGGCAAGCTGCTGGATATCCCTCAATCCGGCGAAAGTACCTATCGTATCGCCGCCGTCTTCCGCCTGCCACCGCAAAGCATGTTGCAGGCAGACTTGCTCACGCATCTAAAAAGTCCCGAAGGAACCACCTGTTCGATACTTCTCAAAGAAGGAACAGACCTCAACGCCTTTCGCCAACGCTTCGAGACAACCGAGCTTCCTACTTTATTAGGCAAAGGGTATTATCGTACCCAGACTTTACAGGAATCCTATTTTACCACTACCACACAAGATAGCAACCAGTGTATCGAGCATCGGCAAAAGGCCCTGTTAAGCGTCGGACTGCTATCTGCTTTATTAATCTTGTTCATCGGTTGCTTCAACTATATCAACCTCAGTTTTTCACGCTTATTGAAGCAAATACGCACCTTGCACATTGAAAGCCTTTTAGGTGCAAGCCACCGTCAAATCCGTTGGCAACTCTTTGTCGATACTTTCCTGATGGTGATTACAGCGTTCTTGTTATCCATTCTGTTGATGAGCGACCTGTTAGCAGTATTCAATGCAACAATATCCGCACATCTGTCGTTCTCCTATCTTTTCTCCGTTCAGGTATTCCCTGTTATCCTGCTGTTTGTCATCATTCTATCCGTTGTTCCGGCAGAATACATGAGCCGGAAGATACAGACCTTGTCCGAAAGCCGTTACCGCAGCTTCTTTACAGGTCGTAAGAAACAGCGCATTGTAGCAGCACTGGTCACCTTACAATTCATGATTTCCATCGGACTGCTAAGTGCTTTTATGATAATCCGTAGCCAAATGGACCTGATAGAGCAGGAGGGAAGCCGCTACAAAGGAATCGTTGAGTTTGGAATCGGCGACTCCCGGCAATCCCCTTTATCTACTTGGATAGAAGACATTAAATCCATCCCCGGAGTGAAGTCTGTTGTATCTTCTCAATCAGGCCTTTATACCATGAGTATGGCCGTTCCCCGCCAAAATGGTGAGAAGAATGATCTTCTGATGCTTGAACTTTATGAAAACTGTCCGGACTTCCTGGATATATACGATTTCGACTTGCTGGATGCCAAACAAACATTCCATTTATTACTTCGTACCTCTGTGCCGGTCATCATCAACGAGTCCTTCATTCGCTATCTTGTGCCCGAAGGAGAAGACCCGGTGGGACAACCGATCTCTAAATACGTGCCCGAAAAGAGTGAGAAAGGTACTATTATCGGTGTCATGAAAGATTTCAAGAAATATTCGCTCACAAACAATGTGTTTCCACTGAGAATGATTCTGCACGAAATGCCCCAAGATAGCTATACCACATTGACCTTACAGTTTGACGAACAAGATCGCACAGCAGTTATCAATCATCTTCGCGGATTATGGGAAAAGAAATACCCCGGTACTCCATTCAATTATGAAGACCCTTATCAGGTACTGATCTCCAATAATCAGGAAGTCACCGACTTTTCCCGCATCCTGCTGATGTATGCATCAATCAGTTTGTTCCTCACACTGTTCGGATTGTTCGGCATCACCCATTATGCTATCCAGCAACGTATACGCGAAATAGGAATTCGGAAGATTCACGGTGCATCATTCGGGCAAATATTATGGCTTGTCAACCGCCCGTTCCTGTACTACATAGGTATAGCGTTTATACTCATTGTACCCCTGGTCTGCTATCTGATGAATTATTGGCTGCAACAATTTGCTTACCATGTACACATTGGTATCCTTCATTTCCTGCTTCCTTTGTTCTTCACTGTCTGCATCACCCTGCTCACAGTATGCCTGAACAGTTATCGGGCAGCAAGAAATAATCCGGTAGATAGTATCAAATACGAATAACCGTATCCCGGTTAATCTCCAGAACCAGAGACTGAAAATCAATCATCGCATTAAATAAAGCGATATGTGAATAGGAGGAAATCTCATCTGACGGAATATCACATTCCGTCAGTACCCCCTGTTCCAACAGCAATGCACGTTTTGTGCCTTTCAATAAGGGAGTCCTCGGTGTATACCAGACTCCCTCTTTTTCTAACGCCACATTAGCAATGGAAGTATCCGTCAAAATATTGTTTCTGACAATCAATACATCATCCTGATTGCCGCGCAGGGCATACAATGCTTCCAGTTCCTTCCGTTCCGTACTTTTGTAGCGATAATCAATCGTATCCGAACCGACTAACCGGAGCGAACGTACAGTCCTCATTGTATAAGCGGAAAATGCCACTTCACATACTTCTCTGCCATAAACTACCCGGCATTTATAAAAACCGCTTTCAGGACAATCTCCTGTATAATCCAGAATATCTAGTTGATCCGCCATTCCGAAAACCGCCTGTCTCGTCTCATTCATCCTACGGTTGTGATGGGCAAGGTTCTGCAACTTACCGTCACGTACTTGTATCGTTTCAATAAATCGGCACATATATTTTCTGTTTCATTTCTTCATATTCACTGCGGGCGTCACTCTTGAAAGTAATGCCACCACCGCTTTTAAAATACATTCCGTCCGCCTCTTGCTCCACAAAACGTATCATCACGGCACTATCCATATTGTCTCCATCGAAATATCCGGTTATTCCCGTATAAAATCCCCGTTCATATCCTTCAGCTTCACGAATAATCTGCATCGTCTTCTTTTTGGGTGCACCGGTAATAGAACCGGCAGGCAACATACTGAAAAGAATATCACCTAACTGCCGTTTGTAATCTTCTGGAAGTTCACCGCATATCTCCGAACTGGTCTGCAATATCGGTCCCCGATTTGTCTGCAACACATCTATATAGCGATAACGCTCCACCCGGACATGAGATGCTACAATACTCAGATCATTCCTGATCAGATCCACAATCGTAGCATGTTCCGCCGCTTCTTTCCCGTCGTTCATCAAGGTTTGTATGGCATCGGGCAGGGTAGCGTCTATCGTACCTTTCATGGGATAAGAGCTGATAGTCCCTTTCTTTATCCGAACAAAAATCTCCGGAGAGAAAACTACAAAACGATTCTTTACCCATACTTTATATAAAGCACGGGAGTTACAATATATATCCTTTAAAGTCAGATTGGTTTGTACCGGAGTCCGGCAAGTTAAATTCGTAAGAAAGCTGTTTCCCGCAAGAATATTCTTTTTCACATGTCCGAAAGCACGACTATATTCCTGAAAAGAAACAGGCTGTGAGATCCATTCTATCTGTTCCGGCAAACTCTCCGGAGGCAATTCATCCGTTAAACCGGCAACTGCTTCATTCGTAAATCCATTCAGGTTATATATCAACTCCTCCGG
>ENA-UEPG01001057-UEPG01001057.1-human-gut-metagenome-genome-assembly--contig:-NODE-1057-length-23482-cov-4.743474_pt1 | contig 23482 bp, 8 predicted proteins | sample MGYA00242893_ERZ507902 | MGnify/ENA primary metagenome ERZ507902 (study PRJEB26167, sample SAMN06115491) | human gut metagenome | host: Homo sapiens | place: China:Gansu | collected 2015-04-23 | study...
ACGACCGTCAAATGTATACTTAAATACTTCACCGCCGCCATATTTCTCTTCCATTTGCATTACTACCGGATTATCAATATAAATACGGTTACCTTCTACTTTTACAATTTCACGTTCGAAAGAAAGGTTATATTCCCGCGCAGTCCATTGGCGGGTTCCCTGGCGTTCAACAATTTGATCCATCTTAATATCATGTATCCAATTCTCCGTTCCCGGACGATAAACAATGATACGATCACCCACTTTAAAATTTGCAGCAGAAGAAACCTGAAAAGTGTGTGTTCCCACTGGTACAAAAGCATCCGTAATCTTCACCCTTGTTCTGGATACTTCCTCCATTCTACCATTACCAGATACTTCTATCAATGAAAAACGCTGCTTACCGATAGCCAATAAACGGGTTTCATTCACATTATCTCCTTCTCCGGTCAAAATAACTCCACTTGCATTTATATGAATTGTTCCATGAACATGATATACTCCCCGTTTTAGCAGAACCGTTCCACGGTGTCCGTCTTTATCCGGTTGCATACGAGACACTTCATCTATTGCATCCTGAATTCTCTGACGACTATCCCCTTTTTCCACAGGATATACGGTTTTTGTTACCGGATAATCAGGAATTGATTTATCACCATGATGATAACCAACCCGGCTAAAATCCGGTATTATATTTCCCTGTTTATCAGAATAATAAGCTAACTCCCCTTTCGGAGTAATTTTCACATAGCTGGATTGCCAGCCTGGAGGTAATTTGGTCTGGGCAGATACACTCACACAAAGTATTATCGCCAATATACCTCCCACAAGTTTCTTTACACGATTCATTCTATTCTCAATTATTAGTTTGTATATAAATTCAGTTCAACCTTCTCACCCGCCACAGTCGGTATCTGCAGATATTCTCCATAAAGTATGTCCGATTTTCCATTTTTCCGGATAACTTGCACAGGATGTCCTTTCCATGGGTTCTCTATTTTACAGACACGTCCTTTCTCACTAACCAGAGTTACTCCCTGAATTAGTCCTTCTTTCAAAGTAGAAGTAACCAAAAACGCACCATAAGCTCTCAGATTTTCAAAAGATGCATCCTTCTTATGATTCCAATTGGGGAAAACACGAATAACACCTTCATAACTTTGTAGCAGCATCTCATTAATAGTAAGAGGAACAGCGGCTAAAGTTTCGATACCTCCCCCACCTTGCACAATCCAGGAATTGGGATATACATCCATCTCAATCCGTTTCTTCAAATAAGATAGAATCTTATCCGAAGGGTACCCCACACGTACAGCTCCGGGATAACAGGTTTCAATTCCATTATTAGATGTATTTCCCCAATCATTCGGATCACGTTGCTTTTCCGTCCAATGTGCCACATCTTCCAGCAAGATAGTATTGAAAGCCGCATCTGTCATGGGCCCCACAACACCAGCAGGGAGAATCAAACCATGAATAGATACCCTGTTCAGCCCCGATGGACGCACTTCTTTATCCTGAGGTCCCTTCTCCATATTCTTCAAACTTTGACGTCCGTCTTCTGTAATACCTAATGGGTATTCACTCAGTTTCTCCAAAATATCCTGCCAACGGGATTGCCGTGTCTTATCAATGGAAAGGAAATCACTCATATCCATCACACCCTGAAACAGCATACGAACCAAACCCAACGAAAGAGTTGAATTAAAATCACCTAACCGATTACGCCAGACACCTCCATTACGTTTATTGGGCATAACCTCATTGAAATGATCCATACGAATGACATAACGTCCATTCTCTAAAGAGAGATAATCTTCCCAAAAATCTGCACAGGCCAGAAGATACGGATATACTTTACGGGCATACGCCTCATCATACGTACTGTAATATCGCATCAACATATTTCCAACACTAAACACTGCATTGATTTTCTGTCCCAGAAACTTATAACCACCATCAATTGTATTTTCACGGGTCGAATACTTTTCCTGCATTTCTTCAGGAGTTAACGGCCACATAGCTGTACATAAACCTTTAGGACCGATACCCACCGGATAATAGATCCCCTTGCAATTCAGCAATTCCTGTGCATGCTTCCGTCCAGCCTCCATATAATCTAATATAGGCTGATCAAAATTATCTGTCAGACTAATATGATTGGAAGAAAATGACGCCCAGTAAGGTGCCTGATAATTATAATTCAGATGATAATCACCTCCCCATGCCGCTTCGTCACGCGTAACAAATGGTCCCCAGATACCTGGCGCAAACTTGCCCTCACGGGAAGAACAAGCAAACAAATATTGCGACTGATAGTAATACTTTTCAAAATAACTATCACCTATATTAATATGAGACTGTTTCCAAAAATGATTCCACCAGGAATGATGTTCTTTCCGTAATTGCTCAACACCCGCTTCCGTTACTTTCTCTGCTTCTGTAATAGCTTTGTTTTTCCAATCCGGTGTATCATGATTCGTATAAACAGATATAACCAATTGTACTTTCTTTCCGGGAATCAAGGAGAATTCATCAGAATTTGAGTTTAAAGCCAATGCCACATGAGTAGGCCAACGCAGCAATTCCGTATTTTCAAATGAACGACTTACCCACATTACTTTATCTTTGCCTCCCGCAATAGTCGAAGTATTACCTTCCGCAGCCCATAAACGCAAATGGGCAGTAACAGCTTTGTCCGATTGCAATTCTATGATAATCTTATTATCCGTTGCAGCAACCCATGCAGACAAATTCAACTGACAATGAGGAGTTGTGAATTTAGTTCTGATTTCAGCAGATCCGGGCAATTGTTCCGCATAGTAAGTAGCTCCTTGCAGTTCTTTTATCTCAATATCCAGTCCGCCCGGAAGCGCAATACCTCCCGGATAAACAGGATAAGCCCTCCAAAAATCATTTTTACCAATATAAAAACAGAGTTTATCAGGAGTACCTCCCATTGTGATACCGATATCTCCATTACCGGCTAAAGGAGCATCCGGAGTTTTGGTAGTGGGAACGTGCTGTGGGGATGAAGTAAAGACAGCTTTATAATTATCAATGGCAAACTGAGCTTTCACCCCAATAGTGCTCAGCAATGCTACGCCCAAAATAAAAGCCTTGTGTGTATTCATAGTCTATAATCATTTATCTAAAACAAAAATAGACGTATCTTACCAACAAGGCTTGCAATATTATTTCAATCGTTTGGAGAAATGGCTCAAAATGCGTTTTTTAACGCATTAACCCACTATAGAAGTTGTTTTCCCTTTCTCTTTTCCTTCGGGAAGAGAAAGACGCACCTTTTTATGATTCAACTCAAGTTCTGCAACATTTCTCTGTTGAGTCGGATCGGCATAGTTTATTACGTACCGACCGGATTCATTTTTCCGTATCATATAGATTCCGGGAGTTTGAATATTCAATATCAAATCCGTACTTATAGTTAATTGTACCGGCTGATAAGCGGCCACCCAACAAGTAGTATTTCCTTCACTATAGACAGCTTGAGCAGTAGCATCATTACGAAGTATTTGTATATCTGATAAATTAAAAGCAGCCACATTTTCCTTGTCCATTCCGGGTAGTATCAAATATTGATATGTGCCTTGTTTAGGTGCAACACCATGCGTCAAATAGATGGCAGTCACCTCTCCATGTGTTTCTTCCGGGTGATACATTTGCATCACATCATACCATGATCCCGTACGTTCTGCTGTTTCAGCTACAACTTCATGAGTATTGCCCCATACAATATATCCCGTATTATTATGAAAATAGCGTTGTTCCTTTCCCTTGCGTTCATTCCAGTTCTGCAGTACGATGAAGTAGGTGGCCGCATTGCTCTGTCGTGCATTTTCCCAGGAACGCAGTTCCCCATTTTTATGGCATTGCTCTATAGAAGTGGTAACAACAAGATTACTATCTGCTTGTATACCAGCTCCCAAACAAAGAATAAAGTCATCCGTACAAACCCATGCCTTATGAGCCTTCACTCCGGCACGATCCAACTCCATAACAGTCATACCTTGTTTCTCATCCGAAACAGCTCCTACAAAAGTTCCTTTATTACGAGGCTGATAACTTTTAATCAAGGGCATAGGTGCATTATCTTCAAAAGCTGTTACTCCCGGTAACTTCCGCCAGTCCCAAAGAGGAAAAATATCCAGATACTCCTTACCATCTTTATAAATATAAGTAGCTCCATCTGCCATATAATACCCTTTCATATTATCGCCATTCATCATTTCCGTACCGATAATACGGTCAGAAGCCATTTTTATAGACGCCATCCAAGATGGACGGCGATGAATTGTATAATCCGACTGCCAGAAATGCTTATGTCCTGTAAGTACATTCACCGCAGGTGCAGGATAATTATCACGAAGCAGAGCTGTTGCCACAGCCACGCACTCATCTGATTCACCTCCACCTAACTCCGAGGCTGCAAATGCAAGACTCAGTGCTTTATGTACAGGAGCATGATGAAACAGTTGACGTCCCAAAGCATTCACATCCATCATTCCTTTCCAGATTACCCAACGATATCCCTTATCAATCAGTGTACTCAGAATGTTCAACTGTTTATCATCAAATGCTAACGACGTCCCTGAAAATAATCCAGAGAAGAAACTCATTCCGGATACGAACGAAAGCCCATAATTACCAAACTGCTGCTGAGCGCCATGCTGGTGAAAACACCAATCGTCTTTTATACCTTCTGCTCCACCCGTGACTATTTCAGATGCAATGGTATCACGCGCCATCTTTACCAATTCATAATCATTCTGTAATAATGCACGCATCATCACATTTCCGGCAAGCCATACCTTATTCTGTCCGGTCATCCCAAATTTAGCATTCTCCATTACAGTTATAGCATTCTGTTTCTCCACAGGGGTCAATTGCTTCTCAAACAAGATAAAAACCGTACCCAGTGTTTTAGGAATACCTATTTGATTATACCACCAGTTCAAACATACAGGTTTAGCAGTAAACCAATAATTCAAAGCTTTATGAATAACCGCTTCCACCTCCGAAGAACGATAGTAGGAAGTCTGATCGGAGTTATAGAGTTTTACCAGCTCCAGAATACGTTCTGCATGAATTTTAGGCTCCCAACCGGAACGCTTTTTGTCATCATAATTAATATCCGGCCATGTTCCGGCTTCCGTGAAAGAAGACAGATAAGTTTCTACTTTCTTTAAATCAAAAGGATATCGCTGATGCAACTCTACCACAACCTGATCCGAAATCTCTGTTTCCGGTTGAATAGACGAAAGGATGGACAATAAACCAAACGGATCTTTACCGGAAGGAACCAACATTCGGGCATAATTTTGCTTGATACGCACCAACTCATCCACACCACTTGCCTGTACAGTAACAGATACAAGTAATACACTAATTATAATCAGATTACGCAAAATTCTCATTCCTGTTTATTTTTTCAGTTGTTCTGTTTCCATTATAACAGCCGCCCACAATATGCCGGCAACAGCCTCTTTGGCATTCAATATTTTGGGAACAGTAACATATTCTACAAAATTCTTTTTAATCACAACTCCATCACATGCTCCTATCACATCCAGTAAGCCTCTGTCATTCACCTGTATAAAAGGAAAGAGACTTTGATATCCCCTATATGCAACCGGAGTATATTCCTTTGCTTTTAAGAGCCCTAACTCTACACCACGCTGAATAGAGTATACAAACATAGCAGTTCCGGATGGATCTACAAAATTTAAAGGGTTATCTCCTTTATCCACAACCATAAACCAACCGCCGGTCTTCTTATCCTGCACTTCTTTCAGTCCTTTACACATTTTCAGATAAATATCAAGGACCTGCTGATAATTCGGATGTGTTTTGGGTAGTAAAGCCAGTAGTTCAGGTACCACCAAAGTGTACCAGCCCATGCCTTCACTCCATACCTCCGGCGACAGTCCGGTAGTTTTATCCGCCCACACAGCCTTTTCAGGCTCTGTAGTCCATGCATGAAGGATAAGTCCATCCGGGCGTTGCAAATGACGGGCAGCAGTAATAACATTCCTACATGCCACATCATAGCAATAATCAGCTTCCCCCACATATTGTGCACAACGTATAAGGAACATCTGCATCATAAAAACACCATCTATCCACATATTAGGACTCCGGTTTCCGTGCCAGAACTGTCCATCGGAACTGGGATACTGATCCACAGCTTTCAATATTTGCAAGGCAGCTTTCTTGTATTTCTCATCCCCCGTACGTCCGTATAATGTACAAAAGGCCGAACCTGTCATAAAATTATCGAGATTCGTTAATCCGCCTCCTTTGTAATTACCCGCTTCATCAACGAAATGATCCATATATTTCTTTATATATTCCAGATACCTGCTATCACCTGTTAATTGTCCCAAACGGTCCATAGCCTCAAACATGTATCCCTGCACATATGTATAATCTTTCCAGTAAGCCATCCGATAATCCGGATATCTCGTCATCACTGTTTCCGACAAAGGTATAGCTAAATATTCCGGAGTTACTCCGGGTGTATATCCCAGTTTAGCTTCCGGCACTCCCTGAGAAGTAGTTCGCCGATAGCGGGTAGTAGTCTCCTGAGTAACCAGCATAGTAACCTCTCCTTCCACTACCGTACCGGCTGTATGTTGAGTAACTACCCGGTTTTGAGCCATAGAAGAATAACTTGTGCCGACTGCACATACGATACAAACTCCTACTATTATTTTCCGTGTTATTATCATAGTCATTATTGATTAAATCCAAATCAACGGGTTACGTACAGGCAGATTACGCACCACTTCGTCGGTTACAGGGAAATGCTCTAACTTCTCCCACGTTGACTGCCAATTTTTATTATGAGTCTGTAGCGCACCGAATATCAGGAAAGGATGCGCTACCGGCCATTCATCCCAATACATTACATCTTTCGTATAAATCCAGCTTTCTTTATCAATGACATAGGGATAGATAAAATTAATACCCTTCTCCATATTCTTACCTCCCTCTGCCGTATAAGTCCATAAATTATCATTCTTATCCGAAAGCGTTTGGCATATTGTTGCCATGGCATCCAGATTAAATAAAGAATAACCATAAGGTTTCGTACGTGCTGTCTCCAACGGAAAACTACCGTCTTCCGCCATCTGCTTAGGTAAAAGTACTTCTTTATAACGCCGCTTACAAAAATCCATCATATCCTTATCACCGGCATAACGGGCAAATACAGCAGCCTGCATCACCCAGCAAGTTCCATGATTATTTTTAGCATTCATCTCGTCTATGCCATACTGATGTGTGAACATCCATTTCAAATAATCAGCAAACCACTGTTTAGTAGACTTTATATCATCCTTAGACAATACTCCAAGCTTTTCTAACTGCCATAACGATTGGGCTACTTCCATAAGATGTACCGTATCAATGATACCAATACCACGTCCTGTAGCAATTCCCTTAATAGCTTGCGCATACTGCAAGTTAGGATTCATTTTCGTAGACTCATTCACAAACCAGGCACGCACATGCGCCAGTATTGCATCTACATATTCTTTATCCTGAGTCAATAAATAAGCAGAGGTCAGATTACCTACGATTGAACTAAAACGTATCATAGCATGACGATGAGCTACAAAATTATCCGGATTGGTCTCACCATCCCGACGCACATAAGGTCCGTCAGGATTCAAAGTATCCGGCCACCAATAATCACCCTCCGAATAAAAATCATGTATATCCCCTGCACTGCGTTCCGCTATAAAGGCGGTAACCGTTACCGGTTCCTCCTTTATATTCATAACGGCACGTTCCAGTATACCCTGCTTTAAAACGCACTTCACAAAATCTTTACCGTCTTTATCCGATGTACACGAAATAGCCAGAAAAGAACAGATCCCTAAAAATAACATACCTACCTTTTTCATAATCTTACTGCACCGTTATAAATGATGTTTGGACTTTATCAGCTTTTACAGCTACACAGGAAGTACCACCTTGCGTACGAACCCGTATTTGTGCCCGCCCGTTACGTGCCTGTACTTTGCGGGAACCGGTTGCCGTGCCCTGATTCTGTATCAGTTCTCCGTCACCGGCAATATCGAAAGAAACAAAAACTCTGGAATCAAGACACCTGATACCATTACTATCTACCAACTGGGCTTCAACTTCAACAATTCCATCTTCTTTAGGAGTAGAAGTTACCCGGAATGCATGTTCTTTCCCCCACTTCTCGGTCTGATATTCAAAGCTCAATTCATCAGCAAGAGCTTCTTTTCCAGCAGCCACAGCACGCAATGTATTCTGCCCCTTAGCAAGCTTCACATTCCAACGCAAACCCGCTGCGGGAAAATCCTGACTATTACGCTTGCGTATCCCCTGGCTTTGTCCGTTCACAAACAGTTCCACCGATGGACAGTTAGAGTAAACCAAGACCTCTTTTTCTTCATCGGCATCTCCCCATCTCACAGGCCAACCATGCCCATAGATATGAACCATAGGCTTTTCTGTCCAATAGGATTGGAATACGTAATAACTTTCCTTTTTCGTAAAGTCACGTTCCACCACTCCTTTCTGATTCATATATGGTACCGGATTATCCGGACGCACCGGTGTGGAAAAGTCCTTAAACGGCCAATAAGCAGCACCGGTCAGCCAAGGCATATTCTCCTGTTCCTTCAAATGCCAATCTATCAGCTTAACGATATAACTTTCCGACCAGTCTCCTTTCTTCAACACCAGAGCCGAACCGTTCAGAGCTGCATCGCCATCACTTTCACCTTCTTTTCGTATAGGAGCAGTAGCCTCCGCATGACGTCCGGCATGGCTATCACCACCCCACTCTACATGCAGAAAATGTTTCACCTTCTCCATTTCTTCTTTGGACATCTGCTGATAATCTGTATAAACCCCACGATACCAACCGGCCCAGATAGAAGGAGAATATACATCTACAATATCGCTACAAAATGCACAACGGCGAATTGCCGTCTTGCGTTCGGCATCAAGATGATGTGCCAGTGTATTCAACTCACTCATCAGGCTCCGTATCTCGCGTTGTTCAAATTCAGGAAAGTCATTCGGCCAGTCATTCTCATTACCCAATCCCCAGATTATCACTGAAGGGTGGTTATAGTGCTGGGTTATCATATTCGTCAACATACGTTTCGCTTGTCCGCGATAAGTTTCATTCCCCACACCACCACGGCACCAGGGTATTTCTTCCCAAACCAGAATGCCCAGTTCATCACAAAGATTCAAAATGATTTCAGATTGCTGATAATGTCCCAGACGGATGAAATTCACCCCCATCTCTTTCATCATTTTCATTTCCTGTATCATCTGCTCCTCGGTCATGGCAGCAGCTACTCCCGCATGATCCTCGTGCCGGTGTGTTCCCCGCAACAAGAGGCGCTTTCCATTCAGCATGAAAGGCCCCTTATCTATAAATTCAAAAGAACGGAAACCGAAACGTTCACTCGCTGTCATTTTCTGCCCATTGGCAGTTACAGTAACCTCGCAAGTATATAATACCGGATGATCTACATCCCAGAACTGTGGTTTATCAATCTGAATATCCAGCATATCCAAATCTCCCAACGGAGTTATTTTATCCAGCGTACGGGTAGATACCGCTTCACCTTTAGCATTCTTCACAGTAACTTCCACCAGTGCTTCACGCACATCTGCAGGATTATAGAATGTACCGGATACCTTTAACATTCCCTTTTTCAATTTAGCGTCCAATGCCGGTTCTATCCGGAGAGAAGCCACGGAGACTTCCGGAAGATACACCAGATTCAGATAACGGTAAATGCCGCCATACAAATTGAAGTCCGATAAATCCGAAGGTATCATTTCAGCATCCCGGGTATTATCACAACGAATACTTAATGGAATTTCACCTCCAAAACGTTCAGCATCTTTACTTGCCAGAAAAGCTCGCACGGCATCTGTTATATCTACATTCCAACTATCATATCCACCGACATGACTACCTACTTTGGTCATATAAACATATACATCCGTCTTCTGTCCCGCTCCTTCGAATTCCAATACCATCCGTCCGTCAGGATATGGATTATCCAGCTTCAGGCGTGTTTTATACCACCCCGGTCCCTGATAGTAATTCAAATCCGGATCGACAGCATCCTCCGCATTAAAGCAGTGGGGCAACGTAACTTTTGTCCATATAGGTTGTTCCTCCGGCTGGCCTTTCTTTATAGGGCGTACCAGTTCCCAGATATTGCCCACATCCTGACGGAGAAACTCCCAGTTATCCGTTAACCGGATCTTATTGCCCGTTGCAGGTACCTTCGCAAAGGTACCTGCAACAAAGCAAATCATCACTAACAATGCAATTATACGTCTCATACCTATTGATTCTCCACGTTTACAGAATAGCCGTACCTTCTTTCTCTAATTTAGCTTTCTTGAGCAAAGCTTCCAGGAAGTAATAGTCTGCATAAACCAAAGGCACGTCTCTCTCAAAGTTATGCGCACCTGTGCTGTGCAAGAGTAAGAATCCACGGTCACCATCCAATTGCGCACGATAATTCTTGCTTAAGCTCTCAACAATCGTATCCGCCCATTTCTTGTATAATACTGCTTTCTCCGGATTGTACATGGACAATTCGTACATGGCACAAGCCATCACTGCAGCAGCAGAAGCATCTCTCGGTTCGTTCGGAATACCCGGAGCATCAAAGTCCCAATATGCAACCATATCTTCCGGCATGGTAGGATTGGTAAAGATGTAATTGGCTATGTTCTCAGCCTGCGACAAGAATTCCGGAAGTTTCGTTTCGCGATAACACATGGTATAGCCATACAAGCCCCATGCCTGACCTCTTGACCAGGCTGATTCGTGATTGTATCCCTGATGCGTATGCTTATGAAGCACGTCTCCGGTGATTGTATCATAATCTATTACATGATAAGAGCTATAATTATCGCGGAAATGATTTTTCATTGTAGTGCGTGCATGTGTATTTGCAATGTTATAATACACAGAGTCACCCGTTTCCTTAAATGCCCAGTACAGCAATTCAAGGTTCATCATATTATCGATAATAACCGGACATTGCCACTTGTCACGACTGTGATCCCAGGAACGGATACAACCAATTGTTGGCTTATAGCGGGTAATCAATGTGGCTGCAGATTCCAACAGGATATTTTTGTAGTTTGCATCATTGGTCAGGCGATAACCGTTACCAAAGCTACAGTACATTTTGAATCCCATGTCATGCGTTCCGCCATTCGTTTTCTGGTCTTCTATGTTAGCGGTAAATGCCTGCGCCTGCTTCTTCCAGAAATCATCTTGTGTATACTCATACATATACCACAATTCACCGGGAAAGAAACCACTGGTCCAGTCTCTTGATGCTACCAGGCGCAAGGCACCGTTATCTTCTATCGTGCGGGGAGAAACCGGTTTCCTTTTCAGTTGTTCCTCCGGCATGCTTGCTTTAGCAGAATCTATTTGCGTAAATGCATACTTCAACTGCTGTCCGGCAAAATCAAAACTGTCTTTTACGACATCCGCTTCTTTTGTCGCTTGGCTGCATGCTCCACATACGACCAATAATGATACTAATCCTGTTTTAAATTTCATAATAGTTATTCTTACTAATGTTAATATTGATTTAAAGATTAAATTCTCCATAAAAAGATTGCGCTAAGATAGGCGATTTATCTTAGCGCAACTTTCAATATTGTCTTATTCATTTAAGATTCTATTCCAAACGATATGCAAAACAGAAGCTATTTGGGAGTTTCTCCCTTATCATTATGCCTTTGTACCCACTCTGAAGGTGAATAGCCATAAAATGACTTGAAGCAGTTGGTGAAATAAGCATGACTATTGAAGCCTGTGTAGACCGATATTTCAGAAACCGTATAACTGGATTCCAACAAGAGTTTGGCAGCTATCTCCAAACGTTTATTACGTATCAACTCTGTTGGAGAAAGCTCCGTTACCGCTTTCAGTTTCCGGTACAGGTTGGCACGGCTCAGCCCTAACTCCTGGCTCAACAAGTCTACCCCAAGCTCCGGATTAGAGATATTTTTCTCTATAATCTCAAAGAAACTCTGCGTAAACCGATCATCCCCCGAAACAATCTCGATGCCCATCGCTTCCGGAGAGAACTTCTTTCCATATAGTTTCTTCAGTTTCTCACGGGATTCCAGCAAACTGTTGATACGGCAAATCAGCACATCCATACTGAAAGGCTTCACGATATAGTCATCGGCTCCCACCGAAAAGCCTTCCTTGATATGAACCACCATGGACTTGGCCGTCATCAGTACTACCGGAATATGCCCAAGCTGTAAATCCTGCTTCACACGTGAACACAGTTCCAGTCCGTCCATCTGCGGCATCATGATATCACTCAGTATCAAATCCGGATATTTCTCCAGACTCAGTTCCAGTGCATCCTTACCATTGTTTACATCCAGCACATAGAAATAAGGATCCAGACATTCTTTGACGTAAGCTCTTACTTCATCATTATCTTCCGCCAGAAGTACAGTCCACTTCTTCTCTATCTCAAAGTGCATTTCCTTGGCTGACGGGATAACGTCCTCCACTACCTGCTCTTCATCATCCTCCACCAATTGCTCCTTGCCGTAGACAGAATTGCTGATCGGAATATAAACTTTGAAGATCGTACCCGTAGGCTGATTATGGGATACGGAAATAGTGCCTTTATGCAGAAGTACGATAGAGCGTGTCAGACTCAGACCGATACCCGTACCCACATTCTCTTTATTGTCATCTTCACCCTGATAAAAAGGTGCAAATATATTCTTCATATCTTCCTCCGTAATACCCTTCCCGGAATCGGTAACCGAGAGACAGGCAAACCGGGTATCGGCAGGCATCTTATTCAATTCTGCCTGCTGTTCCGGCGGAAGTTCGGCAAAGGTACACCGGGACAATGAGAACACAACTTTACCATTATTCGGAGTAAACTTCATCGCATTGGACAAGAGATTAAAGACCACCTTTTCCACGATAGACTTATCAAACCATGCCGACATTCTCTCTTCACTCTTCTCAAAAGTAAATTCTATGGATTTCTTTGCTGCAAGATGGTTAAAGGCATAGTAAATCTCTTGCAGGAACAGATTCATATCCGTTTTGGCAATATGCAATTTCAACTTACCCTCCTGGTTCTTGCGCAGATCCATCAACTGATTCACGAGCAGCAATAGGCGTTGAGCATTACTGAATATCAGGCTCAGCTTATTCTTCACACTGGAAGAGAATTCCGGCATAGACACCAGATCCTGTAAAGGTGCAATAATCAATGTAAGCGGAGTGCGGAGTTCATGGGAGAAATTGGTAAACATACGTATCTTCGCCTGATGGAACTCTTCCAGTTGCAGTTTCTCCTTCTGTTTGAATTGCAATTCACGCTCCAGCTTTTGCTTCTTCGATATATAATACATGATGAGTGTCATTATAAAGACAAAAGCAATGGCATAAAACAGGTAAGCATACCAGGTTTTCCACAAGGGTGGATGCACAATGATGCGTATCTTACGTGTCTGTTGACTCCAGACTCCATCATTATTAGAAGCCTTCACTTCAAATACATAGGTTCCCGGACTTAAGTTTGTATAGTAGGCTTCCCGACGATTGCCAATATAATTCCAATCTTTATCGTAGCCTTTCAGGAAAGTGGCATACTGATTCTGCCGGGCAAAAACAAAGTTCAGTGCGCAGTAACCGATAGAGATATTATTCTGATTATAACTCAGCTCTATTTCTTCCATACCGTCCAGCACGGTGTCCAATATTCTGGTTTCGTCTTCCGGTTCAATCACTTGGTTATTCACTACCAACTTCGTGAATACCAATGGCGGTACAAAAGAATTTAATTGCAACTCCTGCGGACTAAAGGTCACAAAGCCGTTGTTACCGCTAAAGCAGATTTCTCCATTGGGCAGTAATAAACCACTATGGGGAGTAAACTCATAGACTCCGATGCCATTCAGAGAATTGTAATTGGTAAACTCCTCTGTCTTCAGATTGTATTTTGAGATGCCATTGCTCGCACTGATCCATAGGTTATTATCGCTATCTTCCACAATGGAGCAAATATCATTCTCTATCAATCCCTGTTCCTTCGTTACGGTCTTTACTATTCCTTTTTCTTCTTCGTACAAAGCGATACCGCCGCCGAACGTACCAATCCAGATACGACCGGAACTATCACGCACAATACCCGTCACGTAATTACTAAGCAACCGACGAGGCTCTTTCTCATCCGTATCATAGTAAACCACCTCTTCCCTATTTACATCGTACTTTATCAGACCATCATTACGGCTGCCAATCAGCATTACCCCATCACGCAACTTCAGTATGCAGCGCGAACTGGCAAACAGACAACTGTCCTTTCCACCATTAATAGGAAAGTGTTTCTGAAGTTCCTTTTTATCCGACAAGCGCATCACTCCCATACGTGAATCGGAAGTTATAATCCACAGACTATCATCCTTATCACGAAGCATGGAGTAAATGGACATTTCCCCCGGTAACTGATAATAGAACGTATATTTCTTAGTACGGGTATTGAATTGATAGATAGATCCCTTATTCGTTCCGCACCAAAGTATATCATCTTCCAACAGAAGCCCTTTTATAATATTCTGACTGTACTGCAACTTTGAAGCCTTATCTATCGGATAATACGCATATTGCCTGTTTTCCAGATTATAATCGAGCAGCCCCCTGCCCTCCGTTGCCATATATAAAGAACCACTGGGAGTGGAAACCATACAACCGTATATCCCAAACAATGCATCAAACACCGTAGCAGGATCATGGAAATCAAAGCGGTTGTTAAAGCGGCTGGAGAAACTCACTCCGCCGGCATACGTCCCCACCCATACCGTCTGACTCCTGTCTACAAACAATGAATAAATGGAAAAGTGGCTCAGATTCCCCTTTTCAAGGGAAGCATCCGTATGTTTCCAGAAAGAATTAGTAGAAAGATCGATGGTATATAGCCCGTCGAACGTACCGATAAGCAACATTCCGCGCAACTCTGATATGGCTCTGACGCTATTGCTCGTCAGAATACTGTTGCCCTTATGATAGGTCACCATTTCCTCTTTCTCAAAGTTTATGCGATACAATCCGCTCAGTCCGCTTCCCACCCATAACGTTCCGTTTGAATCTTCATAGATAGTAGAGATACTATTGCCAAGCAGATGAAGTCCCGGCGTCCGGGTGGTCAGCTGCCGTTGCACTTTCATGTTCATATCGCAGACAAACAGGCCTTTCGTAGAAGTACCTATCAGAATCTGATGCTGCTTCGTTTCGTAGACTACAGAGATAAATTCATCTTTGATCTTCCCGTTCAGGTCTATACGCTGAAATACATCCATTGCAGGCACATACAGGTACAACCCCTTGGTAGTTCCTATCCAAAGGCGATTGCGGGAGTCTACCGTCAGGCAGCGTACTTCACTTTTGGCAAAAGCACCGTATCGTTCGTCAACAAACGGTTTGATACGGTTGGTTTTCAGGTCGAGTTTATTCAATCCGCGTGCCGTACCAATCCACAAATTGCGGTCGTTATCTTCGGCCAAACTCCAGATATGATTATCACTCAGGGCCAGAGAGTCCTTCGGATCATGTTTATAGATCACGAACTCACTGCCATCATAACGATTCAATCCGTTGCGCGTACCAAACCAGATGAAACCTTTGGTATCCTGGAATATTTTAAGCACAGATATCTGAGACAAACCATCTTTCAGATTCAGGTTCGAGAAATAGAAGTTCTCATTATTCTGCGCGGTTACTTCCAGGGTTGCTAACAAGGTTATCAGCAAAAGAATATGTTTTCTCATAGGTCAAAAAAAATGTGATAGGCTTATTTCGTCAACAACTCCGTAGCGCACCATAACAATGGAGCATGAGCGTGCAGGTCACCGGTGATTTGTTTGCGGTTCATGTAATGGTTCTTGTCATTCTTGATATTGGTTCCCTCGCATACGTTTGTTACCTCGTCTTCATCATTGATATATGAGACCAATGCCAACCATCCTTTTGTGGCGGCAGGAGCATAGGTTTTCTTATCGAGCCAACCGTGTTTCACACCCACCAGCATGGCATAGGTGAACATTGCCGTGCCGGAAGTCTCTTTATACGAAGCGGGTTCATCAATCAACTGGTGCCACATTCCATCGGGATCCTGATTTTCGAGTAAAGTAGCCATCATTTTTTTATAGGCTTCCATAATAACCGGACGGTTCGGATTATCCTTCGGAAGTACGGAAAGCAGACGGGACATTCCGGCAGCCATCCAGCCATTGCCGCGTGCCCAGAAGAAAGGGGCCGTGGGGGCGTGATAGAAAAGGCCATTCGGTCGTTGTATCTTCTCCAGATACATCGCCATTTCAGCAGCTGCGCGGTCTATATACTTCCGGTCACCCGTAGCCAGATAGGCTTGCGACTGTATGGTGGTTATCATAAACATGTCATCAATCCATACACGCGTTTGCCAGGAATAGCCCTGCTCGGCATACGCTTTCTCCTCCGGTTTGGCATCGGCAGGAACTTCCCATTGGGTATCGGCATACTTCATTCCGAGATCGAAATATTTCCGGTCGCCCAACTTCTGCATATAGATTTCGAGGGGAACAGCGCCTACCACGTTATAGTCCACGTGCACCATGCGGGGAAGCATATTCTTTTCTGTAGTAAACAAGGGTTCAAAGCGTTCCTTCAGCCGTTGCTGCATATCTTTATTCTTCACGGCTTTACTGAACCATAAGGCGCCCAACCAGGTGCAGGCATCAGGATAAGTCACATAATTGGGAGCTTTTTCCGCCCGCGGATTTCCAAAGCGGGTATGAGGGGTGACCAGGAACTTATTGACTATACGCGTACCTATCACTTTCGGATCGGCATCTTTCATACGTTTCTTCAAATCGGCATCCTGGGCGTTCATTGTTCCACACCAGCCTGAAAAGGCGGCAAATAGGATAAGTAAGATCTTGTGCGTCTTCATTCCATAGTATTGTTAGCAGATTAATAACTATGGCAAAATTAGGGAATTTGGGTCTGAAGGGTTTGAAAGATCGTTCCAAATGCTTGAACTATTAGCTCAAAATAGCGTATATAGACCTCTCAGACAGGATAGTTCAGCGATAGAATTAGAGATTGACAGACAGATTCACCACAATCATCAAATTCTCGCTTTATTGAGATCAAATACTCACCGTAGCGAGAGTTTTTTCTCATCGTATTGAGTATTCTTTCTCATCGCATTGAGCAAATATTCTCAAAGGGGTGAGAAAGAATAAGAAACTTACTGCCTATGCTGACTATACCCTGCATAAATCATCAGCGCAAAAGCGCAGGCGTACGTAATGAAGACGGCAGTCAGTCCCGGCGGTGTATCACCTCCGCCATACGAATGAAGGCCGGACAGGTAGTAGTTCACACCGAAGTAAGTCATCAGTACCGAAGCAAGGCCCAGTACGGACATGACGCTGAATGCATAATCCGAACGAAGAGCGGGAAGAAAGCGTGCATGCAGGATAAAAGCATAAACCACCATCGTAATCAATGCCCAAGTCTCTTTAGGGTCCCAGCCCCAATAACGTCCCCACGACTCATTTGCCCAAACAGCACCGAGGAAGATGCCTGCCGTCAGCAGATAAAGCCCTATATGCAGGGACATTTCATTGATGATGCGGAGTTCACGGATATGGGGCTGCAACAAGGCTACTTTCGACGGACTGCCGGCACTCATGAATGCAAGAGTAAGCAGACCGAGCAGGAAACTGATACCGAAGAAGCCATAACTTGCCGTAATTACAGCCACATGTATCATCAGCCAATAAGACTTCAACACCGGAACCAGAGGAGTGATTTCGGGGTCCATGAAGTTCAGGTTGGCAACAAACAGGATGATACCTGCAAAGAAAGCCGCCAAAGCCAACGTCATGAAGGAACGCTTGATAAACAAAAGTCCCGCCAACGCTGTAGCCCAGGCTACATATATCATGGACTCATAAGCATTGGCCCAGGGAGCACGCCCGGATATGTACCAACGGATGCCGATTCCGGAAGTATGCAACAAGAAGATCAGCACGACCAATGCCACCAAAGGAATGATAGCGGTTTTAACCCAGCGTCTGGGTTTCAGCAACTGCCCTACCACGAATATCAATAATAACAGTCCGACCGCCATATAACCCATAGCCGACCAGAAGAACAAACGTGCTTTATTATAAAACAGTTCCCACGACACTTGCTTCTCCGTCAGCAAAGGTGTAGCGCTCTGTTTCTGTTGATACACGTTCATCATGGAAAGTACCTCTCCTGCGCTCTCCCATGTACCGGTACGCAAGGCATCAGAAGCCTCTCCCAGATACCACGGCATGATTTTCGATACGAACAGAGAGTCTTTCCCGGAATACACACTTAAATCATCTCCCGGAGAATACCATTTGCCACTCGTATCTCCCGGCAACGGGAACAGTGCAAACATCTTTCCTTGTTGCAGGGAATACAGGATATTAATCTTTTCGTCCAGCTTCAACAGGTCCTTTTCAAGCCGCGAACGTTCGGCTGCCGGACGGGAATATGCCTTGTCTACGGCATCGGAAATCAGATAGCTGCCATCTTCACTGAATACATCAAAGAAACGGATATATTTACCTTCGGGCAGAGAATAGGCTTGCGGCAATTCTTTATTAGTCTGGCGGATAAAAGGAATATTTCCCCAGTAAGACGGATTCATAAGAAAACCGATAATGACTTGTTCGGAACTAAGTCCTTCGAAAGTATCGCTACGGTAGATCTTGCGCAAGAGTTTGTCCGTATAAGTATCTACAGGTTCAATACGGCCTGTAGGACATTGTATCTGCATTCGTCCCCATTGCTCAGCCTGTTCGGCAGGGATGGTGTTCTTCAGCAGATGTTCCGTTTCTGCCTTTTGCGCAAAGGAAAGGGTGGGAAGAAAAGCCAGTAACAAAAGAGGAGTCACCCGTTTCAATTGTTTTGCCAGTTGGCGGAAACGGGACTTTTTATCTGCCAGGGTCAGCAACATACCGGCAAGCAGCAGCAGATATCCGGCATACGTAATACTTGTTCCTGCCGTATCATTGTTGACGGTCAAGATGGTGCCCTGTTCATCGGCATCATAGGAGGACTGGTAGAGCCGGTATCCCTGCTCATAAATCACTTTATTCATGTAGATGTGTTCGCTCCGTTCTCCCTCTTCCGTATGAATGGTAAGGAAACTCTCAAAAGAAGAAGGGCTGTGAGAACCGGGATAACGAACTAACTTAAAATCATCCAGGCGGATGGAAAAAGGCAACGAACGTTGATCTTCCATTGTACGCATTTGGGACACGGTTTCTCCTTCCCTGATATGCACAATGCCCTCAAAACCAAACATATTGGTCACCAATGCTCCCAGCAAGATTACAATAAAGGAGATATGCAACAGTAAGACTCCATATTTGCGCTGGCTCCACAGACGGGCTTGCCAGGCAGTAGCACAGAAATTGAGAATCAAAAGAAATTGCAGAAGATAGAAAAGCGGATTGTTATAGATTATTTCCCTTGCCATCGCCGTCCCTTGCGCCTTCTCGACAAAAGTTGCGGCAGCCAGCAGGATCACATAATGCACCAGCAATATCAATGTTATCTTCCACGAGGTGAACATTGCTTTCAGGGAGGAGCTTACTTTTTTCATGTGCGGATATATCCTTTCAATTGTTTTATGATCTATCTGTCATTCTATTGAAACATTCAACGTAGCCAACAATTCTGCAAGTGCCGGTGGCGTCAGTTGCTGGGCAGCATCAGAAAGAGCTTTCTGCGGACAGCAATGCGACTCGATAAACAGACCGTCGGCATGCAAAGATATGGCTTTCTCGCAAATAGCCGCCAATAATTCACGTTTTCCTCCGATATGGCTCGGATCACAATAGAAAGGCAATTCAGGAAAATGAGTATGAAAACGTTCCGCCAATTCCCAAAGGGGGGCATTGCGGTAAGGAGAACTATCTACCGTGCAAAAGCCACGATGAATGATGCGGATGTCTTTCAGTCCGGCCTGTTGAAGGCGTTCTACCGCACCAATCCATAAGTCTACGTCGGGACATACAGGATTCTTCACCCATACCGGCATATCGCACCCGCGCAGGGCTTCGGCCAGTTCGTGCATCATAAAAGGGTTGACCGTAGTACGTGCACCAATCCAGATCATATCCAGACCGGCTTTCTGTACAGCTTCCACGTGGCAGGGAAGTGCCACCTCAGTCATAACCCGAAGTCCCAGCTCCTGTTGTATCTCTCGCATCCAATCCAGTCCTTCTTCGCCAACTCCCTCAAATGTTCCACAGCGCGAACGGGGCTTCCACAAGCCGGCACGCAGAATGCCAACGCCCATCTCTTTCAATCCTCTTGCTGTTTCCAACATCTGTTTACGACTTTCCGCACTACACGGACCGGCCACTAAACCTATAGTTTTCATATTTACTTATATAGTAGCTACAACAACTACGGGCTACAAGCTACGAGTACCTTTCGGCATAGTAACCGAAGTATCTCAGTTCTCCTCCTCCCGGGAAGAGGGGAATTGAGATAGTCTATAAATAACACGCCGAAAGGCACTCGTAGCTTGTAGCTCGTAGCTGGTGTAGCTTATTCTCTAATCTTCGATAATCACACGGAAGCCTACATTATATACTTTCTGCCAAGGCAGATACGATCTGCGGTAGTATGTGGTGGACGCTTTCGGATGATCATTCCATGATCCGCCTCTAACCACTTTCTCCGTACCCGTACCTTGCGTCTTTTCATTGTAAGGATAAGGCAGATAATCAGAGGATGTCCATTCGGCAACATTACCCTGCATGTCATAGAGTCCCCACGCGTTAGCCTGGTATCCACCGCCTTTCACCATCAGCATATTGCCGTCATCCACACCATTTTCTTTAGGTTGATAAGTGTAGTACTTGTACCAAGGATCATTTTCCCGCATCGGCATCGGATTCACTCCTTTTACCGCCATCAGATTCAAATGCTTGTCAGCCAGATTCTCAAACTTACCAAAGTCTGTGTTTAAAGAACCATACCAGAACTCACCGTCGCTACCTGCACGGCAGGCCCACTCCCACTGAACCTCGGTAGGAAGAGTAACAGTCTTACCGGTCTTTTCACTCAGTTTCTTGCAGAATGCCATTGCCTCTTCCCAGCTCACACGGATAGCAGGCTGTTCAGGGTTATTGGCAGGATAGCCTTGGTGTACATGGTCTTTCCATAATTGGCGGATGAAGCGGCTGTCATGTTCCGGGAAGATTGTGCGAAACTGTTCATTGCTGACTTCGATCTCACCCATCCAGAATCCTTTCTTCACAACTTGCTTATGAGCAGGAGAGTAATCGGAATGACCTCTGTTACTACCCATCACAAATGAACCGGCAGGAACACGGACAAAATTCATCTTTACACCCGGAGCTAATTCAATGCTCATTTTCGTTTCTCCTTCTTTGGCAAGCATAGTCTGGGCAGCGGCTTTATCAAACGGCCAGCCTTTGACTTTTACATCCTTGTCTTTATACTCCTTCTTTTCCGGTTTCACTGGAGCCGGTTTCTCTTGTCCTTCCAAGTATTTAGCATACGACCGGATCTCAGCCTGCCAGTCTACACCGGAGCGGGCATATTTCTCCGTCAATTCCGTACGGCGGCTGATTTGTTCCACTCCCTTAAATTCATTGGCTTTAAACTTGCCATGATAAGGAGCATTGAAGTCAATCCAATTATACAGAGCTTGCCATTCTTTGTCAGTCAGTTCCACTCCATGATGTCCCGTCTTCAATATCTTGATCAACGGACTCACGGAAGCATGATATTCATACGGATCGAGCACTTCAATCTCCGCTTCCGGACCTTGACGGTACACATAAGGATGCAGATTCAAGTAGCTGACTCCGAAACCGGAGAACTTATCTATCTTTCCACCTGTAAAGTCAGCCAGTTTATTGGAACCATCGTGGCAGGCGATACAAGCACGATCCAGCACAGGCTGTACTTCCAGATCGAAAGTGAAAGAACGTACTCCACCTTCCGGCTTCGTAATTTCATGGGGCGCCATAGCCGAAGCTTTCACACGTTTCGGTATAGGCAATTGGTTCTGGTCTTCGTGGCAACCCACACAAGAAACGGTTTCTCCCGGCATACCGGTCAGCCAGCTACGCATCCACTGAATGGCACGTCCTTCCGAATCCAACGGCTGCAATGAGATCGGGGTATTGGCAGGAATCTTAAATATCGCAGAACCGTCTTCTTCTACAGGAACGGTACCCAACAAACGCTTGATATCCCAACCACTCTGAACACCCTGCGCCCAATGGTCGGACGGAGTCCTGTTATAAGCATATTCATAAGCAAGCACACGGAATGCTTTTACTGTGCCACGAGGCACACCTTCCAGACCTTCACCCTCGTATATATCCTGAATGAATACGGTAGCCTCTTTACTGGCCAGATTAATCTTTTCAGGAATCACCGGAGGTACCGGACGCTGCACAACCGGAGTCGGGCAAATAAGACCTTCCCCTTCAAATTCGGCAATCAACGTGAGGTTATCGTATATATCGATCAGATAGACTCCCCACAGGGCACTTTCATTCAGTTTAGCAGTAACCAGGAAATATTTATCCGTCAATGGATAAGGCTTGATAAACTGAGGCCATACGCCATCCACCAAACGGTCTTTTACAATCGGTTCTATCTTACGGTCGCGGAAAGGCAATTCCTGCAACATACCTTTCTCTGACTTACGGCTCTTTGAAGGATCAAACAACATCAAACGGCCGGAACGTGTCACACCATGGTGACCGGAAATCACACCGATAAACTGTGACGAACTACCGGGCAGCGGTTTGGCATCGAACGTACTGTTCGGGAAGTAAGAACCACTACCATACAAAGACTTCTGTTCCGTTCCGTCCGGATTCATGTGCATTACAAAGCGGGAGAAATAGTGAGTCAAATCCGTATATTCCCAACGTGTGTACATGATACGGCCATTATTCATAACCGTTGGCGCCCAGTTAGCATCCTGGTCAAAAGTCAGACGACGCAAAGAACCATCTTTCGGATCATACAAGCACATATTACCTACCTCATCATTACCATTCACGCAAGGTACACCGTTATAACCGATATTGGATACGGCGATAAGCTTACCGGAAGGCAAATAAGTGGCATCAAAGAATTCCAGATCTTTTTCCGGGGTTTCTATGAGCTTCTTCAAACCGGTACCATCCAGTTTCACTTCAAATACTTGCCAGCGGCGGTCGGTATCTACCATAGAGAACATCAGGCGTTCAGCATCCCAATGTAGTTTCAAATCAGGAACAGAAGAACCGTTGGTAGGTAACGTAAAATCTGGATCAAATGTATATAAAGATGTAAATGCGTTTAATTTTTCATTATATATCAAAGACTTAT
>ENA-UEPG01001076-UEPG01001076.1-human-gut-metagenome-genome-assembly--contig:-NODE-1076-length-23236-cov-10.013602_pt1 | contig 23236 bp, 19 predicted proteins | sample MGYA00242893_ERZ507902 | MGnify/ENA primary metagenome ERZ507902 (study PRJEB26167, sample SAMN06115491) | human gut metagenome | host: Homo sapiens | place: China:Gansu | collected 2015-04-23...
TATAACATAAAAAATCCTTTTACTCCACTGAAATAAAAGGATTTTTTTTGATTTTTAAACTTTTAGTGCTCTAGTTTCGCAATTTTTCAGTTTAGTGCGCTAAGGCCCAAAGGTAGATTGGATAGAGGTTCGATGTCTCCGATAACAACGTCTCGTCCTTTTTCAACAGCCACTTGTTTCTGTACCACTTAGCAAAAATCTTATCCAAGGAAACTTTACCGGCGTAATTAACTTGTTCCACTTCACGTCTTTTCAGCATGAACGGCAGGGGAACATGATTGCTTTCGTGCTTAGACGGAAAAGAATAACCGCTTGAAGTCAGAAGTGAAACAAAGAAAAGCCGGAACCTGTCTTCTAAATTCATGAAGAAAAGGGTGAATTAGCAGCTGCTCGTATGGGTGGTCTTTCTAGTGCCGATGGTACTTACACGATTCTGGACGGCGCAACGATAGGAAAAAGCTATAACGAAGCCGGCCTGACAAGCATTTACGTTACAACGCCTTTTACCAATAATGCCGTTGTTTACGTTTCTCCGGAATTCGGTGGTGTCAAGTTCCACGCTATGTACTCCAATGGTTTGTACGATGACACTAATAAATGGTCAAAAAACACTCATACATACGGCGCAGGTTTGACCTATGGTTCGGAAAGAGCAAAAGGAAGCGTTATGTATGAAGTCATCGATTCGGCTGTTGATTTCTCTCCGATGAATGCAAACTCCGGAGACGTGAAATCCAAAGACACCCAAATCTTCACAGTCGGCAGTCAATATCGCTTTGACAGCTTCACGCTTTACGGCACATATCAATACGTCACTCATGCCAGACTGCTTCCTGACTTCGATATCACTCTGACAGATGCGGCTATTAATTCCGGCATGATTAAAAAAGGTTTCAACAGCCATGCATTTTCCGTGTCGGGGGCTTTCCCGGTTTTCGGCGGAACGTTCAAAGCTGTGATCAACTATATGAATGGCAAGGCGAAAGACGGTGAAGTTAAGAGCTTCCTTGGTGCAAGTAAATTTGAACGCTTAGCCGGAGGCATTGCTTACGAATATCCGCTTTCTAAGCGCAGCACCTTGTATGGTTTTGGTGCTGTGTCAGTGGGCATGAAAGGGGCTAAATATAACTTTCGGTTACGGCAAAGTTGCCTACAACACATGGAGCGCAGGTTTTTGCTTGCGTCACTACTTCTAACGAAGCGTCTTGGAATAAGTAATTTTTCATTCTCCTTGGTCATAAGCATTGCACTTATGCATAACAGTGGCGGAACTAAAGTGAGCTTTAACTGGGTCCGCCTTTTTCGTTTCTATATGAGAAGCTGCAATTCGTTTAATCTTTGGGCTAGGTCAGGGATCCTCAATTTTTTGTGTTATACAAGCTCATTACTGAGGAGATCTCTCAATGACAAATCCGAGACTACCTCCGCTTCTGGTCAATAAAGCGAGTTCCGTTTTTTACGTGTATACCTACAAAAATGTTTGGGACAGAGATCTCAAGCGGAGCAAAAGAGGAGAGTCAAAAAAATAGGAAAGGTTCTTGGCGGACAAAAGGATGGCGTAATTTGTTTTAACGGGGGTTTTCTTCAGGAGCGTCCAGAATTTAGAAACTTCCTGGTAGAGAGAAAGGGAGAAGAGTATATCTGTACTCCTTTGAACGAAAGCGGCACTACGCTAACTCAGCCTCAATAGGTCAAACAACTTCATGCGGAGCCACTTGGGCACTGGATAAGCTTTTGTCGCAATCGCCTATTGGAGAGGCTCTTAAATGTTTTTTTCCACAACGGACTACCTCAAGATTTTATCTATTGCCTATTTCATAATTCTCAACCAGGACAACAACATTTCCAAGTACGAGGTGTTTGCCTAGGTAACGCGCCTGCCCTGGGGCGATCCTCTGTCGCCTTCCTCAATCAGCCGGATCTTTAGAAAGATCAGAAATCAGCAGATAGAAACTTACTTCTCAGTTGTCAGGGAGGAGGAACAACAGGAGAAGTGTGGCGACAAAGATGAAATAACGCTGGCTCTGGACTCAACTTCCGCTGATTAATCTGCTGGCACTGGCGGACTACGAAAGCGGCATTCCTTTCTTCTACCGCGCCTTCGACGGAAAAATTCCCGATGTGAAAACCGTCAGACAAGTTATTTCCGGGAATGCCGGGCTGAGTCTAAATAACGTTGTTTTTGTGTCAGATAGAGGTTACAGCGACGCTAAAAACATCAAAGACTGCCTGAGAAATAAACTCGGATTCCTATTCAATGTGCAATGCGAGATGCCCGGAAGTTTTGCTCAAGAACTCATTGATGAGGAAAGAGAAAACCTCCGGGACTTAAACCGAATGGATTGGTTGACTAAGGTCTTCCAAATAACGAAAGAGATCAACTGGACTTTCGAACCTGATCTCGTACAGGGACAGGTGTCCTCAAAAAAGACGAAGGAATCGCGGTACTTTACTGGCACATCTATTTCAATCGACTAATTGCTGAGAACGCTAGGCAGGGGCTTATCGAGAGAATCGATCGCGTACGAGAAAAGATATGCAACGGTGAGGCGCTCGATGAAAACGAAGTAACGCTATTAGGTGAAGTATTTGAAAAACATGAGGAAGGCGACACGATCAGCTATCTCATTAGCAATGAGATAGTGGATCAAAGGCTCCGCTACAAAGGCTATCCAGTGCGGGTAAGCGACAAGATACCCGACACTAGAAAAGCATGGTGCGCCTACCAGGAGAGAAGGATTCTAGAAGACACGCTCAAAACGCTCAAAACCCGCTCGAGCTGTGTCCGAAACTGTGTTTCGGATAACGAATCGCTCATTGGTAAAACGTTTGTGCTGTTCTTAGTGGCCTCTATTGAAATGATCGTCAGAGCGAGGCTGAGAAAATACTTCGAAGGAGGTAAAACGAGTGATAGCTTGCCAACGGATTACGACCGCTCCTGCAGAGTTATTGACTCTTTGAACAACGTGATACAGACCAAATTCTGCGACGGCTATTATTTCGGAGGAAGTGCAGAGAAAAAATGCGGACTTTTTGAAGCTCTTGGTGTCTCGGTTCCCGGCTCTGAACCAGAAGAGGAACGGGATTACGAAGACGAAGAGGAAACAGAATCCTAGAGAGGAGGCTGTTTGTTCTGAGATCGGCCTCCGCCAGATGCACTAAATTTTGCAATATCTTAAGGAGGCCGGAAGCCTTCGGAAGAACAACGAAGGACGGACAATAAAGCTGACGATGAGTTTTGAAAAGGGAACTAGAAAAAGGAAGGTCCGAAATTCTTTCGAATTTTGGACCATCAGTGGCGCGCCAGGCAGGAATCGAACCCACGACCCCCTGGTTCGTAGCCAGGTACTCTATCCAGCTGAGCTACTGGCGCACTGCTGTTTAACAGCGAGAACGAACTATAGCACAAAAAAATATTTTGTGTTTGAGTCGGGTTTCGCAGAATGGGCAAATTTGTAAAAATTGTCTTGAACTTGATTTGACGCCTTGTTTTTCCGTTTTATTGCAAGCTTGTCTAAACTTACGAAAATTAACCAAACGGAGAAAGTTAATGGACAACCAAATTATTTTCGGCGTGACAGACGAACAGAGCGGCTATAAAGACGAAATCCTTTTGACCAATATGTCTAACCGCCACGGCTGTATCACAGGTGCAACAGGAACCGGAAAAACAGTTTCTTTACAAAAATTAGCCGAATCTTTCTCCAAGAAAGGCGTTCCGGTATTCCTTGCGGATATCAAAGGTGACTTGTCGGGCATTGCAAAAGCTGCGGTGCCGACAGACAAGCTGAAAGCGCGTTTGGAAAAGCATCACTTGCCGACTCCGGATTGGTCAGCCTGCCCGGTTGTGTTCTGGGATGTCTTCGGTCAGGAAGGTTTTCCCGTTCGTGCAACGATCAGTGATATGGGACCGCTGCTTCTGTCCCGTCTCCTTCAATTAAACGATACTCAGGAAGGCGTCTTAAACGCCGTATTTTCGATTGCCGACGATAACGGGCTGTTGCTGTTGGATCTGAAAGATCTGCGCTCTATGCTTCAATTTGTAGGCGATAACGCCGCACAGTTCAGAACGAAGTACGGCAACATCTCAATGGCATCTATCGGAGCCATTCAAAGAGGTCTGCTGGTATTGGAAAATCAGGGCGGAGATAAGTTCTTCGGTGAACCGATGCTCAATATCCATGATTTGATGCAGACATCGGACGGAAAGGGCGTTGTAAACATCCTTGCTGCAGATAAGCTTATGCAGTCTCCGATGCTTTATGCAACTTTCCTTTTGTGGATTCTGAGCGAACTTTATGAAAATCTGCCGGAAGCCGGAGACCTTGAAAAACCGAAGCTCGTTTTCTTCTTTGACGAAGCGCACATGCTCTTTAACGACGCTCCTCAAGTTTTAATCGATAAAGTCGAGCAGGTTGTTCGTTTGATTCGTTCTAAAGGCGTTGGTGTCTTCTTTGTGACTCAGAGTCCGGCCGATATCCCGGAAAAAGTTTTAAGTCAATTGGGCAACCGAGTTCAGCACGCCTTGAGAGCGTTTACGCCTCGCGATCAAAAGGCTGTCCGTACGGTCGCTGAAACTATGAGACCGAATCCGAAAATCGATATGGTGCAGGCCATTCAGGAACTCGGCGTCGGTGAAGCTTTAGTAAGCTTCTTGGATGACAACGGTACGCCCGGTATTACGCAAAGAGTTTGGGTATGCGCCCCGGGAAGCCAGATCGGACCGATCGCGCCTGCTGAAAGACAGGCGATCCAAAATGCATCTGTGCTGAAAGGTGTGTATGACAAGGCTATTGACCGTGTTAGTGCCTACGAAGTTCTTCAGCAGAGAGGCTCTTCGGCGATTGCTGCAGACAACGGAGCTCCTCAGCCGGGTAAACCTGCGGCACCGGGAGCTGCCGAGCAGGAAGGACCGGACTTCACAGATATTTTGATGAGTAAAGCCAAAGACATCCTTTTAGGCTCTACAGGACCTAGGGGCGGCCATCGTGAAGGAATTGTCGAAAAGGTTGTTCGCCAAAGCGGAGAAAAAATCCTGAGAGGCATTCTTGGGTCTCTGTTAGGAGGCAAGAAATAATTTCCTAAAGGAATAGGGACGGCGGCGAGGAATCGAAAGGTTTTTCGCCGTTTCTTTTCTTGGCGTAGAAATGAAAAAATCCGCAAACGCGGGTCACCGATGAAAAGAATTTGGAGCGGGAGACGAGTCTCGAACTCGCGACCTCAACCTTGGCAAGGTTGCGCTCTACCAACTGAGCTACTCCCGCGACAGAAGTTGCACTATACAGAGGCTTTTTTGACTTGTCAAACGAGTTGAGGAAATTACTTTGAAAGGGAAATGTTTATATTTGTGAACACGCTTTTAGAGGCGCAGATTTCTCCCCGTATTTGTCTTTTAACTTCAAATAGTTCGGTGAAAAACCCAATGTTTTTCGGTGGAAAATCAGCGCCTTTTCTTTTATCCTATAAGCGAGGACTATTCACTTTTCCAAATAAAGATGGGATTAAAGGTTTTTAATTTTATTTGCGAAAACGGACATACGTTCGAGGCGATGGTGCCCAGCATCGAAGCTTTTGAGGAACAAAAAAAGAACGGTTTTTTCACATGTCCCGTGTGTAATTCGAATGTCATTTCGAGAGCCCTTTCTGCGCCTCACATCCAGGCTTCTTCTACACAAAAGGATGTCTCGCAAAATACCGTGGAGGCAATGCATACCGTCTATAAAACGGTCAAAAAGATTTTGGATGAGAGCGAATTTGTCGGGGATCGATTTGCCGATGAGGCTCGCTCCATTCACAGAGGAGACGCCCCGGACCGCCTCATCACCGGAACTCCGACCTCGGAAGAGGTATCAGAACTCCGGGATGAAGGAATTGAAGTTTTAGAGATTGGGCTTAAGAAAGATCGCTCGACGAACTGATGTTCTGAAGCTCTTCGGAAATTTCGAGCCAGCGGCCTTCGAGTTCGTCAATCTTGGAAGAGAGTTCGCCGTGGCGTTTTAAGGCTTCTGCAACCTCGTCCTGATTTCCTTGATAAAAATCAGTGTCAGCAAGTTTGAGATCCAAAGCGCTCTTCTCTTTGTTGGCTAAATCGAGTTCTTTCTCGATCTTGCTGAGCTCTTTCTTGAGAGGTTTAGACAGTGCACTGATGCGTGCACGTTCCTGAGCCTCGTTTCGGCGCTGCTCCTTACGATTCACCGGAGCAGGTGCCCCGGAATCTTCAGGTGCCGCATTCCTCGCTTTCTTGTCCTTTAAGACAATTTCGGCATATTCATCCAAATCTCCGTCAAATTCAGAGAGCTTGCCGTCACGAACCAACCAAAGTTCGTCGCAGCTGGCTCTGAGCAAATGACGATCGTGAGAGACGAGGAGGACGGCGCCTTCATAAGAGGACAGGGCGACGGTCAGAGCCTCGCGGGTTTCCATATCCAGGTGATTGGTCGGTTCGTCCAGCACGAGAAGATTTGGTTTGTTCCAAGCGATAAGCGCTAGGGAGAGGCGGGCTTTTTCTCCGCCGGACATGGGACCGACCGGTGCAAGAGCCTGATCTCCGGAAAAGCGGAATTTGCCTAAGAAGTTCCTCAAGTCCAGTTCGCGCATATTCGGAGGAGCAATGCGCGTTAAATGCTGCAGAGGAGACTCGTCATCTCTTAAGTCATTGAGCTGATGCTGAGCGAAATAGCCGATCTCCAGGCCTTGTCCGTAGCGGCTTTCTCCGGCTAGAGGCTCAAGCTCACCGATGAGGGTCTTCACAAGCGTCGACTTACCGGCGCCGTTAACGCCCAATATACCGATTCGAGCACCTGCTGAGATATTGCACTTAACTTGAGTCAGGATGGGATGGTCGGGTTCGTATCCGCAGGCAACTCCTTCAGCGGTGATTAAATGCTGAGGCACTTTCTCCGGTTGCAGGAAAGAAAACCTCCATTCGTTCTTCGCCAAGACCGGCTCGACGGATTGAAGTTTTTCCAGCATCTTAATTCGTGACTGAGCCTGACGAGCTTTCGTGGCCTTGTAGCGGAATCGATCAATGTAGGCCTGGAGGTGCGAAGCGGTGCGTTCGTAGGCTTTAGCGGCGGCTTGCTGAAGCGCGAGTTTTTGAGCTCTGGTGACTTCAAACTGTGAGTAGTTGCCGCCGTACCGATTGATCGTGTTGTCTTCAACCGACCAAATGGATTTTGCAATTCGATCCAGGAATTCTCTGTCGTGAGAAATGACAATGACGGTGGCTTCCTGCTGCTTCAGGAAACTTTCGAGCCAGATGACCGAGTCAATGTCCAAATGGTTGGTAGGCTCATCCAACAGAAGCAAATCGGCCGGACGCATGAGCGCACGAGCCAGCGCGATTCGGTTTCTCCAACCGCCAGAAAACTCTGAGACCTGGCGCGAAGAGTCATTGGGCTTGAAACCCAAACCGTAGAGAATTTCTTCGGCTTTTGCGACGACAGCGCCTTCATTGATTTCGGCCAAGTGTGCAACAGCTTGTGCATAAGCCATATCATCGCCGGCTTCTTCCGCTCGCTTGAGTTCTGCTTTGGCTTCCATCAAAGGAGCGTGTCCCTCCAGGATGTATTCCAAGGCAGGAAGATCGGTCTCAACCACACGCTGGGCCACGTGCGAGATGCGGTTCAAAGGAGGCGCAAGGATGTCGCCGTCCTCAGTGGAGAGCTCGCCCAGAATTGCGGCGAAAAGCGTGGACTTGCCGGACCCGTTGGGTCCGACCAGTCCGATAATTTCTCCGTCCGAAGTCGTGAGATTGACGTTTTTATATAAAACTCTTACGCCTCGAACCAGGCTCACATTCTGAAGTCTAAGCATCGGGAAGCTGTTCTTTCTTAATCATGAAGACTTGATCTTTGCCGCCGGAGGTGGGCAGCCAGGTGACCTCAATATTGGGGAAACGTTCCTTGAAGTTTTCGGCGCCGTCTCCGAGCTCAACGATTAAAACACCGTTGTCATTTAAGTGCGCTTTAACTTCTTTAAGCAGCCGGTCGATGATATCCATGCCGTCGGCGCCTGCGACCAAGGCTAAAGAAGGCTCGTAACGGTATTCCTGAGGAAGTCCTTCCATGGAAGCTTCCGTGACATAGGGCGGATTCGAAATAATGAGATCGTATTTCGTGTTCTGCAGATTCTCGAACAAATCGCTTTGAAACGGATAGACACGATTTTCGAATTCGTAGTCGGCGATGTTGATTTCAGCCACTTCTAGAGCGTCGCTGCTGATGTCGACGGCATCAACTTCAGCCTGAGGAAACTTCTCTGCCAGCAGAATGGCCAAACAGCCGGAACCCGTGCACATATCCAAAATGGAGTGGATACGAGCAGGGTCAGGGAGAAGACCGTCAAAATTTTTTTCGATCAGCTCGGCAATGTAGCTACGGGGAATCAAGACTCTTTCGTCCACGTAGAAGGGGAACCCGGTGAGCCACCATTCTTTCGTAATGTAGGCTGTCGGTTCGAGGTCGTCGCAGCGGCGGGAAATGTTATTCAGTACTGTTTCCCGTTCATTACCGGTTAATGCGGCGTCTAAGAATTTTTCTTCGTATTCCAGCGGAATACGGAGTGTGCGCAGGACCAAAAACGCGGCTTCTTCTTCCGGATTTTGGTAGCCGTGATTAAAGGTAGCTTCAGAGGAATAAAGCCTTGTCGTGCAGTATCGAATGAAGTCGCGGATGGTTTTAAGCGGTTCAGTATTAGTTTCCATCATGTTCACTTAAAAAAATGCGTTCCAGTATTCTGTAATAAATTTTGGACAAGCAGGCGATATCCTTTGTCGGAATGCGCTCATTGACTTTATGAATTCGGTCGTTTACCGGTCCGAACTCTACAACTTCAGGACACCACTGTCGAATAAATCTGCCGTCGCTGGTTCCACCGGAAGTCGAGAACTCAGGTTTGATGCCGGTCACGTCCTTTATCGCTTCAGCCAGCTCTTTTCTGAAGAAAGGCTTTTCCGAGAAAAACGGCGAGGCGCTTTCCTGCCATTCAATCTTGAAATCCCAAACATATTTCCGGCACATGTCTTCGATCTGTTTCTCAAGTGACGCCGCGGTGTGCTTCGGGTTGTACCGAATGTTGAAGGTAATAACGCATTCACCCGGAACCACATTGACTGCTCCGGTGCCTGCATGGATGTTACTGATTTGGAATGAAGTGGCCGGGAAAGGAGGAAGACCTTCATCCCAGACGGTTTGAGAGAGTTCGGCAAGCAGAGGAGCGGCGCTGTGAATAGGATTCCTGACCTTTTCCGGATACGCGACGTGTCCCTGAATGCCTCGGACGGTGAGTTTGCCGTTTAGAGAGCCTCGGCGCCCGTTTTTAATGGTGTCGCCAAGCAGCCTGGTGCAGCTGGGCTCCCCGACAATACAGAAATCGGGAGCTACCTCACGGTCCGACAAAACCTGAAGCGCATATTGAGTGCCGTCTTTGCCGTCGCCTTCTTCGTCGCTTGTGAGCAGTAGGGCAATCGTTCCTTTGAATTGGGGATGTTTAGAAACGAATTCACAAGCGGCGGCCGCAAAACAGGCGTCGGAAGTTTTCATGTCCTGAGCACCGCGTCCGTATAAGAAGCCCTCATCTTCCGTTGGCACAAACGGAGGAAACTTCCAGCCGTCTGCACCCGGCGGCACAACGTCCACATGACCGGCAAAGAGAAATACCGAGGCCCCCGAGCCGTACTTGGCCCAGAGATTTTTAGTTTGCCCTCGATTGATTTCCTCACAAGAGAAGCCGTGTTGGGAGAGGAGATCGGCAAAGATTTTCAGAGAGCCGGCATCCGAAGGCGTCACGGATTCGCAAGCGATGATTTTTTTCGTGAGTTTAAGAGGGTCTTGCTGCATGCTGAACATTCTCAAATTCAGAGGTAGATAAAATGCGAAGACCTCTGTCAGGAAAGACAGAGGCTCTAAACAAAGGGCCTTGAATATTCAAGGCCCGTAAAATTAGTCGCGAAGAAGTTCGTTAATACTTGTCTTCGAACGCGTCTTGGCGTCTACGCGCTTAACGATGACCGCGCAGTTAAGGTTGTATTTGCCGTCAGCGGAAGGCAAGCTTCCGGGAACAACGACAGAACCGGCAGGTACTCTGCCGCGATGAATTTCGCCGGTGGTACGGTCATAAATCTTCGTGCTCTGTCCGATGAAGACACCCATGGAGATCACGCTGTTTTCTTCAACGATGACGCCTTCAACGATTTCGCTGCGGGCACCGATAAAGCAGTTGTCCTCGATGATGGTCGGGGTTGCCTGAAGCGGCTCGAGAACACCGCCGATACCGACGCCGCCGGAAAGGTGGCAGTTCTTACCGACTTGAGCGCAGGAACCGACCGTTGACCAGGTATCGACCATGGTGTTTTCTCCGATGTAGGCGCCGATGTTGACAAAGGAGGGCATCAATACAACGCTCGGAGCGATGTAGCTGCCGTGGCGAGCCACAGCAGTGGGCACACAGCGGATGCCGGATTCTTTCCAATCGGCTTCGGAAAAATGATCGAAGCGGGAGGGCACCTTGTCAAAGAAGGACAGGTCGCCGGCGCGGACCATTTTGTTCGGATAAAGCTGGAAGCTCAAAAGAACGGCTTTTTTGATCCATTCGTGCGTGACCCAATTGCCGTCAATTTTTTCCGCGACGCGAAGTTTTCCCTGCTGAAGCAGTTTGATGACTTCATCGACGGAGTTTTGAACTTCAGGCGGAAAGTGTTCGGGACGAAGGCCGAAAGATTCTTCAATAATTTGCTTTAATGCTTCCATAGTTATTCCTCAAAGGGGTCAAATTCTGCAATTCTTTTAGCGGCCTCTGTGACTTCGGGCACGGTGGCAACCAAAGCGATACGGATGTAGCCGGACCCGGGGTTGACACCGTTGACTTCTCGGCCAAGAAAACTGCCCGGGAGAACGGTGATGCCCTTTTTCTCATAAAGCCGTCTTGCATAAAGTTTATCGTCTATAGGCGTTTTCGCCCACAAGTAAAAACTTGCATCGGGCATTTCTACTTCCAGTGCTTGTTTCAGAAGCGGAACAGCCGCCTTGAATTTTTCGACATAAAGGCGTCTGTTTTCCCGCACATGTTCTTCATCATTCCAAGCCGCAATACTTGCGTGCTGTACGGCGCCCCCCATTGCGCTGCCGTGGTAGGTTCGGTAGAGCAGGAACGGTTTAATCAGTTTTTCGTCACCTGCAACAAAACCGGTACGCATGCCCGGGATATTGGAGCGCTTCGACAAGCTCGAGAAGACAATCAGGCGGTCGAAGTTAGTTCTGCCCAAAAGTTTGGCAGCGGTCAAAGAGCCGAGAGGCGGATTATCTTCGTCAAAATAAATTTCCGAGTAACACTCGTCGCTGCCGATCACAAAGCCGTATTTGTCGGAAAGGTCAAAAAGCCTCTTCCAGTCTTCCAGTGAAAGTACGGTTCCGGTCGGATTATTGGGAGAGCAGACAAACAGCAGCTGAGTGCGTTTTAGAACTTCTTCCGGTACGGAGGAATAGTCAGGCTTAAAGCCTGTCTGAGCTGTCATCGGGCAAAAATATGGCTCGGCACCGGCTAATTTTGCTGCGCCTTCATAAATTTGATAGAAAGGATTCGGTGTAACGACGACCGGGTCTTTAGTCGGATCGATGACAACTTGGGTCAGTGCAAACAAAGCTTCACGCGATCCGTTGGTCGGCAGGATTTGGGAAGCCGGATCGAGTTTTACGCCGTAGCGCTTTTCAATCCAGTTCCCAATCGCTTCTTTCAGCTCAGGGTAACCGCCTGTCGGAGGATACTTTTCAAACAAGGCCTGATGATCGAAGAGAGATTGTTTGACGGGCTCAGGTGCCGGATGTTTCGGTTCACCGATGGAAAGGGAAATCGGTTTGAGTCTTTCCGGCAGTTTTGCGTCCTTCAAAAGTTTGCGCAGCTTCGCAAAGGGATAGGGCTGAAGTGTATTAAGCAGCGGATTCATGTTTGCTGATCTTTTTCGTTGGAATATCCACAAAATTTTAGCGAAGGAAGAAGCACTTGCCGCGCTTGAAAACTACGAAATGAAGCGGTGCAAAAAAGAACGGCCCGTCGATGACGGGCCGCTGAGGAAAAATCGAATTAACCGCGAGTCGGATCGTTCGATTCGAATTCTGGCAGTTCAACCGGTTTGACCGGTGTCCAGCCTTCCTTACGGTATTCGGCAACAACTGTCGTGTAGATGCCGCCTCGGACCCACCATTTAGCCTTAAGTCTCATGAAACGCGGGGAGGTGGCTGCAACGAGATCGTCCAGGATCTTGTTGGTGATGGCCTCATGGAAAGCACCTTCCTGACGATAACTCCACATATAGAGTTTCAGAGCCTTGAGTTCGACATTCTTCTGATCCGGAATGTAATCGAGCAGAAGTGTGGCGAAGTCGGGCTGTCCGGTTAACGGACAAAGCGACGTGAACTCAGGGATTTCAATGTGAATTAAATAATCCCGATTCGGCTGAGGATTCGGGAAAGTCTCAAGATTCTTGCTAGGAGCAGTAGACATGAAAATTATTTTTCCGCTATGTGTTTAATTAGAGCACACAAATTATAAGGTCGCGAAAAGAAAGACAAAACGATTTGAACCGCTGTGGGTAACCCGGAGAAAAACAAAATTGCATCAGTTCGTAATACAGTGGTTTCCTTCATAAGCCTGTAGAATATTGAGTCTTAAGTAGTAGCCTGCGGCGAACGTGGCCGCAGGTCCAGGATTTAGCTAAAGAAAGATGAATATGGTTGGAATGGGGGTAACGATAGTCCTGATCCTTGCGGTCGGCGGCGTCGGCGTTTGGTATTGGCTTCGCATCAAAGAGACGGCAAGTCATGAAAAAGTCGAAGATAAGACACCTCCGAGGATTCCTCAGGAGCCGATTTTCGGTGAAGATTTGATCAATTCCGGCGACATCAAAGTCGACGAGATTAAGACCTTACCTCCTGTTGAAGAGCCGCAGCCTGAATCGCAGTCTCCGTTACAGGAAGAAGAGACGGTCGAAGAAGTCCGGGAAATTCTCCCGAAAGAACCCGAAGAGGAAGAGGAGCCTGTTGAAACTCCCCCGGTGTTGGAAGAGATTGATGACAGCGGTCTGCCGAAATATGATCCCTTTGTCACTGAACTCGTCCGTATTACCTTCAAAAAACCGGTAACGGGCAGCCAGCTCGCACCGTTCGTCAAAACGGCGATGGAAAATGCTCCGAGGGGGCTGTTGCGCATTCTGGCTCTCGAAGCAAACAGCAACCGCTGGTTTGTGCCGGATGCCATCGGTATGTTCTCAGCAATTGCCTTCTATATTCAGCTGGCTTCCGGGAAAGCTTCTTTCGACCAGGTTTCTTTGTCGAATCTCTACCAGTTGGTTTTTCTGCGTATGGAAATGAACCTGGACGGCACTTCCGAAATGAAGGAAATGCAGCTGCTGAACAACCATACGGATCAGCTTAACGCACTCATCAAGAATTTCGGCGTGCAGATTACGCTTCTGCTGCGTCCCTTGGAGCCGGTTTCCATCGATGATTTCGAGAAAGAGACGATGCTCTTGGGCTTAAAGCGCCGAAGCATGACGCATTATGAAAAACTTGGTGAAATGGTATTGGATAAGAACGGCAAGCGCCAGGGCAACAGAAAAGGAACCATTGAGCTTCGTTGGTTAGACGACAGAAATATTGCGATTTCTCTGAATGTTCCGCTGATTGCTCCGGAAAGCGATCCTCTTCGTCTCCTGATGACGGCTGCCAACGCTTTCGCGGCGGTATTTGATGCCAAGATCGTGGATCCCAAGGGATGTGAGATCTCGGGAGCAACGGTCTCTCTGCTGAAGCAGGAACTCGATCGCTTCTATAAACAGATGCGTGAGAACAATATTGAACCGGGCAGCGTCAGAGCACATCAGCTTTTAGACTGATAACTCCCCAAAATTATCATTCTGATTAAGAACATCGGAGTCCGTGCGAGTACAGTAAGAAATCCGGTGTTTTTATTTGGTTCAGGTACGAAATGGAAGAGCAGGATAAGAAAAAATTAGAGGCAGTCAAACTCCGTATGGAGAAGCTGGCTGAGGAGCTTGAAAAGCATAACAAGGCTTATTACATAGATAATGCTCCGACGGTGTCTGACGAAGTCTACGACTCGTTGTTCCAAGAACTGGCACGACTGGAAAAAGAGTATCCTCAGTTCAAAAGTCCGGTTTCTCCGACCGAGCGCGTCGGTGCGACGGTCCAGAGCGAACTCAAGAAAGTGACGCATGCCGTTCCGATGCTTTCCATTCATACTGAGACGGATTACACAGCGCAGGGCGCCTATGATTTTGATGCCCGCGTAAGAAGAGAACTGGAGCTGACATCCGATCAAACGGTTGACTACGACTGCGAATTGAAGTTCGACGGGCTCGCCATTAATTTGCGGTACGAAGACGGCGTTCTCGTTCAAGCAGCTACTCGCGGAGACGGCTACACGGGTGAAGACGTTACTGCAAATGTCAAGACGATTAAGACACTTCCTTTACAAGTCGAGGGCTTCCCGAAGATTTTTGAAGTCCGTGGCGAAGTTATCATGCACAAAGAAGTGTTCCGCAAGCTCAATGAAGAGCAGGAAGCAGCCGGAGCGAAACTTTTTGCCAACCCTCGCAATGCTGCGGCAGGAAGTCTTCGTCAGCTGGACTCTTCTTTAACTGCCAAACGCAACTTGAACTTTTATGCATACGGCTACGGTGAAGTAAGTGAGATGCCGGCCGACACCCAGTCGGGCTTGCTTGATTATCTGAAATCCAAGGGCTTCCCGATGATCAGTAATCGAACTGTCGTGCAGACGCCGGAAGAGCTGGAAGCGTTTCATCTGGAAGTCGCTCGTATTCGTCACGACTTACCTTTTGATATTGACGGCGTGGTCTACAAGGTCAACAGTTTTGCCCGCCAGAAACAGCTGGGTTTTGTCTCCAGAGAGCCGCGCTGGGCAGTAGCTCATAAGTATCCGCCGGAAGAAGTCCAGACCCAGGTTTTGGATATAACTGTTCAAGTGGGACGAACGGGCAAACTTACACCGGTCGCTCGTCTGAAACCGGTGTTTGTCGGAGGAACCACAATCAGCAACGTTTCTCTGCACAACGAAGAATTCTTGCAGAACATGGGCATCAAGATCGGAGACACTGTCGTCGTGCATCGTGCCGGCGACGTCATTCCGGAGATCGTCCGAGTGATTCCTGAACTCAGGCCGAAAAACGCCAGAGATTTCGTGATGCCGGAATTCTGTCCGGTCTGCGGTTCTCACGCCTATAAAGAAGACGGAGAAAAGGATCGCCACTGCAGCGGCGGTCTGTTCTGCCGCGCTCAGAGAGCCCAAGGCATTCTCCACTTTGTCAGCCGCAAAGCCATGGGCATTGACGGAATCGGAGAAAAGCTGGCCGAACAGCTGATTGAACATGATTTGGTAACTACGGTTGCGGACATTTACCGTTTGACCGTCGACAAGCTGGTCGGACTGGATCGCATGGGACAGAAATCGGCAGAAAAACTTGTCGCCTCAATTGAAGCCTCTAAAAAGACAACGCTCGAACGCTTTCTTTACGCCATCAGTATTCCGGAAGCCGGAGAAGCGACGGCAAGAAACCTGGCAGCTCACTTCGGCGCCTTAAAGCCGCTGGAAGATGCTTCTTTAGAGCAGTTGCTTGAAGTTGAAGATATCGGACCGTCGAGCGCGGAAAACATTCTGCACTTCTTTGCCGAACCGGCGAACATCGCGGTGATCAATGACCTGATGGATCGCGGCGTCGTGTGGGAAGAGGGTACGGGCACGAGTGACCAGGAACTGCCGTTGAACGGTCTGACATTCGTTCTGACCGGCACACTGCCGACGCTTTCCAGAGATGAGGCCAGCGATATTATTCGCAAAGCCGGCGGAAAGGTAAGCGGCTCAGTGTCGAAGAAGACGAGTTATGTGTTGGCAGGCGAATCTGCCGGCTCCAAACTCGCCAAAGCCGAGTCTTTAGGCGTTAATATCATAGACGAACCTGAGTTATTCAAAATGATCAATCAAGGAGTAAAGGCGGATGGCTAATTTTGCGTTGATCGGCGGCAGCGGTTTGGACCAGTTGTCTCTGTTAGAAGGCAAGGTCATTGAGAAAATTGACACTCCCTACGGTAAAGAGCCGGTCGAAATTTGCCGCGGAGTGATTGACGGACTGAACATCGTATTTTTATCCCGGCACGGGACGACTGAGAAGAAGCCGCCGCACATGATTAACTATCGCGCCAACATTTGGGCTCTTTCACAGTTCGAGCCCAAAGCTGTGATCGCATTGGCTTCCGTCGGCGCTGTTTTGCCAGAAGATGATATCGGTGCGATTGCCGTACCCGATCAGATCATTGACTACACCTGGGGCAGAGAAACCAGCTACAACACCGGCAAAGAGAAGTTCATTAACTTCATTGACTTCACTTTTCCGTTTGATATGGATTTGAGAGAAGCAATTGTTGATGCTTCTGAGGAGCTGGATCTTCCAATTATTGACGGCGGTACTTATGCCTGCACACAAGGTCCGAGACTCGAAACGGCGGCCGAAGTTGATCGCATCGATAATGACGGCGGTCACTATGTCGGTATGACACTGATGCCCGAGGCATGCTTGGCCAGAGAGTTAAATCTCAAGTACGCAGCGATTTGCCAGATCGTCAATACTGCAGCCGGCCGCGGAGCCTCTGAAAAAGGCATCGTGCTTGACGATACGAAGGATGCTCTGACTAAGGCGACAAAGGAAAGTGTGAATTTAGCTCTTGCCACATTCCGCTCATTGGCTGATTAGAACTTTTGTTGACAAAAGCAAAACCCGCCGTTGAGGCAGGTTTTGCGTTTTCGAAAGGACCTTAACTAAAGCTCCAAAGCTTCCAAAACGGCCTTTTCAAATTCAGCGCAGAAGACGGGATCCCGCAGCTTAAAGCTTTCGATCAGGAAGACGTCCTCCGCCCTTTCTCCCAGCGTCGTGATTCGGGCTGTCACAAGATTGATTCCGTACTGCACAAAGACTCGCGCGATGGATGCCAAAAGGCCGAGCCGGTCGGTTGTGACGATCGAAAGCATGTATTGCTTTCCGGCGACATCCGGCCGTAATGAAGCCTGCGGTGAGATTGGGAAGAGCTTGGATTGACGTGAAGGGCGTCCGCGAAGAGGGGGCGGAAGTTTTTCTGCCAAATCCAGTTTTTCCGCGAGTATTTCTTGGAAACGAGCGAACTCTTGTTCGAAGTTGGGGTCTGAGCCGTCGTCAACGACGATGAAGGAGTCGACAACGCGCCCATCTCGTCCCGTGTGGATACGTGCTTCAGCAATGGACAGACCGTATTGCTGTAGATTAGAAACGATACGGGCAAAAAGTTCGGGGCGGTCCTGCGTCAGGATAAGAATTTCGTGCGCGTGTTCCATGCCGCGTAGCGGTCGGGATGCCACAAATGACTTCGAAGAATCGAGATGCGGCAGCAATACCTTGGCATGCCAAACGATATTCCGCACCGAGTGCTTCATGAAGTACGCAACGTCAAAGTTATCCCAGAACTTATTGATCTGGTCCCTCTGCTCCGATGTAAAACGCGTCATGCGCAGAGCATCTTTACGGCGCCGGGAAACCAATAAATCTCGATCAATGCCTTTCCCTTTAAGGAATCTGGCGGTCGAATAAAACAAATCTTCAAGAAGCTGGGCTTTCCAGGCGTTCCAGATTTTTGGTCCCGTCGCCCGGATGTCGCAAACGGTGAGCAGATAAAGGCCGACGAGGCGTTCCATCGTTCCGACTTTCTTGGCGAAGTTTTCAACAACCTCCGGATCAGAAATGTCTTGTTTCTGGGCCACCATGCTCATGGTCAGGTGTTCACGAACAAGAAACTCGATGTAGTCAGCGTCCTCACCGGTGATTTCAAAGTCGCGGCACATTTGCCGAACGATTTCCGCCCCGATTTTGCTGTGGTCTCCGCCTCGGCCTTTGCCGATGTCATGGTAGAGAAGGGCAAGAACCAAACGCCAGCTTCCTTTCATTGCCATCATGAGCTCGGTGCAAAGCGGCAGCTCGTGGGCGTTTTCACTGTGTGTGAAGTTTCTGAGATAACGAATCGCAAGGAGCGTGTGCTGATCCACCGTATAGGCATGGAATAAATCATGCTGCATTTGACCGACGATTCGGTTGAAACGGGGCAGCAGTTTTCCGAGCACGCCCCAGCGATTCATTTCTTCCAGTGCATGCCAAACGCCTCGGCGCCCTTGGATAATCTTCAAAAATGTCTGACGGTTGACGGGATTTTCAGCCCATTCTTTGTTCATCAGAGAATGAGCTTCAAATAAGGCACGGTAAAGCCGTGAAGACTTCATCGGAATGTCCGGATGACGTTCCTGAATTAAAAAGGCCTCGAGAATTCTCTCAGGGTCCTTAACGAAGACGTCCGGAGACGCAAGGCCGAGCACGTCACCCTGCCGTACAAAACCGCTGCAAATGGGTTCGCCGGTTTGTTCAGGTTCTTTGGAGTAGCGCTCTTTAATGGCCTGAAGAATGATGGAATTGAGCTGCCCGATGGTTTTTGCATTGACATAGAAGTGCTGCATCATCACTTCACTAGGACGCCTGCCGACAGTCCCGACAATGCCTAGCGCTTTAGCCAGCGGTTCCTGAATTTCGAAAATTAATCGATCCTCATGGCGGTTAGTGAGCAGATGCATATGGATCCGCAGCCGGTAAAGGCTTTTCGTAACGGATTCCAAAAGTTCGCATTCTCGGCGAGTGATCAAACCCTTTTCAAAGACTTCCTGCCAAGTGTTGCCAAGACGGGCCGCCCTAAGCACCCAGATCAAAATATTTAGATCTCGAAGGCCGCCCGGGGCTTCTTTAATGTTCGGTTCCAGGGCATAAGAGGACTCGTGGTACTTCAAATGCCGCTGCTGCTGTTCGATGAATTTTGCCCGATAGAACTTTTTAAGATTCAGACTCCTTTCCATCGTATCGGAGTAGGTCTTAAAGAGTTCTGCGTTCCCCGAGATGAGCCGGGATTCGAGCATCGCGGTCTGTGCAGTGATGTCGATTTCTGCCTGTTCAAGACACTCTTCGATTTTCCGAACAGAGTAGCCGACGGTCAAACCAAGCGACCATAGATTGCCGATAACTTCCGAGATTGTTTTTAAGTCTTTATCTTTGACATCATCGGGCAGGAGAAAGAGCAGGTCCAAATCGGAGAAAGGGAACTGCTGCTCTCTGCCGTAACCGCCGACTGCGACGACGGCAACCGCTTCAGACAGACCGTTGAGTTTGAGAATCTCCAAAACTGCCTCATCGGCAGCCTTGGAGTGCGCAGAAAGATAGGCATCGGCGTCAACGTCCGCCAAAAACTTCTTTGCTAAAACTTCTCGCTGATCTTTAAACTTTTTGACGATTTTGTTGATTTCCATAGCCTTTGGATTCTTTCTTTATTAATTTAGGCAGAAGGTTTTACCCACGAGGGAGCAGGCGGGCATTTCGGCGATACCGTCAGAACTTCGTATCCGGTTTCAGTGACGAGAATCGTATGTTCCCACTGAGCGGAAAGGCTTCTGTCTTTGGTTACGGCGGTCCAGCCGTTCGGAAGGATGCGAAGTTCTTTCCTTCCGGCGTTGATCATCGGTTCGATCGTGAAGATCATGCCGGGCTTCATGACAGCACCGGTGCCGAGCTTGCCGTAATGGCAGACCTGAGGATCCTCGTGGAAGCCGACACCGACTCCGTGACCGCAGAATTCACGCACGACGCTGCAGCCCTGAGGCTCGACAAAATGCTGAATTGCATTGCCGATATCTCCGAAATGGGCGCCGGGACGCACGATTTCAATGCCTTTCCACATGGAGTCGAAAGTGACATTGATGAGGTGTTTAGCAGCAACGGAAATATGGCCGACGGAATACATGCGGCTGGTGTCGCCGTAATAACCGTTTTTAATGACGGTCACGTCAATATTTAAGATGTCGCCGTTTTTGAGCACCTTCTCATTCGGAATACCGTGGCAGATCTGATGATTGACGGAAATGCAGGTAGCTTTCGGATAAGGATTGGTACCGTCCGGGTCGTAGTTAAGACAAGCGGACTTGTCTTTGAGGACATCTTCGGTATATCTGAGCATCAAATCATCGAGGTACTCGGTGGTGACGCCGGCTGTAACAAACGGTTCAATGTAGTCGAGAACCAAAGCCGCATCGCGGCAGGCAGCCCGGATGCCTTCGATTTGTTCCGGGGTCTTAATAAGGATATTGTCAAACATTGATTAAATCTGACTCGAAAAAGTTTTTGAATGCGGCAATTTTAGTGGATTCACCGTTAAGCGGTGTCCTTCCAGCCTTATATAGGTCAACCGGAAGAAAGGTGACAATCAGTCTTCAAATCCTCGCCAAAACAAGGTTTCATTTGATTTATCCCAAATAGAAAATCTAAAAGGTTGTAACGCCTCTTTTCAAACGCTTAACTCTTTGAAAAAGCATGATAGAATTCCGCCCCGATCCGAACGGAAACGTTTGGACTTTTTTGTTAAATAGCGCAGTCTCACAACAGGGTTCCATTCGGAAAACGTGAGGCTGTTGGAATTAAACCCTAAAGGAATTAAAGATATGTCATCTCTGAGCATGCGTGAACTGCTCGAAGCCGGTGCACACTTCGGTCACCAGACTCGTTTTTGGAGCCCCAAAATGTCTCAGTACATTTTCGGCTCTCGTAACAAGATTCACATCATCAACCTCGAAAAGACTGTTGCTAAGTTCGACGAAGCTGCCAAGTTCTTAACAAACCTGGCTGCTCAGAAGGGCACCATCCTTTTCGTCGGCACAAAGCGCACTTCCCGCGACGCCATCGTTGCTGAAGCCAAACGCGCCGGGATGCCTTATGTTGATCAGCGCTGGCTGGGCGGTATGCTCACCAACTTCAAGACGGTTAAGGTTTCCCTGAAGCGTCTTAAAGAAATGGAACAGAAAGTTGCCGACGGCGCTCTTGAAAAGATGACCAAAAAAGAAGCTCTCGACTTCACTCGTGAACTCGAAAAGCTGAACAAAGCTATGGGCGGCATCAAAGAAATGAACGGTCTGCCCGACGCTCTGGTCGTTGTTGACGTTGGCTACCACAAGATTGCTATTCAGGAAGCTAACAAGCTTGGTATTCCTGTTGTCGGTATCGTTGATACGAACCACAATCCTGCCGGTGTTGACTATGTCATCCCGGGTAACGACGACAGCGCCCGCGCTGTTGCTCTTTACGCTAAAGGATTTGCTGATGCAATTCTTGAAGGCAAGAACAAGAACCTTGAAGACACTGTCAAGGCTGCTAAAGACTCCGACTTCGTTGAAGAAGCCGCTGTCGAAGAAAAAGCTGAGTAATTCGCCCCTTCTTGTCTGAAGTACCAAGGGAAGGGGCGTTCGCGCCCCTTTCTTTTTAAACCAATTATTTTTTAAGGATAAAACAATGGCTGTTATCACTGCCGCAATGGTTAAAGAACTTCGTGTTAAAACCGACGCTCCGATGATGGAATGCAAAAAGGCTTTGACAGAAGCTGACGGCAACATGGAGCAGGCTGAAGAAATTCTTCGCGTTAAGCTCGGCAACAAGGCCACTAAGGCTGCCAGCCGCATTACCGCTGACGGCGTTGTCGCTATCTACATCGACGAACCGGGCAAGATCGGCGCTATCGTTGAACTGAACTCCGAAACCGACTTCGTTGCTAAGAATGCCGACTTCATCGCTTTCGCCAACGACATCGCTAAGCTCGTCGCCGAAAACAAACCGGCTGACGTTGCTGCTCTTTCCGCTCTTCCGCTCAACGGCTCTACCGTTGACGAAGTTCGTAAAGGCCTGATCGGCAAGATCGGTGAAAACATCTCCATCCGCCGCTTCCAGATCATTGAAGGCAAAGGCAAGCTCTCCACATACATCCACGGCGGCGCCAAGATCGGCGTTATCGTTGACGTGGTCGGCGGCAACGACGAAGTTGCTCACGACGTGGCTATGCACATCGCTGCTTCCAAGCCGAAGGCTCTCGACAAAGACGGCGTTGATCAGAACCTGATCGAAACAGAACGCCGCGTTGCGATCGAAAAAGCTCGCGAAAACGGCAAACCGGAACACCTGATCGAGAAGATCGCCGAAGGTTCCGTTAACAAGTTCCTCAAGGAAGTCACACTTCTTTCTCAGCCGTTCGTTAAGGATGACTCTAAGAGCGTCGGCGAACTCCTGAAGAGCAATGGTGCTACAGTATCTGCATTTGCGCTGTTTGTTGTCGGTGAAGGTCTTGAAAAACGCAACGACGACTTCGCTGCCGAAGTTGCTGCTCAGGCTGCTGCCGCACGTGCCTAATTGTTGAACTTTTTTCGGAGTAAACGATGAGTAAGTCTGAAACGCCTAAAACCAAACGAATTCTGCTGAAACTCTCCGGCGAAGCCCTTATGGGGGACAACGCCTTCGGCATCAGCCGTGATACCCTCAAGAGTATCGTTGGTGAAATTAAAGAAGTAGTTGACTTAGGCGTTCAGCTTGCGATCGTGGTCGGCGGCGGCAATATCTTCCGCGGAGTCGCACTCGGCTCCACTGGTATGGATCGTGCCACCGGCGACTATATGGGCATGCTGGCTACCTGCATGAACGCAATGGCCCTCCAGGATGCACTGAGAAACGCCGGTGTTGAAGCCCGTGTTCAGTGCGCTCTGGATATCGACCAGGTTGCCGAGCCGTATATTCGCGGCAAAGCCTTGAGCCACCTGAAGAAAGGCCGGGTTGTGATTTTTGCTGCCGGTACCGGTAATCCGTTCTTCACAACGGATACTGCCGCGGCGCTGAGAAGTGCTGAAATCGGAGCCGATATGGTTCTGAAAGCCACTCAGGTTGACGGTGTCTTTACCGCTGATCCCAAGAAAGATCCCAGCGCAAAAATGTATAAGTCTCTGACTTTTGACGAAGCCATTCAGAAGAAGCTCAAGATTCTGGACGCTACAGCTTTTACGCTCTGCCGCGATCAAGGCATGCCGATTAGAGTCTTCAACCTTCATAAGCCCGGTGCGCTCAAGCGCGTTGTGCTTGGTGAAGACGAGGGCACGCTCGTTCACGTTTAACCGAGAAAAAACGGATACAAAAAGCTCCGGACCTGCATCAGCGGATCCGGAGCTTCTTTCTTGATCGATGAATTACCTTTCTGCTTTTTCACCCCGAACTCCCAGAACATAGCTCCGGGATTTTTTCATTTTGAGAAAAATCTTTCGTAAATTTAAATAGTTGAAATTG
>ENA-UEPG01001087-UEPG01001087.1-human-gut-metagenome-genome-assembly--contig:-NODE-1087-length-22961-cov-4.092947_pt1 | contig 22961 bp, 18 predicted proteins | sample MGYA00242893_ERZ507902 | MGnify/ENA primary metagenome ERZ507902 (study PRJEB26167, sample SAMN06115491) | human gut metagenome | host: Homo sapiens | place: China:Gansu | collected 2015-04-23...
ATATCCTTCAGCTTCATATTCTGTTTTGATGGTGATGCTTGTAAATTGGGAATATTCAATATTTTTGATGGTGTCTTTTACGCGGAGAATGATAAAACCACTTCCCAATGTATCTGTGATATAAAATAAATCATGCATGTGGAACTTTTTCGTGTCAAACACGGTCCATTCAAAAACAAGGTTGTTTTCAGTACTGTCGATGGCAAAATTGAGTATAGGTTTTATCTCAATCGTATCTCCAAGGTATTGTGTACCTGTTGTGAAGCTTTCAATTTCAATGCGATTTATCGGTGTATAATCATAGTTCGCTTTATCATCGTAGCATCCGAAAATGAGTAAAATGAGCGAAATGCTTATTAAATATATGAATTTCATATGATGAACTATTTTAAAGTTAGTTTACAGGTAATTCCATGGGTGAACCGTCTTTTTCCGTCCAACCGTTGGTACGAATGTCTTCTTTAAATTGGAGACAGATTTTGCGGATTTCACTAAATTCATATCCGATTAGGTCTATTAAGCCGGAACTTTCAATAAATTTCTCGTATTTTTCAGGAGTCCATTCTCCCAAGAACAAAGTTTCAATATCACCAGACCACCACAAAGGTTGACTATCGATGTCATTGAAAATAATCCGGGCGCTTCTATAGCTTTTGAGACCGGGACTGAAATTTTCGTTCTCGACAATTCTTAGATACAGGGTAACTTCTTTGCCGGCGAGATCCTTATTGAATAATTTAACATCGATAAAATCTTTTGTTTGGCCGGCAGAAAAAGTTTGTGTTAAATTGACATCATAATTTGCCGGGTCGGCAGTCGTGCTGTCTTTCTCTATTTCTAATTGATAAGATGTGTTTTCCGTTAGTAAATCACCAATTAAAGTTACTTCCACGCGAACTGTTTTTTCTGTCGCTCCGGGATAGTGGGAAAAAGATAAAAATGTAGCACTATCCAAAACTTCCGGTTTGGAAAAATACAGGTATCTGTCGGATTTATAACTATCTATTTCATCCTCGGAGCATGCCCACGCGGCAATCAAAACGAATATGAGAAATATATATTTTTTCATGTAGAATATTTTATAGATTAAAATATGTTTTCATTGTCAGGGGTTGGTAAAACGAAATTGGTAGAATTGTACGAAATATTCTTGTCAAATTTTTTGTACCAGAAAAATGCTTGTCCTTCCCCGAGTAAATCTTTCTGAACTTCGGAAATCAATGCTGTTTCGAAGCTACTTTCATCTCTAATAGATGAAGTGAAAGAAGAGTTGTTGAGAATACCTCTATTGAATCGAACATCTACCAACATTTGAATCGCCTCTGAAGTCTTTGCGTTTTTGTAAAGATATTCCGATGCGATAAAATACATTTCGCTTAAACGAATCATGGGGACGATGTCTTCACCTATGGAAGATCCCTCTTGATGCGTGTATTTTGCGGAATAATAGTTATAGCTATATGTAGATAAAAATCTCGTAAAGCGAGCGTCGGCTGTTTCTCCGCGAGACCATCCGATCTGGTAAAGATCGATAATGAAGGTATCCGAATCATTATTACTGCCGCTTGGAATATATATTTCGTAATCTTCTACAAGAGTTTTTTTAGATAGAACGAAAATCAACTCACTGTATAATTTACGGTTACTATTGAATGAAGAAGCTCCGGTAAAAGAAAAATAATTTGCGCCATATTTGCTATTAATAACTTCCATGGCGGCAGCGTATGCCTTGTCGAGTTCTCCTGACCACGAGTAGACACGAGCTAATGTGGCCAATATAGCGTAATAATTCATGCGATATCCCCGGTAAGCGTAAAATAGATCATCAGGAGAATAAGTTTGCTGTTTGACCCCTCCTTCGATTCGGAGATAAGTGAGTAGCCCGCTTTTATGTTGAGCGTCCAACGTGTCGAATGCCGCAACAAGATCTTTTGCTTTCAATAGATCTATTTTTACTTTTTCAAGTATTTGATCCACGGTTAAATGTGGCTCGTACGTGGATTTCTTTTTGTCATAATACGGAATGTACGTTTTTTGGTCATCTGCTTTTTTAGAGGGGGCGAATAAGCGAAGCATGTCAAAATGGAGATATGCTCTCAATGCATAAGCTTCGCCTAAAATTAGATTTTTTTCTAAAATGTTGTCTTCAAAAAGAGATGGGTCTGCCTCTTCTGTATTGGCGATCAATCCGTTGCAATTGGCAATTGCCGTATATGTTTTTGACCAGATATTTTCGATCAATGATTGGGCGTCCTTGTCTTTGTAGTTATAGTTGTATAAAGCATTATATGTTTGTGCTAATTCTCCGTAATTTTGATACGAGTGACCGAGAACTTCTACTGCTCCGTATAATAATTCTTTTCCGTATAACTGGGATTCAGCCATGTTCTTGTAAATACCGTTTAATGCATTGCGATAGCCATCGGATTTTGAGAATAGCGTATTTTCATTCACCTGATCATCGGGGGCAACGTCTAACCAGTTTGTGCATGCTCCTAAAGTGAAGGGAATAAATGCATATAGAATTAATTTTTTTAGTTTCATAATGATTGTCTTTAGAAGGTTACATGTAATGTGATATCCATAGTCCTTGCGAAAGGATAGCTAAGACCGCGTTCAGCTTTGATGGTTGAGAGTCGGAATAATTCATTGGCTCCGATTTCAAGTCTCATCATGCCAAGGTGTAATTTCCGGAGAATTTCCGAATTAAAGTCATAACTCATAGATAAGGAATTACAAGTGATGACATTCTTGTTTTGTACGAAACGTTCCGTCGGTTGGGTTTTCGTGATACTAAATGCTCCATCGGATAAAGCCCTGTATTTTGCTTTGTCTCCGGGTTTCTGCCATCTTTCCGTAAGTACTCGCTTATCTGCGTTATACCTGTAAATATCTGCATTTTCCACTTTTTCTACAAGGGTCGTGTTATATTCTTGTCCCCCGAATTGATACATAAAAGAGGTAAATAAACTCCAGTTCTTATAGCGGAGGTTAAAACCGAATGAACCTTGTGCGTCCGGTTCCGTATCCCCTAAGGCAACTTGTTCCGAGGCACTCCACTCGTACGTGAGTTCTCCGTTCTTTTTCACAAATAACTCCTGTCCGTTTGTGGGATCTATCCCGAGAGATCTCATACCGTATATGGGGGTCAAAGAACCTCCCTCGACGTATTGCTTGAAAGGTGTAGATTGATCGTCTGCATCTTTATCATTAAAATGATCAATGACTTTATCATTATATGCTTTTAGGCTTTCGGCGATCTTTGTAAATTTTCGTTTGTCATGAGATATGTTGAAAAAGGCATTCAGCGACCAATCTTGAGTGTTAATGATACTACTTTTTAAATTAATTTCAAATCCTTTTCCTTCCACCTCTCCTAAGTTATCCTTGTACGTGGTAAAACCTGTAGAACTGGGAATGGTAACGTCATTTACCAGGTCAACGGTTTTGTCAAAATAATAATCCCCGCTGAATTGGATAATCCCGTTGAATAACTCGAAGTCCAAACCAAGATTGGTCGTGTATTTCTTTTCCCAGCCTAAATTTTCATTACCAAAAGCGATAAGCGTGGCTCCGTATCCGGTTTTATACCATTCGTCATTTTGAATTTCATACATCGTTTGAGCCGTGTATGAGGGAAAGTTTACTTTTCCTGTCAAACCATAACTAGCTCGTACTTTAAGCAAGTTCACCCAACCGATATTTTTCATGAAATCGTAATTGTGTAAGTTGATACCGGCTCCAGTTGACCAGAAAGTGGCCCATTTTTTTTCGCTTCCAAATTGCGAAGAACCATCCAAACGTAAGGATGCGTCAAATAGGTAAATATTGTCGTAAGAGTAGTTTAATACACCCACGAAACCGACCAGACGAGTTTTACTTTGATCAACTAACGGTTTTGAGTATATATCTTCGGCATAATTGGGCGATGTTAGTTGTCCGGATGGGAAGCCCCTGTATTCGGCGCTGGTACTTTGACCGTTTGTATTTTGGGAATTAATACCCATGTTGAAGTTGATGTTGTTCTTTTCGATATTGCGATTGTATGAAATATTAGCCGTAAGATCCCATGATGTACTCTCCTCGTCGATCGTTCTCAATTCTCCTGAAGTATGGTTCGTTGAGGAAAGAGGAGTTTGGTTCTTCGTTGATTTCGGATCGATAAAATTCATCCGGCGGCTAGTTGTTTTGGTCATCTTAAAAGTGGCTTTGGCTAAAAGATGCGAAGTAATATACCAGTTGATTCCGGTTTCATTGCTCAATTCGTCGGAATTTGTTTTGTCGAAGCTACCTAATTGTGCTTCCCACAAAGGATTAATTAAATCATTGTCTTTAAGAGTCCCTTTTCTCCATTGTGTTGTTTGTTTCACGTAGTTACCGTATTCATCGGTGGCCTTATCGTAAGGTAATTTTTTCGTGTATTCTGCAAAACTACCATAAGGAGATTCTTTTTGTTTGGTTTGTTGATAGGTTAATTTATTCTTGATTTGAATCTTGTTTAAACGATAATCAATAGAAAGATCTGCGCCGATATTATCACGGAACGATTTTTTCATTACTCCATTTCCGTTATTATAGAACATATTCAGGCCAAAACGCAAATCATCGTGTCCTCCTTCGAAAAATAGACTATGCTTGTGGTTGAAAACAGTGTGTAAAGGTTTCGATAGCCAATAAGTATCTACCCCTTCTCTTATATTGCTTAATTTCTTGTTATATTCTTGATTACGTTCAAGTAGGACTGCGGGTCTGTCATCATCAACAAATACTCCTCCTAAAACTTCCGTCTCCAATTTTTCTCGGGCATTCATCAAGTTATAATCACTAAGATCAGGCATGTTCAAAGTTCCCGTCATGGTATAAGTCACGTGTACCTTTCCCGGAGTCGGAGGAACCGTCGTGATAACGACAACTCCGTTTGCTGCGCGGGAACCGTACATTGCCGTGGCTGCGGCATCTTTCAGGATCGTCATAGATTCGATCCGGTTGGGATCCATATCATACACTTTTTGTATGCTCACTTGGAAACCATCCATGATAAACAACGGTAAGTTCGGATTGTCTTTCAGGTTGGATTTAGATAGTTTATCCGTGTCCAATTCCTTCACTCCGATACCAGAGCGTCCCCGGATGTACATTTCCGGAAGAGCATTCGGGTCAGATCCCCATTGATTGTTCTCTACCATACGAAAAGCCGGATCAAATACTTGCAAAGCTTTGATAACGTTGGTCTTGGATACTTTCAATAATTCGTCTCTTTTCACGCTGACAGAACTTCCTGTGAAGCTCTCTTTACTGATGTTAACGTAACCGGTCACAACAACTTCATCCATTTGGGTGACATCTTCTTTTAATTTGATGACAAGTCCCTTTTCGTCGTTGCTTTCATCATTACTCACGTGTATATTCCGTGTTTCGTAACCGACAAAAGAAACGATCAAAACGATGGTATCCATCTTCGGGATTTCAATCTTGAAATTTCCATCATGGTCGGTGACTACCCCTAATTTCGTATCTTTAAGCATGATCGTTGCTCCCGGTAGGGTGAAACCTTTGTCATCGGTAACCTTTCCCTTGATGATCCGGGACTTTTCTGTCTTTTGAGGATCCTCATGGGTCGGTTTTATAATAATGACATCGCTCTCGATCTCGTAAGACAAATTTGTCCCGGCGAGTGCGGTTTTTAGAAATTCCTCGATGGATACGTTTTTAAGATCTATATCCCGTTTCCCGTATTTGTTTACTTCTTCAACCCGGTAAAGAAATCTATAGTTTGTTTCCGTTCGGATTGTTTTAATCATTTCGTCAATAGTAGCATTCTCCATTTTGAGAGAGACCTTGATGACTTGTGCGGAAGCATTTGCCTCAATGTTGAGAGTGGAAATGACCACAACCAAGAGGGTTGCTCGTAAAATTAGAAGAATTTTCTCCCACCTTTGATGAAAATCAAAGGTGTACTTTCGTTTTTTTTCCATAACTTTGAGTACTTAATAGTTTAAATTAATCGATTTCTAAATTGCGTGTTTATGAATTGATTATTAATGGGGATAGGGCAAATATCCCCTTTTTTATTTAGTTAGTATTTCTTCAACTGTGATGTTATTACCATTAATTTTAAATCGTATCGAGGTTGCTTTCTCGATCATACTTAACGTTTTTCTAAAATCGCCATATCGTTCCAAGTCTCCCGTGAAATGATAGGTCTTCAAAGCTTGATTCGCATAGAAAACATTAATGTTGTACCACCGAGATAGTGTCGTCATGATCTCTTCAAGGGGTTTATTCTCGAAGACGAACAAACCTTCTTTCCAGGCAGAGTATAAACGGACATCCACCTTGCGAGTCGTGATATTCATGGTCACTTTAGAATAAACCGCCTGTTGTGAAGGGGTCAAGGTAACTTTCTGTTTTCCATCTGATACATTAACGGAGCCTTCGCATAGTGTTGTTTCAATCGTTTGGGCATCCGGGTAAGCTTGTAGATTGAACTGAGTCCCTAAAACTTTTACTTCAACATTTTGTCCTACTTTCACTGTAAAGGGTCTTTTCTTGTCTTTCCTGACAGAAAAGTAAGCTTCTCCGGAAAGTGAAACCTCCCGTTTCGTGGAATCAAACCGTGCCGGGAAAGAGAGTTCTGAGTCAGAATTTATCCAAACGTGTGTCCCGTCAGGTAAAATAAGTTCGTATTCACCTCCTCTGGGAACCCGGATGGTATTATTTTGCATCTTTTGATGGACCGAGGAATCCGAACGCTCAACATACTCGACAACATTCCCATTGTTGATTGCTACCAACCCGTAACCGAGTTCAAGTGTCTGAGAAGAATCCTGCTGTGACAAATTGAATTGCTTACCCTCCGGGGTAATTAATATCGCTTTTGAACTTCCGGTCTGAATCTCTGCAAGCGGTAAAGTCGGGTCAACCGAAACTCGTGATTCGGGCAAGATCATCACTAGAGCGATGATAATTGCAGCGGCAACACTTGACCACCAAACAAGGTTTCGGGAGGTATGTTTCTTTCGGGTAATACCTTTTTCAACCTTTTGCCATGATGACTTCGTGTCTAAACTATTTACGAATTCATCTCTTTGACGTTTGTTTGCAGGATCCAGTATTCGTTTATTCAGTTCTGTTGCCGAAAGGGAAGTATTTTCCCATTCGTGCAACTCCAGTTCCTCTTCGGGAGAAAGTTCTCCAGCCATTTTCTTGGCTAGAAGCTGGGCGATCCGATATTCTTTTTCAAATTCTGACATTATATTCTAAGTTTGGTACCATTATCTGTTTGTAGAACACACGTTCATGTCAAAAGGATGAATGAAAAATCATTTTTTTTTGCAAGAAAATTTTATTTCATTGTAAAATATTACTATATAGGTGTAATATAGAGTGTGTGTTGTCTGCTTAAACAGATAACACATACTCATTTATATTATTTTTTGCGACGTTTCCACCATAATGCAAGACTGAGGAAGGTCAATATTCCGGGTAAAAGACCCATGAAAAGAATCTTGATCCATAGCCCCCATCCTTCGTTGATGTTAATTTTGTTGTCCGATGAACCTTTGCGACTAGTGTCAACCGGGAATTCCCCGAATGAAAGAAGGCGGAAAGACTCCGTGATCACGCTAAAATTGGCAGAAGAAATACCATTCCGTTGACGGGAAAGCTCCCCGTTACCGATACAATCTGCATCCCCGAGAACGATAATGCGTTGTTCTCTGTTATTCACTTCTCGGTTCAGGTACATCATGGTTGTGTTGGCTTGCTCTACCTCCCCGATACTAGGATTGATTCGAGCCGTGTCTTCAATAAAATTTGTTGTTTCCAGTTCATTCCATGAGCCGGTTGAATCCGTTGTTAATATGGGAACAACCTTGAATCCTTTCTCTTCTGTCTGCTTTATACCCACGGCGGAAGGCATGGTGATTTGATTACCAAAAGCTAGCAATTTGTCAAACCTATTTATCACATTAAGAGAAGCCATCGTGGGATTCGCTAGGATTAGGTCTGCAGAGAAATCTTTACTCTCTTGCACGAGAATACCCGGCATAAATGACAATCCGAGAGGTGCAAGCAAGGGATTCATTTGTTCTTGGCGACGCGGTTCCCCGGCGATAAGAAGGTTACGTCCCTCGGCAATGTAGTTTTCAATAATCTCCTGTTCTTTCGGTGATAAAGCCGTGCGAACATCCGAGATCACGAGAATGTCAATATTTTCGGGAACCTTGTTCACGCTATCAAGGGAAAGAGATATGCTCTCGAAACCTTGGTTCACGAGTGAATTTCTGAAATCTTTATACTGGGAGAATGCGTAATAATCCCGTTCGCCGATTCCATCTATGCTACGTTCCCCGTGACCGGTAAGAAAAGCCACGACGGGGGATTTTATGACCATGCGTTTCAATGCGGCACTAATCTCCGTTTCTGTCGGGTGACGGTAATTGTCCTCGTAAAGACGTAGATAAGACTTTTGCCCGTTACCTCTTTCAATCACGCGGACATATTTATTATATTCTCCGGAAAGGTCTTCTTTTGCCCGGATCTGTTCGGGAGTCAATACTCTTTTTACATCCCAGTCCAGTGCATCACATATTTTTTTCAGCCGTTGCTCATCGGTAAGTCCGGGATAACGCTGTTCTAGAGTTGGATTGTTTGTTTTGTCATAATAATACACGTATTTCATTTTGATCTCCGGTTTGAAACGGATGTATTTCTCAAAGCGATTGAAATCCTCGTTATAATAGCGGGGAAGAGCCCGGAAATAGTTTTCATCGAACATATTCGCATAGGTAGTGATCGTTAAAGGGCCATCCAGCTTTTCCATGATATCAATACTGTTTTGCGTCAACGTGTTTTCTTTCATTTCCGTTGCGTCGTAATAACAGCGAAGCGCGGGGCGGGCACTGAAATAACCGATCAAAAGGGTCACCACGATAACACCCCCGTAACGAAGCATGCTCTGCAAGGCGGAAAGTTTCGTGCGTTCTGCTTGTAGACGTAAAATAGAAAGCGTCACGAAAAGAACGATAACCAGCAAGAAATAAAGGAAATCCTCGCTGCAAATCAAGCCTTTAAAGAAAGTGTCTGCTCGTCCTGAAATTGAAAGCCAATACGTGATGTCCCGGACAAACGAAATTTCTTGTCCGACATGACCGATATAATTCAGAACGGCAAGCACCGCAAGGGTTCCGACAGCGGCAACCACCTGATAGGAAGTTAACGACGACATGAACAAACCGATCGCGGCGTACGCGCAGATCATGAGGAATACTCCCAATAGTGCGGTCAGGGCGAATGGCGTGTCTATATTCTGGATCGTGAAAGCCGTGAATACGTAATAGATAAACAAAATAGCTACCAGAATCGCGGCGTAAATGACCATGGAGAGATATTTCCCGAAAATAATCTGTCGATTGGTAACGGGTGAAGAATAAAGTAATTTGATAGATCCCCGGTTATATTCCTGGCTCATGAGTCCCATCGTGAGTAGGGGAATGTACAGGAATAGGTGTTCCTGCATGCTGGATATAGCTCCTTCCCAGCCTAAAAGTAGACGTCCGGTGAGGGAACTGGGATTATACCCGAGTGCTACCGAGCGTAGGATACTGTTCCAGGCGTTAGCGTAGGCCATACCGGATTGAAACGTGAAGATAATAAGAATCAACCACGCTATCGGTGAGTAGAATAGCGTGCTCAATTCGTTTTTGGTTATCTTTAATATTGTTTTCATAGATTGAAATAGCATTTACTGTTGTACTTTTTTTCCTGATAATTGAGCGAAAATGGCATCAAGAGATTGACGTTCCAGTTGAATCTCTGAAAGTTGCCAACCATTAGCAACACTTAACTGCACGACCTGTTCGCTGATATCTTTAGAGGCATCGAATTGCAGGCGATAGTTGCGGGGATCTACTTTTTCGACTCGGGCAACTCCTTCAATCGCTTCTAGTGTTGATACGGGAGGAGCGGCATCCAGCGTGATCAGGAGAGTGGAAGGAGCCACGTAATTGTTGAATTCATCCATTGATCCGGAAAATACCAATTTACCTTGTTCGATCATCTTGATATTATTGCAAGTGGCCTGTACTTCCGATAAAATATGCGTGGAAAGTAACACGGCGTGATCCGTGGCAATCTCTTTAATCAAGTGACGGATTTCCACGATTTGGTTGGGATCAAGCCCGTTTGTTGGCTCGTCAAGTACCACGAAACGAGGATTGTGAACGATGGCTTGGGCTATTCCCACGCGCTGCTGGTATCCCCCGGAAAGATTATTGATAATACGTTCCCGGAAATGAGTAATGTCACAACGTTTCATGGCCTTTTCAACCGCGGCCGGAATCTCGGACGTGTTCATGAGACGCAGGTTTGCGGCGTAAGTTAGATATTCCTCCACCGTGATATCCGGGTAGAGAGGAGGTTTTTGGGGGAGGAAACCAATATGTCGTTTGGCTTCGACGGGATTTGTTCGGAGATTATAGCCGTTCAGGTAAACCTCCCCCTCGGTCTGGTTTAGCACGCCGCATATAATATTCATTGTGGTGGATTTCCCGGCTCCGTTGGAACCGAGTAGACCCAAAACACCTTTTTCCTTGATCTCGAAATTAATGTCTTGTATAGCCCATTGTATGTGATATCGGTGAGACAGATGCTCGACCTTTACAATTGAATCTTCCATATATTCATTCATTTAATGTTAAAACCTTTAAGATTCTGATCTTTTCGGGATGTACCTTAAATCATAAATCTAAAATCGTGCGTCCCTATCTCCCTTTACGTTTGTACCACACCATGAAACCCGCGAAGGCCAGCAGGAACGGGATGACGCCCAAGGCAAACAAATTGAGCCACGGTTCAATTTTCCGGGTCACGCGCAGGCCGTTATCAATGGCCTGGGGACGGGATGTATCAATGGGAAATTCACCATAAGACAACCATTTGAATGTCTCCGAGATAAAGTTGAAGTTTATGGCGAACATACCGTTACGACCGTTAGCAAGTTCTGCATTGCTGATACAATCGGCATCCCCCGTGATCACGATACGTTGCTCTTTTCCCCCTTTCTCGCGAGTTAAAGAAAGCACAACTGGATAGGATTGTTCTCTCTCCCCGATCGCTTCGTTGAGCGATAATTCTCCGTCAAGAAAATCCGTGGTTTCAAGTTCATTCCAGCTACCTTGTGGGCGGGTAACGGCGATCGGTTTGATATCATATTCCTTACCGGTTACATACTGAAGGGGAGAAGCGTCCGGCATGACGATCGTGCCTCTCCAGCCTTTTAATTGGGCGTAACTGGGGCTTTGAGCCGCGGCCTGATCTGTAAGTTGTGCTGTGATGATTGACGGGAGATAATCGGGATTCCGTTGCACCAGCGTGCCCGGCATAAGTTCGACTCCGAATTTTGCCAGCACCGGGTTCATGGCTTCCTGGCGGTTCGGTTCTCCCAGAATAAACAGATTACCACCGCGTTCGATATAACGTTCCAGTTTTTGCATCTCCTCGGCGGAAAGTGGTGTTCTCATGTCTGCGATAACAAGGATGTTCACGTCTTCCGGGATATCCTGCTCCGCAATAGAGAGCTCGATGGCATCAAATCCTTGATTAATCAGTGATTGGCGGAAATATATACTCCGGGCAAAAGTGTAATAATAACGATCTCCGGAGCTGTTCACGCTTCGTTCCCCGTGTCCGGTCAGGAAGGCTATTTTAGGTGCCGGAACGAGAAAACGTTTCATGGCTGTGGTAATTTCCGTTTCCGAGGGATGTTTCATCATGTCATTGTAGAGGCGCAGGATTGCTTTTTGCCCGTTTTCACGTTCTAATACGCGTACGAAACGATAGCCTTCTGCTTTCAAGTCGATCTTCTGGTCAATCTCCTCGGGTGAATGGAACATGTCAAAATCCAACTCCATGATCTTGCTGATCTTTTCCGCCCTTTCTTTTATCGGTAATTCATCGAAACGTCCCGGGAATGACGGCTGTACCGAAGGTGCGTAATAATAAACGTACTTCATTTTGATCTCTGGCTTGAACCGAACGTATTGCTCGAACCGGGCGAAATCATTTTTCAGTTGATCGGGAAGTGCGCTTCCGTAATTTTCATCCAGAATATTCATGTAGGTCGTGATCGTCAGATCCCCGTCCAGTTTCTTTACCACTTCTTGACTTCCGGGAGTCAGCGTGTTTTTCTTCAGGGCCGTTGCATCATAATAAAACTTGCTGATCGGGAGTGAGGTAAGGTACCCGATAAATAACGCACCACCGATGACAATAAAATAGCGGGCAAGCGTGATCGTTTGGCTTCTCCTCTTACGTGCGGCTTGCAGTCGCATGGTCGACAACACGATAAACAAAGAAATCACGATGATGAAATACAAGACATCCTCGCTACATATCATCCCCGATAAAAACGGGTAAGTCCGTCCGGAAATAGATAACCAGTACGTGATATCCCGTACGAAAGAGATACTTTGTCCCACGTCGCCGATGAAATTAAGAACGGCAAGGATGGCAAGCGTGCCCATTGCGGCCACCACGTGGTATGACGTGATACTTGACATGAAAAGTCCGATCGCCGCGTAAGCGCAAGTCAGCAGGTAAAGTCCCAGCACCCCCGTGAGGACGTACGGGAGATCCATGTTCTCTATCGTGAAATAGCCGAAAAATACGTAAATCAGAAGGATCACCATCAGCATCGCCCCGTAAACCAGCATGGATAAATATTTTCCCAGGATAATCTGGGTTGTCGTGATAGGAGACGAGTAAAGGAATTTGATCGAACCGCTGCTTAATTCCCGGCTCATCAGTCCCATCGTGATCAACGGGATATATAAATACAGACTTTTCACCATCGAAACCAGTAACCCGGTATACCCGGCGAATGTTTGCATCGTGACCTCTCCCAGACCGTATTCTAAAGCTAGGCGTTTCAATTGATTCCCGAAATTTTCACTGAAATTCAATCCCGCCTGGAAAGCAAAAATAACGAGAATCAACCAGGATACAGGCGAACAGAATAATATGCGAAGTTCTGTCTTCGCTAATCTGAATATTGTTTTCATGTTGGATACTATACTTTATTTATAAATATTTTTCCCGGATAATTGTGCGAATGCAGCGTCAAGAGAATCCCTTTCCAGGATAAGCTCGTGAAGGCGCCAGTTGTTGGTCACGCTAAGTTCTATCATCTTTTTGGTAATATCTTGTCCGGATGAAAATTGCATACGGAAACGGGTGTCCGTGATATGTTCCACGTGCGTGATATCGGGGATTTGTTTCAATGCCTCTATTGAAGGAGGATTTTCCATGATAACGATAAACGTGTTCGGCTCCATGTAGTGATTGAAATCTTCCATACTACCGGAAAAGACAACCTTCCCGTGCTCAATCATCTTGATGTCATCGCAGGTGGCTTGCACTTCCGGCAGGATGTGCGTGGAGAGCATTACGGCATGATCTTCTGCAATTTCTTTGATCAAGTGGCGTACTTCCACGATCTGGTTCGGGTCCAAACCGTTTGTAGGCTCGTCAAGTACCACGAATTTCGGGTTATGTACGATAGCTTGGGCGATCCCAACGCGTTGTTGATATCCCCCTGACAGGTTGCGAATCAGGCGTTTGCTGAAATGAGCGATCCCGCAGCGGGATTTCGCTCTCTCCACGGCAGCTTTTACTTGCGATTTATCAACCAAACGCATCAAGGCGCAGTGTGTGAGGTATTCGTCCACCGTGAGGTCCGGGTATAGAGGAGGTTTTTGTGGGAGAAAACCGATGTGCTTTTTGGCTTCTACCGGATGTTCCCTGAGGCTGATACCATTTATATATACCTCCCCTTCGGTTTGATTGAGAACACCGCACATGATATTCATCGTGGTGGATTTGCCGGCACCGTTTGATCCCAGCAAACCGAGAGTTCCTTTGTTTTTAATCTCGAAATTAATGTCTTTTATCGCCCATTGCACGCTGTAGCGGTGAGAGAGATGTTTGACTTTTACGATTGATTCTTCCATAAATTTTTATCGTGTTATTGAATTTTCTTTTAATAGCAGAACACGACAAAATTTGAAAAGGATGAACAGGGATAATAATTTTCACATTATTTTGACATTTCTTTTAGGATTATTTTTCCAATAAGAATAGCATCAAGAGGTAGAAATAGTCTTTTAATGAATTTCGTAGTACGTTTAGTGCGTTGTATTTTAGTGTTTTGACCGAATTAACAGAAATATCAAGTATTTCTGCAATTTCTTTGTTTTGTTTTCCCTCTAAACACATTTTCACGATTCTTGCACTTTGGGGTGGGAGGGCATTCACGGCATTATCAATGATGCGGTAAGCTTCTTCTTCAATGAGGTAATCTTTGAATATGACTTCCTGGTTTTGGGCCTCGGGAGATGTGTAATCTATGGTAACTTTTTTGTCTCGTATATAATTGAAACATAGATTTTTCACGGACACGTAGAGAAATGTTTTCAAACACGGGATTTCTTTATAAGCCGTACGTTTTTCCCAGAGCTTTATAAATGCTTCTTGTGCAATATCTTCCGCTGCATCACGATCGGTAATGAATCGCGTGGCAACAGCGCACATCGAGGGATAAAGCTCTTGAAAGAGAGCTTCAAAAGCTTTGATGTTTCCATTTTTAATCGATTCATATATAATTGGATCACCCATAGTTGCATTAAACCTTCGTTTTATGAGTTCAAAAATAGTAAAAAAAATCCCGACAGCAACAAGTACCCTTTATTTTTATTAATTGAATATGAGGAAGTTCTATTTCGTCGAAAAAAGAACAAAAAAACATTTTACACCTATCATAAAACGAACGTTTAATGATAGTATTTTTAATGCCCAGTAGTTAATATATTGTTCCTGTGTGAGTTAAATATTGTTTAGGGGATTTATATTGTACAAAAGAAAGTGACTAAAAACGGTACGCTTAAATCTACCAGAATCCCGTGAACGATTGATATAATTACAAACTCTTTCCCGCAAAACTTCGTGATGATAGGAAGTGTGGTATCGGCAGTAGTTGCTCCACCCACGGAAATGGGAGCAAGTTTCCCAAAATAGCGTACAAGTAAGGGGGCCGCTAACAGAGCAATCAATTCTCGGAGAATGTTGGAAACGAGAGCGATTGTACCGAGTTCCGCTCCTTTGTACTGGGTGATAAAAATAGTTGAGAGAGAATAATATCCGAATCCAGAACCTACGGCTAGGCAGTCAGTTAGGCTTTTACCGTTTAAGATGACACTGATTAAAGCGGAGCCGGCTAAAGTTCCAATGATTGTTGCCAATGGAACCAAAATAATTTTGAAATTCTGATGCTTTAAGGCTTCCAATGCTTTTTTATCGTTTCCAATGCTGATGCCGACAAGAAACATGAGAGCATACAAGGCATAAAGAGTGGGTTCTTCAGCGGTTAACAGAGAGGGAACATTTACGAATTTGCCTATCAAGACTCCTGCAATAAAGAAAGAAACAATGATGATACTACCTTTCATGGATGGAATTATTTCGTGGACATGAAGAAAAAACGATAGACACCCCAAGCGCATAATACGCTTCCTGCGATTGCTGCTAGTGTAATAAGTAAAGCTTCTAAGCCGATAGAGTCGAGATTATTCATTACATCCTCGTTAGCTCCCACCGTGATGCCTAGAAGAAATAGGAGGAGAAATATGGCATAATTAATGAGTTTTTGCACGAATTTCAAATTTCTCTCTTTAAAAGCATACCCTAAAATGATGCCACAAACCATCAAGCTAATAACTATAATCATGATTTTAGATTTCTTTCCGCAAAACTACGATTTATTTTGTAAAACTGCTATATTTATAAATTCGTACTTAAAAGTGTAACATTAATTGAATGTGTCTCGTTTATCTATTCTATTTAAATCTTTAAAATGTTGTTATGAAAAAAGTGATTTCGTCTATAATTGCCCCCAACCAAAAATTTTTAAGTTTGGGCTTGTTGATTTTGCGTGTATTGGTTGGGATAACTATGTTGACTCATGGTTTAGCCAAGTTGACGTCGTTCTCCGAATTGTCTGCTACTTTCCCGGATCCTATAGGTTTAGGAAGTACGTTGTCATTGATTTTGATTATTGGAGCCGAAGTTGGATGCTCCTTATTCGTTATTGTGGGAGCTTTTACACGATTAGCAACAATCCCGTTGGTATTTTCTATGTTGGTGGTTATATTTGTAGTGCATGCCAATGATCCATTTCAGATGAGGGAATTACCTTTCCTATATTTAGGTATTTATATCTTGCTGTTTTTTACGGGTGCGGGGAAAATATCTCTTGACTCGATAATTTCTAAGAAAATAGATGTAAGTATTCAAAAATAAAGAGATAAAGCAGGAATCCTAAGGGATTACCTGCTCTGTTCCATCTAGAATGGGAATTACGTTTTCGTCTTCTTCTAGTATCGTTGCTGCTAAGAGCCAATATATTAATAGAATAATGGCGATAGTAATTCCGACAATCGTCCAAGGGTTAGTTTTTTTCTTTTTCATGCTTGCTAATATTATAAATGTTTTGTTAAGCATGAACGTAAATCAATGTATTTTGTTTGTTTATTTGAGAATATTCTTAAATATGTAGACTAGGGAGGAGCGGTATGGGTAATGGCTTGTGGCCTAAAAGAACATTATAAACAAAAATCAGCCACCTTGTAAGTGACTGATTTTCTGAGGTCGGTAGCAGATTTGAACTGCTGTACACGGTTTTGCAGACCGCTGCCTAACCGCTCGGCCAACCGACCCTTTTGCGATTTTGCGTGGCAAAGATAAGGCGATATTTTGGATTTTGCAATACCTTACTGCAATTTATTTGGATAAAGTGACACTCGTGGCTGCGATTTTTCCTCCTAGTGGCGGGTTTAGTTTTGAAACCTTGATAGTTACATGAGAAATTTGCGGGAAAGCGTTATAGAGTGCATCAATCATTCTTTGGGCCACGTGTTCCAACAAATGTGAGGTAATCATCATTTCTTTGGCGATAATCTCGTAGGCGGTGAGATAACTTAATGCGTCTTCGATGTTATCTGTTTGGGCAGCTTTGCTGCAATCTGTTTCGATACGGGCGTAAACCATGAATTTGTTTCCCACGACACGTTCTGTTTCATAACATCCGTGGAAAGCGAAAAATTCCATTCCTTCAATTTCGATGATTCCATCCATAATTGTTAATTTTTGTTTCTAAAAAATATTAGTACCTTTCGTTTTTAAATACAAAAGAGCCGACGGGGAATGTCGACTCTTAAGATTACATTACTAACTACTAACCTAAACCATACAAACTTATGAAAAATCTTCAATCTCTTAAAGACGGTGCAAAGATAAAGCGCCTGTTGTATATAGACCAATTTTTATTGTTAATAAAAGCTATTAATTGGGTTAATGTTAGTTAATCTTCTCGTGCCTCTAAAGCTATATTTTGAGTGATTATAACTGTATTCCATTGTAACTGATTAATTCATAGTGACGATGGTATTTTTGTCGTGTGAATGCAGATGTATTTTTGTTAATTTCTTGTTAGTGTATGGCCTATAAAATGAATTTTATTTGTAAGTTTAACAAATCGTTTTAGATGAATTAATTAATATGGTAAGTTGGATAAAAGTAACAGATAATCAGTGTATTATTGAGCGAGCGGGGGAGTTGATAAAAGAGGTGTATGATAAGAGAAATTTTAATGTAGAGTTAAAGGGAGATAATACCCCCGTGACAGAAGCGGATAAAATTTCGAGTGAGTATATTACAAGTGCTTTGAAAAAGTTATATCCGGGGATTCCGGTGATTAGCGAAGAGGCGTCATTACCGGTTTATGAAGAACGAGAGAAATGGACATACGCTTGGATTATTGATCCGCTGGATGGCACGAAGGAATTTATATATCGGAATGGGCGTTTTTGTATCAATATGGCTCTTGTGGAAAAGGGAAAACCTGTATTTGGGATGATTCATAACGTGTGTGATGGTGAAATATTATGGGCTTTTGCTAGTGGGGAGAAGGGGATGATAAAAAACGGGAGGGAAGAAATCTTCCCGAATGCCGGGGAAAAAAGTTCAAAGTTGAGGGTGGCTGTCAGTCGCTTTCATATAACGGAATGGGAGTTACGATATGTCGATTATTTAAAATCTTTGGGGCATGAGGTCGAACTCGTCCCGTTAGGAGCGTCATCAAAACATTGTATGCTTGCTAAAGGAGAGGTGGATATATGTCCAAAATTCGGGAAATGCTCGGAATGGGATGTTGCGGCAGGGCAAGTGCTAGTGGAAGCAGCGGGTGGTCATGTGGTAAATGCGGAGACGGGAGGTGAGATTCGTTATAATAAAGAGAATATGATAAGTCCTCCTTTTGTCATGTTTGGTAAACGTGTTTACGACGAAATTAAAGAAGGAAACAAGACTTTTTTAGATTTCAAAGCAAAAAGTGTAGTAAAAAATGATTATCTTGGGGCTCGAAGAAATGAAATAAAAAAACAAGATATAATGGAAAAACAATACGCTAAAGAATTAGTAGAGTTTATACATGAGAGTCCGACAAACTTTCATGCCGTGGCAAATGCCAAAAAAGAATTGCTAGGTAATGGTTATAAACAACTTTTCTCGGGAGAGGCATGGCAAATAGAAAGAGGAGGTAAGTATTTCGTGACGAAAAATCATTCTTCGCTTTTTGCTTTCGAGATTGGTAGCGGGGAGATCGCTGAAGAAGGGTTCAAGATCGTTTGTGCCCATAGCGATTCTCCGACGTTTAAAATTAAACCGAATGCCGCGATGCCTGTTGCCGGGAAGTATTTGAAATTGAACACGGAAGTGTATGGGGGGCCGATTATGTACACGTGGTTCGACAGACCATTGTCCATGGCCGGACGGGTTATGTTGCGTAGCTTGAACCCGTTGAAACCTGCGACTCAGTTCGTGAATTTCAAGCGTCCGTTGATGGTTATTCCTCATATTGCCATCCATTTCAACCGTGCCGTGAACGATCAAGGTAACCCGTTGAGCAAACAGAAAGATATGCTTCCCGTGATCGCCATGATAAATGAAACTTTCGAAAAAGATAATTACTTGGTTAAACTTATTGCGGAAGAGATGGGTGTAAGTCAGGAAGACATACTTGATTTTGACTTAACTCTATATGAATACGAGAAAGGCTGTTTGTTCGGGGTGAACGAGGAGTTTATTTCAAGTGGTAAGCTGGATGATTTAGCCATGGCTCATGCCGGGTTAAAAGCCTTCGTGGCTTCCGAGAAATGTCGTAAGACAAAAATCCTTGCTATTTTTGATAATGAAGAAGTGGGAAGTGGAACGAAACAGGGTGCCGGTTCTCCGATTTTGAGAACGATTATTGAGCGTATTGTTTTCGGGTTGGGAGGAAAGCCGGAAGATTTGTATCGTGCAATTCACAATTCGTTCATGATTTCTGCGGATATGGCCCATGCTCTTCACCCGAACTACGTGGAGAAACATGATCCCACGAATCACCCAGTAATAAACGGTGGTCCCGTGATCAAGATCAATGCGAATCAGAAATACATCACGGATGGGGATTCTGCTGCCGTGTTTAAGACGATTTGCAAGATGGCGGGGGTACCTTGTCAGGAATTTGTAAACCATTCAGATATGGCAGGAGGTTCAACTTTGGGAAATATATTATTATCGCAAATGGAAATGCGTGGAGTGGATATCGGTAATCCCATGTGGGCAATGCATTCCGTTCGGGAAACGGGCGGGGTTTTGGACCATGCTTACGTGATAAAAGCTTTCACCACGTTTTATAATATTTAAAATTGTTGTTATTTGAAGGAAAAGTCGGGCTGGTAATCGGTCCGGCTTTTTTTGAAAAAATAGAAATGAAAATAGTTTCGATTTAATTGTTGGTTTGACGAAAAATAAATTTGTAAGTATTGAGAATCAAAATATAGAATGATTGAAGCCATCAGATTAAATCGAAACTGTTTTTGAGATTAATTGTATTTTATTTGTTTAAGAGAGATTTTAGGTTGTCAGCACAGCCCAGAGTGGATGGTTTCATGTAATTAACCTCTACAATTTTTCCGTTTTTGTCTATTAGCATGAAACGAGGAATAAATTCGATGGCATATTCTTTATAGAAAAAGGAATCGGTTCCTCCCTCTACAATAAATTGTTGCCATGCAAGGTCCTTTTCTTCGACCATTTTTTTCCAAACTTTTGTCTTTGTGTCAACTGATATACTAATAAATTCAATCCTGTTATCATCTTTAAATTGTTCGTGTAAAGTAGCTACATGAGGAATTTCTGCTTTGCAAGGTGCGCACCAAGTAGCCCATACGTCAATGTAAACCATTTTCCCTTTGAAATCTGATAGGCGAACTTTTTGACCATCAATACCAATCATTTCAAAATCGGGAGCCATTACTCCATTACGAATTTTAAAATAATTTAGATACACGTCCAATTTTTTTTGACAACCAGCAACTAAAGCCGTGTCTGTACAAATAGCTTTGTATTTATCGAAAATCTCTTGAATATTAGGATTTTTTGCTCCTTTCAGTTGTAATTCCATGTATTCTGTGGTATGTCTATTTCTGGTTGATTGATCCGAGATCACATTTTCAATTGTCTCTAGATAATGGATTGATGTGTTGCCTGTATTGGAATTGTTGCTTTTGTCCATATACCAGTGAATAACTCCGGAAATTACGTTGTAGTCAGCTTTACAAGAGTCCGTCAGGTCAATGCTTTGGATGAAAGTTATAAAATCTTGATCTGTGTTAGCTTTGGCTTGATTGGTTTGATAGTAGTCTAATCCGAGATACAGAGGTACGACGTTTTGTAGTTGAGTCCATGTCTTTCTTAATTTCTCATCAGAAACTCTTTTTAGTCTTTCTTCGGCAACACTCACATTTTCTTTTATTTTGACTTGGTATGCTTTGAAAGGAATATTTTCGACAGATGTTAGCCACTTTCGTAACTGACCGAGTTGAGAGAAGGCATACTGGTAATTATTTTCAGCGGCACGATCTCCTTTGAAAATGATTCGTTTTACACCATCTTTTTGCATATTAACGGTCATGTTGATTTCATCTCCGGGTTGTAGGTAAAGAGGCATTTCCTCGCCTGCTATAGATAAAATTTCGGGTATATATTGTTCGTTTTGATAGATAAATTTTCCATTTTTTTCTATTTGTACGGTATCTATCTGTTTTTTTCTGTCTACCCAATAGGACAGATATATATTTTCATCTTCATGCTGTTTGACTGTACCTTGGATTTTTATTTGTGCGTGAATCGTGTTAACTATTCCACTGAATAGTATGAACAGAATAATATATTTTTTCATGATATGTAAAGAAATCTGTTATTTTAAATATTGAGCAATCTTTTCTTCTAATTCTTTTCCTCTTAGGTCTTTTGCAAGGATGCCTCCTGTTGGATCCAGTAATATCGTGTGAGGAATTGCTCCTACCACGTATGTTTTAGATGCTTCTTTATTTTCATCGATCATTTGTGGCCAATTCATTTGTAGCTCCTTGATCTTTTTTTGCCAGGCATCTTTGTCTTGATCAATAGATATGCTGACAATCTCCAAACCCTTCTCCTTGTATTGATGATATAGTTGTTTTAGTTCCGGCATTTCAATACAGCATGGTTTACACCATGATGCCCAAAAATCAATTAGCACATATTTACCTTTACCTGCATAATCGGATAAACGGCTAGGTTGGTCTTGCATGTTTACTGCAATCACATCTTGGAATATCTTGCCTACAGCTACGGCTTTGTACGTGTTTATCCGTTTGGAAATCTGTTGCATAAGGGGATGGCGGAGGCTTATTGAATCGGCTTTTTCAACCACATCGACGAGTAAGCGATCCGGTAGTCCCATAATTTCCATGAGTAAACTTTTACCTGCCGGATTATTAATGTTTTCTTTGACAAATTCTAGCGAAAGTAGTCGCATTTCTCGCATATAACTTTGACTATTTTTGTCTAGGGAATCTAGCGTGTTACGTGTTAGTTGTCCGGCTTGTTCCAAACGGTACATTTCTTCGGAAGATTGCCTCATTTTGTTGTAGGGAATATACCAGCGATTGAAATGCTGTTGCAAGAGTTCGTTGTTAGGAGTTCCTGCAATTAGCGTGTTCCCCTGACTGTCAGAAGTGATCTTGATATTGCCCTCTTCCAATATGAATTGAGTTGTCCATGCAGGTTTCCCCTGTTCGATGATACTCAATAAGGCGGTTTGAGGAGAGACAGAGGTTTGTGCGAACTTGAATTCTCCTTGATTAATTATGGTTGAATCAATGGACTGCGGTCTCATATTTTCTTCTTCAATGATTTGTAAATACACGGTTTTACCGTTCCATTTTGATTCAATTTTTCCTTGTATAACACAAGCAGGCTTACCACAGCCGGCATAACCAAAAGTAAGGAATAATGCGATGTATATTATAAAATTTTTCATCATTAATGTTTTAATAAATATTTTGTTGCATAGCTCCATTGGATAATTCAATCTCGTTCTCTCTGATCGGGAATGCGTATTTTCTAGAGTTCTTTTTCAATGTATAAATAATTGGTTCCTCTTTATCATAGATGGCTGTGGAACTGATGCGGTAGAATGTTCGGGTAACGTCTGCGATGTCGTCATTAGGGTCTTCGTTGTTATTTAGCCTACGAAGGTCGAACCAACGTTGAGAGAATGGCATTTCTCGACGTCTTTCTTCTAAAATTTGACGGATGGCTTCCGTTTGATTATTTGCTTGAAGCTTTACCCATTTACCGGGAACCATACGTTTAGCTCTTAATGTGTTTACAGTCTCTATCGCTTGGGTGTAATCACCTAAACGTGCTTGACTTTCAGCTTTGATCAAATACATCTCAGCGGTAGTTGGTCCGCTAGGAATATGGTTCATAGAAAAGAATGTGTATACCGGATAAGGGTAATCGCAAAGGTACATATC
>ENA-UEPG01001107-UEPG01001107.1-human-gut-metagenome-genome-assembly--contig:-NODE-1107-length-22693-cov-37.281040_pt1 | contig 22693 bp, 13 predicted proteins | sample MGYA00242893_ERZ507902 | MGnify/ENA primary metagenome ERZ507902 (study PRJEB26167, sample SAMN06115491) | human gut metagenome | host: Homo sapiens | place: China:Gansu | collected 2015-04-23...
GAAGTCAGTCCGTCGGCAACAACTTCATCCCAGCCTATCAACTTCTTTCCATTGGCAAGGAAGAATTTCTCCATATCGCGCACGAACCACGCCTGCAAATCTTCTACCGATTTAAGTCCTTCCGTGCGGATTCGCTTCTGGCAACGGGGGCACTTTTTCCAGTTATTTTTCTCAACTTCGTCACCACCCATGTGTACATATTCATAAGGAAAGAGATCGAAAATCTCTTTAAAGACATCCTGGCAGAATTCCAGCGTCGTATCCTTTCCCGGACAAATAGGAGAAGAGAATGTTTCTCCCCAGCCGATCAGTCCGTCACAAGCGAGATCAGGGTATTGGGTAATAGCAGCCAGGAAATGCCCCGGCATATCTATTTCCGGAATCACATCGATTCCTCTCTGTGCAGCATAATCTACAATTTCTTTGATATCTTCATGCGTATAGTAACCACCATACAGAGTATCTCCTTCTACAATCCGTATTTTGTTTTCCGGAATCAGGAAGTCGGTATTGTCCTCTTCTACCGCACGCTCCATACAACCACGGTCGTGCTTGTTAAATTTACGCCACGCTCCTTTTTCCGTCAGCAACGGATATTTCTCGATTTCAATCCGCCATCCCTGATCATCCGTCAGATGCCAGTGGAACTTATTCAGTTTATACAAGGACATCAGGTCCAGTATATGTTTCACTTCATCTTTATTCCAGAAGTGACGGGAAGCATCCAGCATAAAGCCACGCCATTCAAAGCGCGGTGAGTCCTCTATTTGCACGGCAGGAATGGAGAAAGCCTGTTTCGTTCCCTGCACTTCTATTCCGGCAGGCAGCAGTTGGTGGAGGCTGGCAATAGCGGAAACGATGCCCGAATAATCTCCGGCTTCAACCTGAACAGACTTGGGAGTAGCCTGAAGTTTGTAAGAACCGGGCTTTCCATTATCCTGCCCTAGCTGGAGATAGATATCCGCCTTATCGGCTTCGGTCACCTCTACAGAAGTAGACACTACATTCCGAAGAATATCCTGCAAATATCCGGCAGCCGGAAATAAGGACTGATCGGAAACGCCGATTTTCATTCCATCCTTTAAGACGAAGGCACCCAGCTGTTCCGTCAGACTAACGGGGGTAGGTAAAATTGCGATCTCCTGCTTCACCGTAGGCGTGCAAGAGGACAAAATACATGCTGATGCAATCAGTAGAGAAGTACTTAGTTGTTTGAACATAAGGTTAACTGTTTAATAAGTTGATTACTTTGACTTTATTGACTATCTATATATAATACAACTCAAACAGGCAAACTACTAAAAGGGAAAGAAAAGTTTTTAGTAATTTACTACTAATGATGCTCCATCGCTTCCATCAGACTATAAGGGCATTCTTTCATAAAGATTCGGACAATCTCAATAATATTTTTCTATTCCGCCAAATCCGGTTATCATCTTATTCTCTTTCACTTTACAAATAAAGTTGTTTAATCGCTTTTCAAATTCTTCCGGTCGCTTCCTTGCTGCTTCAATGTATGCAATTCGGATACGCTTATATGCGTCGGAAAAATGCCGGTAGTTTTTCCATGCTATTTCATCTTCTTTCAATCTATCCATTATATCATTGGGAAAAATAAAAGGGTCAGATAAAACTGTGCGTATTTTATCTTCAAATTCAGGGTGTATCATTTTATTTGCCAATAACCATTTAAGTCTTTCTTTGTTGGCTTGCGAGTATGTACTTTTAGGTTTTCTAGGCGTGAAACGCTGAATTCTATGTTCTTTATCAAGCGGTTTTATCGTACTGTCAATCCATTCGAAACAAAGGGCTTCTTCAACAGCATCGTTGTATGCAATACTTTTTTCACCTGACGATTTAAGAGGAAATACAAACCAAATTTCGTCTTCGGTTTCAAAGTTGTCCATCAGCCACTTTCTCCAGTCTTCCCGATTTTCAAAATACTTTATTTTATTTTCTGTTGCCATAATAGGTCATTCAAACTAATTATTTTACTGCCTTTACATTCGTAATAATGAAGCATTTCGTCCATCTTCTTTTTATCATAATCCGTAATACAATCTGATAAGACTTTGAATCGCTTACTTACAATCGCCAAAAATACTAAAAATCGGTCAGGCAGACATGATTATCGTTGAAATCATCAATGCCAAATCTGTCGCTTATTTATAAAACATCCGGGAAGCAATCGTTTTATCACATTCCCGGATGCATAAAATGTTCTGAAAATAACAGACCGGTATCGTATCAATAACTAATCTTCACTCCGGCAAAGAAACTTCTCGGAAGCGAAGGACCGTAGATATAGTTGGAATCCCGGTTAGCTCCTCTGTCGAAGTCTTTCTGATATGCTTCAAAGATATTCTGAACACCTCCGCTAAGTTGTAAGTCTACCGTTTTATAGAGTTTGAAGTCATACGCTATCTTCACTCCCATATCGAAGAACCGGGGTGTACGGATGGCTTCCGCCTTTCGCTCGGGCATATCGCCCATTGCTACGTTTTCTGCGCTGATGTCCATACGCTGCACAAGCATACTGCCGGTATATGTACCCGAGAGAGCAATGGACAACGGTTTGACGGGAGTATAAGTAGCCGTAAAATAACCGTAGATATCGGGAGTACGGAAGATTTTTCTTTCTGCCGGCGCATCATCGTGCCATTTATGCGGTTCATCGTATCGGCTGCGCTGCAATGTCAGTCCTGCCTGTATTTGAAGCAAAGAAAGATAAGCAATCTTTCCTTCCAGAGTCAATCCCATTACTTTGGCTCCCGGACCATTGCTGCGTATTTTCACCAGCACACCGTCACCACGGTCAAAAGGCCCTCCTAACACGAACACATCAGTCAGCCTCGTATAAAATCCTTCTACTAACAGATTAGTCTGAAAAGCACCAAAGCGGTGATACATATCTGCGGATGCACTGAAGCTCTGCGATTTTTCCTCTTTCAAGTCCTTTGCACGCTCGATCATCGCCACTGTTCCACCTACATTTTCGATATGCATATCTTCGTCAAATGCCTGTGGGGCGCGGAAGCCGGAAGAATAGCTCAAACGCAGATTGATATTATCCGTAGGATTGAAACGCAGGTTGGCACGCGGGCTGAAAATAACATCATCCACCATATTGTGCTTATCCAGACGCCCGCCAATCAAAATTCCCCAATGTTTGTTTTTCCATTCGTTCTGTAGAAAAGCACTGTAAACCTTGACCGTCTGGTCCGTATGGCGGTCGTATCCCCACATATTATCTTTCAGCCGGTCACGGTTATATTCGAGTCCCGCTGTCAGGTCGGAAGGCATGAAAAGACATTTGTCGAATGTGTGCACATATTGCACACCGCCCATAGCGGTGAGGTCGGTCGTCTTTCCGTATGCTTTCAGAGGATCGTTGCCGGGACCATAATAACTGTCACGATCCGTATTGGCTGCCGAGGCAAAAACACTTAAACGATTCTTTTCATTCGGTGAGAAATAATCGTATTTCAGACTTCCGCCATCTATGGAGTGTTGTAACTGCTCGGCAATATGGGCTTCGTGAGGAGGACGATCCAGCATATCTCCACCACGGCGGAATTCCTGCATATGATGGTATTCAAACGTTAGTTTGGAGTAAGTACTCGTTTTCAGATAAGAACGGAAACCGACCGTCTGATTCTTCAGTTTCGGAAGTTCCGTAAATCCGTCTCCGTCATAATCATATCCCGACCGGTGACGGTTCTGCCCGAAGATATACAATCCGGCACGATGATCATCCGTTACAAGGGAAGCATTCAGCGAGGTGTTGTTATCGAATGCGGAACTGCCACCGATGGAAGTGATCGTATGCGATAACTGACCGGAATTTCGCAAAGGCTCTTTCGTGATGATATTGATCGTTCCCGCAATGGCCGAAGAGCCGAACAATGCCGATCCTCCTCCGCGCATGACTTCTACACGTTCAATCATGCTGGCAGGAATCTGCTCCAGCCCATATACCCCGGAAAGGGCACTGAACACGGGACGGGAGTCGATGAGTATCTGTGTATAGGGGCCGTCCAGCCCATTAATCCGGACTTGCTGGAAACCACAATTCTGACAGTTAGTCTCCACACGGACACCGGGCTGAAAATTCAACCCCTGTGATAATGTAGAAGAATTAGTAGTTTCAAACAGTTTCAAATCTACTACATTGACCAGAGTCGGTGCCAGACGTCGGGTCGTTTCACTACGGTTGGCAGAGACGACTACTCCGTCCAGAGCAATCGCATCTTCTTCCAGTTCAAAGTTCTCTTCCAGCGTTTTACCTTTTTTCAAGGTCACATTACGGGTAACCGTCTTATACCCTACCGAGCTGACTTCCATCACAAAGTTTCCTTCCGGCAGATTCTTCAGGAAATAGTGTCCGGTAGCGTCGGTGACGGTTCCTATCGTGGTTCCCTTTAATGCTATGGTAATATAAGGCAGATGCTCACTTGTCTTTTTATCCAATACATGACCAATTATATTCGCATCGGATTTTTTCAATTCCGGATACTCCGGATGTTCAGCCAATGCAGGCAACAAGGCACAACATAGGCTGACCAGGACTAAAAGATATTTTTTCATTGTCGTTAGTCTTTTAATGTTTTAAATCAAAAATAATAAGGATGGGAAGCAATAGCAGTTTCCAAAGAAGACCTGCCTGCTTCTACGTGATGCAGACTAAACGACGGGAGGTGCTCTGAGAGAAATGACGCCCGGACAGGGACGACAATACCGCATACGCTGCGGAGAGGCGAGAAAAATACATAAAAGAGACAGGACAGAAGTAACAAACAAAGGCGTCAGTCCATTATCTGTCACCAATACATGGTTCAAGAAATGAATTAACTGAAACTCTACTGTCGTATGACTATGTTCGCTACCTTTCTTGAAGGGATGTGAATGGACAATCGTAACCCCGTTTACCACATGAGAGTGGGTAAACAAAGTAATCCCTGCCATGTACGAAATAAACAGTACAGGCAGAAACCACTTCATTATATTCAGGTATATTTGTTTCATTCGTCAGTTTTTGTGCAGCGAAGGTAAGGTTTATCTTCTGCGGCAAAGATAGGGATTGTCCGGTTCAGAAACAATCCCCATTTATAAGGATTTATAAGCTAAAAAGATTATTAAACCATTATTAATAGCTAATTTTCACTCCAGCAAAAAAACTTCTCGGCAGTGAAGGGCCATAAATATAGCCCGAATCGCGGTCGGCTCCCTTATCAAAGTCATTCTGATAAGCATTGAAGATATTCTGTATTCCGGCATTCACCTGCAAGTTCATCGACTTATACAGTTTGAAGTCGTATGCCGCCTTCAGAGCGATATCGAAGAAGTCCTCCGTATTGACCGTAATCGGTTTGTCGAGGAATCCGGGAACAGGTTCGTGAGGCACCAGCATCGAACCGGTATATGTACCGGAAAGGGCGATAGACAACGGTTTAACCGGAGTATAAGTAGCTGTAAAATAGCCGTAAGTATTCGGGGTACGCATCATCTTCTTTACTGCCGGAGCTTCTTTGTTCCACACGTGCGGCTCGCTGTAATGGCTCTGCTGCAAAGTAGCCCCTGCCTGGATCTGGAATTTATTCAGATAAGCCATCTTTCCTTCCAGTGTCAGTCCCATCACACGTGCTCCGGGAGCATTATAGCGTGTACGTGTCAGAATTCCGTCTTTTACTTCGCCATCAGTCAATGCAAAGACATCCGACAATTTAGTATAGAACCCTTCCACCAAAAAGTTAATCTGGAATGCACCGAAACGGTGGTAAATATCTGCTGAAGCACTTAAGCTCTGTGATCTTTCCTCTTTCAGATCCTTTGCAAGCTCAACCATTGCCACATTTCCACCTACGTTCTCCACATGCAAATCTTCATCAAAAGCCTGCGGTGCACGGAAACCGGAAGAATAGCTCAAACGCAGGTTAATATTTTGGGTAGGATTGAAACGCAGGTTAGCACGCGGGCTGAATATAATATGATCAATCAGGTTATGCTTATCCAGACGACCGCCAAGCAAGAATCCCCAATGATCGTTCTTCCATTCATTTTGCAGGAAAGCGCTACCGATATTTACTTTTTGATCTACCGTGCGGTGATATCCCCACATATTGTCTTCCAGCTTATCCTGGTTGAATTCGATTCCGGCAGTCAGGTCCGAAGGCATAAAAATACATTTTCCGAAGCTGTAGACATATTGTGATCCTGCCATCCAGTTCAGGTCGGTAGTGTTTCCGTAAGCATTCAGATCCTGCCCGCCACCATAATAGCTGTCACGATTGATGTGTTGTGCGGATGCAAACACATTAAAACGGTGCTTCTCGTTTGGTGAGAAATAGTCATATTTCAATCCACCGCCATTGATGGAATGTTCTGTCTGTTCGGCCACATTCGCTTCATGAGGCGGACGGTTCAGTAAGTCTCCTCCCCTGCGGAATTCTTCCATATGATGATATTCGAAAGTCAGTTTTGAATAAGTAGTCGTTTTCAGGAAGGAACGGAAACCGATTGTCTGGCCATGTATTTTCGGTATTTCAGAATATCCGTCTCCATCATGGTCGTATGCCGAACGGTGGCGGTTCTGACCAAAGATATATAAACCGGCACGCTGATCGTCCGTTACAAGAGAGGCATTCAAAGCAGTATTATTATCGAAAGCGTCTCCATCTCCAATACCGGTAATGGTATGAGACAACATTCCTGAATTGCGAATCGGCTCTTTAGTAATAATATTGATTGTACCGGCAATGGCAGACGACCCGAACAAAGCTGAACCGCCTCCACGCATTACTTCCACACGCTCTATCATGCTGGCAGGAATCTGCTCAATGCCATATACACCCGAAAGTGCACTGAAAATCGGACGGGAATCAAGCAAGATTTGTGTATAAGGACCATCCAAACCGTTAATACGTACTTGCTGGAAACCACAATTCTGACAGTTGGATTCTACGCGTACTCCCGGCTGAAAGCTCAATCCCTGTGCCAGAGTAGTGGAGTTGGTCGTTTCAAACATTTTCATATCGACTACATTCACCAAAGTAGGCGCTAAACGACGGGTGGTCTCGTTACGATTGGCGGAAACAACTACGCCGTCCAAGGCAACCGCATCTTCTTCTATTTCAAAATCTTCTTCCAGCGTACGGCCTTTCTTCAGTGTTACATTGCGTCTTACGGTTTTATAACCTACTGAGCTGACTTCAAGCACGAAGTTACCTTCGGGGAGGTTCTTCAAAAAGTAGTGTCCGGTAGCATCGGTCACAGTACCGATCGTTGTACCTTTCAATGCCACAGTAATATAAGGCAGGTGTTCTTTGGTGTTTTTATCAAGGATATGACCTACGATGTTTGCATCCGATTTACGTAAATCCGGATATTCGGGATGCTCATGGAGAGCAGCTTGTCCTTCGAGGGCAGGCAACAATGCACAGCACAAGCAGACAAGCGAAAAGATGTATTTCTTCATTTTTCGTTTGTTATTCGTTTTCGTTAAGTGATGATGTGAACAAACAGATGAGGACTTCCCGCTTTACCATAAAGCAGGATACCATCGGTTCAAATGACGGAAAAACGAATAGCAGGAGGGGCTCTGAGTGCCACCACCCCATGATAGGGAGAATAGTAGTGCGTATGCTGCGTAATACCATGCAACCGCCACAAGAGGAATGGAATAAAAAGAGAGAGAGAGCAAACACAACAGCCGCACCGTCCGTTGTCAGATGTGACAGGAAATGAACTAATAACAGTTCGACTGTTGAGTGCTTATGTGCCGCCCCTTTCTTGAAAGGATGCGAATGGACGATTGTCACGCCATTGACCACGTGTATGTGAGCAAAGAATGTGATACTTACCAAATACGATACAAACAGTACCGGCAAGAAACAGCGCATGATATTCAATGACAATCGTTTCACCTCATCTTAAATTTTGAGGCGGCAAAGATACAAACTATTATTTTAACAATCAATACCTATATATACTGATTTTCATTAATACACAGCTGAAGATATCACCTGTATAAATAAAATAAGGAATACCATAGCAATCGGATAAACGGTCGCGTATGCCACGCTTGGAATATTACTGTCTACCATCGAATCGGCAGCAGCCAGTCCCGGAGTACTGGTCATACCTCCCGTAATGGTTCCCAGTAGATCAAGTATGTTGATCTTGAATACCAAGCGTCCTACAATTACCGCAACCAGCATCGGTACTACTGTGATAGCTGCACCCACTCCGAACATCAGTAATCCGCTTTCCTGAAAAGTAGCCACAAGGTTCTTTCCGGCAGAGGTTCCGACTTCAGCAAGGAAAAGCAACAGACCTAACTGCCGCAACAGTTGATTGGCGGGGCCGGACATAGACCAAATGATAGGCCCTGTCTTACCAACGGCACTCAAAACCAACGCCACCATCAATACTCCTCCGGTCAATCCAGGTGAAAACGACAGTGTATCGGAGAAAGAAATATTCAACTTACCAAATAAGCCCCCCAGCACAATACCCATCGCGATGGGGAAGAAATCAGTATCGGAAAGTTTCTTCGCATTGTTTCCCAGTAGGCGGGCTACTCCTTTGATGCCTTCCTTCTCTCCTACCACCATCAGTTTATCACCAAACTTCAAAGCCAAATCCGGTGACGGAGATAAGTCAATACCGCTTCGACGAACACGGGTCACCGTACAACCGAAGTTTTTCTGTAAATTCAGATCACCCAGTTGCTTATTGATCATATCTTTCTTGGTCAATAGTAAGGACTCGATTTCCTGTGTTTTATCCAAAGGAAGTTCACCTTCTTCACGTTCGCCAATTAATACAGACAGCTGATTCAGTGATTCCTCACTGCCTACTGCCTGAATATAGTCTCCTTCGTGCAATACTGTATGCGCGGTGGGGATGGATATTTCATCTTTATGTTTCAGACGGGAAATAACAGCACCTGTCATTGCCCGTGCATTGATCTGCATCAAGCTACGGTTGAATACGCTTGCATTAGTGACACGGTAGATACAAGTGCCCAACTCCGGAAATTGTCCGCGGCGCTCTATTTCAAGGCGACGGGCTTCCTGATCCAAATTTACACGCATGATTTTGGGAAGCAGCTTCACAAACAAAATCACTCCGATTACACCAAACGGATAAGCGATACCGTAAGCAATGGATGCTAACGGAGAGTGGGTACTATCAATTGCTACCGCCAATCCCGGAGTACTGGTCAAAGCTCCTGCAATCAATCCGACTACACTCGGCGTATCAATATCGAACGCATACTTCAAACCTACTGCCGTGAGGCAGGCAGAACAGATAATAAGCATAGTAATGAGAATCAGCGTCTTTCCTTTACTACGAAAAGAGTCGAAGAATCCGGGACCGGCCTGAATACCGATGGTAAAAATAAAAAGTACCAAACCGAAGTTTCCTAATTCTTTAGGAATAATAACACCAAAGTGTCCAAAAAGAAGAGCAATAAAGATCACCGCTGACACATCAAGCGATAGCCCCTTAATCTTAATTCTTCCTAACATAAATCCCAACGCTACTATCAGAAAGAGCGAGAAATAAGAGGAATGCAATAAGTCAGTAAACATGTTTTTTAAAGGTTAGTTAGTTTAAGGGCGCAAAGGTACAAAAAAGTCTCCATAAAGCTATTTTATAGAGACTTTTATTATCTTCACTTAAAAAGACAAGCTGCCTTAATAACTGTTCACCATATCTTCAGGAACACAAATATAAAAGTCTGCACGGTCTTTATTTTCTTCATCCAGTTGATGAATGGATTCTTGGCGTACAGAAGTGACTGTCACTACTTTTGTTCCGGGACGATAACGAAGCAAATAAGGTATAATTCCACCTTTGAAGTCAGAATGATAGTTTCCGTTGATGTGCAGAAACTTATCTTTCATATTATGAGCAATAAACCATCCCATCGTGGCATCTTTGACAGCTTGTGCCTGAGCCAGTTTCCGGTTATCTCCGCTCTGCTTTCCTCCCAGCATATTCATCATGCTAAAAGCCGCTTCACTTTCTTTCTCATTATATTCGAAAGGAACAGGCAAAGGTGCAATGTACCTTTTAGCTTCATCTGACAAAGAATCAAGTACTTCGATTCCTTTATTTTTCACACTATTAGCATAACGTCGGGGGATATTAGTTGCAACAAACGGAATGCCATGTTCCTTAGCGAAGAAAACGACCGGATAATAATCCGTATTATAATTATCCCACAGGCGGGCTTCTGCCTCAAAGTGATCATAAGAAATCTGACGTTGCATATATTCATCCAGAATCAGCTGATTGTCACTCTCCAGCATTTCCGCTCCCAGCATCAGCTTATCTTTATGAATAGCGTACATCGAACGAGCTATCTCAAATTCCAGCCAATGCGTAATCGGACAGTTATGTATTTCTCCCAGAAAGACAATGTCATAACCGGAGAGTTGCTTAACTAACTCTCCGTAAGTAATCTCCTTACCGGTATTATCAAATAATACGTAAGCGCGTTTGTTCATATCTCCCTGTGCAGATACCACACCGAGACAGCAGCCACACAAACAGACCAGGCATAGCAACCGTTTAATTATTCTTTGTGTCATTTTTCAGTTTGTTTTTACTTAAATATAGCAGACTATAATTTTCAAGACTCAGATAGCTGTTAAACGCCTCACGCAAAGTAGCAGGGGTAATACTCTCAAGACACTGCTCGTACTGCTCGAAATCAGCCAACGACTCTCCATTCTTCAGTAATCCGACTAAGGTAGTACGCCAGTTGGCAGGAGCTTCTTCATTCAACGCTTCGCGTTTAGCTATCAGAAAAGAGCGTTTGATATTTCTTAATTCCTCTTCTCCTATTTCCTGCAACTGCAGTTTATGCAATATCTCTTTCAACAGAATATCTATTTCGGGCATATTACGGTTATCAGCAGACGCATTGATATCAAAGTAGAATGTCCGCCAGGGAATTCCCTCATACATCAACGATATATAAGGCGAATAAACCAATGATTCACGTTCCCTAAGCACGGAAATCAAACGATTACGAATCACATCACGCATCAGTTTCAGTGTTAACGTACTCTTCAGACCCGGTTGATAATATCCGAAGAAAAGATAATCAAATAAGGTCTGTGTCTCATTATCGTTCGGAAAACCTTCTATATGTTTTTCAACCGGAAGTTCAAAATGAGGATAAGAATACTCCGATGGACACAACGAAGCAGGGATCCTCCCGAACACAGATACAAACTGCCGCATGATAGTATCCGTATCAAAATTGCCACAGATAACATACGTCGTTCCTTCGGGGCGTGCGTAAAGTTCTTTATAGAAAACAGCGATAGAATCCAGATTCTGACTCTTGATCTGATCAATGGAAAGTTTATTGGATGAACGGGGTATGGCAGCTCCCATCAATTCATCCATACGGGCAGAAAGCAAACGGTCCGGAGCACGCTTCAGCATTTTTTCCAGCATAGTTTCTTTGCCATAATCCTTCAGCAATTCCTGACGAATATCTTCAAAATCATCATATTTAAGTTCCGGATCGAATATCTTTTCAAAAATCAAATTAAAAAACTCCGGAGCATGGGCAACAGAGGCCATACCTATGAAACCATGCCAGTGATTCTCCATCGCCATCGTGAGCGAAATTTCTTTTTGAGAAAGATAATCCGAAAGCATCTCTCCGTCTACTTTTGCAATGCCTCCCATATCCATATATCCGATACCTTCCAGCAAAGGATACTTTTCATCAGGCAAAGAGGAAGTTCCAAAAGGAGCAAAAGAGGTCAGAAGCAAAGCTGTATCTGCTTCCTGTGTAGGCTTCAGTACCAAGCGGATTCCATTTTTTAGTTCCACTTCCCGAATCCGTGTGTGAGGATATCCTACAATACGGGCAATAAAAGTTGAATCAAAAAACTGACGTGACGCAAGACAAGGAGGTGTAGCTATTTCTGTTTCCTCCTTTCTATCCGGACGGACATAAGAGTAAGCAGTACATTCTGTCTGTTCTCCCTGTGCCCATGCATCAGCTATTTCCTCTTTCGTCAACGGAGCACCTAATCCGGTGTGGCTGCTACATCCTACCAGCAGAGTTTCTTTATAATAAGAAAGCCATTCTTTCAACAAAGCCTGTAAAGAGCTACCTTCCACTTTTCTTATGTCGGTTTTGAGTTGTTCCTGTCGGGTTGTATCCGTAAGATACCGGTCGCCTGATATCACATAATCCACAAAGTCATCACACCATGCAGAAGAGGAACGTGATAAATTGCCAGTACCCGACTGCATCTGATGACAAAAATCATCTTTTATATCTTCCAATTCTTCCTCTTGCCATCCGTGACGAATCAACTCATTCAATTCGGCTACGGTAGCAGAAATCGCTGCCAATAACTCACTCCTGTTTTGTCCTTCCACTGTTAAGACCAAATGATTCTTGTCACTTAGATACCACTGATCTGAAACACTAGTCTTCAATTTTCGTCCTTGAAAACGGGAAGAAACTGCTCTGACAAGCAATCTCCCCATCTGTTTCATCACTGCATCTTCCATAGTACGTTCTACCACACAAGGATGCGGAATCATTAGTTCGACTTTCGTTTTAGTCTGCAACGAATCACGGATTTCCGATAAATGGATACCTTTAGTATATTCCAGCGGATAGGTTCGGAAACCATTCACCGGACGCTTTTGCAATGAAGAAAAACCTTCCTTAATTTTAATTTCTATGTCTTGAGGAGAAATATCTCCGACAACTATTAAAGTGGCTAAAGAAGGTACATACCATTTCTGATAATATCCCTCCAATATCTGTGGCGTTACTTTCCGGATATCTTCCACTGTACCTAACGGTATACGGTGTCCGAATATCCCCTGTCCTATCTTTAACGAATAAAAATCATCTCCCAAATCATAACCACGCAGTTCCTCCAGTATAATTCCTTTTTCATTCTCCACTTTCTCTGAACTCATGGAAATGCCATCCAGCCAATCACGCATGATAAGTAACGAACGATCAATGACTTCTTCTTTCTGATGATCTGCTGGAACAGCAAACATATAAATGGTACGGTCAAAACCGGTAAAGGCATTGATGTCTTGTCCATACTTCATTCCCAAAGACTCCAGGTATTCCACCAACGAACGTTTAGGAAAATGAGTCGTACCGCCAAAAGCTACGTGTTCCAAAAAATGGGCACATCCTTTCTCCTGTTCGGTCTCTTGTACAGAGCCCACCTCCATCACCAGACGAAATTCGATCCGGGAGGCAGGAGAAGAATTCCTCAAAATCAGATAACGCAATCCATTGGGCAAGCGACCTTCCAGCGTTCCTGCCGGAAGCGGAATGAAGCTTGTCTGTGCATAAACAATAAGGGGAGACATGGAGACTATGAAAATAGCCGCCATTAAAATAGACCTTAATTTACTTCTTTGCATATTCCACTTGTACACGAGTATATCCTCCTGCTAAAGAATGATCCATTACAAATTGAAATACCATCTTGCCACCTGCATTAAAATTGAAATTTCCTTTAGGCTCTATAAAATTTGCCTCATCCCCAAATTCATCTTTTATTGCAGAAGTACGCAGGAGATAATAATCAGGATTCGCCGTTCCATCCTGTGCTTCCAGGTCTATAGCATCAGGATTGCCTTCTTTAATCTTTTGTTTCTGTAACTCCCAGGGAGTAAACACAAATTCAAAAGGAACAACAGGAACAGACTCTCCATATACATTAGTCTTTATCCCTATAAACTCAACATCAGCTGTCCCGTCTGACAGTTCTTTTAATCTGAGGTTATCCAGAGACATTGTCAGAGTTCCCGGATTCTCCCTGTTCCAGTTCAGCAAATTCATGATCATTGCATAGCTGGGACTGGCATATTCCCCATACCAGAACTCCGTATTCTCGACCGTTTCTTTTCGCAGTACCCAAGCCAGATATTCCGTCAATCCCATTGGATCATCCACCATTTTTAGTACCGGTATTTCTGCTGTAGCCAGTTCACTCAATGTGATAATCGTTTTTCTATCATATTCTTTGGTAAAAGCTGCAGCAAAAGCTTCCGAATAACCGTCTGCCGGACTATGTACGGTAGTGTGACAAGAAACAACTCCCAGCCATTCGTTTAAGTCAATCCCATACTTCGTCTTATAACCCTCAATCAACGCCTTCTGTGCTTCCGTCAGTTGGGGAATCTGTGGATTCGGCTTTACACGTACCTTCAACACAGCACTCAATTCCATATTCCACGAAGGTAGTTCGGATATACCAATATCAAAGTAGGTATCTTCTACAAGCAATTCTTTCTGATTGGATACCACTTGGAAAGTAGCAGATTTGCTTCCCGCCGGAATAACTACAGGATTATTTTCCAACTTCAAGATGCCATCTTCATCATTCAGGATTTTGAAGTTAAAAGACATATCCTGCTCACAAGCCGAAGTCAAATCCACACTAACGGTCAGTGGTGTATCTTCCATCTCTTCTATCACCGGATCCTGCGCCGACAGATAAATTTTGTTCACACCTTCATATTTAGTCTCATTTTTATCGTCCCCGCACGAAGCCAGGAAAGGAAGAATAATTCCTCCCATAGCATAAATAAAAACTTTCTTCATTTTCTTCTCATTTAAATTTATTGTTATACTATTAGTTGTTTTCAATTTTAGTCCACCCCTCATTCTGTGATACATTTTCATTATACAAATATTCCGCTTTCGGTATTGGAAAAGTCCAACGGTAATCATCCTTTTCCACTCGTTTATCTTTCATATTACTGTTCCATCCGGTAAGGATACTTTTCCGATAGCGCTTCAAATCAAAATAGCGTTCTCCTTCGCCTGCAAATTCTTTCCATTTCTCTTGCAGAATAGCTTTCAACAACTGGTCACCAGTAAGCTGTGTATCCACTAAAGTAGCCCGCCGCTGTGCAAGATAATTATTCATCACTTCTATCGCCTGTGCATCATGTTCCTTTCCATCCTTACAATACGCCTCCGCCAAGATAAAGCAAGCTCCGGCTACCCTAAATTTATGGATATATTGTATTTCTTTCTTTTCCCAATTCATTTTGTTATATTTTCCCAGGCAGTTTGCTATAACCACCCCACCCGTTTCTCCTGCCATCTCCAACGGATACACAGTCCTTTCATAACGAATATCCCCTTCGGAATAAAGATTCAACAAAGCTGAATTCAAAGTCAAGTGATCGCCTTTGTTACGATCATAATTGATATCCTTATAATATGAATTGGTAGTGAACAAAGAAAAAATTCTCTCTGCACATGCCTCATTTCCCCAAAACTTACTATAGACTGATTCTCCAAGCACATCATATCCTCCTTTCGCCTCCATCACCTTTCCGGCATAAATGATCGCCTGATCGTAGTTTCGGGAATATAATTCCAGCATAGCCCATAAATAATAACCACTTATCTGAGAAAACCAGTAAATTTCCGCAGGATTATTATCCACTTCCGTAGCTTCGGTCAGCATAGTACGGATAGCCTTCACGCACTCTTCAATACTCGAACGTTTCAGGAATCCCAGTTTAAACTGGTCTTTCAATATTATTCCGTCTTTCTCCGCACCATCTCCATAGTCCGGAGCAAACAACCGCAATAAATTAAAGTAACAATATGCTTTCAGTATCTTCCCTTCGCTAATGATACATTGTAATTGCAGCTTTTCTCTTTCTGTAGTCACTGATATGCCATCTACCCGCTCTAATACGGCATTGACAATAGCTATCGTCGCATAATAATCTTTCCACAAAGACAGGGACAAATCTTCGATCGGTTGTGGCTGCCACTTATAAAGATTATTCAGATTAGCATTTCTGTTAATCAAATAGGTCGGAACAAAATCATCGCCCAATACAGCCAACTCAAAATCCGGATTTGGCAGGGAATTATAAGCAGTTGCCAGCAATTCACGGGCAGTATGCGGTGTAGTAATGGCATCCGGATCGGAAAATTGATTTTCGTAGGGAATATCAAGCGAACAAGCCGTACAGCAAAATACCGACAAAAAATAACAAATAACGGTCTTCATCCGACCTTGCATTCTATTTCTTTTTATTATAGTCATATTTCCATCTGTTAGAAAGTCAAACTTAAATTAATAGTTAACACAGGCTGCATTGTTCCCGCCAATGAACCGGTTTCCGGATCGGATTCTTTATAAGGAGTAATCATAAATAAGTTAGAAGCTTGAAAAGCGATATTAGCATACTTGATAAATTTACAATTCTTCTCCAGAAATGCGTGCGGAACACGGTAACGTAATGACACCATCGATAGCTTCAGGTAATCGCTTTTACCAACCGTTTCCGTATTGGCATAATCAGTCAATGAAGCAAGAGCAGATGAGCTAAAGAAAGGAGAATAATAAATTTTCCCTTCATCCCCTTTTTGAAACCACATATTCTGCAACTGTCCTTTAATTGCATTTTTATTGGCATTATCGTCATCGCGAACATACGAATAATTATATTTCTGATACCCTCCGAACACATAATAGAAATCCATATCCAAATCAAACTCACGGTAAGAAAAGCTCAGGTTCAGTGTACCGCTATATGGTGGTGTAGAATGCCCCAATGCTACTATATTCTCTTTTTTCGGATTCTCGGTAGCGGGAACTTCGCTGCCATCTGCTCCCAGAAATACAGGAAGCCCAGTTATCGGATTAATACCCAACGATTTTAGTCCGTAAATCATATCATAAGATTTCCCCACCTCATAGTCGGGGACAATAGCCTCTTCACTTGCATATAAACGATCTGCATGATATAAATCGACCACTTTATTACGATTGTAAGCCAACGAACCGCGTAAAGACATACGCCAGTCCGTAGTATCGAATAACTTCACCAAGGCACTTAATTCGAAACCTTCATTACGGAGTATTCCAATATTACGCTTCATTGTACTGAACCCATTGGATAGAGGGACAGGAACATCGAGCAACGCATCCGTCGTTTCACGCCTATAGATATTAGCATCCAGTGTCAGACGCTTAAAAAATTCAACGGAAAGACTAAAATCTGTAGTAATAGTCTGTTCCGGCTTCAGGTCGGTATTATAAAGTTCGGCCAATTGTAAAAGGCGGGCATTGCCGTAATAACTGGTAGAATAAGAAAAAGTACCTATCGTTGAAGAAGCTGATACACCCGCCAGGTTTGCCATTTGCCCGTAGGAAGCTTTCAGATTCAGGCGTGTAATGAATTTATTGTCTTTGAGAAAAGGATACTGACTGACCGTCCATCCCAGTCCGACTGCCCATGCGGCATTCCAACGTTTATCTTTGGGAAGAACAGAAGAAGCATCGGCTTTGTAAGTGGCAAAAAAGTCATAAGTGGTCGCAAAGCTATACCCCGCCACCAGACCTACCCCCAATTGAGCAGTCTTTTCTTTATGCGAACCCACTGATGGTTTCCGGTTTCCAGTGATAGATTGATTGATAAGTGCCGGAGACATTTGGGTACCGACTCCATAACCGGTAATAGAAACATTATCAACATCAGCCATATAATAGTCCATATTACCACCAAAGGTCAGATCATGCTTGCCCGCAATTTCCTTATTATAGGTAATACGGACATTTGAAGATACATTTGTTGTTACATTCTTTCCCTTCGTCAACTTTCCCCGTTCCTCTTCCCGTACTCCTCCAACACGTTCTGATAAAGCGGTAGAAGGTACCAAGGTAAGCATTTCGTTCAACAACACATCAATACCTGCCACCGCATCGATATTCAATCCCTTCACTGGCTCTAAGTTTAAACTTCCACTTACTCCACCGCGTTTATCTGTCGATTTACTATTATACTGTCTGACCAGATCATTATAAGTATAATCAGACGATGCATTTGAATAAGATACTAATTTTCCAGTTGTCGTTTCGTAAGGATTGAGTTGATATACAAGATCGGTAGGCGAATAAGAACTCCCGTTCGGTGTATCTGTCTCCGAATATCCTGCATCAGTACTCAGAGAGAGATATCCCCATCGTCCCAATTTCTGATCAAGACTCATACGAGCAGTGAAACGATGCGTATCATTCCCCGGTACCCGTCCTCCTTGTTGGGCATAATTGGCAGATATATAATAAGAGGTGTTCTCCGTCCCTCCCCTGACACTGAGGTTATGTCGCTGATAAATACTGCGATGTATTAATTCATCAAACCAATCGGTATGAATATTCCTCAAGGAATCAAGCACTCCCTGTCCCTCGGCAATCATACTATTCAAATCCGGACTGTTCGGGAAATATTTCCGGTAATAATCTTCACTATACCGATAGCCGGGAGTAGAGGCATTCTGTAAACGCCGTTCCAGTTCCAGTTTTTCATCGGTATCCATCATTTCCACTCCTCGTCGTCCCCGAGTAGTGATACCCATATTGAAACTGTAATTGGTTGTCAGCCTTCCATCGGGATTTCCACGCAAAGAAGTGATTTCAATCACTCCATTGGCAGCCTTTATACCGTATAAGGCACAAGCTACAGCATCTTTCAGAACTTTTATCTCTTTAAGGTCTGACGGATTAAGTGTCATAAATGCATCTGACGATATAACCTTACCATCCATTACGTACAATGGTTCATTGGCAGTATCTCCTTCACGGAAAGAAGAGTTTCCCCGGATACGTATTTTAGGTTTTGAACCAAGATCCCCTGTATTGGTCACAATCAAACCGGGCACCGTTCCTTGTAAAGCCAAGGACATATCAATCATTGGTTTACTGTTCAATCGTTCCATGTCTACCCGCTGCACAACTCCGGATTTTGCACGAATATCCATTTCATTGATATTAGGACGGGCAACTACTACCACCTCTTCTAATGATTGGGTATCCTGCTGCATAGCAGCATCCTGTACCTTTTGTCCGACATACTTCACACGGACATTCTTCATTCCGATAAAAGAAAAAATAACTATATCTCCTTCTTCCCATCGGCCACGTAACAAATATCGTCCATCTGCATCCGTTACTGTACCAAACTGGGTATTCCGAACGCGAATGGTAACACCTGGCAAGGGCTCTCCCTGATGGTCAGTAACGGTACCAGTTAATACAATATCTCTTTGTTGGGCACAGATTGTTTGAGAATAAATAGCTGAAAAAATAATTATAATCAAAGAAAAAATAAATGACCTCATTGTAGTATTTGTTATATAGAATAATCTAGACTGCAAAAATAGATACTCTTTACAGCCTGGACAATCACAACATATAACTATATTATATGCTACAAATACCTAACAACAGTTATTTTCTGTTTCACACGAAACGCCTATACATTCAAATTCTAAGGTAGCATGATGAATGCCTGCTTCATCTAATCGGCTCTTGATCAAGTGTTTTATTTCTTCCATTTTTTCCATATTATCGATGACAACGTGTGCAGTCAAAGCCGTTTCCGTGGTACTGATGGCCCAAATATGCAGATGATGACAGCTTTCTACCCCCGGCTGTTCCACTATCAGTTGCTGAATCTGCTGAGTATCGATTCCCACCGGAACCCCATCCAGCGATAATCGAAGACTGTCGTGAAGTAATCCCCAGGTAGAAACAATAATAATCACAGCGATGCCCAATCCGATAATCGGATCGATGATGCTCCATCCCGTATACATGATAATAATACCGGAAACAACTACCCCGACAGAGACCAGTGCGTCAGCTGCCATGTGCAGGTAGGCTCCTTTTACATTCAGGTCTTTATCCTTATCCTTCATAAAAAGCCAGGCAGTAAGTGCGTTGATCACCACTCCTACTCCGGCAGTCCAGGCAATGGCGGAACCGTCAACAGATACCGGATGAAACAGCTTGTCTATGCTTTCAGCGATAATTATCCCGACAGCAACCAATAATATGACTGCATTTAGTAAAGAAACGAGGATGGTACTTTTCTTATATCCGTAGGTATAACGACTATTCGGGTGTACTTTCTCCAACCGGAAAGCCAACATAGCAAGAATCAGGCTTGCCACATCTCCCAAATTATGTCCGGCATCAGAGAGCAGTCCCAAAGAATCGTAATAAAAACCAACACCGAACTCGACCATAACGAAAGAGATATTCAGAACGATGCCTATTATAAAGGCTTTATTAAGAGACGTTATCCGATGATTATGTTCGTGATGATGAGGTTCCATATTATAAATAGTTTTTATATCATATATCTAGAAAACAGTTATCTAAGAAATTAGTTCATACCTTTCTCTGATACTATGATATAGCAACTTTCCTGTTCGTCATCCTGTGTAATGACCTGTAACTGAAGATCAATTCAAAGAAAGATCATGCATTAAAACCTCCTCCGTAAATCCTCCTTCGCAAGGGGCTTGCAACAGAACCAGTCTTTTAAGTTCTTCCAGCTCGGAAGCACAAACACAGAAATAAACATTCTCAGCCGGTAAACGCAGGAATATCTTCCGGGTACACGTCATCCGCCTGTTGCGATGCTCGTAATAAGCCCCATCGATAGAAACGACATAGTTACGAAAATAATCGAAGGAGGATTCGGAGAGACGGAAGAACAGGTTTCCAAATTCGAGTTGATAGACTTTACAATGCCCACAATATGCAATCAGTCCGTTACGGGTTCTACTTATTATTTCCATTTTTTCTTGTATTTTAAATGATGGAACAAAAGTAGCGCTCTCCTCATTGTCTATCAATACCCATTAATATGGATTCTTCCTGTATGCTCTCCTTATTTATAATTATTCTTCATTTTGCTTGCGGCTGTTCTTCTTTTGGGTAGACTGATAAAACAAGAAAGCCAGAAGAACGAAAAAAGCCAGAAGTATGGTGATCATCTCGGTCTTGTAAGCCATCGGTTCCACCCATATTTCATGAAAAAGATCCCAGCGTCCAAGTACTTCCACAAATGTCCAGAACACAACGACAGTCGCAATAGAAAAACGGATGGCATATCCCCACTGGCTGATTTTCAACAGACGCCGGAACATAAAGAATGCACCGACCAGACAGCCGAATGCAACAATAGCGGTGACAGGACTGTGCTCACCAATAAAGTTCTCATCATAACAAAACAATAAAACCAGATAGCTGGTCCACATGATAAGATTCAATTCCATGAAAGTTACGATAGAAGTATGCCGCGTCATTGGCTTCACTATGATGGTGGCAGTGCTTTTACGGAAAAAGACCTTCTGAAGATAGGTAAAGAAGTCACATCCGCTCTTTATACTGAACAGATAAATCAACATGAACATCACCCAAAAGCCGAATGAGGAAGGCATAATCAGATACTCCGGTTTCGTAACCACTTCCCCTGCAGCATTCAGCAACGGTTGTACCTCATAACGATGTGCATAGTAAACATATATAAACTCCACCCAACCGGTCCAGAAGAGCAGTCCCCCGAAAAGTCCCCATAACGTCTGCCGGGTATCTCCTTTTGCAAATACTCCGACAATCACCATCACCAATCCCACAGCTCCCATTGAGAAAGCCGCATAATGAAGCGCTGCAGACGAAAGTACGTGCTCCATAAAAATCATCAATGCATGCCCCAAAGGCATAGTAAACAATACAATCAGGAAAGAAGTAATCCCTGTCAATACACTTTTTCTACTGTAGCCACCTTTCATTTTCTTTTCAATTTTGTGTTTTTAATATTTAATTTGTAAATGACTGCAAAAATAAGGACTTATCCCTCCCTATTCAATACCTACATATAATTAAACGCCTGTTTTTTTTCATTTCTTTTAGGTATTGCCCCTGCTTATATATCCCTGTAACTTTGCAAACGAAAAATAAATTAATCATTATCTATCAAAATTAAGTATGAAAATATTAAACTTATGGATGGTTGCTCTTATGGCACTATCATTCTCATTTACTTTTGTATCTTGCAGTGACGATGACGACGATACCGACAATACTGAGCAAGCAAAAGCCATTGCCGGCACTTATAAGGGTTATTCTATTGGCGAAAGCAGAATGTTCTCTGATTATCTGATGGGCGGCGATGCCAGCGCAACAATTACCGCCAATACAGATGGTACCGTCAATTTGGTTTATAAATCAGGGTCCGGAGATTTTATCCTGAATAACCTGAAAGTTTCTTCCAAATCATTTAAAGGCGAAGGTGAAGTTACCCTGGCTATGGACGGAAGTGAACCTGCCAATTACGAATATACACTGGAAGGTAGTGTCAGCGATGCTAAAGTACTAACCCTGAAAGCCAATGTTCCTGTACCAATGGGTGGCATCGATATTGACTTCATTCAGGCAGAAACACCGATTGCTTATTACGTAGCCGCTACTTATAAGTATAACACTAATCTTGCTATCAGCGTTATGGGAAGTTCATATGGTTCTACCGAAGATTGTAAAGCAGTCGTTAAACGTGCATCCGAAACGACAGTAGACATTACCCTTAACGGTTTTGGTAATTTGACCGGAGGCGGTAATATGAATTTGGGAGACTTCACGATTAGCGGAGTAAACGTTGAAAAAGCAGATGGCGGCTATACACTCAGTTTAGGCGCATTTGAATCTGATGCCGAATCCGCAAGCGGTACTACTCCAATTACAGGTGAAAGTCTGGAAGGTACAGTTACGGCAGATGGTAAAGCCGAAATTACGGTAGCCTTCAAACCGGGAAGCATGCCTATGGCAATCACCGCAGTATTCACCGGAAA